>ERZ1026854.11-NODE-11-length-169083-cov-20.971129_pt1 | contig 169083 bp, 138 predicted proteins | sample MGYA00380157_ERZ1026854 | MGnify/ENA primary metagenome ERZ1026854 (study PRJEB33269, sample SAMEA4719793) | human gut metagenome | biome: human-associated habitat; feature: organic feature; material: feces | place: Cameroon | collected 2013-10 ...
GGTAGAAATATTTTTCCTGAGTAGTCAAGAAACAAGCTAAATAGACCGCAATTAATCGGTGTTGAATTCAGAAATGGATTTGATGCCGATTTTTTGCGAAGTTTAGTTTTGCTCATACATTTTAGGGCTAACGAATGGAGTGAATAATCATGAAGAGGCATAAGTTTTGAGAGCCAGGGTAGGTGTATTGACATTGGCTCAAGCATAATAGTGCAATTTCGAGCAAAAAGCCAAAATAGAATTGATATTTTGCTCGAAATGATGTATACTTTGAGCAGAATAGGAAATTCTAGTTTCAAAGGAGATGTGGGGGTTTATGAAATCTAGTGAACAATTTGCAATTGAATGGAATCGTTCAAAACGTGCAATCAATGATTTGTGCAATAAAGGAAAAATCCCAGGTGCTATAAAAGAAGGAAGAAAGTGGCTTATTCCGGATGACGCAGTAAGACCTGTTGATAAGAGAGTCTCTTCAGGGAAGTACGCAAAGAAGAAGGCTGCGAATAATAAGCCATTACCTATTGGTATTTCTGATTATGTCAGAGCACAGGCAGATTATTACTATGTAGATAAGACTTTGCTTATAAAGGAATTCCTTGATCAGAAGCCATTGGTTTCTTTGTTTACAAGGCCGAGACGTTTCGGAAAGACATTGAACATGGATATGCTCAGAGTCTTTTTTGAGATTTCAGAGGAGGATACAAGTAAATATTTCGAGAATAAAGCAATCTGGAGATGCGGTGAAGAATATCGCAGACAGCAGGGACAGTATCCAGTTGTATTCCTTACTTTCAAGGATGTTAAGTTTGATTCCTGGAAATCAACTCTTGATAAGATTAAAGACCTTTTGCAGGAGGAGTTTGGAAGACATCAGGAGATTGCGGATAGTGATAGACTTGCAGAGTATGAAAAGATATATTTTGCGAAAATCATAAATGGCGAGGCCTCAGAAGTTGACTTGACTGTATCATTAGCAAAGTTATCTCAGATGCTTACAAAACATTATGGTAAAGCGCCAATCATTATTATTGATGAATATGACACACCGATTCAGGAAGGTTATTCCAAGGATTTTTATGATGAAATAATTGGATTCATGAGAAATTTCTTCTCTGGAGCATTTAAGGATAATAAGAATCTAACTTATGGATTCCTAACTGGTATTCTTCGGATTGCTCAGGAGAGCATCTTTAGTGGCCTGAATAATTTAACAGTGAATTCCGTGATGGATGAAAAGTATGATCAGTTCTTTGGATTTACTGCTTCCGAAGTCAGAGATATGCTGGAGTATTATGGTGTCCTGGATAAAGAAGCAGAGTTGAAGGATTGGTATGACGGATATTTATTTGGATCTACAGAGATTTATAATCCGTGGTCAGTAATCAATTATATTTCTAAAGGCTGCATTCCGCAGGCCTATTGGGTAAATACCGGAAAAAATGAAATTCTGGAAGATGTCCTTAAGGTGGCAACAGATGATATTACTGAAAGACTTTATTCCTTGCTGCAAGGCGAAAGAGTTATTGCCCAAATTGATCAGAATGTTGTTTATAGATCTCTTTCAGAGGATCCGGCAAATATTTACAGTTTACTGTTAGTAGCTGGCTATTTGAAAACACCAAAGAAAGAATTGCAGGCAGATGGTTCTTATCTGTGCGAGGTATCCATTCCGAACAGAGAGATTGCAGCCATATATAAGAGTGAAATATTATCGCACCTGTTACAGATTGGAGCTATCACAAGAACGACCGCCAATAAGATTGCAGAAAGTCTTTATGCAAATGATTATAAGAGACTGCAGAAAGCAATTGCTGAATATATGGATAAATCCATCAGCTTCTATGATGCTGGCGCAGAAGGATTTTATCATGGATTAGTTCTTGGTCTGATCACTTTGATGGATAATCAGTATAAGATTAAGTCAAACAGAGAGTCCGGGGATGGACGATATGATATTAGTCTATTCCCAAGAGAAGGCAGATATCCTGGAATCATTATGGAGCTTAAGTGGAAAAAGGACTTGAGTGCAGATGAGCTTTCAGGGCTTGCAGATGAAGCGTTAATTCAGATTGATGAGAAGAGATATGACGCTGAAATGAAAGAAGATGGCATTCAGGATATTTTGAAATTTGGAATTGCATTTTCTGGAAAGAAGGTAAGTGTCAAAACAAAATAAGATTAAGCATCGTTTGGGAGACGAAAAAGGTGCTATGCACAGTAGAAAAGAAGGGAAAATAACGGTATGGGAATGACTTTATCTATGGAGGAAAAGGTACAGACAGCAACTGAGACAGTGATCAATGCGCCCGCAGCTGACGAAACAGTAACGGGCGGGACAACACCGGCTGAGCCGCTTTCTGAGAAAAGGATAGTGCATGCAGAGGATTTTGATCCGCTGTTTGCCATGTCCGAGGAGGATTGTGTCGAAGGGTTTATAAAACGTGAAATGCAGCGCGCCGGGATCACGGAAGAACAGAATCTGATCCCGGAGGATATGCTGCGCAGAAAAAATATACTGAATGCCATTTTGGCGGTTCTGTTATTCGTATACATATCTTTGTTTTTCTTTCATTTTCCGATGAAAACCTATGTGATCGGACTCCTGATCCTGGTGGTATATGCATTTTTGACCAGTCGCTACCAGCTGATAAAATATTTGAAAAAGGAGATCCGATCCAGATCCCAGGAAAAAATCTCGAATATTGTCATGAATGTGAAGGCATCCATGGTGCCGGATTACAGCAAAAAGTTAAAATGGGCGCTCATAGCGGTGGCTGTTGCAGTCTCGCTGCTGCTGTTCAGTAAGCCCAGGATCTTCTATGAGCATGCAGATGACGGATATTATGTACGCTTTTATGTCTATGGTCTGACGAATATGACTACGGCGACCATTCCCGACACCTATCAGGGGGAGAAGGTAGTGGGTCTGCGCGGCAACACCTTTTCCAATATGCCCTTTTTAACAGAAGTAACGCTGCCGGACAGCATTACGGAGATCCGTGGGCAGGCATTTAAAAACTGCAGAAGCCTGGAACGTGTCACATTGCCGAAGAATCTGACGTATCTGGGCGGGGAAGCTTTTTACCATTGCAGCAGCCTGGAGGAGGTAAATCTTCCGGCGGGACTGACGGAGATCCGCGGCAACACTTTTGAAGAATGCAGCAGCCTGCTGCGCATAGAGATCCCGGATAACGTGACCAGGATCGGCGGACACGCGTTTTATGGAAATACCAGTCTGGAGGAGGTGGTGATCTCCCCGGACAGCAAGCTGCAGCAGATCGGGTCTTCTGCCTTCCGGTGCTGTGATTCTCTGCGGGAGATCACACTGCCCCGGGGCGTATCTGTCAATGAGCGTGCTTTCAAGGAGACACCTGTAAGGATTGATTACTATGAATACTAAATTTATTCATTTGTTATATGTGCCGACCATGGCATGTAACATGCAGTGCCGGTACTGTTATCTGGAGGACCACACCGTAGATACCCTGCGGGGCGGAGATTGCCTGGAGACCCTGCAATATGCCATTGCGAAATTCCGTGAAGCGGATGTGGTGCCCTTTAATATTTCCCTGCACGGCGGCGAGGTGACCACTTTACCAAAGCGGGAATTCCATGACCTGATCCAATATATCAGCAGATACTATCAGGACATGCGTGAACTCATCACAGATGCCGGCTTCAGGGTGGGACATCCCCACATCAAGACGAATCTGTACGGACTGGACAGACATATCGAGACCATCCGGGAGTTTAACGTGTCCATATCGGGCAGCCTGGATCTGCCGCTTTCCCTGCATGAAAAATACAGGGTGACCAAGGGCGGAGAGGGCACACTGGAACGGATACTGGATAATATCAGACTGCTGGAGGAGATCCCTGACAAGAAAAAAGTATCTGCCACGATCTTTCGGGAGCATTTCGAACAGCTGGATCAGATCATCGAGGATATCAGATTTCTGGACCGGAACACGTGTCTGGACATGAATGATTTTAATTTCATGATAGGGTTTGACTACAATTCCTGTGGCCTGCTGCATCACATGAGTGAAGAGGAACAGCTGATTTTCTACCGGCGGATGCATGAGGCTTTTGACGGGACGAATCTGGATGCCGGGGTCAACGGTGCATGGTTTGATGAGTTCGGACCGGAATACTGCACCAACTGCGATAATTGCGGAGAGAAATTTTTTCTGCTGGAGCGTAACGGAGACATCTATTCCTGTGTCAGAGGTCAGAAGAACGAAGATTTTTACTACGGCAATATCTACCGTGACACGGTGGACACCATTTTGAAAACCGCTGCACGGAAGATCTTCCAAAACCATAACAGACAACCGTTTCCCGAGGAATGTGCGAGGTGCGCTTACCTGTATCTGTGCAAAACGGGCTGTCCTTTTGTGAAAAACGTATATGGCTCCGGCAAAAGCTACACCTGCCTGCTGCAACAGCAGATGTACCGGGACCGCGGCTATGCCCCGGATGCTTCTGCTGACGAGACGGCATATGAATATGTGACGAAGATGCGCCTCGAGGAGCCGGAAAAGTATCTGCCTGCCAAGACATCCGCAGAATATCCTGCACTGGAACAGATCATTGCACAAGATGCGAAGCTGAAATATATCTATGACAGCAGTGTGTTCGAACTGGACGTGGATGGAGACAGATATCCGCTGATCTCCCAGATCCTTAGGAAGTCCAGGGAGATCCTATATCTGACACCCCTCAGTACGGTAAAGCTGCGTATGAAAAAGCATATGCTGCAGGAAGAATGCGATTATCCGGAGAACAACGCATTGTACCTGATGTTATTGTCCGGAGATCTCGTGACTTACGGAGATGAGGGAAGAACAAAGCAGCGGCACATTGCCACGCATCAGATTTATAAAGGGGTGCTGGACCATTCCGGGGACAACGAAGAAGAATGGTATGTATATGATATTTCCGGGCTCCTGCGCGAATATGCAAAGGAATATGCTACAGGCAGCCCGAACAATCTGTTGTGCACCACCACGGAGCTGAGAGACTGCCATTATCGGAAACAGGAAAATAATGCCTATTACCATATACAGGCTATCAATCTCCCCTTTCAGAACATTGAATTTTATTATCTGACACTGGATCAAAAAAATGACAAGGAGGCTTCCCATGAATTTTGAACCGCAGACCTATGAAGAACTGATCCGCATGAAGCGTTGCGTGGAACTGACGAAATATTATGAAGTAACAGAGGAGGAGCTTTGGGAGATATATCATTTCCTGGAGCAGGAGCCGGAGGCTTTCATCAAGGGAGGCAGACAGAATCTGTCCCTCCTCATCGGGCAGAATACTGCAAAAACCCAGAAGGTGATCATGGCGAACTGCACCGACAGCAGCATTGACGGAATCCTGCTGTCACGGACAGAATTCAAAGTGTTCCCCCATTACACACCATCCTCAGGCTCCGGCAGCAGCGGTGGTTCCTCTTCCAACAACAATAATAACAATAACAACAATAATAACAACAATAACAGATAGGACACGAAAGCAATGGCATTCATATCCGAAACACTTCAAATGCGCAGGCTTACAGAAAGCGGCGTCAATATCAAGACTACCTACATCGTCGATGGCACCCTGAGGTACCGGTCCACAGACGGAACCTGTCAGGATGATGTGCACAGTGGTATTCGCTGCCGCAAAGAGTATTTCCGGCAGGGGAAATTGCTCCATACGGAGAAAATCTTCGATTCCCGCATGGAATATACCTATGTATCCGGAATGGATGAAGAGGCACAGCATACCTGTGAAAACTGCGGATTTACCGGCAAAGTAAAGGAATTTGTGAACGGCTGTCCCTGCTGTGATGCCGCCTCTAACATTGACTACGCAGACAAGGAGCTGGGTAGCAAGCACCATTATGACCTGGTATTGCAAAGCCCGGTCTACCGGATCATCACGGGAGTGGTAGACTACATCGTATCATTCCTGCTATGCAGCCTGTGGATCATAAATACCTCCAGGACCTTCAACGGCTATGATATTGGCAAGATTTTCATCTACAGCACAATCCTGGCTATGATCCTCTATTACTTTTTCTACCTGTGCGATGCTTATGCGGTACTGGGGCCTGTCAGACGCTACAAAGAAAAACAGAACCGTCGGCAGCAGGAATTCTGGACCGGCACCGGCATCGACAAAAAGAGGTTCTATAATAACCTGAACTACGAAGCCGGCAGACGCTACTATTCCCGGCCGGATGTCATTGATTACGATATTATGGACTATACCGGTCTGCAGGAGCATGTGGAGAACGGCATATTGTGCGTGGATGTGGAGCTGCAGGTCAGACTGGTGTATCTGCGAAGGTGGCGGATCACATCCGCATATCAGAAGGATACCTTCTCCCTCAGCCACAATGACAGAGTCATGACCATGGACGGTGGGATCCACGTGATCAAATGCCCCAAATGCGATGCCAATATCGATGTGACTAAAGGCGTGTGTGAATATTGTGGGACCGAGATCGACAGCCTGCAGGAGTGGAAGCGGATAAAAAAATAAGATCTGGAAAAAATGTTGTTCACGTTCAAAAAATGCAAAAATCAACCACCGGTAGAATGACATTATTCTCCGAAACTGGTATACTTTCAGTAAAAACAGGAGGTATCCGGGATGGAAAAGGCAAAAGTAACAATGAGAAACTGGGAGCCCTATGTATATGACGGAGAGTACAATCTGTCGGGGACTGCGGATGTACATCCACGGCTGGGAAGAAATGTCTATGTAGCCACGACATCCACGTTGGTCAAGGCTTCTCTGGAAGAGGATGTTCTGATCTATGAGACCAGAAATACGGTCTATCACTGCCCGCTGAAATATATGATGGTATCGCCGTATGGGAATGTAGTACAGAAATACCGGGAGGAACTGGCCCGTCTTGATACCTCGGAAAATGCACTGGACCGGATCATTGCCGCAGCAGCGAAAATGTCACTTGGAGAGCCGGAGGATACGGCGGATGAAATGGTGAGAAAGATCCGTGCTCTGCAGGAGACAGGACAGCAGGAGATTGCGCAGATGGAAGAACAGGAGAAGCAGCGTCTGCTCGAAATTGCCGGGAAATATGAGGACTGTGTCTACATTGAAGTGTCCAGCGTTCACAGCGGAAGCAAATTGGTATATCATCTGGGGGATGCTGTGGGAATTGTGAATCCGGGAGTTCACATCGGAATGTTTCAGGACAGCGTACTATACATGAAATATGCCACCGAAGAAGATCCCTGCGCATTGGATTTCCGGTATTTTCCGAAGGGATTCGGCGATGTCATGGAGACCTACAGCTGGTCCGATAATATTAAGCAGGCCGTGATCAAAAATCAAAAGGGACACAGCCTGATCTTCAATCATGAGGAAATCGCTCCCGGAGAGACCAAAGTATTTACCCCGGATACCCATAAGCAGGGATTGTTCAGCCCGGACTGCTATAACGGGAAGTCACTGTTTACAGTGGGGGAGGAAGACGGGGAGAAGGAAGACTGAGAGCGCAGAGTATGGTAAAAAATTTTAAAGGGAAGGAAAATGTAAACAATTTTCATAAAATACAGGCATGCTGCCCGGCCTGCAATGCATTTGCGGATAAAATAGAATATCAGAAATCAGACGCAGGTAATCGGATCTATTGCTCAGGATGCGGGCTTGTCTATAATGACGCTGACGCAAGAAAGGCAGAAACAAACCACCGGCCCAGCCGGTGGTTATGGTTTATTTAGAAAGATGCCATCTGCTCAGTGGGAAGAGGTGTCCGCTGTGTCTAACAGCCATTTCCAGGCAGGGACAACATCAATGACAATGTCATTGCATTCGAGAACTGCTTCTTCACTGTTAGTGATAAGAAGGCATTTAATATCAGGAATAAAGTTCTTGAGTTTAGTGAAAGCTTTGGTTTCTCTTTCTTTCGTATCAATGTTGTCAAGAATCTGCATACTGACCTGAATAGCAAGCTGCTCGGAGGGAACATAGAAATCAATTTCAACATTATTTTCGAAGAAATAAACGTTTTCTATTCCGTAGCGACGAACCAGTTCAATAGCTACGAGATTTTCTAATTGTGCGGACTGACAGTCTAACAGCATAAGACCAAGAAGACCGGTATCCATGAAGTAATATTTGGGTGAGGTTTCTTTTTCAATAAGTTTTGCCGCATAATTCCGGAGTGTAAAAAGCAGATAGGAGTCAGTCATATAACCAACATAATTTATAACGGTTTGTTTTCCCAGGGATGCTCCTGCGTTTTTTAATATATTGGTAAGTCGGCTGAAAGATAAAGGCCTGGTAACGGATTCTGCTATTTTTTTCAAAATCAGTCTCACTGCGAAATCATTTGTAATCTTATTTCTTGTGATAATATCCCCCAGATACACCGTTTGATAAATGCTGTTTAGAAAACTTCGTTTATTCCTGATATCGACCAGCTCAGGGAAAGCTCCATAAGTTATATATTCATGATACAAACTGAGAACTTCTGCCCGGTCTTTTGTGCTGATCACGTCAAGATAATTTTTATCTTTGTGATTAGCAACAAGATATTCCGAAAAGGAATAGGGGTAAACATTAAGAATCACAAAACGCCCACCCAGAGTAGAAGCAATTTCATTACTAAGCATTTTGCTGTTACTGCCCGTGATATCTATCCGGTATTTCATATCTGCCATTCTGCGGACAAACTTTTCCCATCCATCAATATTTTGAATTTCATCAAAAAATAAGTAAGGCCGATTGGCTGTGCCGGAAAGTTCTATTCCGATTTCCAAAATTATATTCAGATCGTCGGAGGTTATTTCCAGGAGACGCTCGTCCTCGAAATTGACATATACGATTTGGGAGACGGGAACCCCCTTTTCTATCAGAGATTGGATTTTCTGATACATCATATAAGATTTACCGGTTCTTCTGATTCCCACAAAACAGTAATTTACATTCTCCTCTAGAAAATACTTCCGGGGGATTAAGGGATTATTGAGGTAGCTTTCTTTTTGGTCGATCATTATTTGCTTCAGTGTGTCTCGATTCATATGAAAATCTCCTTTATATGAAACAATTATATACAAATATTGTCTTGCATGCAAGACAAAAAATGCAACAAATTGACTTGCATATAAATAATAGAAAGTATATGCTGTTTTGAGAAAAAAATACGGAATATAAAAATCAACCACCGGTAGAATGACATTATTTTCCGAAGGGATTCGGTGATGTCATGGAGACCTACAGCTGGTCCGATAATATTAAACAGGCCGTAATCAAAAATCAAAAGGGATACAGCCTGATCTTCAACCATGAAGAAATCGCTCCCGGGGAGACGAAGGTATTTACCCCGGTCACCCATAGGCAGGGACTGTTCAGCCCGGATTGCTATAATGGGAAGTCTTTGTTCACAGTGGGGGAGGAAGACTGCTCGGGCACAAGTGAAAATAAATAAAAGTTTATAAAATGTGGGAATATATGGAAAAATGGCTCATGAAATGTGGAAGAACATGGAATGAGCTGTTTTTTTATAATAATATGTATGCATCTGCGTCTTGTCGAAGCTCAAAAAGAATGATATAATTTTCTAAAATGTTGATAAGCAAAACATTTTATCATTCTAAAATGTTGATAATAAACATTAATTGTAATAAATTCTATCGATTTGAGGTGTATTATGCTAAAAAGAAAAGCAACAACGTTTATTAAAAACTGGCTGGATACAAAGGACAAAAAATGCCTGGTTGTCCAGGGAGCCAGACAAACGGGGAAAACATATATCATTGAGCGGTTTGCGGAAGAGAACTTTGAGGAACTGCTTGAAATTAATTTTAAGCAGATGCCATCTGCAATGGATATTTTTGCCGGAGATCTGACAGTAGACAATATGATTATGGCTATGCGTTTTCGTTTTCCCGAAAAGAAAATTGTTCCCGGGAAAACTTTGATTTTCCTGGATGAAATTCAGGAATGCCAGGAGGCAATCACATCGCTCAAGTTCTGGGCAACAGACAACAGGTATGATGTCATTACTTCAGGATCACTTTTGGGAATCGACTATAAACGCGCCTCTTCCTATCCGGTAGGGTATGTTGATTATCTGAGAATGTATGGGATGGATTTTGAAGAATTTCTTTGGGGAATGGGGATTTGCGAAGATATGATAGGGAATCTTTGTGGATATTTGCATTCAAAGACAGTGATACCTGAGGCGATTCATTCACAGATGATGAATTACTACAGACAGTATGTCGCAACAGGTGGTATGCCGGAAGTGGTACAGAAGTATATAGATACGAAAGATTTCAGAGAAGTTGACAGGGTCCAAAGAAGTCTCTTACAGGGATACCAGTATGATATAGCACATTATGCAACGGCTGAAGAAAAGGTGAAAGCAGAGAAGTGTTATCTTTCGCTTGCAAAGCAACTATTAGATAAGGAGAATCATAAATTTCAATATAAAGAAATCGAGCATGGTGGAAGGGCACAAAAATATTATTCAAGTGTGGAATGGCTGCTTCGGGCAGATATGGTGCAACTATGTAAACTGGTGACAGATGTCAGATTTGATTTGGATGATTATGCAAGAGACGACTTTTTCCGGGCGTATACAACAGATTTATCACTGTTGATGGCGATGAAGGACTTTTCTTTAAAACAGCATATTGTGGAAAACACATTAACAGGAAAATCCAAAGGTGGTATTTACGAATGCGCAATAGCTGATGCTCTTTATAAGAAGGGATATCAGATCTATTTCTATAAAAATGAGACAACGAAAAGAGAAATCGATGTTATCATCCAAAAAGACGGGAGCGTGGTTCCCATTGAAGTCAAGAGCGGAAATACCCGGGCAAATTCATTAAAATGGTTGATGAAAAATAACAAAGATATATCTTACGGATACAAATTTGTGGATGGAAACATAGGTGTGAGCGAAGAGGGGATTGTGACGTTACCACTGTATATGAGCGCATTTATTTGAGAAAAAACACTTTGAAAAATTAAGTACAGAAAAACGGACACAAAATATGATTAAATTATTGAGACAGGAAATGCGTTAGCTATTGTAAAAAAACAAGTATTTATGGGAATATTAGGATAACTCAAAGTTGTTGTGATTTGTTATTTAAAGAATTGAAAAAAAGTGATAAAGGGGAAATCGAAATGTACGATATTATAAAAAGATATGTGGACAATGAAAATAAAAACGGTCTTATGCTTATTGATATGCCTACCGGTTCAGGAAAAACTTACTCTGCAATAAAGTACATTTTTGATGCATGTATGGACCCGCAAAACAAGGATCGAAAATACATTTTTGTAACAACATTAAAGAAAAACCTGCCCTATGATGATCTTCAAAAATGGTTTAATAGTATAGGAAAATCGGAACTGTATCAGGAAAAGGTGCTGGTTATAGATTCCAATATGGATAGTGTTGTAGATGGTTGGTCTCCGGAAGTGGAAAGTGCAATTCCTGCTGAAATAAAAAAGAGTGATGAGTATAAGAATTTTCAAAGAGATTTAAGCTTTGTTAAAAGACAAAGAGAAGAAAAAACTCTTGTGATGCGGGAATTTCTGGACAGTATAGAATCCAATTTGCGGGAAAAAACAGAACCAAGGTTCCGACGACTTGTTTCGGATTATCTGGCAAAGGAATATGTGACGGTAGAGCAGAGACTATATGCCGTTAAGACAGACAAGAAGTGGCAGTGGCTTGGAAAATTATATCCGGCAGTATTTACCAGAGATCGACAGGTATTGTTTTTGAGTATGGATAAATTGCTGAGTAGGAATACTACCATTGTGGAACCGTCTTATATGTTCTATAACTCAGACATTGTAAAAAATGCAGTTATTTTTATTGATGAGTTTGATGCGACCAAGGATACCATTTTGAAGAAGATTATCGATAACGGTCTTCATGACAAGGTAGATTATATAGAGTTATTCAAGGATATCTATGCGGCCTTACATACTGACGATTTTCCAACTGTACTTACAACGCCATCCCGGGAAAGAAGGATGGGGGCGTATCGTAATAAATCTTTACAGGCTATTGTGGATGATATTCGAGAGAAAGCTGATTATATTCATAAGACCTATTCATTGCAGTTTAAACATAGAACTCTTGAAGAAATAGCAGATAGCTACCAGAATTATTTGTTCCAGGATCACCAGTTCCACACGATTCTGAATTCCGATAATTCATATATTATAATGCAGCGTGACCTACAAAGGAAGATCAATTCTATTGGATTTTCACAGAAGAAGCCGACGAAAGAAAATAACAATATTCAGACAATGCTGGGACAGCTTAGAGGATTTATTTCCTATTTTCAAGTTGCGGTCAGTATTTTGGCATTTAATTATATGCAATGCAAAAATGAACGAAGAAATGAAGGGGAGGATGTTTTTTCGGTAGAATCCGCAATAAGATCTGTTCTTGCATTATTTCGGCTGAATGATGAAAGCATTGATTTCCTGACAGGGCAGATTATGATGTCTCCCCGCAAGACAAAGGATGAGGTAGAACCGGGAGAGTTTGACCTGTCATTTTATGAGCATGGTTTTCGGTATTATGCGTTTGAAAATAATACAGAACATGATATGCAGTCGCAGATCATGATGTATTCCTTTCAAAATACACCGGAAAAAATACTTCTCAGATTCTGTGAAAAAGCAAAAGTAATCGGAATATCTGCTACAGCAACCGTACCTTCTGTGGTTGGCAATTATGACATTGAATATCTTAAGAATAAAATGCAAAAGATCTATGTGGAAGTTTCGGAGGAAGAACGACAGCGTCTGGCAGATTCTTTTCATCAACAACAGGAAGGATACCAAAATATAGAAATACATACGAAGCTGTTAGGAAACGGAGCGGATTATTCGGAAAAATCCTGGACAGAAGTATTTGTCACACAGGAACTTGCGAAGGAAGCGTACCAGAAGATACAACGCTTGTTTGGAGAAAATGCAGATAATAAAGATTATAACAAAAAGAGATACTTGAGAATTGCTCTTGCTTTCAAAGAATTTGTCATTCATGAGGATATTCAGTCCTTTTTATGTGTACTAAATAAGCATCCCCGTTCGGGAGATAATGCTTTGGATAAAAATACGCTGTCTGATATTTTTCAATTTATTTCCATGGAGAATGGCTGGGAAGGATATGATAAAAGGAGAACGGTCGTATTTCTGGATGGCACGGAGTATGATGACAAAAAGAGTAATCTGATTGAACGGTTGGGCAAAGGGGAAAAACTGTTTGTTATTTCGGTATATCAGACAATTGGCGCAGGACAGAATCTACAGTATCCGATCCCGGAGTATTTAATAGGAAGGACTGTGAAAATAAATGATCGTAGCCTGAAGAACGAGAAGGATTTTGATGCTATTTATCTGGACAAACCGACGAATCTCATTGTTCCGTTGGGGGATAATCTGGAAGAGAAAGAGTTTGTGAAATACCTTTTTCAAATGGAATTTTTGCAGGAAAATTCAGAAATATCTTCTTACGATACAGTCATTAATATTAAGAAAGCATTTAAAACTTATATGTTGGGGCATAGAAACGATGAAAACTTTAAGGATATTTATACAAAGCAGAGTGTTGTACTTTTAAGTACCAGATATATTATCCAGGCAATTGGACGTATATGCAGAACCAACCAGAAAAACAAGGATATTTACATTTATGCAGATAACAATATTGTGGATAGGATAGATGTATCTGTTATAAACGGAAGAAGCTTTAATCCGGAATTTGTTGCGTTAGTTCATCAGATTCAGAAAACGGGTGCCAAAGATCCTGAAACAATTTCTCTGGAGGATAGAGCATCTCTAAGAGCAATTCGCGTAAATAAAGAAATTAAGAATATGCTGAACAACGACTGGACGGAAGCCAAAATTAAAAAATGGAAGAAATTGAGAACATTCGTACTTGAACATCCGACAGCCTCGAAAGAAGAGGCCGGTAGTAATTTCATTATAACTAATTTTTATGTGCAGTTACCGGAGGCAGCAAATTATTATTACTATTCGCAAGAGGAAGATTTTAATAATGTTTCCGTAACATTTCGACAAGATAGAGAACATTCATTAAAGGTATCAGAAGAAGGAACAAAGCTCCGAAAATTGTTGCAAATTCCTGGAGCCAGGGAATTGTTTGAAAGAAATGGTTGGGCAACATCATTTCAGACAAATGATTATATTATGACGCCACCTCTTTGGAATAACATTTATAAAGGGGCTTTGGGCGAGGTTGTAGGTAAATTCCTTTTGGAAAAACATTTGCATGTTACTGTGAAAGAAATAGAAAACCCGGATATCTTCGAAATGTTTGATTATGAAATCGAGGGAAGTTCGGTTTATGTTGATTTTAAAAACTGGCAGGAAGGAACTACGGAGGATAAGAATACAGTTATCAAAAAGATTGCAGGTAAAGCTGCAAAATGTGGATGCAAATGTGTTGTTGTAGCAAATATTTATGCAGAGGGAAACTGGGACATTTCGGAGGTCGATATGGAAAACATTCATATCGTATCGTTGCCGTGTCTGGTAAAAGAAACGGACGGTAAACTTAGTTATGACAGAGCAGCATGGGATATTTTGAGGAGGTGCATCGATGAGTATAAAAACCAATAGCCTGGATTATGTTATCGATAAACAAAAGATCGAGGAAAAATATGATATTTTTTGTTTGGAGACCAGCGAAAAATATATAAAGCGTGGTGCTTATATTTTAGATGTATCAGTCATGTGTAATGATATTAAAGCAATAAAATTTGAATCTGGAAGAAAAATGCTGTTATTGATGTCAAAGAATTTGGATAACAAAAGGAAGTTAAAAGAACTTCTTGGAGAAGTTACGGATGGAGACAAATTTTCTGTTTTACCGGTTGCAATATCCGAGTTAAAAGATCATTTATTAATTCAACTTTTATTGAATGCATTGGGATCCTATGATTCGGAATTTTTAAAATGTAATAATCTCACAGGACATCTCTATTGTTTTCATCCCTACTGGATAAAACGGGGAAAAGAGAAGAAGGAGGATATTATCTGGCAGGTGCCCTGTTTAGAAATAACTGTTACGGAAAAACTATATGTGAATCTGGCAGTAAGAACTTTTACATCAGAGCGTTTGAAGAAAAAAATCTCGTTTACAAAACGCAAGTTTGAGGACTATCCCAAATATATTTTTTCAGCCAATAACACTCTTAGGAGAAGGTTGAAAGGAGAGGAAGAAACCTGCTTTATTCTAAGACAACTGGATGATAGAAAAACAACGCTTCCATTCTTGGAATTTCAGAGTCTTTCAAAATATGAACAATCTAAAATGGGAGTGTTGAATGCAGTAATTACTACCTTCAATGATAAATATGAAGGAATTTGCAGACTTGGATTTCGGAAGGAGCCTATTACACAGAGAGTGGATTATTCCAAAACTGTCCAGAGAGAAAACATCAAAAGAATTAAGAATGTTCTGAATGAAAAAGGGATACATATTGTGGATCAGATAAATGATGCATATTCTGATATATTCTGCGAAAATATAAGAACTTTGCTCCGGCAAAAATATGAAATAGAGCCGACTCTGGGTAAGAGGGTATCCCGGGATAAGCTGAATATTGTTCTGATTCATAATGCGGAATATTACAATGGAGTTAATGACCCGCATGATAAAAATTATGAGGGAGTAGCGGTTCAACATATTACATTTGAAAACTTTTCAGATAGCAGCGAGTTTGCAATTGCGACGGTGATGCATGAAGTTATTATCAAAAAAGACCTTGAAGAAAAGAAGATATCCCTATTTGATTGGGAAAAACTGGGATTCACAGAGCCTATTTCTTTTGGCATGGAGACAGAGGGGGATGACATAAAGCACTATTTTATTATGACAGTAAGTCCGGACGGCACCTTTGAAATGAGAGAACAGGAAATGACACTTTTTGAAATGAATGAATACACAGAAATGATAGAAATCTTTGAACAGGCACGAACAGATTCGGAAATGGTGAAAGGAGTTATCCGATTCTCAGATGGAAGTATGAATGTTATCAAGGATACGGGATTGTTCACTATTCCGGAAATAGATACTATCGGAAGCTTGCTGGCAGAAGGAGATAATAAACTCCGTGGAAAGGTGAGAAGGGAAGAGTTATTGGCATCTTGTCTTGACATTAAGATGTTCGAGAAAGATGAGAAAAAGTATTACTGCGTGGGAGCCATTGGAGAAGGAATGCATCCCAAAATTCAAAGAGGATGTGTTATCCGAAAACTGGAAGGATTTCATGGAGCATCGGTGAGATTCGAAAAAATGCTGCCAATGATGAACGTATCTTTTGTACATAATGGGCAGCTGACAGTAATACCGTTTCCGTTCAAATATTTGCGGGAGTATATAAATGGAGTAAAAATGTAATGTCATTTGCGATTTCGTTGCAAAGTGATGCCGCTAGCTGTCCCGAACCCGAAAAAATTTGTAAGATTCTGTCGAAATCCGACATGTATATAATAGAGGGCGCAATTTCGACGAGATTGCAGCATTCCTAAAAATATGCTATGATACTTTTAAATGAGCGAAAAAAGTAAAAAGAATCAGACAATTCAATATTACGATCAAAATGCCGCCTACTTTGTGGAGAATACGCGAGATGTAGACTTCCATGTGATACAGGATGAATTTCTGGAAAAACTTCCTGCGGGAGCTCAGGTACTGGATCTGGGCTGCGGTTCCGGACGGGATACCAAATATTTTCTGGAACATGGATATCAGGTCGATGCCATCGACGGCTCCGCAGAGTTATGCGCACTGGCAACAGAATACACAGGTATTCCGGTAAAGTGCCGGATGTTTCAGGAGTTGGACGAGCAGGAAGCGTATGACGGTATCTGGGCGTGTTCATCGCTGTTGCACTTATCTTATGGGGAACTGGATGAAGTGTTGTACAGGACCGAGAATGCATTGAAACCACAGGGCATTTTGTATATGTCATTTAAGTATGGTGTATTTGAAGGGGAAAGGAACGGCAGATATTTTCTGGATTTCACAGAAGAAAAACTGGAGCAGCTGCTGAAAAAACATACCGGTTTGCAACAACTGAGGAGCTTCCATACAGAAGATGTCCGTCCTGACAGGAAAGAAGAATGGCTGAATTTGTTCCTGCAAAAGATCAATTCTTAACTGCATATCCGAACTATGTCCTCCGGGAGACAGTGACTTACCCGAATGGTGGTGTAAGCCGCTTTTATGATGATGGAGTGGACATGGTCATTATTGATGATGAAATCTGCTCCTGCCGGGAAGGCGAGCAGATTTTTCCGTATACACTGATCACAGATAAACAAAACCATTATATGAAAACATATCGGAGATTGTTCCGATTCTTGGGATTTGATCCGGAAACGATAGAAAAATGCCTGCAGAAAAACCGACAGGAAGTGTTGCACTATGGAATAGCATAAGAAAATTTAAAAAAAGTTTTTACTTGGAAGGCTTGGGAGATTGTTACGAAAAGAAATTGACTTTATTCCGATAAAAGAATATAATATAAGGCAATTTATTGTATTGTTTTCAAAGAAAAAGAGATAAATTATGGAATACTTAACAACTGTAGAATTGTCAGAGAGATGGGGAATTTCATCAAGAAGAATTGGGGTACTCTGTGCAGATGGAAGAATTGATGGAGTTATCAAGAAAGGCAAAACTTGGTTGATACCTAGTGATGCTCAGAAACCTGATGATGCGAGAGTAAAGACAGGAAAGTATGTAAAGGAGAAGGGTGAGTAAGACTATGGGAAGTTGTAAATTTGTTAATGAGCTGAATAGACTTAGAAAATCATCAAGTGATTCCATAGACAATGTTGAGAGCTTTGATCCTTTTAAAGTATATATGCATGTCATACGAACTGCAGAAGAGGATTTAAAAAATATTTTACGCAATGTAAATGATTCAGGAAGGAAGAATCTGATTCTTCTTTGTGGAAGTGCTGGCGACGGCAAATCTCATCTGCTGTCATATCTTAAGAATTCAGATGAAGAGAATTTGCTTGAAGGATACACAATTTACAATGATGCAACAGAAAGTAATTCTCCTTCAAAGACTGCGATTGAAACATTAAACGAGTTGCTTGATTCGTTTAAGGATGTGAATCTAGAATTGCCAGGAAAGAATATTATACTTGCAATCAATTTAGGTGTACTGAGTAATTTTATCGAGTCTGAATATGGTGATGCATATTGGGATTTAAAGGCTTATGTCGAGAAAAGCAATATTCTTACATCTAAAGTGAACGATAATGGGTATGATTTACGCAGTCATTTTCAGCATGTAAGTTTTTCGGATTATCACATGTATTCGCTTACTGAGAACGGAGTTCATGCCGGATATATTGAAGATATTTTGGATAAAGTATTCGGACATAATGATGGAAATCGATTCTATGAATCATATGAAAGTGATTGCTCATCTTGTCCATTATCGAAGAAATGTCCAGTTAAAGCCAACTATGAATTTATGATGCAGAAGAGCAGACAGCGATTTGTGGCTAATCTTTTAGTTAAGACAGTTGTTCAAGATAAGATGGTCTTGACAACACGAGAGATACTAAACTTTATTTTTGATATTTTGGTTTCAAATAATTTTAGTTTTGGTAAATTTCAGAAACTGATAGATGATGCTTCTTTTTTGAAAGAGTATATGAAGCAGATTACTCCTTCTCTTATTTTCGATTCAAATGATGTGACACCTCTTATGAACATGGTGAGAAAATATGATCCGTTGTTAGTTCGTTCAGAGATGGCTGATGAAATTGCTATTGCGTATTATGTAAGCTCAGATATTTCTAAAGAGATCAAAGATGAATTAATGAATACAGCATATAGAGACACTGTACTTGATTCAAATATGTTGCAGAAAATAAATAACGATAAAGTGCTTCGGTCTCAATTGTTTAATCTAGTTGTTCGAACAAGTGCAATAGAAAAGCAAGATTACGCAGATACAGTATATAAAGATTTCGTTCGTAATCTATATATGTTTAATGCCGGAAAAGGAAAGAAACTTGGTCAATTGTATGGAATGATTGAAGAAGGTGTAACTCAATGGTGTGGAAAAGATTTAGATGATAATTTATGTCTAGATGATAAACATAAGGGATTTACCTTATATGAAAATGTAAAATTCGATGCTAGTCTTGATCATATTCCTCATCCAGAGAACACTGATGAATTATTTCGATTCGTTCCAACAATTACAGTGGCTTTTGTCGATGAAGAGGAAGAAGTCATATCTCTTGATATTGATTACTCTTTGTATGAGCTCGTGTATAAGTTAAACAGGGGCTATATACAGACTGCCGATGATAGAAACAATCATGCCGATTTTATTAGTTTTGTTAATAGAATTTTGCAGACAGGATCACTTACCAAATCGTTATCAATTGTTTCTGATGATGGTAAGAAGGCAGTTATTTCACAGGGCAAATTTGGTTATAAGTTTAAGGTGGTGAAGTAATGGGATATTCATTCAGCGAAGAAAAATTTATTATGAGTTTTAATGCAAAATCTACTGAAGAAAAATCAGTTGATTCCATGAGACTCACTCATAAACCAGATGGTGCTTTTAAATTGTTCCCATATAAAGCAAGTGGAAAGACTCAGGCTCCAATTGTAATGAACCTTGAAGATATAGTAAGCGCATTCTTTAGAGAAATTCAGGGAAAGAAAACTGAACCAGTTGATTTTGATTCATTATCAGAGGCAATACTTGAGGAAATAGAAATTGATGACGAAGATATAGATTATTTTAAGGATATGCTTCAAAGCATATTCTTTGTTGGAAATGATTTTGTCGCAAATAATTTAGGCCTATATCCTTATCAGACTATTTCGAACAATAAGAGCGCCGAGAATTTAGCACACTTTTTATATTCTGTGTTAGGTCTATCAGAAGAAGATCATGAAGCGGTAGAAACAGCAAAGGGACAATATCATTTCAATGTATTAGAGGATATGGTTATTCAGACAATGGAAAATAAGAAGATTTCAGAGTCTGAAGAAAAAGAATCATATTTTAGAATTAAGGCAGATATTCAAAAGAAATTCAGAGATGATTTTCGGTTTATGCTTAATACAGGAATGACTTCACTTGAGGATTTTTCCAATTTATTTTCCGTGTATTATTTCTATTATGTATCTCAGACTTGTATATCATTGGATCGATTCTGCGATGGTAAGAGAGATGATACAGTAGAGTTTTATTACGCGCTTGACTGGGAAAAAGTAAGCAAAAATAGAATGTGCTGTTCTTCAGGATGGGATAGATTACAATCAAGTATTAATCATATGTTTAGCCATGCAATCACATTAGAGATAATCAACCAAACTGATTCAGACGCAAAATGGGACTACATAGCATTTAGAGAATATCTGGAACGGTTTCCTAACGAAGATCATCAAATAGCTAACGAAATAAAAAAGGCAGAAGAAGTGTATTGTTCCTATGTCGGTGATTACAAGCAGTTTGATGAAGTTGAATATTATGAAGCAGCAAATACTGAAACCGAAAAAGCGATTAGACACTTGTTCAAATGTGTTGAAGCCCAATTCTTAAATACAGAAAGAAAGAGAGCTAATCAATTTTACAATGAGAAATTCAGTGAGTTTTGTAAATATCGTTGGGTAAAAAATAGAAAAAAATCTGGATTGGTCCTTAATTTAACCGAGAGAGATATTATTTTCCTTACCAAAATATCCCTTCGTAATGAAGAGAAGATAAGATTAAATGATTTATATAAAGAGTATGAATTCAGAGGTATTTATTTAGATAATTCATCGAAAGAATATCTTCAAGAATTCTTTACAAAATTGAACCTTATTGATAAGAAGAGTGATAGTGGAGATGCTCAGTATGTTAAACGAATTTTATGATTTTATTGCAAAGAAGATTAATAGTTATTTCCAGACTGCGGCATCAGAAGGTGCACTTTTAAAAGGAGAGAGCTTTTGTCTAAAACTTGATGACGAAGAAATGGTTGTTAAGGTCTCAAATGCATTGAGGTCTTTAGCTGAAAGCAATTCGTCATTGGGAGAGTTTTCGTATCTATGTCGAGATGGATATGAATACAAAACATTTACATTAAAGGTATTGGATGATGAAGTCATCATAGCTGCTCAGATTAATGGGATGACGAATGACTTTTTGTGTGCAACACTCAGAAATGTTGCAAATGAAAAGCAGATTCCATTACTAATGATTTCAGCGAATTTGATTGATAGTGCTAAAAGTGGATCTAGAGATTTGTCAGCAAGTGGGATGCCATTTCATGCAGATGAATTAATGAGAGAAATACGTGAGATGGTTGATGGAAGCACTCAGCTTACAGATACAGAAAAAAGAATCCTGAGGTTTGAGTTGAACCGAAGGGATAGTGATGTCTTTAGCGATAAGGCATCTATTTATGAGTATAGCGATCTTCTTGCAATTATGAGTAGTGGGAAAATTGATGATAGAAGTTTTGCAGGCTTTAGATTGTTTCCAATCGATGGAAAGACGGAATACCAGAATTATGGAAGTTCACAGATAGACAAAGAAATCAAAGCAAACAATGCTCTTTTTGAGAAGATTGATCGTGGTATTCGATTTGGTGATTTAGAAGTGGTTTTATCGAAGGATTTTGAAGAATCATTTATTGTTCGAATTGAAAAAACTCAAAAAGAACACCAGGATGATTGGAGTAGATTTTTTACATATGCGGAGTTACTTGATGCAATGCAGAAGCATCAAGCCAAAATGGAAAACCCGCTAAAGATTGAAAATGAAGATATTAGTGTATATGGTGATCTACCATTAAATGTTATTGCACTTGATAAAGAGTTTATTATTAGAAACGAAGGTTCTCAGACAGCAAAAAAGAGGACAAAGAATTTATTCATTTTTAATTTTAATCACCATAGCAAGATTTATTTGCAGATAGCTTGTAATGCTAAGATACCTAATAATGGTATAGCAAAAGATGATGCTGAGTTTGTTAAGGAAGAAAAGAATATAACTTTTGAATTTGAAGGTGAAGGTGTTTCGTTCCATGAAGTGTCGATTCATGATACTTCAAATGATATCAAGTATGTCTTTAAAATTTGCATAGCAGAATTATCTGCAGAATATATGTATTCAACACTTAAGCATAGTTTTAGCTTGGAACTGAAAAAGAATAGAAAGAATAGCAGAGTAAAGCTTGCAGGAGTTGGAACTACATTAGTGTTTAATCCTAATGGCGCAGATGTCGTATCTTTAGACCTTGAAGATAATGAAATGTATAACTGTAGCATAGGACAGAGATTAATTATTTGCTCTACAGAAGAAGAATTAGCAAATTTTGGAAGTGGAATAAAGATAGATATCAATTTTGCTGGACTATTAGTTCCTTTTATTCTCTATCCCGATGAATCAAAAAGTGTTGAGATAATAGGAAGAAAGATTCTTAGAGACAAACTGGCCTCAAAGAAGAGTTTTCAATTTGACGATGGATCAATTTTAAGTGATTCCCAGGAGTATTTTGCAAAGGCAAATTTATTAAGAGAGTTACGAGTTGAGAGTAAGATTGTTGAGCACAAATATGTTTGTTGCTCATGTAGAAATTATTATCAGTCAGATTTTGTTAAATTAGAGGCGCGAGAACTGAAACTTTCAGAAAAGTTACTGATAGCATACGAAAATTATATTGAGTCGTTAAGAAGCAAAAATACAATTCCAACATTAGCATACCTGGGAGATGAGGATATTTATAGAGCTGCCCAGGAATATGTTGCAGCATTTGAGGAGTGCTATGCAGACCTTCAAGATGGTTCCAATTTATCTACTGAACAAGAGGATGCGTTGTATCTTGGAACAATTGCTGTTGGAAAAAACAATGACGAAATATTATTTACACCGTTCCACCCACTGAATGTTATGTATCAATTGGCTCTATTAAATGAGCAGGAAATGGAGTATGCAAGTGATATTGTCGTTGATAGATTAAATTCAGTGAATTTGCTTCCATATATTCAGAGAAATAAGAAGATATATAAAGTATCTGATCAGCTGTTTTCTCAAGAGTGGAAGTATTATGCTCCGGTAGAGAATAAAAAATATAGAGGAAGTCGTAGATATGTACCTAAACTTGTAGAAGAGAAAATATCAGAATTTATTTCTCACTTTAGATACATATTTGATGATATTAACAACAAAACGATAAGAATTAATCTAATTAATATGGGTGATTGCAGCGAGGTGTTTGTTGGAATAGCGCAATTTTTTATCCATGCTATTAATAGAAATGCAGATATTGATAAACTGGTAAGATTTGAGATTCATATTTATGGTAACGATATGAATGGCAATGTGTTTACCAATATCAAAGAGTATAGTGTTCTTAAGACCTATTTAGAAGAATTAAAACTGTCGGTTGAAAATGGTACATCGATGAACAGCTTGGAAGGTATTTTGTCCAAGAATATTGAATGCTATTTCCACAAAGATAGCGGAAAGGAATATGCATATTCTCATATCTCATTCTATGAGATGGAATCAGAAATCACTTCAGAGACAGCTACAATGAGCCAAATTGAAACGGGTGCATCACTTGGAGGAATTTTGTCAGGGATTCCTTCAAGTAAATATGGACATAAGTACAGAACTGGTTTTGGTGGGAAATACGCAGAGCAAAATAAACTAATAGAATTAGCTATGAGATATAACTCGTTAATGCAGGTTGAGAAGTCAGGTAATCCTTATTATGCAGGTACCAGTATTTCTACTCAGATAGATGAAAAAGCTGAGAATAAGATGGATTATATCTACAAGAATTCAAACTGGGTGGTATTTGTTGATCCAAAAGTAGATTTGGATTTCTTTAGTGAAAAGGAGGCTAAAAGTGATCTGCTGATTATTCATTATAGTGATCAGTATACTTCAAGTAGTGGATATGATGCGATAACTGTTACTCGTAAGTCTCAGCAGTATTCGCAGGTGATTCAAGAATATTTGAAGACAAAAGGTGTAAATGCCGATGTCGATGATGTTCACAAAATCATTAATTTATTTAATGCAGTAAATGGTGATTGGCTATTAAGATTAGTTTCGTCTAAGAAGGCTAATAAGGACTCTACGTTTAGCCGTGAGAAAATTAGTATTGTTGCAGCGATTAAATTTATGCTGGCATTTTTGAAACATAGTGATATTTTGTGGGTTCCGGTCTCATTGGAGGAAATGCTCAGAGTATCAGGTGGAGCAGGATTATCTAAAGATGAAGGCGTCCTGTCTGCTAAAAACCTTGGATTTGAAAAGGGACCAACCAGTGATGATTTGTTATTTATTGGTCTGAATATAAGTGGTGACGAACCAAAGATATACTTATATCCTACAGAAGTTAAAACTGGAAACAATGATAATGCAGTAATCAAAAAAGCATTTGAACAGGCATCAGCTACAGCTGATGGGATGCAAAAGGCATTTAATCCAGATGAGGAGATTTTGCAGACTATCTTGTACAAGGTAAATAGAAATTTCTTGATGCAAATGTTAGTTACCAGTTGTAAAAAGATGCAAGTGTATCATGTGGATGATTCACAAGACTGGAATAAGGTCTTAGAGATATATAGGAAAGCGCTGTTAAATGAACATTACATTTTATCAGATGATATTCAAGAAGTATTAGGAAAGGGAGCGGTACTTTCGTTTAGAAAATCTTTGATATCAAGAAAAACATCATTTAAGGAGGATTCAATTAATTTTATTGAAATGCCAGAAAGTGATGAATTTGGATTGATATTAAAAGATGTAACGGAGATATATTCAGATATAAGAGAAAAACGTACTGACGACTTGATGATTTTTGATGAAATACCAGTTCGAAATCTTACGGGTGATTTATCAAAATTGCAAGTGAGTAAATTGGGGAATGATACACCTGAAGAGGAGCCGGATCCGGAAGAAAATGATGATGTGGAAACCGGCGATAAGCCTAGTGCAGAGAGCGAACCAAGTGGAAACACAGAAGGTGAGGAAGAATCTTTCAATGGAATGAGAATTCTGTTTGGAACAAATGAGCAAGATGGCAAACCGGTGCTGTGGACACCAAATGATACATCACAACTTTTCCATACGAACACAGGTATTATCGGAACTATGGGAACTGGAAAAACACAGTTTACAAAATCAATGATCACACAGTTGTATAAGCAACAGAAAAATAATGTTGAAGGTAAGGAATTAGGAATTCTGATTTTTGATTACAAAGGTGATTATAACGAAAGCAAGGCTGATTTTGTGGCTGCTACTAATGCAACTATATATAAGCCGTATCAGTTACCATTTAATCCTCTGGCATTGACGAAATCTGCGGTGTTCAAGCCTTTATTGCCTACCCATACTGCAAATGCGTTTAAGGATACCATTTCTAAAGTATATAATCTTGGACCTAAGCAACAAAATATTTTGTTACAGTGCATAATGGATACTTATACCGCTAGTGGTATTAATCCTGGAAATCCAAGTACTTGGGATAATGAAGCACCGACATTCGATCAGGTTTATCAACGATATGCAAACGATGACGAAATAAAGAAAGGTGATTCTTTATCGGCTGCACTTGATAAGTTACATATGTTCCAAGTTTTTGAAGCTAATCCTAGTAAGACTGAGTCTTTGTTTGATTTATTAAAGGGTGTCGTTGTTATTGATTTATCTGGATATGATTCGGATATTCAAAGTTTGATTATAGCAATTACACTTGATTTGTTCTACTCGCAGATGCAAGCAGCAGGATCAAGTAAAATGGAAGGCAACTATCGACAGTTAACAAAGTTGATTCTTGTTGATGAAGCAGATAATTTCATGAGTGAAGGTTTCGCAGCACTTAAAAAGATCCTGAAGGAAGGAAGAGAATTTGGTGTAGGTACTATTTTGTCAACACAGTTCCTGAAACATTTTGGAAGTGGTGAGGATGATTATTCAAAGTATATATTAACGTGGGTTGTTCATAATGTATCAGATTTGAAGAATTCTGATGTTGAGTTTGTTTTCAAGACGGAAGCAAAGGGAACAGAGAACCAGCAGTTATATGGCGCAATTAAATCATTGGAGAAACATCATAGTATTATAAAGATAGGTAACAAAAAACCTGTCTATGTTAAGGACAAGGCATTTTGGGAACTTTTACAAGATTAAATTGACTAAACAGAGGTTACATGCTATACTTAAGTAGTCTACTTAAGTATAGCATGTTTTATTATGGAGGTCTTATGGATTTTGCATATAAATTTCCCGTTGTTAGAGGTATACAGGCTGGACGTGAATACTTTATAGCGATGGTTCCGCTTAAGATGATTTCGAAATTATTTCCGAATGAGGACGAATATGTTTTGCCTGAATATCGTGCTCAAAGAAAACTAAATGAATCTAGAATTCCGGTTATTAGCAGGTATATTACAGACAATAGAGATTCATATGTATTCTCAGCGTTAGCTGCTTCGATTGACGGTGAATTTGCGTTTCATGAAAGTTCTGGTGGAATGGGGACAGGAATCTTAGAAGTATCTATGGATGCTAGGTTCTTAATTAATGATGGACAACATCGAAAGGCGGCAATCTTAGACGCTCTTAATGAAGATGAAACGCTGGGAAAAGAAACAATATCCGTTGTTTTCTATGAGGATCAGGGGCTTTCACGAAGTCAGCAGATCTTTACTGACTTAAATAAGCATGCTGTAAAAACATCTAACTCTATCTCAGAGCTTTATGATTCAAGAGATGAGCTGGCTGTTATCAATCGGAATGTGATATTGCAAGTCCCGTTTCTTAATGAGTATACAGATAAAGAGAAAGATATTCTTGGAAAGTATTCATCAAATTTGTTTACATTGAATACCTTCTATATCGCTAATAAGAAAATTGTTGGTGGTACAGATTTATCTGATACTGCTGAACATTTTCTTGTTTCCTTTTGGACTTGTGTGTCAAAGAATATTGTCCAGTGGAATGAGTTGATTAAGAAAGAAATTTCGAAAGTAGATTTAAGAGAGAATTATATTGTGACTCAAGGTGTTGTAGTTCAAGCACTTGGGCTCATAGGAGCATACTTCTATCATAATCCAACTCTGGATATGAATAAGTATCTTTCCAGATTACAAGTAATTGACTGGAGGAGAAACGCATCGCAGTGGAAACTGAGAGTTATTAGATCTGATGGGAAAATTATTACAAGTAATAAGGCTATCCTATTAACGGCGATACAAATTAAAAAAGAAATTGGATTAAGTCTGTCTGAAGAAGAACAGCACAAGGAAGCCCAATTTCTTAATTCTATAAATATTTAGGAGAATTATTGACATGGCAGAGAAATGTGTAAGCTGTGAAGCAAATAAACAAGGAGTTACCATAAATAAAGATACGATTAACGGATTGATGGAAACAATAAGAAATCTGTATCTGTGCGATGATATTCCTTGGGTAATAGGGTATTCAGGAGGAAAAGATAGTACAGCTACACTTCAGTTGGTATGGTTAGCACTTTCGGAATTACCTAGAGAACAAGTAAAAAAACAGGTTCACATTATAAATACAGACACTATGGTGGAGTCACCAGTTATTTCTAAGTGGGTTCAAAAATCGTTGAAAACAATGGAAGAAGCAGCTAACGAACAGGGATTACCATTTGTAACCCATAGATTGACACCTGCAATGGATAATACATTTTGGGTAAATTTTATTGGAAGAGGTTATCCCTTTCCTAGAAAAAAACTTCGTTGGTGTACAGATCGATTGAAAATTCAGCCAGTGAATACATTTGTAAAAGATAAAATTGCTGAACATGGTGAAATTATTATGGTCATTGGTACTCGAAAGGCAGAAAGTGCAAGAAGAGCGAAAACAATGGCTTATTATGAAAAGAAGAGAGTAAGAGAACTTCTTAGCCCTAATCAGGCAATGGTCAATGAACTGGTTTTCTCACCACTAGAAGACTGGAATGACAATGATGTATGGGTTTTTTTGATGCAATATAAAAATCCATGGGGCTATTCTAATAAGGAATTATTGACTCTGTACAAAGGAGCGACAGCGGATAATGAATGCCCTATGATGGTGGAAAAAGGATTGCCTAGTTGTGGCAAAAGTAGATTTGGTTGTTGGGTATGTACTATGGTTGCTCAGGACAAATCTATGGAGGCAATGATTTCAAATGATGAAGAAAAGGCATGGATGACACCTTTGTTGGAATTTAGAAATAAATTTGGAAATGAAGAACTTGATAGAGACAGACGTTCTTTCAGAAAAATGGCTGGATATCTGCAAGGCAGTTATAAGCAATTACACCATGGGCCGTACAAAAAAGAAGTAAGGGAAGAATGGTTGAGAGATTTACTAACCATTCAAAAGGATATAAATGAAAATGGGCCTGAGGAGTTTAGCAATTTGGAACTGATTACAATGACCGAATTAAGAAATATTAGAAGAATTTGGGTTATTGAAAAACATGAGTTTACAGATACGCTTCCAACTATTTATGAAGAAGTAATGGGAAAAACTTTCTCTGATCCGGAATGGATTGCACCAGAAGCATTTAAGGGAGAAGAATGGGATATATTAAAAGAAGTTGTAAACGAGCTTTATCCAGACGAAGAATTAGCATTCGAGATGGCATATAGTTTGATAGACATTGAGAATCATTCTAATTCATTAAATCAGAGGAAGGGCGTTTCTGATTCATTAGAGTCATGCATACATAGAACATTCTATAAAAATGAGGAAGACGCTACTACATATTATCTGAATACGGTGACACGTAAAAAAGATTTAGGTGGAAAGTATAGCGAGAAAGCATTGGACAATTCATATGATGATCCAACTGAAGAAGATGAAATTGACGAGGATGATGAGTAATGATAATCAAAAAATTAGTTATGCACAATTTCGGTGTGTATTCGTCTACAAATGTTTTGAAGTTTGTAAGTGACAAACCAGTTGTCCTTGTTGGAGGAATGAATGGACGAGGAAAAACAACAATATTGGAAGCGGTATTATTAAGCTTATACGGTTCCAATTCATTTGCTTATACAGAAAGCAAATACAACACATATGGGCAGTATTTAAAATCATATGTGAACAAAACGGATGGGTCATTAGAAACTTATCTTGAAATAGAGTTTTCAATGGACAATAGTGACAAAGAAGTATATAACGTCCGAAGAGAGTGGGATGGAAAAGGAATTCGTGTTCATGAAAAAATAATTGTAAAAAGGAATGGAGAAGAAAGTACATTTTTAACAGAAAATTGGCCGATGTTTGTTGAAAATATCTTGCCAAGCGCCTTATCAAGTTTCTTTTTCTTTGATGGAGAAAAAATTGCAGAATTAGCTGTAGAAGAGACCAGCGAGCAAATGAAGGAATCCATAAAAGCAATGTTAGGGATTACTGTCTTGGATGTTTTACAGAGTGATGTTAGTAAGATTATTGGGCGCCTTTGTAAAGCAAACGAGGAAAATCAGAATCTCAAAAAACTTGAGGAATTACGTTCTAGGAAAGATAATGCTGAACAAGTATTACGTAACGCAGATATTGACATAGAAAATCATAAGATTGAATTGGAGCAATTGCAATTAGAGTTGGAGAAACTTAATTCTGAATATGCGGTAAAGGGTGGTGGCATTCTTGAGCAAAAGAATAAGTTGATTAGTCAGCGTGCAGAATATATTGCTTCTTTTAGTGGATGCCAGGAGCAGTTATTAGATTTAGTTGCTGCAGAACTGCCACTTGCACTTGTTTCGGATCTTTTAATTGATATAGAGCGCGAGGGAAAGATTGCTCATGAAAAGAAGATTAATACAATAGCATTTGAAAGAATAAAAGCAGCATATAGTAAGTTTTCATCTCAATCAGAAGAGATAAGTAAGTTCATTTCTTTTATGCAAGAAGAGACAGAAATAGATTCTGAAGAAGATGAATACGGCTTGTCAGATATGAATTTACTTCAGGTAGAAACACTTAATGCTAATGGAATAGATCAGAGTGTTAAAAAAGCAAAAATACTAATTGCAAAAAGAGATTTGCATCAAGAAAAAATTGATGAGATTGACAATTCATTATCGGTTGATATTGATGATGCCTCTTTGGAGAAGATTTTTGTACTGATAAAAGAAAAAGAACGTGAAATGATCGAAAAGCAGGTTACAATTGATAATTTACAAAAAGAGAGAACTTCATTACACGGAAATTTCATATCGGCAGAATCTGAATTTAGCAAGTTTGCAGAGAAAACTCTGGCAATGTTGGAAACTGTTGATGACGATAAGAGAACTATTAAATATGCTAATATGGCGATTGAAATTATCAAGTTATATCGAGTTAGACTTCAGGAAAGAAAAACAGATGTCTTAGCACAAACAATGACTGAGTGCTACAAGAGATTAGCAAATAAAAAGAATTTGGTTAAACAAATTAAGATGGATGCTGATACTTTGGATTTACATTATATAGATGGAAATGGAGAAGAGATTGTTAAGAAGAGATTATCTGCAGGCGAGAAGCAACTAATGGTCATTTCACTTCTTTGGGCATTAGCTATTTGTTCTAAGAAAAAATTGCCGGTTATAATTGACACTCCACTTTCTCGTTTGGATTCTGCACACAGAGAAGCTCTTATTAAAACGTACTTTCCCAATGCCAGTGAGCAGACAATTATTCTATCAACAGATTCTGAGATAGATGAAAGATATTATTCGATGATGAAAGATAGCGTTGGAGATGAATTTACTCTTAATTATTGTGACAAGACAAGAACAACTACAATTAAGTCGGGATATTTCGGTTGGAAGGGAGTCCTAGAATGATCATAAAACAGATAAAATTATCAAATGTATCCAAAGATCGTCTGGGAAGATTAAAGGGAAAAACCGGCATAAAGAACTGGAATGTTTTATGTAGATGGGCATTATGTTATTCGCTATCTGAAAACACAATGCCGACAGATCTTCCAATAATTGCGGATAGTAATGTAGAAATGTCATGGTATACCTTTGGCGGTGAATATAGTGACATATATGATGCATTAATGATTGCATGGTGTAAAAAGATGAATTTGCCTACAGATGAAGAAACTATATCAAAGTATTTTAAACTTCATTTAGAGAGAGGAATTGCACATTTATCCGGAACCAATTTTATTAAGAACTTAGATGATTTAGTTCATCTGGTAACAGGAGAAGAATAATGGGAATCTATCTTGATTACAATGCCTCAGCACCGATAAACACTAAGGTGTTGGATTATATGTTTGATGTGTATAAAACTTCATATGGTAATGCAGATAGCAGAACGCATGATTATGGTGAAGGGGCTAGAAAGATCGTAGAAGATGCCCGCACTCAAGTTGCAAATTTGCTTGGTGTTGGGACTGGAGAAGTATTCTTTACCAGTGGCTCAACAGAAAGCAATAATATTGCAATTCAGGGACTTATAGATTATGCGACTGAGAAGAATAAAAAGCATGTTATTACATCGACTATTGAGCATAAGGCTGTTTTAGAAACTGTTAAGAGTCTAGAGAAGCATGGCTTTGAAATTGATTTAGTATCACCAGATGAAAGTGGGCGAATTGATGTAGAAAAGGTCACCAATCTAATAAAAGATGATACGTTATTGGTAAGCATCATGCATGCGAATAATGAAACCGGAATCATTCAACCTGTAAAAGAAATAGGTGATTATCTATCTGAAAAGGGAGTTTTATTCCATATTGATGCTACCCAGACTTGTGGGAAATTGATTAAAGAACTTAGAGAAATTAAGTATGATATGTTGTCATTAAGTGCTCATAAGCTAAGCGGTCCTCAAGGTATTGGTGCTCTGATCTTACGAAAGAAGAGATATAAGTTGCCTCCTGTAAAAGCTATTACATATGGTGGACAGCAAGAACATGGAATAAGACCAGGAACGATACCTGTAGCGTTAGTGGCTGGTTTAGGGAAAGCTTGTGAGATAGCGAATGAGAATTATGAAAAGAATCTTGCAGCATATATAGAAAGAAAACAAATGGTATTATCGCTCATCGCAGGTTCTGGGTTGGACATTAGAATCAATGGTGATCAGAACCATTGTATGCCAAATACAGTTAATATCAGTATTAATGGTGTTGAATCAGAAGCTTTAATGCTTTCATCAAAACAATATTGTGGTATTTCAAATGGTTCTGCATGTACGTCGCATGATTATAGTCCGAGTTATGTGCTGACTGCTATGGGATTAGATGTAGATAGAATTTCTTCTGCAATTAGGATTAGCTGGGGAGCTGATACAGATATTAGTCAGATGAGAGAAAATCTAACATCATTATTTGAAGTTGCGAAAGGATTAGTACTTTAGGTGGAATGAAATGGCTGGATGGGATTTGAAATGTGGCTCAATAACTGAATATTATCCAAGTGAAGACAGGATTTGGTCACTTTTCAATTATGTATTTTCGGATTTAAGTAGAAAAAGAAATACATACAAGTTTGGTCTTGTAAAGTCACTCTTAGATAATGCTTTTAACGGAAAAAAGACTGATACTGGTGTATTCTTCACTTATGAAGAACTATTTGCCAGATTTGCAGAGAACTACTGGAACTTGGTGGTCAAGTATGACCTGAGACAGATGAGACCAGATGGGAAGTCTGTGTTTTCAAAGATAGAGACCATCCTAAAGTCAGAAATAGCAGAGAATGCTTTGCTTGCAACATTTGAATTTGAAACAGTTGAGGATGAGAAGAAAAACAGAATAATCAAGAAGGTTACTACTGAATGCAAAAAATGTGTTATTGGGGCCTTGTATGAGGATTTTGAGGGCATCATTTATTCCTTTGATCTGAAAGCAGAAGGTTTGGTTCTGAATTATGCTGTGTATGAGTTTATGCTTAAACACAAAGCTGAATTGGAGAAACTAAATTACTATTCATGGGCAAAATTTCTTGAGCAGATAAATGATGATAATTCTTTGATTAGGGTGATTGATAAGCTGGAACTGGCAACACCAAGGAGAGAGAATCTGTCTGTTTATAGAGAAATACTGAGAAAAGAATTTGAAGAAGATACCTGTTTTTATTGTGGGAAAAAGCTTCAGAATAGTATTCATGTTGATCATTTTATTCCATGGTCTTTTGTTAAGGATGATAAGATGTGGAATTTTGTTCTTTCCTGCCCGGCTTGCAATTTGAAGAAGAATAATAAGATTCCAAATCCAGATTATATTGTCAAAATTGAAGAACGTAATAAAAGGATACAGCAGGTTGAAAATGTTATTATTCAGAATGATTTTGATGCATATTCTGAGGGCCTAATTGAGCGCATGTGGAAATATGCGAAGTTAAGTGGCGTGAAAGAATATACTGTAAAAAATACATAGGGGGGAGGAGTATTGAATGAATGGAATCGCAGTTTATTTTTCTGATTATTTTGATGTAAACTTAGATGATATTGATGAATATGGAGCAATTAATATTTCATTGATAAATGATCTGCCATTGTTTATTGATCCCTTTTTGTTATTTAATAGCGAAAAAAAAGAATATCAAGAAATCCATAAAGAGATGATTAAATATCTTCAGTTTCTCCAAGTCCAATCGCAGTTGACAAATACATTATCAGCTGGAATGAGACAGGCATGGTTTAAATTTCCGGAAGTAAAACAAACTTGGTTGGGATTTAGTCAGTCCGGTAATGCCGGGAGAGGAATGGGAAAGACCTTCGCAAACGGAATGTTTAAAGGATTAACATCTATATTTAAGGACTTTTCAAATTTAGAAATAACTAAAAGCACACATATGGAAAAACTTTGTTTGATAAGTCCTAATGTTGGACGTGATAAAATTAGTGATTTCACTACTAATTTTGCTAAAAAGTATTTGCTAGAATATACCGAAAAATTTGCTAAAAAATATATTGGAGAAAATAATTGTCGGATGGTAACAGTTAACCGTGTGGCTTTTAATTGGAATACATATATGTGGCAAAGTGGCACTTATTATTTGCCATATTACAATGAGGATTATGTGCTCCTTACTCCAAAGGACATGCTTACAAGAGATGATACTTTTATTAATCGTAATGACATGCTAAGAAAAATTGAAGAAATAGGCTTTGCTATTCCTGATGAAGCACTTCGTTTTCAATTAAATCAATATTTTGGAGAAATCCTTAAAGAAAATAAGAGACCGAGACAAGCTGAACTGGATCAATATGCAGAGCTGTTTGTTAGACAGCATCCAGAATTAATAGACTATTATCTTAAATTTAAAGAAGATAGCCAAGAAGAGGCAACATCTATGAGCAAAGCAAATGTTCGAGATGTTCAATTTATTTTTAATACGCAGATTACTAAATTGATAAAGCTGTTAAATAAAACTGCTTTTTATCAGATTTTTCCAGATGCGCATAATGAAGCAAAGAAACGTGTTTTATTTTTAAAACATGTTATTGAGGAGCAAGATGGATATAGACTTTTTTATCAACAAGATGGGACGCCTATCAAAAGGGAATCCGATCTTCAGGTCATTTATCGTTTAGTATGGTTTGGAACGCAATTAGATGTTAACAGAGAAGTAAATAATGGACGGGGGCCAGTTGATTACAAAATCTCTTTTGGTAAGAAGAATGCAACCCTTGTAGAGTTTAAATTGGCTTCTAATAGTAAATTAAAACAGAACTTGGAAAAACAAGTCGAAGTATATAAAGCAGCTGCAGAAACAGATAGAGCAATTAAAGTGATTATGTTTTTTACTGACATGGAGAATAATAAGGTTTGTCGTATATTAAATGAATTAGACTTGGCAGATAATGAAGATATTGTTTTGATAGATGCCAGAAATAATAAAGAGTCTGCATCTAATGTGAAAATTTGATAGAATTATCTTTTTTATGTGAACAGGAGGGGAATTACATATGAGATTTATACACATAGCAGATTTACATTTAGGCAAGGCATTAAAAGAGTTTGATTTATTTGAAGATCAGAAATATATCTTGAATCAGATACTTGAAGTAATAAAAGAAAAAGCTGTGGATGCAGTACTGATCGCGGGAGATGTTTATGACAAAGCAATTCCAAGCGAGGCAGCTACAAACTTATTAGATTATTTCTTGTGCAGTTTGTCGGAGATTGGGGTAAAAACATTTATTATTAGTGGAAACCATGATTCAGATGATCGTTTGAATTATGGGAGTAGTTTATTCAAAACTAATCAAATTTATATTTCCTCTAAGTATAATGGAATTTTAGATAAATATATGATGGAAGATGCGCAAGGAGAAGTAAATATTTATCTCCTTCCGTTTGTAAAGGCTGCTCAAGTAAGACATTTTTTCCCGGAGGAAGAAATTGTTTCTTATGAGGATGCGATAAGAGTTATTCTGGAAAAGGCTGGAGTGGATCCTAGAAAGAGGAATATTATAGTAGCGCATCAATTTGTGACTGGAAGAACAGAAGAGCCTGCGTTGGGCGGTTCGGAAAGTATCGGAACACAAAGTGTTGGTTTAGTAGAGAAGATAGGATATGATTGCTTTGATGGATTTGATTATGTAGCGTTGGGGCATATTCATTCGCCACAAAAGGTAGGAAGAGAGGAGATACGATATTCTGGTTCTCCATTAAAATATTCCTTAAGCGAAGCAAATAATGAAAAATCAATTCCGGTTGTTGAACTAGGAAAAAAAGGTGAAGTTTCAATAGAGCTAATTCCGCTTAAACCATTGAGAGATTTGCGACATGTTATAGGAACGATAAAAATACTTTTGGATAAAAAGAACATTAAGGCGACGGAAGACTTTATTTATGCAACTCTTACAGATGAGGACATTATCAATGATGCGATGGGGATTTTTCAACAAATATATCCCAATACTGTCAGCATCGATTATGACAATTCACACACAAGAGCACTGGAACATGTGGATATTTCTAGAATTGCAGAAAATAAGTCATTTGCAGAATTAATAGGTGACTTTTATCACATGATATATGGTTGTGAAATCAGTGAAGAAGAAATGAATTATATGAGAATGGTAGCAAAGGAGGCAGGGGTTATTAATGAAGCCGATTAAATTGATTATAAGCGCATTCGGACCTTATGCAGGTCAAACACCGGAAATTAATTTTGGTCAATTTGAAAATAAGGGACTTTTCCTGATTTCTGGCGACACAGGGGCAGGAAAAACTACGATTTTTGATGCTATATGTTTTGCATTGTATGGCACCACTAGTGGTTCTTATAGAGATACTAAAAATCTTCGTAGTGAATATGCAAAGGATTCTACAGATAGTTTTGTGGATTTCTATTTTTCTCATCAGGGAAGAGAATATCATGTATGGCGACAGCCATCTTACGAACGTCCTAAACAGCGAGGAATAGGGATGGTTTCGGTGAAGGAAAAAGCAGTACTCTATAGAGAAGGTATGGCGCCTATAGAGGGACTTGTGAATGTAAATAATGCAATAATAGAATTATTGCATATTAATGACAAACAATTTAAGCAGATTGCAATGATTGCGCAAGGAGAATTTTGGGCTTTGTTAAATGCAAAGACGGAACAGAGAACGGAAATCCTACGTACTATATTCATGACAAGAGGATATAAAAATATAGAAGACAAGCTAAGGGATAAGCTGAATGCCATTTTTGAGGAAAAAAGAGAGACTGAAAGAAGTATTATGCAGTATTTTGGAGATGTGACAGCAGACCCTGAAAATTATTTGGCAGAAACACTGACAGAATTGCAGGAAAGAATTTTGCACGCTGACAATTTAGGGAATATTGAAGAAATTCTAAATTTATTGGAGGCATTGTTACAGACAGATAAGGAAAAATGGAAGACATATACGGTAACTCTTAAAACTGAAGAAAAGGAATTGAAGGCTCAGGATAAGGCATATGCATTGGCAGAAGAAAATAATAAATTTATTGATAGATTTAGTAAATTACAGGAACAGAAGGAACTATTAGAAGTTAAGAAACAAGAGATAGAGGAAAAAGAGACCTTATTAAATAGACAAAAGGTTGCGACACGTGAAGTAAAGCCGATTTATATAACATGGAAAAATGAGGTTGACGCGATTGCTTCTACGGAGGAAACAATCGGTATAAAAACCAAAAATTTGCAAGAGTCGGTGAAGATAGTCGGTCAGGCAGAAAAAAAGTTACGTGCTCTCAAGGAAAAAGAGAGTAGCGCGAGGGAATTTCAAAAACAGGCAGAGAAAATTGATGAGCAAGAATCTGAATATCAAAAAAGGGATCATTTAGAAGTAAAAAATATTGAATTTCAGAAAGAAAAGAATAAAATAGCTGAAAAAGAAGAAGTATTGATTGCACAAGAGAGAAGTCTTGAAGAAAGAATAAAAAATTTAAAAAGGACAATTTCGGATTTGAAGACACGACCTGCGGAACTGCAGGAAATAAGAAATCTGGGAGAGCAACTCTCTGCGTTGAATGAACGTATAAGCATAATTTCACAAAAGAGGATACCTGAGAGAACGAAGAGAATGAAGGACCTTGAGCTGAAGCAGAATGATTTCTTAAAGGCACGTGAAAAATGTGATGAAATTAGAGAAAAACGTAGTATAGCCGAAAGACTCCTTGAGGATTGTCGTGCAGGAATTTTAGCAAAAGGGTTAGAGGAAGGGAAGAAATGCCCGGTGTGTGGCTCGATACATCATCCCCAATTAGCTCTTCTTCCTCAAAATTCTATAACGGAAGAAGAATACAAAGAATTACAAAGAGAAGAATCAACTCTCCAGGAAAAAAAGAATAAATTAAATACAGAGGCAGAAAAGGCAAAAGGTACTCTTAGTGAGTATGAAGAGCAATTAAGAGTGGATATATTAGACTGCTTAGAAAATGCTATTTTTGAAACCTATGATATGACTGGAGATTTGAATGCTTTGGTGGGACATTTGAAAAAGGCCAAAGGAATTGTAAAAGACAGGTTGAATGAGAATATTAAGCTACAAAATTCTATGGAAAAAGACTGTGAAATACTAGAGCAAGCAGGAGGGGATCTGGATAAAGCACAGGGAAAAGAAACAAAAGTATTGGTAAAAAAACGAGAAGATATACTTGTAAAGAAGCAGAAACTTGATGGTGAAACGATTAAAACAAAAACGCAACTCCAAGAATTAAGAAGCAGGTTGAAATTTAATAATTGGAGAGAAGCAGATTCGGCACGTTCTGATGCAAGAAGGAAGGCGAAAGAAATACTGGATGCAATACAGGAAGCTGAGAATAATAAGAAAAAAGCAGATGCAGATGTACTCCAGTTGGAGGCAGCATTAGAAACATTGAATATAACATTGAAAGACCTAAAAGATAAAGAGCAGAAGACAAAGGTCATTTTGGACAGCGAGATTAGAAAGCAGAAATTTGAATCAGTGGAGGAAATGCTTGGTTATATTGTGACAGAAGTCGAAATTAGTAAAACTGATAACGAAATAGGCAAATATAAACAGGATGTGCTAGCAAACTTAAAACAATGGCAACAGGCAAAGGAGGATGCCAAAGGTAAAATATTAGTAGATGTGGAAGAATTAAGGCTTCGCTGTGAAGAACAACAAGAGACTGTGAATAAAATTAGATCGACCGTGAATTCAACCCAACATAGAATAGACATGAATTCTGAAAAGCAGTCTAATATTATCTTCAAGAGAGGTGATTTGGAGAAATCAGATAGGGAATATACAATTTGTAAAAGACTATATGATCTGGTAAGAGGAAGTACATCAAAAGGAAAAATTACTTTAGAACAATATATTCAGGCAGCAGGATTTGATGGAATTATAGCAGCAGCGAACAGAAGACTGCTACCAATGAGTGATGGGCAATATGAACTATATCGACAGGAGAGTTCGATAGGTAAAAAGAGTAATAACTTTTTGGATCTTGAAGTATTAGATAATTACACCGGTCATAGGAGACCTGTGGGAAGCTTGTCGGGAGGAGAGAGCTTTAAGGCATCGCTTAGTTTGGCTTTAGGATTATCTGACACGGTATCTTCTAATCTTGGAGGCATTCAGATGGATGCACTATTTGTGGATGAAGGATTTGGAACATTGGATCATAAATCCATGGACAGTGCAATGGATGCATTAGTTAATTTGTCAGGAAACAATAAATTGGTGGGGATAATAAGTCATAGAGAAGAACTAGTGGAAAGCATTCCGCAGCAGATTAAGGTAAAAAAATCAAAAGAGGGAAGCCAGATCACAGTGGAAGCAGGAGTTTAATTCCTATTTATTAAATAACGAGATTTCAGAGAAGGTGATTACGGAGTATACCATGTCAAACGATACATTTACACAACTGCAAGAAGGCTTAACAACTGCATACATCGACGGCACAGCCGCTGCCAATCTGGCGTACAAGCCTGCCTTTGTGTCAAACAACCCAGAAGAAGGCAAGAAAGTCATTTCCGTCATAGAAGATGAACTAATGAAGTGTGATCAATTCCAGATCAGTGTAGCATTTATTACTATGGGTGGAATTACGCCTCTTTTGCAGACATTGAAGGAACTGGAGAAGAGACAGATCCCTGGACAGATATTAACGACAAACTATCTTAACTTTAGTGAGCCCAGAGCATTGAAGAAGCTGCAGGAATTGTCCAATGTTACTCTGAAGATGTATGATGTGGATCGGGCAGACCAGGGCTTCCACACCAAAGGCTACATTTTTAAGAAGGAAGAGATTTATCGTATTATCATCGGCAGCTCCAATATCACAAGTGCTGCTTTGACGAAAAATAAGGAGTGGAATACCAAAATTGTTTCCACAGAGCAGGGCGAAATTGCGATGGAGATCGTAAAAGAATTTCACCAGCTGTGGGATTCTAAGTATGCGCTTTTCTATGATGATTTCTATGAGAATTATAAGCAAAAGTATGAGATCATCAAAAAGCAGAGGGAAATAGCAAAACGGGACGAGATATCTTCCACGGAGAAGTATAAACTGGAACCGAATTCTATGCAGGTAGGGTTTATTACGAATCTTCGTAGGATTGTGGATGCTGGAGAAAATAGAGCACTGCTGATTTCTGCTACCGGTACAGGCAAGACGTATGCGTCGGCCTTTGCCATGCGAGAGTTAGGATTTAAGCGTGTTCTGTTTTTGGTACATAGATCTACCCTTGCGAAACAGGCGTTGACATCATTCCGAAAAGTATTTGAAGATAAGAAGTCAATGGGCATTGTTGGGGCAGGATATTCAGATTATGAGGCAGATTATATTTTTGCTATGGTGGAGACGCTTCACAAAGCGGATAATTTGAGGAAGTTTGATCCGGAAGAGTTTGATTGCATTGTTTTAGATGAAGCTCATCATAGTCCGGCGAATACTTATCAGAAGGTCATGGAGTATTTCAAACCGAAATTATTCCTGGGTATGACAGCTACGCCGGATAAGAGGGATGATGGGGATGCTTCCAGGAATGTATATGAACTCTTCCACTACCAGATTGCATATGAAATCAGGTTGCAACAGGCAATGGAAGAGGACTTGTTGTGCCCTTTTCATTATTTTGGTATTAGCGACATTTCTGTGGTGACAGATGAACAAATGAAAGCGCGGAACATTTCTGAAGAGGATTTCGGAAAGCTTACCAGTGATGAGAGAGTACGGCATGTTGTTGAACAGGCGAAATACTATGGCTATAGTGGGGATCGAGTGAAGGGGCTTGTTTTCTGTAGCAGAAATAGAGAGTGTGAAGAATTATCAGCTAAATTTAATGAATTGGGCTATCGGACAATAGCGCTTAGCGGTGACAATAAGGATAAAGAACGCGAAAAGGCATTTGAACGACTGGCAATGAATGAAGAAGATGCAACGGATGAGATGCAGCCTCTGGATTACATTTTTTCCGTAGATATTTTAAATGAAGGTGTTGATATTGTTGAAGTAAATCAGGTGATTATGCTTAGGCCTACGCAGTCACCTATTGTATTTATTCAGCAGCTGGGTAGAGGGTTGAGAAAAGCGGAAAATAAGGAATATGTGGTAATTCTTGATTTCATCGGCAATTACAATAATAATTTTATGATTCCGGTGGCGCTTTCCGGAGATAGAACTTATAATGCGGATACCATTCGGAAATATGTGATTTCGGGGAACAATACGATTCCTGGAGCATCAACAGTTCATTTTGATGAGATTGCCAAGGAGAAGATTTTCAATTCTATTGATAAAATCAAGGGAATGAGATCTATTATAAAGGAAAGTTATATTTCTCTGAAAAATCGGATTGGCCGGACTCCGTTACTGTTTGATTTTTATGAACAGGGAGAGATTGATCCGCTGGTAATTATAAGAGAATATAAGACGTATTGTCAATTTCTGGAAGCGGTGGAAAAGGGCAAGTATTTCAGCAAATTAACCGATCACGAAAAGTTGATATTGGAGTATTTGTCAAAAACAGTTCTAAGCGGTGTTAGACCCAGCGAATTGTATATTTTGAAGATGTTATTGACCAAGGAGACGATTCCCGTCAGTGAGATTCAGCGAGATATGAGACGAGTGCTGGATTATAAAATAACAGATCAGGAAATGAACGAGTCAATAAAAGTTCTACAGGGATGCTTTACCAGTAAAGACAAGGAATACCAGAAGTACAAAACCATAGAGATTATGGATTATGATGAAAAACAGGGTTTGCGTTGTTTTGCAAGCTATGCGAATTGTCTGTTGGATAGGGAATTTAATATGCAGGTCAAGGATATCATAAATGTTGGGCTTGCTAGATATCGGGACAAATATGCGACAGGAAAGGTAGAACAAACGCCATTTGTCCTATATGAAAAATACTCTAGAAGAGATGTGAGCCTTTTGATGAATTCTGGAAAGGATTTATCATCTACAATGTTTGGAATGGGACGTATTGGAAATGATGTGTTTATTTTTGTTACATATCACAAAGAAGAGGCTGGAGAAGGAAAAAATTATGTAGATGGAAAGCCAGACTATGCGGATGTGTTTGAAGACAATTTGATTTTCAAATGGGACTCACAAATTGGTAGGAGCAATGATAGCGCATATATGCAGAAAGTACTGACAGCACCGAGAAAACATCTTTTGGTTCAAAAGAGCGGATCCGAGAAGAACTTTTATTACATGGGACAATTTGATATTTTAGAATCTGTAGATAGCCAGAAAGAAGATAATAGTGGTAAAATGAAACCGATTGCGAAGGTGACCATGAAAATGCATCATCCCGTACGCGAGGATTTATTAAGATATTTACAGAGTAATATTTCAAAGGAGAACGAGACAGTATGAAAACCATTCGCGTAGTCGCAGCTGTAATCTGCGATTCCATAGAACACAAAACCAAAATTTTTTCCACCGCGAGGGGTTACGGAGAATTCAAAGGCGGCTGGGAATTTCCCGGCGGGAAGATCGAAGCCGGAGAGACCCCGCAGCAGGCAGTTGTCAGAGAGATCCGTGAGGAACTGGATGCCACAGTCAGGGTCGGAGACCTGATAGATACCATAGAGTACGATTACCCGACATTCCATTTATCCATGGATTGTTTCTGGTGTGAGGTCGCATCGGGAGAGTTGAAGCTTCTCGAGGCGGAGGCCGCCAAGTGGCTGACGAAGGAGGAACTGGATTCCGTGCAGTGGCTTCCGGCGGATGTGACACTGATTGATAAGATCAAAAGCTGTATGTCTTGAGGATAAGAAGAATTATATATGACCAACGAAGAATTTCAACGTAGTAAAAATTTTGAAGAGAATCTGAAAGAATGGAATCTGTTATCTTTGGAAGAGATGGGGGAAGCTGTTAAGGAGGGTTCTCTTTATGTGATTGGCAACGGATTTGATATGCTGCATGGCGTCAGATCCAGCTATTACGATTTCAGCAGGACTCTGGGAAAGAGAAGTACGGTCCGGTTTTATCTGGAAAAATATCTGAAAACCGATGACCTGTGGGCGGATTTTGAAGGGGCATTGGGGAAAATCAACATAGAGGCTATGTGCCAGCCGTATATCATCGATAATTTTCTGGACATAAATGGGGCATACGATGAGGATGCAGGTGCGGCCGAGATCTATATGTCCGCAGAAATGGCGGTGGAGCCGATCCTTTCCATGTCGACGGAATTAATGGACCGGTTCCGTAAATGGATCGGCAGTCTGCATACCAATACGAATGACAGACCGTTATGCAATGTGATCAAAGACGGGAAAGTATTAAATTTTAATTATACGGAATTCGTGGAAGATTTGTATGGCGCGGATGCCGGGAATATTTGCTACATCCATGGCTGTCGGAAGAAGACCGGCAGGGGACGGCAAAGGTTGATTCTGGGGCATATTCCGGGAGCCAATGATGCGGCCTATGAATTTGAAGATGATTACTCTGCAGTCGATAATCTGGATGAGCATGCCCAGCTATTATACGATGTGCAGCAGATCGCTTTGCAGATGGTCGTGGAGGCTGATGATACATTGACGAAAAAATGTAAGGAGATCATTCAGAGTAATCATGCCTTTTTTGATGGATTAGCGGATATCCGGCAGATAGTCACCATAGGGCATTCGCTGTATCCGGTGGACTGGGATTATTTTGCAGAGATCATAAAGTGTAATAAAGACAGGAACCGGATGCAATGGTTCTTTGGCTGTTATGGAAATGGGGATCTGGAGCGGGTACAGACTTTTATCAATACCTTTGGGATAAATAAAGATCAAGTCATGATTTTTCGGACGGATACGATTCCTGTAACATTATTGGCGGATAATAAGGGGGAAAAGCCCAAGGCAAATGTTAAGCATCGGAAGGTACTGGCTTCCTCTGAGGATGGAAAGTGGCAGGTTGTCCGCGAGGGCAGGAAGGTCAATATTATTGATAGAACAGCAAACAGTTGCAGCTGTTCCAGAATGTTTTTGACATACATGAGCGGCGCTGTTTTCGACCACAGCGGCACGGTGTTGCTTTTGGTGGCAAGAGGACTGAGGGCCGGGGTATTTTTATTTGGACTCGCCAACGGAGAGTGGCAATATAGAGGGGAATTGGAACCTATTCCACATCAGGGAGTGATTACCAAACGTCTGCAAAAAATATTGTTGAGGGACAACCGGCTGATTTTTGTATATAACAGCAGAATCCGAAAATATGATGTCGAAACGGGGAAACTGGTATATAATAAGGCCGTAAGGCATGCTTTCGAGACGGAAGGCGAAGACTTGACGCAAAAGTTTAAAAGAATATACAGAACAGGTTTTTATTAAGTTTTTCTGGAATAAAAGTGTGAATTTCAGGAGTATGGAGATGGCATTATGACCCACGAACAATTTGAACAGGCAGCTCAATATTGGAACAAAAAGGAAAAGATCACCATGCCGGAGGATGCGTTGAAGCGGGCGGTGGAAAAATATATTCAGGAGAATAACACCTGTGCGCTTGCCACGGGAAGCGGTGATTATGTCAGATGTACGCCGATAGAGTATAGTTACCACGACGGAAAATTCTGGATGTTTTCCGAAGGCGGGGAGAAGTTCATAGGTCTGGAGAAGAATGCAAATGTAAGCCTTGCCATTTTTGACAAGTATGATGGATTCGGTAATCTGAAAAGTTTACAGATTATGGGCCGTGCGGAGATAATAGAACCGTTTTCCGACAGTTACAATGCCCACGCGGAATATAAGAAGATTCCACTGGAAGCACTGAAAAAATTAGAGCATCCCATGAACCTGATCTGCGTGACACCGGCCAGGATAAATGCGCTGTTTTCTGATTTGAAAAAGGACGGATACAGTATCAGACAGACATTAGAGTTTGAGAAAAATAACTAAATCGGGCAGGGGTGAATTTTGCTATTTTGCTGTGTTGACAGGCGACAGAAATGCTAGTACTATAATTTCAAAGCATATATTCTAACGATTCCGGCAGCGAGAGCTGATCCACACATCTATATCATTTCAATGAATTCTATGCTTTTACACCACACTAACCATGCACAGCATAGTACGTTGAATGACAAGTGGATAGGACAGCCGAAGTGTGCCCTCTTGATTTCAGGTGCTATGAGAACAGGAGGACACTATGAAGAAACGCAGCTACGAACTGCCTATGGCCAACAGAGAATATAAGGATACCATTTTCCGATGGATATTTTCGATTATTGAGAACCTGTTGTCTCTGTACAATGCAGTGACAGGGAAGAATTATCAGAATCCGGAAGATCTGGATATCGTGACTCTGGAAAATGCCATCTATATGGGGATGAAGAATGATCTGGCATTTGTATTGGAAATGGGATTGTATCTGTATGAACATCAGTCTACCTATAATCCGAATATTCCATTGCGAGATTTGTTTTACATAGCCAGTGAATATCAGGATCTGGTAGATGAGAAGTCCCTATATTCCTCCGGAATTCAAAAGATTCCGACCCCAAACTTTCTGGTGTTTTATAATGGAACAGACCGGAATGTTCCGGATCGGACAGAATTGCGTCTGTCGGATGCTTTTGAGAATCCGACGCAGGATCCGGCACTGGAACTGAAAGTTACGATGTTAAACATCAATGCCGGACATAACGAAGCGTTAATGAAGAACTGTCATGTCTTATGGGAGTATGCCCAGTACGTGGCAAGGGTCAGAAAGTATGCAGCAGAACTGCCATTGAATGAGGCAGTGGAACTGGCAATAACCGAATGCATTCGAGAGGGAATTCTTGCAGAATTCCTGCAACATAATCGGGCGGAGGTATACAAAGTGAGTATATTTGAGTATGACAAAGAAAAAGAAGAAAAGAAGCTCCGCAAGGCTGAACGGGAGTGTGGACGGGAAGAGGGTTTACAACAGGGGTTACAGGAAGGTCTAAAGGAAGGTCTAAAGGAAGGGCTGCAGCAGGGACGCATGGAGGAGAGAAAGTCACTGCTGGCATTGATTGCAAAAATGAGTGCCGGAGGGGACGCAGACAAGATTGCAACATTAGATGATCCGGAAGTAATGAATGCAATGCAGGAGAAGTATGGAATAAGATAGCAGGAGATTCAAATGAACATCCAGATTTTTGGCACAAAAAAGTGCAACGATACCAAGAAGGCCGAGCGTTTTTTCAAGGAGCGTGGCATCAAATACCAATTCATCGACATGAAGGAAAAAGGCATGAGCAAGGGAGAGTTTACTTCCGTTGCGCAGGCGAACGGCGGCATGGAGAACATGGTCAACTGGGAGGGGAAGGATCAGGACACCTTGGCGCTTATTAAGTACATTGCGGAAGAGGACAAGCTGGCAAAGGTGTTGGAGAATCCATCGGTGATCCGCACACCGATTGTCAGAAACGGAAAACAGTCTACGATTGGTTACTGCCCTGAGGTATGGAAGGGCTGGAGCTGAGGAAACGTGAAGGAATGGGACAATGATTAAAATAATTATGAGAGACCCGATGTTTCTTGCACAGAAATCCGAGAATGCGACGGAGACGGACAAACAGGTAGTGACAGATCTGCTGGATACTCTGAGAGCGAATCTGGATCATTGTGTCGGAATGGCGGCAAATATGATAGGAGTCCGGAAAAATATTATTGTAGTGGCAGCAGGACCCTTTCAGTTTGCCATGGTCAATCCGGTGATCACGAAGAAACTGCGTCCGTACCAGACAGAGGAAGGATGCCTGTCGCTGGAAGGCGTGAGACCCTGCACGAGATACGAAGAGATTGAAGTGGATTATCTGGATAGCAATTTCCGGAAACAACACGGCAAATACACCGGCTGGACAGCCCAGATCATCCAGCATGAAGTAGATCATTGCAACGGAATCGTTATATAAAAGGGATAATATTTTATCTATTTCTTGCTATTTTGATGGAAAATGGATAAAATATTAGCATGGTTAATTTATATCAAAAAACATGGGCAGAAATAAATATGGAACTTGCAAAGCGAATAGTACAGCTTCGAAAGAGAAAGAAAATTTCCCAAAAGGAATTCGCGGTCAGATCAGGTGTAAGTCTCGGATCGTTGAAGCGTTTTGAGCAGACCGGAGAGATTTCACTGCAGTCTTTTACAAAACTTGCAATAGCTCTTGGAGTGGAGGGAGAGCTGGAAGCTTTATTTGAGGAGGTACCATTTGATTCCATAGAGGAGATACTTCATGGACAGACTGAATAAGCTGGATGTATATTATCATGACCGGAAGGTCGGAACAATGGCATTATATCAAAACCGGCTTGCGGCGTTTGCGTATAGTGATGAATGGTTACAGGAGGGATTCTCGATCAGCCCATTTTCTCTTCCTTTCGGCAGCGGCAATTCTTGAGACGTCTCACAGAATTCCCAATCTGGACTATGATATTCTTATGAAACTAACTCTTCAGCTTACGAAATCCATGGAGGAGTGCGAGAAACTTTACCGTCTTATGTGTTTCAATGTTTTCGCACATAACAGAGATGATCATTCCAAGAATTTTTCCTATATATATAGGGATAGGGAGAAGCGATGGATACTTTCTCCAGCATATGATCTCACGTATTCCAATTCTATTGGTGGAGAGCATGCAACAACAGTAAATGGAAATGGTGTAGATCCTGGAATGGAGGATCTTCTTTCGGTAGCGAAAAAGATAGGCATTGGAATGGCAAAGGCAAAAAAAACGGCAGCAAAGATTCAGGAATGTGTGCATGAACGATTGCGGGACTATTTATCCGATACGGAAATAGAAAATGATTGAGAGGTTTAATGAATAAAAATACATTAGAGACCTTAAAAAAATACTTTGGCTATGCGTCCTTCCGGGAAGGGCAGGAGCGCATTGTGAATACGATCCTGAGTGGGCGGGATGCTCTGGCGATTATGCCCACCGGTGCGGGCAAGTCCATCTGTTACCAGCTGCCGGCATTGATGCTGCCGGGGATTACGATTGTGGTCTCCCCGCTGATCTCGTTGATGCAGGATCAGGTAAAAGCATTGAATGCGGCAGGAATCCGGGCTGCATATATCAATTCCTCCCTTACGGAATCGCAGATTTCCAAGGCATTGAATTATGCGGCACAAGGGGCATATAAGATTGTCTACGTGGCACCGGAGCGATTGGAAACATGGGAGTTTGGGCAGTTTGCAGCAAGAGCAGAGATTTCCATGGTCACGGTGGATGAAGCTCATTGTATTTCCCAATGGGGACAGGATTTCCGCCCAAGCTATCTGAAGATAGTTGACTTTGTGAACAGACTGGAGCCCCGGCCGATCCTCAGTGCATTTACAGCTACGGCTACGGAAGAAGTCAAGGAGGATATTGTCTGTGTCTTAGGACTGCAGAACCCGGAGATCGTTGTGACGGGATTTGACAGGGAAAACCTGTATTACAGGGTCGAAAGTATTCGGAAGAAAGATAATTTTATCATAGAATATGTGGAAAAGCATGCGGAGGAGAGTGGGATCATCTATTGCGCCACAAGAAAGAATGTGGACGAAGTGTATGAACTTCTGTGGAAGAGAGGGGTTCCGGTAGCAAAATACCATGCGGGAATGGACACAGAGGCAAGGAAGAAAAGTCAAGAGGATTTTATCTATGACAGACTTCCGGTGATCGTGGCCACGAATGCCTTTGGTATGGGAATCGATAAATCCAATGTCCGATATGTCATTCACTACAATATGCCCCAGAGTATGGAGAATTACTATCAGGAGGCCGGGCGTGCCGGAAGAGATGGGGAGCCTTCTCAATGCATTTTGCTGTTCTCGGCCAGGGATGTTATGATCGATAAGTTTCTGTTGGAACATAAGGATTTCTCGGAAGTTCCACCGGAGGATATCGAGCCGATCCGGCAGAGGGATGCCAGACGCCTTCAGATCATGGAGGGATATTGCCAGACCACTTCCTGTTTTAGAAATTATATTCTCACCTACTTCGGAGAAAAGGTGACGTCCCCCTGTGATAACTGTGGAAACTGCCATAGAGAGTATCACGAGGTGGATATGACTGCGGAGGCAAAGGCGGTACTCGATTGCGTCAGCGAGACGAAGGGAAGATACGGGCAGGCGGTAGTCGTCGGGACACTGTTGGGAGCGAACAGGGCACGGCTGAAAGAACTGGGGACGATACATTACAAATCTTACGGAAGTCTTAAAGATCTGGGCGAAAAAGAAATCAAGTCGCTGATCCATCAGATGATCGTGGAGGGATATTTATATCAGACAGACGACCAGTACAGTGTCCTGAAAATCGGCAACAAGACCTTAGCAGAGCTTGAAAATGCCACAATTTTGGTGAAAATGTATGAGGAAAAAGAACCTTCCCGTAGACAGCAGAGAGGTAGCAGACGTAGAAACACAGATATGCTTACCGGGGAGGGTTTTGAATTGTTTGAACTTCTGCGGGGACTACGGCTTGAGATTGCGAGAGAAGAGGCAGTGCCTCCCTACATTATATTCAGTGATAAAACGTTAATAGATATGTGTGTAAAATTGCCCGAAGACCGCGGAACCATGTTGGACGTATCCGGTGTGGGACAGGCAAAATATGAGAAATATGGACAGCGTTTTCTTACAGCAATCAGGGAATACCGGGAGAAACAAGGAGCCATGGAGATCTGTGAGACGGCAGAAGAGGCTGCAGGATTACCAGAAGCAGAATCGCAGAAAGGTACCTTCGATCGCACAGAATATAACAGAGCCCACAATAGACCGGAGGGAGCCAGCCGCACCTGGGATGCTGCGGAAGACGAGGAACTTAAGCGGGAATTTGGTTCCGGGATGAAAATAGCAGAAATTGCAAGACAGCATGACAGGACCTATGGTGCCATACGGGCCCGGTTGAAAAAGCAGGGGCTGATAGAATAACTCCTGTAAACTTTACCTGAAACAGTATTTCTTTCCATGCAGTATGCTAATATTATTCTACAGCAAGGAGAGAGCGAGAGAGCCCATAGGATGAGGAACAAAAATGCAGGTACGTGAAGTGATTTGTCCTTCCTGCAGCCATCGTTTCATGTGGATGGATGTCGAAGAGGGACCGACGATCAAAAATACCGGTCTGTAGAGACCGGAGAGACATTCCATACGGCAGTATGCCCTCAGTGCGGGAAACGCGTGATATTGTTACCGGACAGGATACGCGCAGTGTTGCCCGGAACGGAAGATAACCTGGAAATGATGTGGGAGAGAGGACTATGAAACTATGGCTGGATGACCTTCGCCCGGTGCCCTACGGGTACGAAGGTGCAAGATCGGTAAACGAGGCAAAACAGTTGATCCTGGAAGCGGAGCACAATGGGATCGAAATAGAGGCTCTGGATCTGGATCATGATCTGGGAGATTATGCGGATCAGGGCGGCGATGCCATCCGGCTGCTGGACTGGCTGGCAGAACGTGAGACCTTTTATCCGGTGGAGATCCATACGGCCAACCCGGTGGGGAGAGCCAACATGGAGAGGATTCTGGCCAGATACTGGGGAGAACAGTACTGGTAGGAAATTTTGTGATAATTTAACCAACGGTTAATAGGCAAAAGAGATTCTTTGTGTTATAGTAAAAGTCTACGGAAAGACTGATATGCAACTGGATGCTGTACGGCATCGGAAGGAGGCGTATGATGGAGAGACCGCATTTTGACATTGTGGCCAGCGGCGCACGGATGAGAGCAATCCGTCAGGAGCGGAAGATTTCCGTGAAGCAGGTCATGGAATACATGGGCTTTGAATCCACGCAGGCCGTGTATAAATGGGAAGCCGGGAAGTGTTTTCCCCAGGCCGACAATTTGATTGCTTTAGCTATTTTGTATCGTGTAAGCCCGATGGAGCTTTTGGTAGAAGAGGACCTGGTGTCCTCTTCTAGTCATATCTGGGGAAATGCCGCATAGTGCGGAACGGAAGAGAAAGTGCACAGGGAGAGCAGTATGATTTACATAACGGGAGATACCCACGGGGATTTCACAAGATTTTCCGCGAAAAGATTACGGAGAACCGGCATGGAACTGACAAAAGAAGATTACATCATCATCTGCGGAGATTTTGGGCTGTGCTGGGCGAAGGATAAAACTTTTGAGTATCATTGTAAAAATTTTGCCGAGAAACCTTACACCATTCTGTGGGTACAGGGAAACCATGAAAACTATGATATGATCGGGGAATATCCGCTGGAAGAATGGCATGGCGGGAAAGCGCGGCACATTATCCGGGACAAGGTGATATTGCTGGAACGGGGACAGGTCTTCGAGATTGACGGCAAGACCTTTTTCACCTTCGGAGGGGCATCTTCCCATGACATTCAGGGAGGAATTCTGGATCGTCAGACGGTGGATTTCGCAGAACAGAAGCGCAGGGCAGACCGGAATTATCTTCCCTACCGGATCCTTCAGGAAAGCTGGTGGCCCCAGGAGCTGCCGACAGAGGGAGAACTGCAGGAGGGCCTGCGCAATCTGGAACGATATCATTACGAGGTAGATTATGTGATCACACACTGTTGTGCCAGCACGCTGCAGGACCTGATCAATGCCGGGACGGGACGCTCCTGTGCTCCGGATCTGCTGACAGACTACCTGGAGACTTTGGAACAGAAGCTGCATTACAGGCATTGGTATTTCGGCCATTATCACCGGGACTGTCAGCCGGATGACAAGCACACGCTGGTATACTATGCGATACTGCCGCTGAAACAGAAGGAAAGTGTGAATGCGGTGCCGGTACCGGGAAAGACAGAAGGAGAAACGAATCATGGCAAGAGATGAGAATGTAAAAATTTTTCAGGATACAGAAGAAAGGGTAAAGAAAGATCCCGGACTGCAGGAGGCAGTGAAGCATTCCGTGGCGGAGCAGGTGCTGATCCCGGAGATGATGGAAGTCATGGACCTGATGCCGGAGCTTGCACAGAATCGTGACAGATATGAGAAGGATGCGGAAATCATAGTGTCGAAGAAGCGAAGCTATGAAGCAGCTGCCGGGTATCCGGGAGAAAGGGTATGTGTTCACAATTTTGCATCAGCGACGAATCCCGGAGGTGGTGTGACCAAGGGAAGCTCTGCCCAGGAGGAATGCCTGTGCCGCTGCTCCACCCTGTATTTTTGTCTGAATACGAAGGAAATGTGGGCAGGATTTTATTCGCCACACAGATATGCGCAGGATCCGATCCACAATGATGACTGCATCTATACGCCGGAAGTCATTGTATTCAAATCCGATACTGCGTCACCGGCACCGCTTCCGGAAAAAGACTGGTACTCCGTTAATGTGATCACCTGTGCAGCACCGAATCTGCGTCTGCTCCCGGCCAATGGGATGAATCCCGGAGACGGTAATAAGACCGTGAAGATGACGAGAGCACAGCAGCAGGCATTGCATGAGAAGCGTCTGACCAGAATTCTGGATGTGGCTGTGGCGGGAGGCAATGAAGTGGTCATTCTGGGGGCGTTCGGATGCGGAGCTTTTGAGAATGATCCGGAGGCTGTGGCAGCTGCGTTTTCCAATGTGATCGCCCGTTACAGAAGGTGTTTCAAGACGATAGAATTGGCCATTTATTGTTCTCCCCGGGATGAGCAGAATTACAATATTTTCAAACGTGAGATAGATACGACATTGTGTTGACAAATGATAAGGAAGCTAGTACTATAGTACCAAACAGCACGTTGGATATTGGGGGAAGTAATGGAGAAGGAACAGGGAAAGCTTATTATAATCGTATCAGTCGTATTTGCTATGGCGCTTCTGTGCATGATCTGCACATCAGGCAGTGCTCCGGAGGTAAAGTCATTGCAGGAATGTACGCCGGACGCAGTCAGTGTCTTGGATGACGGCAGGGAGCTGTACGATTTTATATTGGATCAAAACGATGATGAGACGAACTCGATCGTGTTCTATTCGGCGCATCAGAAGATTGAGGTGTATGCAGATGGGAAGCTGATCTATCGGCTCGATGCTGTGCGCGGCATATGGGGAAATACTCCGGGCTGGACCTGGAATATTGTCAGGTTTTCAAGTAATGTGAATAGCTTGCAGGTACAGTTCACCCCCTGCTATCCGGAAGTGGCAGGTCAGCAGAAGACGTTTTATATCGGCAGCGGCTATAATATCTATCGTGGGCTGATGCGCCGGGCAATGCCTGCATTTCTCATCAGTATGATGGTGATACTGGTAGGATTGTATATTAGTATTTATTGGATCGTTATCCGCAGCGGCAGCCGGATCGACGGAACCTTATTGTATCTGGGTATTTTTTCGATCCTGCTGGGAACATGGTCGGCCAATGAGACGGATGTGGCAACGCTGCTCCTGGCCAACAGGCAGGGATGCTCTTATCTGGCATTTGCTACGCTCATGCTGTTGCCGATGTCCTTTATCCTGTTTGTGAAGAGCTTTCTGGAGATCAGGGATGACCGGTTTTGTAGAATTATCTGTAATGCCAATCTGGCATTGATCGTCCTGACGCATATACTGAATGCAACAGAGATATATGAGTTCCGGAGAAGCCTGTGGATGACGCATGCGTTGATCATTCTGACGATTCTATACCTGCTGGTGGTCATCTGCAGCAAAATTGTCAGAAAGCAGCTGGATCAGAGACTGAAGGCATGTGTAGGGGCACTGCTGCTTGTATTTTTTGCTGCGATCATAGAAGTGGGTGGCTATTATAAAGCCGGCAATGTTATAGGCGTATTTGGCAGAATCTCTTTCTTGATCTTTATTCTGGTGCTGGGAATAGAATCCGCCAGACAGACGGTTGCACGGCTGAAAAAAGGCCGAAGGATAGAGGAGCTGGAACAGTTTGCCCTGAATGATTCCATGACCGGCATGTACAATCGAAATGCTTATGATTATTTTGTGAAAAACGAGAAGAATTTTGAAGGGTATGTCATAGTGACCTTTGACTTGAATAATCTTAAGCAGTGTAACGATCAATATGGCCACAGGGCAGGGGATGAGTATATTATCAACGCAGCACATATCATAGAGGACAATTTTGAACGCTATGGGAAATGTTATCGCATTGGCGGAGATGAATTCTGTTGTATCATTCCGAAGGGAAGTCATTTTAAGATGGAACGTGTGCTGCATAAGATCGACCAGGATGTAGAGATCTTGAATCACAAGAATATCATTCCCGTTCCGGTGGGAATTGCCTATGGGTATGCTGTATTCACGGCGGATGATACGGATCCGGAGAAGGTGCGTGAGCGTGCAGATGAGGATATGTACCGGAATAAGAAGACGATGAAGCAGTTCTGACCAGGGAATTCACCCAAATGTTAACTATATTATAAAATGGTTGACAATTAAAAAACACCATGCTATTCTGACAGAGGTTTTTACAAAAGACATCTGACAGAAAGGCATGGTTTTTTATTATGACAACACAGACAACAACTCGTAGCAAGACTTATGACATGGTGTACATTGCGGTATTTGCGGTTCTGATCGCGATCTGCTCCTGGATCTCCATCCCGATGACGGTTCCTTTTACGTTACAGACATTCGCAGTATTCCTGGCGGTCGGCGTACTCGGCGGTAAGAGAGGAAGCCTTGCGGTATTGATCTATATTTTGCTGGGTGCAGTAGGTATCCCCGTATTTGCCGGTTTCTCCGGTGGTATCGGTATCCTGCTGGGCAACACCGGCGGTTACATTATCGGATTTTTATTCTCCGCACTGTTGATGTGGCTGATCGAGAAGCTGTTCGGACGTAAGATCTGGGTGCTGGGTGTGTCCATGGTACTGGGCCTGATCGTATGTTATGCTATCGGAACTGTGTGGTTCATGGTCGTATATGCGCAGAATTCCGGAGCTGTCGGTCTGGCTACCGTACTGGGCTGGTGTGTAATTCCTTTCATCATTCCGGATCTGGTGAAGATCGCACTTGCACTGACACTGAGCAAGAGACTGTCTAAGGCTCTGAAGCTGAACGGACAGGACTAAAGGATACACCGGATATGGAAGTAATGACAACTTACCGGATCCGTCTGCACCACGGCATGTGCCTGTATTTTTTCGAAGGGAAGGGATACAGTGAGGGTTTCACTAAGCATATGGCGGAAGTGAAAGAATGGCTTCTGGGGAAAAATGGACCGGCATCCCTGCAGCTGGTCGGAGCGATGGATGAGATCTGCAGCGCCTGCCCCCATAATAAGGGTGGCAGCTGCGAGTCTGCGGAGAAGGTAGACCGGTATGATGCGGGTGTATTGAAATACACCGGATTAGAGACAGGCCGGGAAATGACCTTTGCGGAATTTGAGCGGATCGTAGAAGAGAAGATTCTGCAGCCGGGATATGGCAAGGTCATCTGCGGCGACTGCCAGTGGAGAGATATCTGCCACAAATAATTTAAATAAGATAAAAAAGCGCACCTCCCCCAGGTGCGCTTTTTGTGTGCGTCTATAGCCGCACTGTTACCTCACGAAGAGGTAAGCCGTATATGCAACATACAGAAGCACGCACGCAGCCCCCTCACTGCGGGTCATGCGTCTGCCGGTACGGGCGAATACGAATAGCAGAATGGCACTGCCAAGGAGCAGTACGGTGTCGATGACGGACTCTCCGAGGACATGCAGAGGGCTGATCACCGCGGACATTCCGAGGATAAACAGGATGTTGAACAGGTTGGAGCCGATGGCATTGCCCAGCGCCAGTCCACTGTCTCCCTTTTTCGTGGCAACGATGGAGGTCACCAGCTCCGGCAGGGAGGTGCCGATGGCGATAATAGTCAGTCCGATGAAGTTCTGGCTGACACCGAAATTCGTAGCGATGATGCAGGCTTTATCTACCACGAGATCACCGCCGAAGATAACGGCAGCCAGACCTCCGGCAATATACAAAAGGCTGCGGGGCAGGGAGAGGATATTGCCGGGTTCTCCCTCTTCTCTGTTTTTCCGGGCAGAATAGATCATAAATCCCAGATATACGATCATGCCAAGCAACAGGACAGCACCTTCAATGCGGCCTAAGCTGCCATCTAAAAACATCAGACATAATACGACAGTTACTAGGATATTTAACGGCATATCCCGTTTCAGGATCTCTCCGTGGGGCATAAAACTGTGCAGAAATGCACAGATACCCACGACCACCAGACCATTGAAGATATTCGAGCCGACGACATTACTGATGGCGATATCATTACTGCCAGCCAGTGCGGCATTGATGCTGACGGAAGCCTCCGGAGCACTGGTGCCCATGGCGACGATGGTCAGACCGATGATGACGCTGGGGACCTTCAGGATCCCCGCCAGGGAGGAGCTTCCCTCCACGAAAAAGTCTGCACCTTTGATCAGAAGTATAAATCCTACGAGTAACAATATGTATTCCATAAGCTGTCCTTTCCTGCGGTGACTCACGTATTCTTATAAAAAGTAAGAAAATAAAAAAGCATAAAAATAGAGACTCTTACCGCATCAAAAATGATCGATAAAAGTCTCGTTGCTTACAATAATAACCGGTCCGATGGACGTGATGACGATTATCATTCCGGACAGCTGCCTGTATCATTCGGTTACCATTCCAGGTTACCATTCTATTCAGAAACCATCCGGGAACTACTCCCTCTTAACTGTGCCCTCATTCTACAAAAAAGGACAAGCACTGTCAACAGACTTTGTAAATCTTGACACTATTTTAACACGAACTCCACCTTCACGGGATCATGGTCGGAGTAGGAATAGCCGGTGTTTACATTCTCATAGGACAGGCACTCGATATTGTCAGAGATAATAAAGCCATCCAATGTAACCGTATAGGTGACACCGGGAACATATTCCATATCTGCGTTGCGCGCACTGTTCCATAGAGCAGTGCGTTCTTCGTCTGTCAACAGATCCAGGCAGAAGGCAAAATGCTCCGGCAGTTCCGTTCTCGGAAAAGGAAATGCCCAGGACTCACAGTTCTCCGCATCCTCTTCGGAAGCCTTCAGGTCGTGGTTAAAGTCGCCGCCGCAGAGCACGTAATTCCCGGCTTCGTATTCTTTTGCCATATCATTGCACAGCATCTCAATCTGTCCCTGGCGGATGGCATCACTGTTGCCGTAAGCCGACATATGCAGGTTAAAGATCACCAACTCGTTACCATTATCCACCGGAATCCGGGAGACACTGTAGCAACGGTCCAGATCAAAAAATTTGCTGAAAGAAGTGGAAATGGGGAAACTTCTGCGCAGGGCAGAGGTCACCGGGTACTTGGAAAACAGGCCGAGACCGGATTTGCTGCTGCCGTGGGGCTGGGTAAACGGATAAAACAGGAAAGCGGAATCATAATTCTGTGCAAATACCGTAGTGTACCCGGACAGACTCTGACGCAGCATTTCGTATTCATTCGTATGATAGCTTCTGGTGGAATCCAGATCGATCTCCTGGATCAGGGCAAAATCCGGATCCAGAGAGTTTACCAGCTCACCCACACCGTTTATGGCATACTGCACGGTCTCCGGGCTCTCAGCCCAGGAGGAAGTACCGCCGTCCATGAAGAAACTGTAATCCGGCAGATAAGCACCGAAACCGATATTGTAGGTCACTGCGGAATATTCCGTATCCGTAGCCAGCACCGCAGCCGCACCTGTGGTAGTATCGTCGACCGGTGCCTCCACCACCAGTTCCTGATTGTCCTCGATCCTGTAATAACTGGCATAGAGGTAGACGATGTAAGCCAACAGTGCGAGGATGAGGATACCCAGCACGATACACATGGTTTTTACTAAAGTTTTACATAAATTTTTCTTTTTCATATTCTCATTTTAACAAGCCTTGCGGGAAATGGCAAACAGGAATATTTTATTTGTTATTTGTGTGGTCTTATGCTAAACTGATGCTGGACGATATTTGGCATCAAAGCTTATAAAAGGAATCATTTCGTATCGGAAAGATACAGAAGGAGGAATTTTATGAGTGAAATTGTAATCAGAGATGTGAAAACCTTTGTCACCGCCCCTAGGGGGATCAATCTGGTGGTCGTGAAGGTAGAAACATCGGAGCCGGAGCTGTATGGCTACGGCTGTGCCACCTTTACGTGGAGACACAAAGCGGTGGTAACCGCAGTGGAGGAGTATCTGAAGCCTCTGTTTGTGGGAAAAAATGTACAGAACATCCAGGAAATCTGGCAGTCTATGATGGGCAGCTCCTATTGGAGAAACAGCGCGGTACTGAACAACGCCATGTCCGGAGTAGATGAGGCATTGTGGGACATTAAAGGTAAACTGGCCGGAATGCCAGTCTATGATCTGCTCGGGGGAAAATGCAGAGAAGGAATTGCCCTGTACCGGCATGCCGACGGAAAAAACTGGGAAGAAGTTCGAGACTGTATTTATGGTTATGTGGAAGAGGGATATCGATATATTCGTTGCCACATGGGGCTCTATGGCGGTAACCTTGACAGCAGACAGGTACTGGTAAAGCCGGAAAATGCACCGGAAGGTGCCTATTATAATCCGAGACTGTATATGCAGAGCGTTGTAGAGCTTATGGACAAGGTACGCACGGAATTCGGATGGAATCTGGAGATCATGCATGATGTCCACGAGAGACTATCTCTGGCAGATACTCTGTCATTTGCCAGAGAGATGGAAGCATTCAAATTGTTCTTCTTGGAAGATTGTGTGAGACCAGATCAGGGAGAATATCTTAGATATCTGAGAGAACAGACAAGTGTACCACTGGCAATCGGGGAACTGTTCACCAACCAAACGGAATGGCGGATGATCATTCAGAACCAGTGGATCGACTTTATCCGGGTACACTTAAGTGATATCGGAGGCATCACTCCTGCCGTCAGACTGACTCATTTTGCAGATGTATATCAGGTGCGTACCGCATGGCATGGTCCCAATGATCTGTCGCCGATTGGAATGGCGGCGCAGATGCACTTGGATCTTGCTATGCCTAATTTTGGCATCCAGGAATTCTCAGGTTTTGAGGAAGCGGAACGGGAAGTATTCCCCGGTTGCCCCGAAGTCCGGAACGGTTACGCTTATTTAAGCGGTGAGCCTGGAATCGGAACTGGATTTGATGAGAAAGTGGCAAAAAGATATCCTGCAAACGAAAATGTAGATTTTGGTTGGCTGTTCAGTCGTCTGCCGGATGGTACGCCGGTCAGACCGTGATAAGAATCTAAAAGTATAAAATCAAAAAGAAATGAAAAGAGTAAGAAAACGTTTAATGCTGACCGTATGCGCTATGGTGCTGCCTCTTGCGGTGACGCTGATCATATATAACATTTATTCTATGACAGCGCTGAACCGGCAAGCTGCCCAGAGCGCAGCCGGTACCGGCTATATTTACGAACAGTTTTATGAGAAAGATATTAAAACGGTCGAGTCTTATATGATATCGGAAATGGTGGGAAATGATTTCAGGAGACTCAATTATCCGTTGGAGTCATTACAGGCTTATCTGTGCGGGCAGAACATTCTGGAAGATTTTACAAAATATCTGACTTCGGATGTGGATGGACTGGTGGCACTGGAATTTTATTCGGAGAGTAACGATCTGGTTCGGATCAAACATGCCACGGGTACTCGCTATGTGCAGACCAAACAGTCCAGAATACGCCGCGCCGTCTATGAGGAGATGAAGCAGGGGGAACTGAATAGTGACTGGTATGTGATTTCGGTGGGGGATGACTATTTCCTGATCCGGATTCTGAAATACGGCTCGGTGTATATCGGTGCGGTCATGGATTTCGACCAGTTTATGAAGCCCTCCTCGGAAGTTGAGGGAAGAGCGTCTTATCTGGTCTATGCAACGCAGGACGGACAGGCGCTGAATCAGAAAAATCTGTTGGAAGAGAAACAGATTGAATTGAAACAGAATTCCAAGGGTTATTACATCACAGGGAAAGGAATGGAGCGATACCTTGTGGTGTATGAGCAACTGCCCTACGGTGATCTGGTGCAGTATTACATCAGTCCCTACGGAAGCTTCTGGAACTATATGGGAGCTTTGCAGTGGTTTCTGCTGTTTTGCAGTTTTATTTTTATTCTGCTGATCCCGATTCTGTATTTTTATATGTATCGTTTCTTTGTGGCACCCTTAGAGGGATTGAAAGCAACCATGGAAGAGATCGCTGAGGGTGATCTGAACGCCTACGCGGAGGAAAACAGTGATGTGGAGGAATTCCGTCTGATGGCGACTACCTTTAATCACATGATGGATCAGATCCAGAAGCTAAAGATCGATGCCTATGAGCAGGAGCGCAGGATTCAGAATGCAACGATTCAGTATTTACAGATTCAGATTCGCCCACACTTTTTCCTGAACTGCCTGAAAAATTTCTATGCTCTGGCGGAGCAGAAGGAATACCGATCCATTCAGGAACTGACTCTGGCGCTGTCTTCTTATCTCAGAAAAGTGATCACTTATGAGGAAGATACCATCAGTGTCCGGAAAGAGATGGAGAGCGTGGAATCCTACCTGAAACTGTCACAGCTGGGATTGTCCGTACCGGTGAATTACAGCATCGCCGTGGACGAAAAACTGGAAGAATTTCAGCTCTTGCCGTTGTCGGTGCTGACTTTCGTGGAGAATGCAGTGAAATACGGTGTACAGTCCCAAAAAACACTGCTCATCAGTATCCGGGTATCGCTACTCCCTGGAGAGACGCTGGAGGATACTTATGTGTGTATTACGATTCTGGACAACGGTCCCGGTTTTCCGGAAGATGTGCTGCATTTTCTGAACAAGGGACAATTCGCAGAAGAGAAGACCGCGGGGATCGGTATCCAGAATGTCTGGAAACGTATTAAAATACGTTATGAGGAAAAAGCCACAATATTATATAGCAACTCGAACGGAGCTTGCGTGGAGATGTATTTACCCTATGGAAAAGATGAATGTATTAATAGTAGATGATCAGATCAATGTGGTAAGCGGTGTCATGTTTGGGGTGCATTGGGATCGTCTGGGGATTTCGCAGATATACAAGGCATATAATGCCTATGAAGCAAAACAGGTCCTGTTGGAGAAGCAGGTTGATATCATGCTGTGCGACATTGAAATGCCAGTGGAAAACGGGCTGAGTCTGTTGGCATGGTGTAGAAAGCAGAAAATGGATGTGGAGACAATCTTTCTGACGGCACATGCGGACTTCCTATATGCCAAAGAGGCTGTGGCGCTGGGAAGCTTTGACTATATTTTACAGCCTGCGAGATATGAAGAGATCGAGGATGCTGTGGGAAGAGCGACGGAGAAGATCCGGATGAAACAGCGGGTCAATGAGGATTCCCGCTACGGACAGCTGCTGAAGAATAAAAAGGGGTTTGTCCTGGGGGCAATGTTGGCGGATCTGTTCTCGGAGGAGAAGAATGACGTGGAAATAGCCATGCGCAACCTCGAAGAAATAGGGATCTGTGTGACGGAAAATTCCAGACTGAGCCTGCTGGATGTGGTTCGTTGGGGAAAGGGACTGGAGAACTGGGATCAGACGCTGTTATATGATACGATCTCCAATGTGCTGGAAGAACTGTTCTACCCTTACGCCTGGAAAGCACTTCTCTGTCAGCAGGAAAAGGGAATCTATTATGTACTTCTGTGCACCGACAGTGCGGCAGAACTGAATGAAGAATCCTTGTATCATCAGATGGAGCGTTTTCAGATCACATTTCAGAAATTTTTCGACTGTGGATTTGCCATATATTACGGTGCACTGGAGGATCGGCAGGCGGTCTGGGAACTAGTGCGGATCCTGAAAAAAGCCGACCAGAACAATGTTGGACGCAAAGAAGGAATCTACAATGTGCAGGAGAGCAAGCAGAAGGAACGGAAAGCTGAGGAACACTACTGCGAGAACTGGGTACAACTTCTAGAAAATGAACTGTATGATACCGTGGTAAAAGACGCTTCGGATACCTTGCAGAGACTGGCTGCGGAGGATCAACTGAATTCCAAAAATTTGATGCGGTTTTACCAGAAGATCATGGGTGTAATCTATCTGGTACTCCAGAAATTAAATATGGATATGGAGCAGTTGTTTCCGGAGGAAGAGATCATGCAACGTGCCATGTCCGCCTATGCTTACACGGAAGATACGCTATGGCTGGTAAAATATGTGACGGCGAGATTGCATGAACTGCGGAATACGGAATCGGGGAAGGAGACCCAGATCGATGAGATATTCCAATACATCCGAAGCCACATGGATGAGGATATCAAGAGAGATGATATTGCCGATGCGGTGCACTTGAATGCCAATTATATTTCTGCGTTGTTTAAAAACAAAACGGGAATGTCATTAAAAGAATATATTATCTCGGAGAAAATGACGCTTGCCCGGAACATGGTCCGGGAGACGGTGCTACCCATCAGTGTGATCGCCATGAAAGTGGGATATACCAACTTTTCCCATTTTTCCCAAAGCTATAAGAAAATCAACGGGGTTTCACCTACGGAGGATCGGGAAGAGACCGGGCGCACAAATGAATAGTATTTTCAAAATGTCACATTTTTTACAATAGAATGTGACATTTTTGATATTCCGGAATGCGGAAAGTAAAAAAACATATTTTTTTGACACAAACAACATTTTTAACAGATAGATACGATTGTGGTTTTTTTTTTATAATGAACTCATCATCAATGAAGACCTACGAAGGGAGAAAAAATTTATGAAAATCAAAAAGTTATTGGCAACAGGACTTGCTACCGCGATGGCAGTAACGACTCTTGCAGGATGCGGATCTACCACAGATAACAACGCTTCACAGAATGCAGGCACAGACAGTGCGGCAGGAAGCACACAGGCGGCAGCGTCAAATGATGATGTGACCACCATTACCATCTACGCGTACAATAATTCCACCACGGAGGCTGCACAAAAGGTTGCGGAAGCAGTAAGCGAGATCACAGAGCCCGCCATAGGCGTAAAAGTAAACCTTCTGACTGGTGTAAGCTCAGAGCAGCTGAATCTGGCACTGGCTTCCGGAGAAGATCTGGATTTGTTCTTCGCAATGCCCTGGCAGGTATCCATGTCCACCATGGCAACTACAAACCAGATTGTTGCCCTGGATGATCTGCTGGCAGAATATGCACCGGATGTATTGTCCGGTATCTCCGAGGATGACTGGCGGTGCTCTACCGTATCCGGAAGTATCTACGGAGTACCAATGAACAAGGATAAGGCACAGGGGCGTGGCTTTGAAATGGTAAAATCCATTGCGGATGAACTGGGAATCGACTACTCCACTCCCTGGACCTACGAAGATCTGGATGCCAACTTAAGAAAAGTAAAAGAATCATATCCGGATATGTATCCCCTGGTTCCTAACGGCGGAACAATGATCTATCCGGCCTGGGCATGTGACGTACTGAGCGATGATCTGGGCGTACTGGAAAATGCACTTTCCGACAGTACCAAGGTAGTGAATTTCTACGATACAGATTCCTTCAAGGAATATTGCAAGTGGGTATACGAATGGGCACAGGAAGGTCTGATGATGCCGGATGCAGTCAATACCACAGAGGGTTATCAGGAATTCTTCAACTCAGGTGTCGGTTTTGGTACTTTCACTTCCTTCAAGGCAGGATTTGAAGCAGAAGAGACCAGAAAATGCGGTACAGATATCGTAGTAGTACAGATGGAGAACGGTGCCCCCCATTCTACCACAAGCATGGTAAATGCAAGCTGGTGCATTGCTAATAACAGCAAGAACCCCGAAAAAGCAATGCAGATGCTGAATTTGATGTACACCAACCCCGAAGTATCCAACCTGTTAGTCAACGGTATCGAAGGCGACAACTGGGTATTCGTAGATGAGAGCAAAGGTGTGATCACCTATCCGGAAGGTGTGGATTCTTCCAATACTTCATACTCTTCCGTAGGTTGGTCTTGGCCTAATGAACAGATTACCTATGTATGGGAAGGTGATGATCCTGATGTATGGGAGCAACTGGGTGAATTCAATAAGAATGCACAGTCTTCTCCTGCAAAAGGATTTGTATGGGATAACTCAGGAGTACTGAATGAAGTAACTGCATGTAACAACGTAGTAGAGAAATATCGTGCAGGTTTGTTGACCGGATGTTTGGATCCTGAGACAGCTATCCCCCAGATGAATCAGGAACTGGAAGCAGCAGGTATCAACACCATTATCGAAGCTAAGCAGGCACAGCTGGATGCATGGCTTGCAGAGCAGAACTAAAGCACTACAAATCATAAAAATAATCGTCCAAACCTAAAATATAAGCTTTGAAGCCAAAAGAGGTCCCGCCAGTTCTTTGGTGGGACCTCTTTCAAAAGAAAGGAACAGGTAATACTCATGAATAAGAAGAGTACTTTCGTAAAATGGAGACGTTATCTTCCTTTATATCTCATGTTGATCCCCGGTGCTGTATACATTTTTATCAACAACTATATCCCCATGGCGGGACTGATCATGGCATTTGAAAAATATGATTACAAACTGGGAATGTTTAAGAGCCCGAAGATCGGACTTGACAACTTTACTTATCTATTTGCCACAAAAGATGCACTGAATATTACCAGAAACACATTATTATATAATGCAATATTTATTATCCTGGGGAATATCCTGGCCATTACGGTAGCAATTCTGTTAAATGACGTGAGATCCAAGACGAAGAAAAAACTATATCAGACGCTGATTCTGATCCCTTATCTGATCTCCACAGTCATCGTCAGCTATATTGTATATGGCTTTTTAAATACACAGAACGGATTCGTTAATAACTCTATTTTGGAGCCTTTGGGCAAGAATGGCATCGCCTGGTATTCACAGCCAAAGTATTGGCCTTTTATTATTACATTTGTCTATCTATGGAAAAATTTCGGCTACAGCAGCATCATCTATTTCGCAACGGTGGTGGGAATCGACAAGACCTATTATGAAGCGGCGGTGATTGACGGAGCTACCAGATGGCAGCAGGTCAGATATGTGACACTATCCAGTCTGAAACCCACAATCATCACGCTGGTGCTGATGTCCATCGGACGTATTTTCTATTCAGACTTCGGCCTGTTTTATCAGGTACCCATGAACAGCGGAGCCTTGATTGATGTGACTAATACGATCGACACTTATGTATATCGCGGACTAACAACACTGAACAACGTGGGTATGTCGGCGGCAGCAGGCTTCTATCAGTCCATCGTTGGATTCATTCTGGTACTGACCGCCAATATGATCGTCCGCAAGGTCAGCCGTGAAAATGCACTGTTTTAAGGAGATGAGATTATGGTCATAAAAGATACAAAATACCAGGTTGTAATCAATACCGTATTAATTATATTGTCTCTGATGTGTGTCATGCCGTTTATACTGTTGCTCAGTTCTTCCATCACTTCAGAGACGGCACTGGTGAAGACAGGCTACCGGTTCTGGCCCACGGAGATCGACCTGTCCGCCTATAAATATTTGCTGATGGACAGTACCTCCATTGTCAGAGGCTACGCAATATCCTTTTTCGTGACAATTGTGGGAACACTGGCGAGCTTGGTACTGACTACTTTATACGCTTACCCGTTGTCCAGAAAAAATCTGCCAGGAAGAAATATTTTTGCCTTTTATATTTTCTTTACCATGTTGTTCAACGGTGGACTGGTGCCCAGCTACATGATGTGGACACAGATGTTCCATATTAAAAATACGATATTTGCGCTGATCGTTCCCGGCTTGCTGTTAAACGCATTTAATGTCATTATGATGCGTACATACTTTACGACAAACATCCCGGAGGAAGTCATCGAAGCGGCAAGGATCGATGGCGGCGGAGAACTCTACATCCTCACTAAAGTAGTACTTCCGATGTCGAAACCCATTATAGTGACGTTGGTACTGCTGATCGGACTGTCTTACTGGAATGACTGGCTGAATGGTCTGTACTATGTGAACCGGGATAATCTGTACAGTATTCAGGTATTGCTTAAGAAGATGATGGATGATATTGAGATGATAAAAAAGGCTTCCGCAGCCGGAGCAAGTACCATGAAGATGCCCTCCATTTCCATTCGTATGGCAGTGGCGGTCATGGGAGCACTGCCTATCATGTGTGTCTACCCGTTCTTCCAGAAGTACTTTGTCAAAGGTATTGTCATCGGAGCAGTAAAAGGATAAATAAGGAGGAAACAGAATGAACTTTCGCAAAGATTTTGTTTGGGGCGCGGCAACAGCAGCTTACCAGATTGAAGGAGCCGCTTATGAGGACGGCAGAGGAGAATCTGTTTGGGATGTGCATTGCCATGACACGCGTAAGGATCCTGAAGGAAAACAGAACATTTTAGACGGAGAGACAGGTGATGTGTCTTGTGATTTTTACCATCATTATGAGGAAGACATTCAGAGAATGAAGACTATGGGATTGAAAGCCTTCCGCTTTTCCATCAGCTGGTCTAGAGTATTGCCAGACGGTACGGGACGGGTGAATGAAAAAGGACTGCAGTTTTACAGTGATTTGGTGGATGCCTTGCTGGAGGCGGAAATTGAACCCTGGGTTACTTTATTCCACTGGGATTTTCCCCAGCAGTTACAGATTCGCGGAGGATGGCAGAATCCCGAGAGTCCCGAGTGGTTCGCAGAATATACGAAGGTAATCGTGGATAGACTCTCCGACAGAGTATCACACTGGATGACGTTAAATGAGCCCCAGTGCCATCTGATTATCGGACATGTGCAGGGAAACTGTGCTCCGAAGTTACGGCTCACCGAGCCGGAGTATCTGCTGGCAATCCATAATCACCTGAAAGCCCACGGCAGAGCGGTGCAGGTCATCCGGAAATACGCGAAGAAAAAACCCGAGATTGGTGTGGCATTCTGCTTCGGAAGTTCGGTGCCTGTAAGCGACCGACCTGAGGATGTGAAAGCGGCGAGAATTGCCACCCTGCGGGAAGATACGAAGGACCTGTGGGCAGTCTCCTGGTGGCTGAATCCCGTCATTTTGGGGCATTATCCGGAGAAGGGAGTGGAAGCCTACGGAGAGAATTTCCCGAAGGAGTTACGAAATCCGGAAGACCTGAAACTAATCTCGGAACCGTTGGATTTCCTGGGAATCAATGTCTACCAGAGCGGACGAGTGGAATCGGATGGTCAGGGGGGATATCGCGAGGCGAAGAATCCCTGCGGAGCACCGGTGACTGCAATGAAGTGGCAGGTGACACCAGAGAGTCTGTATTATGTACCGAAGTTCCTGCAGGAAAAATACAAACTTCCCATCGTAATTACGGAGAACGGACTGTCCTGTCCCGACTGGGTATTCCTGGACGGCAAGGTTCATGATCCCATGCGAATCGACTTTATGCACCGCTACTTAAGCTGCCTGAAAAAAGCGGCAGAGGAGGGAACTGATATCCGGGGTTATTTTGCCTGGTCAGCTATCGATAACATGGAGTGGAACAACGGTTATACGGAGAGATTCGGACTAATCTATGTGGATTACACCACTCAAAAGAGGATCCTTAAGGACTCCGCATACTGGTACCGCGAGGTGATTGAATCGAACGGTGAAAATCTGTAAACGAAAATAAAAAGAGACTGCCATTTGATATGCAGTCTCTTTTTTGATGCGCCAGACACTTGCCATATCTAGTGGGAAAGGGGTATTATGATACATATAAATAATAAGGAGGCTGATCCTATGAGGCCGATACCGACGATCGGGGATCCGGAGCGCTATATAGACAGTGCGTTTGTGGATTCCGCGTTTATAGAATTGAAAAGCTGTGATCTGTGGGATGTGAAAATGCTGTATCCGCTCCTACATATGGACCATGCGGAAGAGAAGTGCTTCGTCCGTAAGGAGATGTATGAGAGACTGGTGAAGGCGGTGGGGAATCTGCCGGACGGTTACCGGTTCCGCATCTGGGATGCCTGGAGGCCTTTTGCCCTGCAGCATGAACTGTTTGAAAAATATTCCGTGGACATTATCCGTGACTTTTCGCTGGAAAAGTTGTCGGAAGAAGAGAGAAAAGCGGTGATCTGTAAATTTGTCTCCGACCCGGTGGCGGATCGTCAGGTGCCTCCGGCGCATACCACGGGAGGAGCTATCGATCTGACGCTGTTAGACCCAGATGGCAGAGAACTGGAGATGGGCTGTGGGTTTGATGCATTTACGGACAAGACTTGTGCAGCGTATTTTGAAACGCCGGAGCATGTGAACACGGTAGAGGAAGTACAGATCCGGGATAACCGCCGGCTACTCTATTATGTCATGACGGATGCGGGATTCACCAATCTGCCGTCGGAATGGTGGCATTATGACTACGGTGACCGGTTCTGGGCATATTACATGCGGAAGCCTGCAATCTATGAGGGTGTATTTACGAGGGAGGAAATTCATGGATAATCAGAAACAAAAGAAGAAAAAAAGTGTGATGGACACGCTGTCCGCCACTATGGTACTGGTGCTGATCGCGCTGCTACTGGTGTTTGTGGGATATACGTATCTGGCACTGAAGAACGGTTACACACTGGATGATCTCATTGATAATATCGTGGGCAATCTCATCGGTGTGCTGGCAGCATTTCTGTTATTCGATATACTGAACAATAAGCTGACACAGGATGCCTACGCCAGAGAGACCTCCCAGCAGATCACCAAGACACTGATGGGAGAGCCGGAGATCCTGGATTCTTTCAGCGATGAAGATAAAAAGACTTTCCTGAAATCCACCATTACCTCCATGATAAAGGATGAAGATGCGGTGGATATGCTTTCTACCAATATGGAGAAATATTTTGACAGGGCAAGAGGCGCCAGGATCCGGAAAATGTTCGATTACACGATCAATCTGGAGCCGAATCTGACAGAGGAATATGTAAAAGCCGGTTTCCCCGGAGCCACAGACGGAAAGTATTACCTGATCGATGAGGAATTGAAGTTCAGCGTAAAATGTCTGGGAGGAACAGACGAGAACTACACGGGCGATGTGATCAGACTTGGTTTCGCCTATGATAAAAAGAGTCTGGACGGTGGATTGCTGGAGACCGGACAGGATGCGGATTTTACCAAGAGCATTTTCAATGAGGATCTGGTGGTGGAACCGGAGGCTGTGGACTTCATCAACAGTATTCCCGCGGACAAGGTCCGGGATGTGATCAATGATCTGTTCATGCCGATTTTAAGAATTGACAACAGCGGAGATAATGAAGACGAAGCGCAGTTCGAGGTAGAACGCAAGAGCAACGGATTTATCCTGAAATTCAAGCTGGATTTTGACCGGAACGAGGCAAGTGGGGAGCATCTGGTCAGCATCTATTTCAAGATGCCCCGGGTATGGAACTCTATTTTCGAGGTGACTCTGGTGGATCCGACCAAGGAGCCCCATATCAAGCTGAAATACAAGAACGGAATGGATGTCACTATGTATTCCTATCTAAATAAGGAAAGCACTGCCAATGTCGGAGCCTGCATCCAACGTGCCGGACTCTATGACATTGCGATCAAGGACGAGTGGATCTACCCCAAGAGCGGCGTGATCTTCCATATTAAGAAGGCGTAGAATAAGTATGAAACCAAGATCTCCCCAAAGTATGCAATTATATAAAATGCTCATATCCCGCGGTTATCCGGAATCGTTCTGTGATCTGGTGACGAAGAATCTGAATACGGATTTTACGGCGAGCCGTATGATCGGTTATCTGTGTCATTATTCTGATCTGCCGCCGGAGGAGATCGCGGACGAAATGCTGGCGATCTTAAGTGACCGCAATCGCATTATGCAGAAGAAAGAACTGGAAAGCAATAATGCGGAGTGGAATCGCATTCTGATGCAGGGACTGGGGATTGATACAGAGGAGGATGATGATGGCGACATGGAAGATCCGACAGATTTTTGACGGTGATTACGGCTGCGAGGAACGCTTGCCCGGACAGGAACCGAAGGTATCGGTGACTCTTGTGGATGAATCCGGAGTTGAAAAATATGTCTCTGTGGAGGATAATTGGCTTACGGAACGGGGACTTACAGAGGGTTCCTTGTGGCCGGAGGATCTGACCATATAAAGATGATAGAGAGGTACTCAATATGGAACACATTGCAAGAGAAGACGCATTTACTTTATTGAAAAAATACAATCAGGATCCGTTTCATATCCAGCATGCCCTGACCGTGGAAGCTGTCATGAAATGGTATGCAAAAGAGCTGGGATATGGAGAGAATGCGGAATACTGGGGCATTGTGGGACTACTTCATGATATTGATTTTGAGTTATATCCGGAAGAACATTGCCTGAAGGCTCCCGAGATGCTCAGAGAAGCCGGAGTGGGAGAGGATATCATTCATGGGGTAGTATCTCATGGTTACGGCATCACCGTAGGCTGTGGGGAGACGATCGACGTGGCTCCGGAACATGAGATGGAGAAGGTACTTTTTGCGGCAGATGAACTGACCGGACTGATCTGGGCAGCGGCACTGATGCGTCCTTCCAAGAGTACGAAAGACATGGAATTAAAGTCCTTAAAAAAGAAATATAAGAGCAAAGGATTCGCTGCCGGCTGCTCCCGTGAGGTCATCGAGCGTGGTGCTGAGCAGTTAGGCTGGGATTTGGAAAAACTCCTGACCATGACCCTGCAGGCTATGGCGGCAACCGAGGATGAGATTCAGGCAGAGATGGAGCAGTTATCATAGCATTTCTCACTGCTTCCGGAAATCCCTCGGAGCACAGCCGTATACCTGCTTAAAGGTGCGCAGGAATAATTTATAGTTCGTGACTCCGTGCCGATCCAGTATTTCGCTGATGTTCAGATCAGTGTCTTTTAAATCCTTGCAGACATGCGTCAGACGTACACTGTTGATATAGGAAGTGAGGGTGATTCCCATGTTCCGCCGGAAAAAACGGCAGAAATATTCTGGGTTCAGATGAGCCAGGGAGGCTGCATTTTCCAGAGAAATAGCTTCGGCGTAATGGGTTTGGATGTACTGAATCACCGGTTCGAGGCGATGCAGATTTTTCTGACTCTGAATCCGGGAAGTATTGTCGACGGTGACCTTATAATGCGTCATAAGAATGTATAAAAATTCATAAAGCAGACTGGAAAACCGCAGAGTATAGCTTTGCGGTTTTTGTGTATAGAGATCGCCCATGGAAGTCAGAATCTCCTGAATCTGCGCATCGGCAGAAGAATCTCTGCGGGAGAACAGGAAACGGATGCTTTCATATTCTGGGATGGCACCTATGAGAAACGCATAAGGAATCTGTAATAACAGAACCCGGGACGGTGTCGTGGTCCGGGTAGCATGGACGGCGGCGGAATTTACCACATGATAATCTCCGGCATGCAGCAACAGAACCCGTTGTCCCTCAATGAGTTCCATGGAACCCTCATAGATATAGATAACTTCCATGCTTCGATGCCAGTGTTCCGGTATGTAATCGTTATTGCTGTTATAGATTGCAAAACGGACGTTGATTCCGCTTTCAAAAGCAACCTCTTCGTGTGGAAATTGCGGCATGGAAAAGCCTCCCTCTGAAATTATATTATTTCCCGGCGATCTATTTACATCATAGAATAAAAAGAAGAAAAAAGTCAATATTGACCTAAAAAGAAGTCATAATCAGATATAGGAATCGACGTGGGAAATTGCTAAACTGGTAAACAGAAAGAGCAAGCGGACAAGGTTGAATGACAGGAGGTTATAGCAACATGACAAAGGAAAAAATCAAAGATCTGATAGCAAACATGACATTGGAGGAAAAGGCGGCAATGTGTTCCGGCGCGGATTTCTGGCATACTGAAAGCTGCGAGCGACTGGGGATTCCCGCAAGTATGGTATCCGACGGCCCTCACGGTCTGCGCAAGCAGGATGACAAGGCGGATCATCTAGGGGTAAATGAGAGTATTAAAGCAGTATGTTTCCCGGCAGGCTGCGGAACCGCGGCATCCTTTAACAGAGATCTGCTGTATCATATGGGTGAGACCCTGGGCAATGAGTGTCAGGCAGAAGGCGTCAGTGTTATTCTGGGGCCGGCTGTGAATATCAAACGTTCTCCCCTGTGCGGTCGTAATTTTGAATATTATTCAGAGGATCCCCTGGTGGCGAGTGAGATTGCAGGCTCTCTGATCCGCGGTGTGCAGAGCAAACATGTGGGAACCAGTTTAAAGCATTTTCTGGCGAATAATCAGGAGACCCGTAGAATGTCTGTGGATGAGATCATCGACGAGAGAACTCTGAACGAGATTTATTTGGCGGCATTTGAGGGAGCAGTGAAGAAGGCAAAACCCTGGACCGTTATGTGCTCTTATAACAAGATCAACGGAACTTATGCGGCCGCACATCACAAATATCTCACAGAGACCCTGAGAGACAAGTGGGGATTTGACGGTTATGTCATGAGTGACTGGGGCGCAGTCAATGACCGTGTGGAAGACTTAAAAGCAGGTCTCGATCTGGAGATGCCTTCCTCTATGGGAGTCAATGATAAGCTGATCGTAGAAGCGGTACAGAACGGAACACTGGAGGAAAAAGTACTGGATACCGCAGTGGAACGCATTCTGAACATCGTATATCGCTATAACGAGAACCGAGATACCGAAGCGGTGTTTGATCTGGATCACGACCATGAGGTTGCGAAGAAAGTGGCGGAAGAGACCATTGTATTGTTGAAGAATGAGAATGTGCTGCCGCTGACAGAGGGCGAAGAGATTGCCTTTATCGGAAAATATGCGAAAAAGCCCAGATATCAGGGTGGAGGAAGTTCCCATATCAACAGTCATAAGATCACAGGAGCCCTGGATGCGGCAGAGGCAGCAGGCAATACACAGATTGTGTATGCCCAGGGATTTGATGACAAAGAAGATAAGACGGATGAGGTACTACTGGCAGAAGCCGTGGAGACGGCAAAAAAGGCAAAGGCAGCCGTGATCTTCGCAGGACTACCGGATGCATTTGAATCCGAAGGTTTTGACCGTAAACATATGCGGATGCCGAATTGCCAGAACGAATTGATCAAAAGAGTGGCAGCGGTACAGCCAAATACCATAGTCGTATTGCACAACGGTGCACCGGTGGAGATGCCCTGGGCAGATCGTGTGAAAGGTATTCTGGAAGCCTATCTTGGAGGACAGGCTGTGGGAGGTGCCGAATATGACATTCTCTTCGGCAAAGTAAACCCCAGTGCAAAGCTTCCGGAGACATTCCCGAAGCAGCTGGAGGACAATCCGTCCTATCTGTCCGGCTTTGGTGAGGGCGACCATGTGGAATACCGGGAAGGCATTTTTGTGGGATACCGCTATTATGATAAGAAGAAAATGGATGTATTGTTCCCTTTTGGTTACGGATTGTCCTATACCACATTTGCTTACAGCAATCTGCACCTGGATAAAAAGTCCATGAAGGATACAGAGGAACTGACAGTGACTGTGGATGTGACTAATACCGGCGACAGAGCGGGTAAGGAAGTTGTACAGCTCTATGTGGCAGATAAAGATAGTACCGTGATCCGACCGGTGAAAGAGCTGCGGGATTTCGCCAAGATCGAACTGGCACCCGGCGAGACGAAGACAGTGACCTTTACACTCGGTAAGCGGGCCTTTGCCTACTATGATGTACAGATCCATGACTGGCAGGTAGAGACCGGAGAGTTCGAGATTCTTATCGGAGCATCTTCCAGAGACATTGCTCTCAGAGATACCGTGACGGTGGAATCCACTGTGAAGATTCCTTTCCACTATACCACAGATACGACGATGGGCGATATCATGAGCCGTCCGGAGGCCTGGAAATTGGTACAGAGTGTTCTGAGCAAAGGAATGTTCGGTCAGGACAGCGAGGTCAGCGAAGGCGGCGATGCCGCGAAGGAAGCCATCAGCGATGAAATGAACGCAGCGATGCTTCAGTATATGCCTCTGCGCGGACCAGTCAGCTTCGGCGGCGGAGTCAGCATGGCGGATGTACAGAAGTTGGTGGATCGTCTGAATGCCATGGAAGAATAACAGAACAAAATTATCCGCTGAAATGTGTAGTATTTTCAGTTGGAATACAGTATAATCAAAACAACTACCGTGTATTACGGTAGTTGTTTTTGGTTGATATTGTGGCGGAATACGCTTATAATAAAAGCTTGTAGTATCAATGACACTAAATTGAGGTTTTCAATGAATATAGTAGTAGACGGATATAATATATGTGTAAAAATAACCGGTACCGGCGATAAGACGGTTGTGATCTTACAGGGCTGGGGTACGGATCTGGGAGTGTATGATTCCATAGCCGGTGTGATAGACGGCAGCAGGTACCGTGTGATCCAGTTCGATTTCCCGGGCTTCGGCGGCAGCGATGAACCGAAGGCCCCCTGGGATGTAGACGGATTTGCAGATTTTTTCTGCAGATTCATGGAAGTAATGCAGGTAAAGCAGGCCACCCTCATCGGGCATTCCTACGGTGGACGCGTGATCATCAAGCTGGCAGCCAGAGAGAGCATCCCTTTTGAGATCACGAATATTATCCTGATCGACAGTGCCGGTGTCCTGCCGGTGCGTACTACTGCACAGAAATGGAAGATCCGCAAGTACAAGATCCTGAAGAAATTCCTGAACATGAAGCTGATCTATGCCATGTTCCCGGAGGTGATCGATGACTGGAGGAGCCGACAGGGATCGGCAGACTACCGCAATGCGACACCCATGATGCGTCAGTGTATGGTGAAGGCGATCAATGAGGATCTGACGGAGCTGCTTCCGAAGATCCGTCAGGAAGTGCTGCTGATCTGGGGAGATCAGGATACGGCAACTCCTATCCGGGATGCACATATTATGGAAGAGAAGATACCCAACTGCGGCCTGGCAGTGATCCCGGGAACCGGTCATTTTTCTTTCCTTGAGAAACCGGCACAGTTCCGGGGAATTATGGAGGCATATCTGAAATGATCATACGTGTGCTGATAGCGGTCGTGCTTGCTGTTCCGGCATATTTTTATACCATGCGGTATAATATTCATATGTTCCAGCAGAACGGCTATAAGAATAAAGAACACCTTCACTGGCTGAAGAAGAAGCTCCGGCTGCAATGGATTCTCTATTTTGGTCTGGCACTGGGCATTGTGACCTGTGTGTTCCCATACCTTGCCCTAGAAATCTTCGAGTATCTGGTACTGCTCGTGATTATCGTGGTATATCGTGCCATGAAGCGGATGAATACGAAGAAAAAGCTGGTGTATACTGCCCGGGTCAAGAGATTGCTGGCTACGGAGCTGATCCTTACGGCTGCGGTATTCGCTCTGGTGTGTGGATTGGGCGGAATGAAGCGGATCCCTGGACTGTGCCTGATCCTGGTATCTGTGAATCTGTTTCTGGATATTGTGGCGAATGTCATCAATCATCCCATGGAGGCGGGGATCAACCAGCACTATATCAATGACGCTGTGAGAAAGCTGAAAAGCGTCCCGGGACTTACCGTCATCGGTGTGACCGGCAGCTACGGCAAGACCAGCGTAAAGTTCTATTTGCAGACACTTTTACAGGAAAAATATAATGTACTGGTGACGCCCGAGAGTTTCAATACACCTATGGGTGTGGTGCGGACCATCCGCGGTTCCCTGAAGCCTACCACAGAGATCTTCGTTTGCGAGATGGGAGCCCGCCATGTGGGCGATATCAAGGAGATCTGCGATATGGTGCATCCCGATCACGGTGTGATCACATCTATCGGACCACAGCATTTAGAGACCTTTTTTAATATGGAGAATATTCAGAAGACGAAGTTCGAGCTGGCGGATGCCCTGCCGGAAGGCGGCATGTTGTTCTTAAACGGCGACAACGATTATATTCAGCAGCAGGCAGCTTCTCCCGCGTATGATCAGACCCCGGAGAAGATCTTCTATTATTCCGAGACGGAAGGGACAGGATACTGTGCCAAAGATGTGAAGGTATCCCAGTTAGGTACGGAGTTCACCGTAGTGACCCCGGACGGCGAGAGCGAGAGATTCCAGATGCGTCTCATCGGTGCCCACAATGTCATCAATGTGGTGGGGGCTATCGCAGTCGCTCATAAAATGGGCATGACGCTGCAGGAACTGCGGATCCCGGTACGCCGGATCGAGCCGGTGCCCCACCGTATGCAGATGCGGGAGCATGGTCTGGTGACGATCATCGATGATGCTTATAATTCCAACCCCGTAGGTTCCAGGGCAGCGGTCGAGACGCTGGCTATGTTTGACGGTATCCGGATCCTGATCACGCCGGGCATGGTGGAGCTGGGTGACAAGGAAGCGGAATACAATCATAAATTCGGTAACTACGCAGCGGATTGCTGCGATTACATCCTGTTAGTGGGCAGACGGCATACCGAGCCCATCAGGGAGGGCGTGCTGGAGAAGGGATTCCCGGAAGAGAAATGCCCGGTATTCGACAAGCTGGAGGAAGCTGTATCTTACGCCTATGCCATCAAAGGGCAGGGACATAAGTATATTTTATTAGAGAATGATCTTACGGATAACTATTAGACGATTCAGGTGCGATTTTGCAAAAGTGGTTCCGGATAGTTGATAGAGCGTAGGAAAATCCAGGAGGGAAAATAGATGAAGACAAGAGTAGCAATGCTGTTTGGCGGCAAGAGTGTAGAACACGAAGTATCCGTGATCTCCGGCATCCAGGCTGTCATGAATATGGACACAGACAAATACGAAGTAATCCCGGTCTATATGACCAAGCGCAATGAAATGTACATCGGTGAGGAGATCGGCAAGATCGAATCCTATAAAAATATCGACGAACTGTTGAAAAAGTCCCAGAGAGTCATTATGACCAACGAGGACGGCAAGGTATTCCTGACTCCGTTCCCGGTGAAGCTGTTCGGCGGGAAGAAACCGGTAGAGATCGATGTGGCTTTCCCCGTAGTTCACGGTACCAATGTGGAGGACGGCGCTTTCCAGGGTTACCTGAAGACCATGGGTATCCCCTTCGTGGGCTGTGATGTGACCGCATCTGCCATCGGCATGGACAAATACATTATGAAAGCTGTATTAAAGGAGTGTGATGTTCCGGTACTGGATGCACAGCTGTATACTCTGGCAGATTATGCGGAGATGGAGACACTTCTTGACAAAGTGGAAAAGGGACTGGGTTATCCCGTGATCGTAAAACCGGTCAATTTAGGTTCCAGCGTAGGCATCAGCGTAGCTAAAAATCGCGTGGAACTGACCCATTCCGTGGACGATGCTTTCAAGTATGCCACTAAGGTACTGGTGGAGCATGCCATTACGAATCTGCGGGAGATCAACTGCTCCGTACTGGGAGATGAGAATGATGCCATCGCCTCTGAGTGTGAAGAACCCCTGCATACCAAAGATATCTTAAGCTATGAAGACAAATATGTCAGCAATGCCAAAGGCAGCGGTTCCAAGGGCATGGCCAGCGTATCCCGCAAGATCCCCGCAGAGCTGTCTCCCGAGAAGAGAGAAGAGGTGCGCGAGCTGGCAGTCAGATCCTTCAAGGCGCTGGGTTGTAATGGTGTGTCCCGTATCGACTTTATGATCGATGAGGACAACGGCAAGCTGTATTTTAACGAGATCAATACCATCCCGGGATCTCTGGCATTTTATCTGTGGGAGCCGGTAGGAGTTCCTTACAAAGAGCTTCTGGACCGTATGATCCAGCTGTCTTTGAAGAGAGCCCGCACCGAGGAGAGACTGACCTTTACCTTTGACACCAATATCCTGAATTCCGCAAGCTTTGGCGGTTCTAAAGGAGGCAAATTGTAATAGCCGGTTTATGGATTTTATGATTATTTAATATATTTTTTAGCACTCGCCTCTTGCGAGTGCTAAGTAGTAGTGATAATATAATCTCTGTAAAAGGAACAAGCGACTGCAACAGCAGACAATTGTTTGAAAAGAGATGTGAAGTGGTCAGCCGCGCAGGGAACTGTGTCGGCTGATTTTTACATGGAGAACGTCTTGGTTGTGTGGCTCACCGGTTGGGCAGAATGGAGGGAATATGACGAAGACAACAAAAAGAGATTATTATGAAGTACTGGGTGTCAGCAAGACAGCGGACGCCGCAGCGATAAAAAAAGCATACCGGAAGCTGGCGAAAAAATACCATCCGGATACCAATGCAGGAGACCCTGTGGCAGAGGAGAAGCTGAAGGAAGTCAACGAGGCTTACGATGTGCTGGGGGATGAAAAAAAGAAGAAACTATATGATACTTATGGTTTTGCTGCTTTCCAGGAGGGATTTAACGAGGAGGCAGCCAGACAGTATCAGGAGCAGTTTAAGAACGGAGACGGCTTCCACTACAATGGAGGTACCGGTGGATTTGGTGGCTTCGGCAACGGCACGTTCCATTACAGCACCGGAGGAAGCGGTTTCGGTACCGGTGATTTCGGCGGCTTTGGCGGGGATGAGGATATTTTCGACAATCTGTTCGGTCAGTATTTCAAGGGACAGAAAGGCTCCGGACGGGGCAGCCGGGCGAACTATCGCAGCAAAGGTCAGGATGTGGAATCCGGTATCACCATCAGCTTTGACGAAGCCATGCATGGCTGCGACAAGACCTTTACCTTGAGAGACCCGGCTACCGGCAAGTCCGAATCCGTCCAGGTGCATATTCCGGCAGGTATCGACACCGGTAAAAGTATCCGTCTGAAAGGTAAGGGCGGTGAAGGTTACTCCGGCGGTGAGAGCGGCGACCTGTATCTGAAGGTGACGGTACAGGAGAAGCCGGGCTGGGAGCGTAGAGGACAGGATCTGTATACCACGGTCAATATCCCCTATACCACAGCAGCTTTGGGCGGCGAGATCCGTGTGCCCACATTGTACGGCGATGTCATGTGCAAAGTGAAGGAAGGTACGCAGTCCGGCAGCAAGATCCGTCTGAAAGGCAAGGGCGTGGTATCCATGAAGGATAAAAATGCCCACGGCGATCAGTATGTCGTGATCCAGATTCAGGTGCCTAAGAATCTGACCCCTGCAGCAAAAGAAAAATTACAGGAATACAAGAAGGTCAGTGGATTTTGATCCACTGGCCTTTTATTTTTTTGATAAATGATAAAATTTTTCATTAAACGAAAAAAGCTGGAAATAGGAAAAACAGGTGTTTATAATATTCATTCATAAATAGAATAAACCAAAGAATTCTCACAGGAGGAAATGAATTATGTTGAAATGTTTAAAAAAGATTGATAAAGCAAAAACGGGTATTTTCGCAGCAGGCGTTCTGTTCGGAACCGCAGGTATCAAAGTACTGTCCAGCAAGGATGCGAAGAAGCTGTACACCAACTGCACCGCAGCTGTTTTGCGTGCAAAAGAGTGCGTAATGAAGACGGCTACCACCATTCAGGAGAACGCAGAGGACATCTACGCAGAAGCTCAGCAGATCAACGAGGAGAGAGCAGCACAGGCAGCGCAGGAGTTCGATGGTGAGGCAGAAGCAGCAGAGACTGTAGCAGACGCTGAATAATCCATCGAAGCTTACAACACAGAATAAATGACACCTGCATGCTCCGGCATCGCAGGTGTTTTCATGAAAGTAGGCATAAACTATGAGATTTGTGATCAAACATGAGATAAAGGGGAGACTCAGGGTTCACATTTTACAAAGCCGCATGAGCTTTGCACAGGCAGACACTCTGCAGTACTATCTGGACGGGCAGGACAATATTGTCAGCGCCAAAATTCAGGAGCGTACCCAGGATGTTACGGTAGTCTACACCGGCTCCAGAGAAGAGGCTCTGAAGACACTGGAGGATTTTACATATCAGGGTACGGAAGTACCGGAGAACTATCTGGCCAATTCCGGCAGAGAGATGAACCGGGAGTACAAGGATCAGCTGATCAACAAGGTCGTGATGCACTACGGCATCAAACTGTTCCTTCCTATGGACATCCGTTCCGTGATCACCACTGTAAAATCATTCAAATACCTCTGGCATGGAGTGAAGACACTGGCCAAGGGTAAGATCGAAGTGCCGGTATTGGATGCTACCGCTATCGGTGTGTCCGTGCTGCGCGGTGATTACAATACTGCAGGTTCCGTAATGTTCCTGCTAGGTATCGGTGAGATTCTGGAAGAGTGGACCCACAAAAAGTCCGTCGGCGATCTGGCCAGAAGTATGTCCTTAAACATTGATAAGGTATGGGTCGTGAGTGGTGGACAGGAGATTCTGGTACCGTCCACCGCTATTAAGGCCGGGGATCTGGTAAGGATCCACATGGGTAATGTGATCCCCTTCGACGGTACAGTGACCGAGGGAGAAGGCATGGTGAATCAGGCTTCCCTCACCGGAGAATCTGTTCCCGTGAGAAAAGTCGTGGGCGGAACTGTCTATGCCGGAACCGTGGTAGAAGAAGGCGAACTGACCATCTGTGTCAAGGAGACCGGAGGCTCCAGCAAATACGAGAAGATCATGACCATGATCGAGGAATCCGAGAAACTGAAATCCTCTCTGGAGGGCAAGGCAGAGCATCTGGCAGACAAGCTGGTACCTTATACTTTCCTGGGAACCGGTCTGGTATGGCTCCTTACAAGAAATGTGACCAAGGCATTGTCCGTCCTGATGGTGGACTTCTCCTGTGCGTTGAAGCTATCCATGCCGTTAGCGGTACTGTCTGCGATCCGCGAGGCAAGTACCTACGAGATCACGGTCAAGGGCGGTAAATATCTGGAGGCTATGGCAGATGCCGCCACCATTGTATTCGATAAGACCGGAACACTGACCAAGGCACAGCCCACGGTGGCAGATGTGATATCCTTTAACGGGCAGTCTGCGGATGAGCTGCTTCGGATTGCTGCCTGCCTGGAGGAGCATTTCCCTCATTCCATGGCAAAGGCAGTGGTACGTGAGGCAGCCCACAAGGAGCTGGTGCATGAAGAACTGCATACCAAAGTGGAATATATCGTGGCTCACGGTATTTCTTCTACCCTGGATGGCAAGAAGATCATTATCGGAAGTTATCACTTCGTATTCGAGGATGAACAGGCACAGATTCCGGAAGGCAGGCAGGAACTGTTCGATCATCTCTCTGAAGAGTACTCTCATCTGTATATGGCCATTGATGGTAAACTGGCAGCGGTGATCTGTATCGAGGATCCTTTGAGAGAGGAAGCACCGGAGGTCATCCGTCAGCTGAAAAACTTAGGAATCAGCAAAGTCGTAATGATGACGGGAGACAGCGACCGCATTGCAAAGTCCATCGCAAATATCGTTGGTGTGGATGAATATTATTCCGAGGTACTGCCGGAGGACAAGGCAAAGTTCGTAGAACAGGAGAAGCAGTCCGGCCATAAGGTCATTATGATCGGAGATGGTATCAATGATTCTCCCGCACTGTCCGCAGCAGATGTAGGTATCGCCATCAGTGACGGTGCACAGATCGCCAGAGAGATCGCCGATGTCACAATAGGTGCGGATAATCTGTATGAAGTAGCTACCCTGAAGGAATTGAGCAACTCCCTGATGGAGCGGATCCATAAAAATTATCGCATGATCGTAGGGATCAACACCGGACTGATCATTTTAGGTGTGGCAGGTATCATTCCTCCCACTACGTCCGCTCTGCTGCATAATACATCTACCCTGTGGATCAGTACCAAGAGCATGAAGAATCTTTTGGACAGAGAAGAAGCATAAAAAGAGAAAAAGCAAAGGCCATTGTGGGAGAAAAGAGAACTCCTTGCAATGGCTTGTGTTTTCCTTTGTAGTAAGTTGCTGCTAACTGAAAAATGTAATACATTTTGAACGGAATGTACGGTACTTTTGTAGGAATTATATGTTGCATATTTGCAGATGCGTGTATATAATGGTATAGTAATTCCTAGTCAAGTGCTAGAGATAGGAGGAAGTATATGTCAGAACAATTATTACAGGTGCGTAACTTGTCCGTAAGTGTAGAGGACAAGCCCATCCTTCATGGAATAGATTTAGAGGTTCGTCCCGGAGAGACCCATGTCCTCATGGGACCCAACGGTGCGGGCAAATCCACACTGGGTTACACCATCATGGGAAGTCCCCGGTATGAGGTGACCGGTGGTGAGATCCTGTTCAAAGGAAAAGAGCTGTTGGAGGAGACTGCAGACCAGAGAGCGAAGGACGGTATCTTTTTATCCTTCCAGAATCCGCTGGAGGTTCCCGGTGTCTCTCTGCGGAACTTTATCCGCAATGCGGTGGAACAGAGAAGTGGTTCCCGCATCAAGCTGTGGACATTTAAAAAGGAACTGGAGAAAGCTATGGAAGTCTTACAGATGGATCCTTCCTACGGTGACCGTGACCTGAATGTCGGATTTTCCGGCGGCGAGAAGAAAAAGGCAGAGATTCTGCAGCTGCTTATGTTGAAGCCTTCACTGGCCATTCTGGATGAGACGGATTCCGGCCTGGACGTGGATGCAGTGCGTACCGTATCCAAGGGCGTGGAAGAGTACCAGAAGGACAAAAAGGGTGCTCTGCTGATCATCACCCATAGCACCAGAATCTTAGAGTCTCTGCATGTGGACAAGACCCATGTTCTGGTAAACGGCAAGATCGTAGCATCCGGCGATGCTTCTCTCGTAGACGAGATCAACGAGCATGGTTTTGAGCGTTTTCTGGAAGCGTAAAGGAGGTCGACGATCCGAATGAGTGAAAGAGAAAAGACTTATGTGGAGGACGTCAACAGAAGCATTTACGATATCCGTAATGAAGAAAAAGACGTCTACCGCATTCAGAAAGGACTGACGCCCGCCATTGTGGAAGAGATCTCCGCGAAGAAGAACGATCCCGCATGGATGGCGAATTTCCGTCTGCAGTCATTGCAGATCTATCATGAGATGGAAGTCCCCGACTGGGGACCCTCTATTGAGGGGCTGAACATGGAAGATATTGTGACTTATGTCAAGCCCAATACCCATATGAGTGCCAAATGGTCCGAGGTGCCGGAGGACATCAAGGATACTTTTGAAAAACTGGGAATTCCCCAGGCAGAGCGGAAGTCCCTGGCAGGTGTGGGTGCCCAGTACGATTCCGAGCTGGTATATCATAATGTCAGAGAAGAAGTGGCAGCCCAGGGCGTGGTCTACACCGATATGGAGAGCGCCCTAAACGGCGAATATGCCGATATGGTGCGGAAACATTTCATGAAGCTGGTTACTCCCAGAGACCATAAATTTGCAGCACTGCATGGTGCTGTGTGGTCCGGCGGTTCTTTCGTGTATGTACCGCCCGGAGTATCTGTGACGATTCCCCTGCAGTCTTATTTTCGACTGAATGCACCGGGAGCCGGACAGTTTGAGCATACTCTGATCATTGTGGATGAGGGTGCTTATCTGCACTTTATCGAAGGCTGTTCCGCCCCGAAGTATAACGTGGCGAACCTCCATGCCGGCTGTGTGGAACTGTTCGTAGGAAAGAATGCAAAACTGCGTTATTCCACCATTGAGAACTGGTCCAAGAATATGTACAATCTGAATACCAAGCGTGCGCTGGTGGAAGAGGGCGGTACCATTGAATGGGTCTCCGGTTCCTTTGGATCCCACGTATCCTACCTGTATCCCATGAGCGTCCTGAACGGTAAGGGGGCCAGAGCGGAATTCACCGGTATCACCTTTGCGGGAGCCGGACAGAATCTGGATACCGGTACCAAGGTGGTCCACAATGCACCGGAGACCACTTCCTATATCAATACCAAGTCCATCTCCAAGGATGGAGGTATCAGTACTTTCCGAAGTTCCGTAGTGGTGAAGAACAGTGCGGCAAAGAGCAAATCCGCCGTATCCTGTCAGTCCCTGATGCTGGATGACAAGTCTCGTTCCGACACCATCCCGGCCATGGATATCCGTACCCAGGATGCCGATATCGGACACGAGGCGAAGATCGGCCGGATCAGCGATGAAGCAGTGTTCTATCTGATGTCCCGCGGTATCTCAGAGGAGGATGCCAGAGCCATGATCGTCAGCGGATTCGCAGACAATGTATCGAAGGAGCTGCCGTTGGAATACGCGGTGGAGATGAACAATCTGATCCGTCTGGAGATGAAGGGCAGCATCGGTTAATGTGGCAGGAGGAATGGAGATCAGTATGGAAAAAGAATATAATATGACCATTAACAGACTGCCGGCGAAGACCTGGAACTGGCTTCGCATGAACGAGACGCAGTTGGAAAAGATAGAAGTACCTACGGCAGGAGGGGTAAAGGTAAGCCTGCCGGAAAAAATAACAACAGCAGAAAATGAGGGATCCCAGCCCTGGAATGTGGATTTTGCAGGCATCCCATCCGGCATGGGAGAGGACATGGACGGTCTTCTGACAGCAGCGGGAGTGAAGGCACAGCATTATGAGGTGTCTGAGGAAACCACAGAAGCACAGCCGTTGCTGTTGGATTATACCTACGCACAAAATAGTTTACAGGCCGGTGCCGTAGCAGTGAGAGCCCGGAAAAACAGTGAAATCACTGTGATCCAGGATTTTGCTTCCGACAGGGAGGCAGCAGGACAGGCGGCAGTATCCACCAGACTGCATCTGGAAGAGGGAGCGAAGATCCGTCTGATCCAGATTCAGAGACTGGGCAATGGATTTACCTTTATGAATGATATCGGAGCCCTGTGTGAAGAGAAGGCTTCCCTGGAAGTGATCCAGCTGATCCTCGGCGGAAAGAATACTTACCTTGGATGCAAGACCACCTTACAGGGCAGAGAGAGCAGCCTGAATGCCGACACTGCTTATATCGTGGGCGGTGACGGAAGACTGGATATGAATTATGTAGCTGTGCATGAAGGCAAAAAGACCCAGAGCAATATGCAGGCCGGCGGCGTTCTGCGGGATCATGCTTTCAAGCTGTATCGTGGCACCATTGATTTCAAATGGGGGGCTAAAGGAGCAGTAGGCAATGAAAAAGAGGATGTACTGTTATTATCCAACGATGTGGTGAACCAGACCATTCCCCTGATCCTCTGTGCGGAGGAAGATGTGGAAGGTAATCACGGCGCCACTATTGGTAAACTGGACGATGAGCTGCTGTTCTACCTGGAGAGCCGCGGCATGAACAGAGAGCAGATCTATGAGATGATGGCTATGGCCAAGGTGGATGCGGTCTGCCGCAAGATCCCTGATGCAGCTACACGGGCTAAGGTACAGGGGTTCCTTGGCAGAGCCGGGGAAGAAGAGGAAGCGGAAGAGTAAGATAACAGGAGGAAGTATGACGACTTCAATCAGCGAGATCCGTAAGGATTTTCCTCTGCTTATGAGTAACGATGTGATTTATCTGGACACGGCGGCGACTTCCCAGAAGCCGTCCTGTGTTCTGGAGGCAGAGAGAACATTTTATGAAAAATACAATGCCAATCCCCTGCGCGGATTATACGAGCTGGGAGAGGCGGCAACCGAAAAATACGAAGAGGCCAGAGAGACGGTCCGGGAGTTTTTAAATGCCAGAGAGGCAGCGGAGATCGTTTTCGTCCGCAATGCCACGGAAGGCTTAAATCTGGTGGCCTACAGTCTGAGTTCCCTGGTGCTGAAGCCTGGGGATGAAATCCTGGTGAGTATCATGGAGCACCACAGCAATCTCCTGCCCTGGCAGCAGGCAGCAGCCAGAACAGGAGCTGTGGTAAAATATCTGGAGTGTACCGAGGATGGAAAATATACCGAAGAAGCATTCCGCGCGGCTCTGAGTGATCGGACGAAGGTTGTGGCCATGACCCAGGTATCCAATGTACTGGGCTGCAAAAATGACATCAAACATTTTGCACAGATCGCCCATGAGTCCGGTGCTTATTTTGTAGCGGACGGAGCCCAGAGCGTTCCCCATATGGCAGTGGATGTACAGGATCTGGATGTGGATTTTTTGGCATTTTCCGGACACAAGATGTATGCTCCCATGGGAATTGGTGCGTTATATGCGAAGAGAGAACTGTTGGAGCAGATGCCTCCTTTCCTGTGCGGCGGGGAAATGATCGATTCCGTCAGCCGTACCGGAGCCGTGTGGGCGGAAGTGCCACATAAGTTCGAAGCAGGAACGGTAAACGGTGCTGGAGCCTATGCACTGGCAGAGGCAATCCGGTATGTGCAGAAGATCGGTTTTGACTTTATCGAAGAGAGAGAAGCGAAGCTGACAGCCATGCTGATGGATGGCATGAAAGAGATTCCCGCAGTACACATTCTGGGCTCACAGAAAGCAGAAGACCATCACGGCATTGTGACCTTCAAACTGGACGGTGTGCATCCCCATGATGTGGCTTCTATTTTGGATGCGGATCATATCGCGGTCCGGGCGGGACATCATTGTGCCCAGCCGTTATTGCAACATTTGAAAGTATTGTCCACCACCAGAGTAAGCCTGGGTGTCTACAATACGGAAGAAGAGATTCAGGCATTTTTAGAAAGCCTTGCAAAGATAAGGAGACAGATGGGCTATGGAGAATAAGACATTTTATAATGAAATCCTGACGGAGCACAATCTGCATCCGTATCACAAGCACAAGCTGGAGGATGCGAATCTGGTGTTGGAGGGCGTTAATCCCAGCTGTGGTGATGACATTTTTCTGGAGCTGAAAGTGGAGGATGGTGTGGTAGTTGACGGTGCCTTCGAAGGCGACGGCTGTGCCATCTCCCAGGCTTCCGCGGACATGATGCTGGAACTGGTCATTGGTAGAAGTAAGGAAGAGGCACTGCATCTGGCAGATCTGTTTCTGAAAATGATCAAAGGAAGTATCACCGATGAAGAGAAGGACGAGCTGGAAGAGGCCTCTGTGCTGCAGGATATTGCCCACATGCCTGCCAGGGTAAAATGCGCGGTGCTTGGCTGGCATACTATGCAGGAATTATTGAAAACAGAAGAAAAATAGCTGATAAAAAGATAAAGATACATCTTGCACGCCCTTTTTGGATACGCTACAATGAAAAAAGAAGTGTAAGAAAAGCGGGGGGCTGTGCATGTTCCACATAGAGCTTATCATTGAATTCCTGGAAAACGTGATGAACAATATTGTCCAGGTGGCAATACTGTTCTTTGAATTTGTCGGAGTGATCGTTATTATTCTCTCCGGTCTGAAAGGGTTTTATAATTATGTGCGGCGGGTGCCGGATATGAAGATCACCCTGGCGCAGGGGCTTGCTGTAGGGCTGGAATTCAAGTTGTGCAGTGAGATCCTTAAGACCGTTATTGTCAGAGACTGGAAGGAGATCGTTACCGTAGCCGGTATCATCGGACTTCGTGCGGCACTGACTTTCCTGATCCATTGGGAGATCAAGGAAGAGAAGAATCATTCCTAAAAATCGGCAGCTGATGAAAATCGGCTGCTTTTTTTTTAGAATGATTTCCGGTTACCCAACAAAAGTCAATAAGTTTATCCAGATAAAGAGATTAAATTTGTAATGGTATATAGGTTAAATTTGCACCTTGGAAAAAAGCTGTCAGAGGACTAACATATAACGATAAAGTATGTATTTATAAAAAAGTGTAAAGAAATGCTAAAAAATCCGTTGCATTTGACACTTCGACGTGCTAAATCTATCGATAGCATGAACGTAAATGTAATCGATTACGCATGCTTAAAAGGAAAGCGGAATGGAATTACAAAAGACACTTACTCTCGGGGAAGCGCTGGAACGCGTCCTGCGATCTTATCAGACCTACTACAATATCAAAACAGAGGCTGTAGAACCGCCATTCGCAGCCGAAGCAATCTTCGGATCCCATAATGAGCAGTACTTTCTGATCAAGAAAGCTAAGGTGGCAGATATTGACACCAACGAGACTGTGTATTTTGCCACAGAGGAATCTTTATCAAAGGATCGCCTTCGGGAACTGGACTCCATCGCCTGGGAACGGGGAACTGCCAACGTGCAGCCCTCATCCAATCATCGGAACAGCGATGTTGCCCTGATCATTCTGACCGGCCATGCAGAGGGGGATGTGCTTACACAGGTGAAAAAGTGCAAGCATTATCAGAGTTACCTCTGGGGATTTCATGGCTGGAGTAATTACCGTTTGATTGTCGCCGAACTTTCTTCGGGTCGGATCGTCCACAACCGCCACGGACAGATTCTGAAGAAGCTCGTGAAAAAGGCAATACAGTAAATACAAGGGACATGTGAGGAAGCAGTAATTTACGAAGTAAATTAACGAATTCCGAACAGTTTAGAATTGCGAGAGCAGTATTTTGCGGAGCAATTCGTGTATTTGCAAAAATTAAATCTGTGTATTAAGAAAAGGAGAAACACAAATGACAGCATTATTAATCGTTGTAGCCGCTATTGTACTGTTGTTTATCGGCTATGTGTTCTATGGCTCCTGGCTGGCAAAACAGTGGGGCATCGATCCTACCAAGAAGACTCCTGCAATTGAGAAGGAGGATGGTGTGGACTATGTTGCAGCAAAGCCCGCCGTACTTATGGGACATCATTTTTCCTCTATCGCCGGAGCAGGGCCGATCAACGGACCGATCCAGGCTTCCATCTTCGGATGGGTTCCCGTATTCCTGTGGTGTATTATCGGTGGTATTTTCTTCGGCGGTCTGCAGGACTTTGGATCTTTATTCGCATCTATCAGACATGACGGTAAATCTGTAGGTGAGATCATCGAGGATTCCATGGGATCCAGAGCAAAGAAGCTTTTCATCATCTTTGCACTTCTGGTATTGATCCTGGTAATCGCTTCCTTCGTTAACATCGTGGCAGGTACTTTCCTGACTGTGGCAGACGAAGCCGGCAAGACCGCTTTCGGTTTTGTGACCAATCCTACCGGTAACCAGTCTACCGCTATGATCTCTTTGTTATTTATCGTTCTGGCTATTATTTATGGTTATGTGACCAACAGAATGGGTGTCAAGACTCTGCCCGCTACCATCGGTGGCATCATCGGTATCGTACTGATTACTGTTCTTGGCTTGAACGTTGGTTTTGCAATGAACCGTATCGCATGGATCGTATTCGTAGGTGTGTACATCGCTGTAGCTTCCCTGGTTCCCGTATGGATCCTGTTACAGCCCCGTGACTATCTGTCCAGCTTCCTGCTGTACGCTATGATCGGTCTGGCATTCATCGGTGTGGTTGCAGGTGCTTTCACCGGTACTGTTGCTTTCGATATTCCAGCTTTCACCAGCTGGGAGCCCAAGGCAGGACAGACCCTGTTCCCTATGCTGTTCATCACTGTAGCATGTGGTGCATGTTCCGGTTTCCACAGCCTGATTGCTACCGGTACTTCTTCCAAGCAGTTAGCTAACGAGAAGGATGCCAAGGCTATCGGTTACGGCTCCATGCTGATCGAGTCTGCGCTGGGTATCATCGCTCTGGTAGCAGTTGGTGCAGTATATCAGAAGTATTTAAACGGTGAGTTCGGATCTCCCGCAGCTGCATTTGCTGCAGGTATCGCATCCATGTTCGGTACCGAGACTTCCAAGGCATATGGCACCATTTACGCACTATTAACTCTGTCTGTATCCGTATTCGCACTGACCAGTCTGGATACCGGTACCCGTCTGAGCCGTTTCATGTTCTCCGAGCTGTTCCTGAAGGAAGGCGAGGCTACTTACAAGGATGCCAAGGGCGCACGTAAAGTGCTGGCTCATCCTCTGTTCGGTACTGTATCCATGGTAGTGATCGGCTGTATCCTCGGCGGTCTGTCCTTAAGCCAGATCTGGGGTCTGTTCGGTGCAGCCAACCAGTTACTGGCAGGTATCGCACTGATGGCAGTAGCTGCATGGCTGGGTGAAGTTGGTAAGAACAACAAGATGTTCTACTTCCCTATGGTATTCATGCTTGCTGCAACCCTGACCAGCCTGGTGATCACTGTAATCAACAAGTGTAAGGCTATCGGCGCCGGCACCGCTGCATGGGGTGACTGGTTCCAGCTGTTCTTCGCAGCTGCAATGGCAGTTCTGGCAATCTTCCTGGTAGTGGAAGGTGCACAGACCTTTGTTAAGCAGATGAAAGAGAAGAAGGCTAAGAAGGCTGCTTAATATAAGCACAAGATACAAAAGATAAATAAAGTTAAGCAAAGAGAAATCCCGGAGACTGTGAAAGGCCTTCGGGATTTTTATTGTGTATGCGGGGACCGCAGAAGCGGTGCCCGGAATAATAATGGATGCGGCAATCGCAATATCAGCCCCGCGTAAGGAACCGGGGCAATTCTTCAATGGGAATCGGCTTGGAGAACTTATAGCCCTGTAAATAATCTGCATGACTGATGATACACAGTTCTTCCTGGGCATCGGTCTCTACACCTTCGTACAGTACCTTGTAACCCAGACGCTCAAAGGCGGTAGAGAAGTAATCCAGCATGAAGCGGGAATTGGCATCCTGATCCGCCATCAGTAAAAGGCTTCTGTCGAATTTGACCACATCCAGTTTCAGGCTTAAGATCCGGTCGAAATTGGAATAACCGGTTCCGAAATCATCCAGATAAGTACATACCCCCAACTGTTTGAACTCACTGACGCATTCCTGTACCAGTTCGTATTCCGTATCGTTCTGGGACTCCGTAAACTCAACGGCAATGGTGTGGAAGTCGATTCCGGTGGCTCGTACGATGGATTTGAATTCTTCCATGAAGTTCTTTTCGCCCAGCTCTTCCACAGAAAGATTTACGGATATACGGGAGATCTGATAGCCCTCATCTTGCATCTGCTTGATCTGCCTACAGGTCTTATTCAGAATGATCATGCTGAGGCGGTGGATGTAGCCGTATTTTTCTGCCAGAGGAATAAAACGATCCGGGAATACCAGTCCTGTCTGTGGCAGACGCAAACGCATCAGGGATTCTGCGGTATCGTAAGTACCCGTGTGGACATTCCGTACCGGCTGACAATAGACCAGAACGCGTTCGTCATCTAAGGAGCCGTGTTCCGCAATATCCTTCAACTGGGACTTGATATAATGCATTTCTTTATAGGTCTGGTAATCTTCTTCCCCGAAGACACGATAGGAATTCTGCGCTACTTTTTCGGAAAAGTAATTGAATACCTCGTAGAACTGTTCCAGATTCTCACAAAAGTCCAGATGGTCGAAGAGTACCAGCTTGTATGGAAGCTTATATTCTTCATAATATTTCTGGAACACCTTTTTAATCAGGGATACTGCCCTTTCTGTGGCATCCGGGATATTGTGGCTGTCCACTGCCAGTACGAAGAAGCTGGTGGAAGGATTGAACAACATACCCTTTCGAAAATAATCCGTCCAGAAGCTGTAGAACAGCTTTCCCATTTCCTCTGTCATGACGTATTCGAAATCCATGTCAAAGCGCAGGCACAGGTAGTAGGTATCCTGAGCGGTCTGCCGCTGCTGGCGCAGATATTCATCCAAGGATGCGGAACCCAGAGCACCGGTCTTCGGGTCGTAGGCGTTGGCATGGAGCATGTACAATACCACCAGAAGCGGCAGAAAATAGGTTGTGGCCAGGAAAGAGGTTGTATTTATGGCAGCTTCTATGACTACGATCAATCCACAGACCGCCTCAGTAAATATCAGCATATGGAACAGTGCGGTAGGAAGTCTGCGGCGGTAGCAAACCAACAGAAAGAGGATCACCGCCAGATACAGAAGATATCCGACCATAAAAGGAGTGGACAGGATATTTTCATACCAGATTCCGTAATGATCCTGATGAAATCCCCAGCCGGTCAGAGGAGATGCCAGATCGGCAACTCCGGTCACCACAAGGATGGCGAAGGACAGAAAGGTATATTTCCTGCCGATATTTTTCGGGAAGACGATCAGTATTTTCAGGTAAGCAATATAGAGACAGAACAGGGACAGAAGACTGATATGGTAGAGGGCCCGGAGAATCCAGAGAAGGGTGTTCTGTCTGGAAAAAAGGTCGACATAATAAAAGGCAATATTGGAAACTGCGGCAATGAAAAGCAGGGCAAAACAGGACTTGAAGATCCGAAAGGTCCGGCTCTGTTTAATGAAAGTCTGTCGGATCAGTAACAATGCCAGAAGACACATAACCACCAACAGAAAATCTGCCACGGGAGAGTAACTGTGGATGACGATATGATTTGTGGATAGTAACAGGCTCAACCCCATAAAAATTCTCCTCTCTGGTAATGTAGAAAATGAACAAACAATATAAAATGATTCTACAATATACCATAAGAGGAGAAATTTGTCAGTGGGGCAACTGTGGGAAATTAGTCCTATTTTTGAGCAAATGGGAAAAATTGTAATAGATTTAATGTTCGAAGAATGCAACGGCAACAGCACCCGGGCCCACATGGGTTCCGATGGTGGCACCCAGAGTGCTGACGGGAAGCTCCTTGGCATAATCCTTCCAGAGATGCTCACTGTCGTGAATGTATTTCTGTAAAAGTTCGTCACTCAGACCGGTATAGCCCAGGCAAAAGGGCTTGGAGAAGTCCACGCCGTCCGCTTTTTCAATTTCACGGATGAGGAAGTTACTGCCGTTTTTGGAACCACGGGCTTTTCCCAGCATAATGATCTCACCGTCTACGACTGCTACCACGGGCTTGATGGCCAGAGCACCCCCGATGAATGCCACAGTGGGGGAGATACGGCCCCCTTTTTTCAAGTATTCCAGAGTGTCTAAGAGTCCAATGGTGTGGATCTTATGCTTTTGCTCTTGCAGAACGCTTACGATCTCTTCCGCGGTCATTCCCTGCTTTTTCAGCTGCAGGCCGTATTCTACCAGAATCTGTTCCCCAATGGTGGCATTCAGACTGTCTACGACGAAGACTTTGCCTTCATAATCCTCGGCAGCGATCCGGGCACTCTGGCAGGTGCCGGACAGCTTGCTGGAAATAGTAACCACAATGACAGTTTCTCCGGCCGATACAGCTTTTTCGTAGGCTTCTTCGAAGACTGCGGGAGATACCAGACTGGTGGTGGGCAGAGTATCACATTCGATCAGTTTCTCATAGAATTCCTTATGACTGATGGTGACACCGTCAGCATATTCCTCCTCACCGAAGCGGATATGCAGGGGGAGAATCGTGACGTCCTCTCTTGAACTGTTCATATCGGATGCGGAGTCCGTGATAAAACGTATTTTTTCCATAATTGTTTCCTGTACTTTCTATATATAGTTATGATGAATATTCTTTCGGGCGGAAATGCGCCGGTGCATCCATCGGGATGGACATACGACATCGTTCATGTCTCATTGCTGTTAATTCTGTTGGAAAGCCGGTCAGGGTGAGTTGCGGATGGATCATTTCTCTGTGGGATGCTTGACAGAAAACTCTGTAAGATACTGCTCCAGATTATGGGAGATCCGTTCCAGAGAGTCATAGAGATTCAACCGTTGTTCTTCCGTCATGCCATCACCGCCGTGAGCCAGTGCGGAATAGATCCGGGAACTGATCTTTTTGACTACAGTATTGCCTTCTTCTGTCAGATAATACAGTGTGCGGTAGGAACGTTTATGTTCCGGCAGCTCGCAGGACACCAGCCCCTTGGAACTCAACTGGCTTAAGGTACGGGAGATGGCGGCCTTGTCTTCCTTACACAGCTCCGTCAGCTGCGTGGCGGTCAGCCCTTCCGGGTGCTTTCCCAGATAATACAGACACATGGTATAACCGGCTTTTAAGTCCATCTGTCCCATTTCCAGTTCTTTCAATTTTTGCAGATAACGGTGCAATTCTGTGATAGATACCACAAATCTTTCAAAACGATCCTGCATGAAGGCTCCTCCTGTAAAATGTTGACATTGCAACAACTTTATGAAGTGTAGCACAAAGATGTTGATAAGTCAACAAAAAGAAGGGCAAAAAAATACCTTATCCATTAAGATAAGGTACTGATAAGAATAAACTATGCAATTTCCAGCCGCTGCTTTATTTTTCGGACATCATTTTCCAATACATTAAGCCGGACGCGAACCAGTTCATCATCTTCTTTTACTTTTAAGGCCCGGTCGAATTTTCTGGATAAATCTAAATGAGCTTCTGCAATTGTACAGATATTACGACTGACTTCATTCTCAAGAGTCAACTCTATATTGGTAAGGCGATTCGTTATAGAGAGCTGACCGGATTCCAGATTGGTAAGGCGCTGTTCCATGGCAATCTGACCGGATTCCAGATTGGTAAGGCGCTGTTCCATGGCAATCTGACCGGATTCCAGATTGGAAACACGTTGTTCCAAAGAATCGAATCTTTGCTCCAGTGAATCAAGTTGCTGCTCCACCCTGTCGAGTCGCTGTTCGACCTTATCAAGGCGTTGCTCCACCCTGTCGAGTCGCTGTTCGACCTTATCAAGGCGTTGCTCCACCCTGCCCAGTCGTTGGTCTATACTTTCTAATTTAATTACTATCGTCTCTAATAATTCCCGGTTGGTCATGAATTCTCCTCCTGTACATGTATACTAGCACAGTTCAAAAGTGCTGACAATTGGGCAATATAGAGAAAAAAGCGATTGTGCATTATTACAACAAAAAATATGATAAATGGATGATAAGGCCCCAAAAACGTGATATATCCAGAGAAAAAGAGTACGGCAAAATAAACAATGCCGATTGGAACGGTGGAGGAGCCAGAAAGAGCGGCTGCGGTATGGATTGTACTGCGTATTCGTTTATGCTATGCTAAATAGCAGAAGTATTCCGTAAACGGGAATGCACAATGTGCAAAAAGCATAATGCACTAAAATCACATGGTGTGATAGATCGCATTGAACATAGAAAGAGTGAGGACTACAGCATGCTCAGACCCAGCATCGGTATTGATTGGGACGATGTTACCGCCCCGTTTAACAGTATCGCCATCCGTATGGCAAATGAAAAATATCATCCGAAGGAACCCTATCGCATGGAGGAAATCACTTCCTGGGCCAACGAAGGGCGGACTTCGGTGATCAAAGAATTCTATAACGATCCGGAACTTTACCGGAGGCAGATCCCGACCGAGGAGACGAAACGAGGGATCCGCAGACTGATGCAGATCGCAGATGTTTTTTTCATTACTGCGGTGTCACCACATTTTATGGGAGTGCGGGCAGAACAGATCATGACCCAGTTCCCGGAGCTCCCACCGGAAAATATTATTCTGGGAAGTGCCAAGGATCGTGTCCATTTTGATATTGTGCTGGATGATGCCATCCACAATATTCTGGAGAGCAAGGCGGAGTATCCGGTGCTGATGCGGAAACCCTGGAATGCCAAAATGACGGGGCTGTTGTCCGTAAATACCATGGCGGAATTTGTCTCTCTGGTGAAGCAGATCATGAAAGCATCCACTTCTAAGACAGAGAAGATCACTGCTCCGGCGGTGCTGGCCCTGGTGGGGCCGTCCGGCTCCGGCAAACGGGAGATTACGGAAGCTTTGTGCGGTAGCCGCGGGACAGGCGCGAGCGAAAGGACAGAGAGCGGGGAGATTTTTGTCCGCCCGGTGAACTACTGCACGGAACCGGGGCGCTACGGCCACAAGTACGTCCCGGAGGAAGCCTTCGACCGGATGAACTTTTTTGAAAAAACGGCTTATGCCGGGGTACGGTACGGCACCAGAAAGGAAGACATTCAGACCTTGCTGGATCAGGGAAAGTTTGCGGTGATCCCCGTGGATATGTGCGGTGCTATTGCCATGAAGCGTTCCTTTCCCACCCATATTATCTATGTGGCGAGAGATAAAGAAAAGCTGATCGCCGATATCATTGATTCCGACTATGACACCGAGGAAAAGACACTTCGGATCCTGTCTATCGATGCGGAGAAGCGTAATCGCAAGATCTGTGACTATGTGATCCATAATGATACCATAGAAGGGAAACGTGTCAGCGGAGCGGAAGAAATCCGGCGGCTGATCCTGCTGGAAGGCGAAAAATACTGAAATGTACCGGGGAGCGATACCCGGAAAACGGAATAGAGTTGTACAAAACCGGATAGAGAAGGAGCGGGGCGGACGGATACGTATGGAAGAAAAACAGCTGAAATACTATAAAATGCATCATGATTTACAGGAACAGATCCGACTGGGAGAACTGCGCAGCGGTGACCGTGTTCCCTCGGAGAACCAGTTGGCCGCCGCTTATCAGGTGAGCCGCCAGACCGTCCGCAAGGCACTGGCCATTCTGGAACAGGAGGGATACATCTATGCGGTACACGGGAAAGGCACCTTTGTGTCGGAGCGGGCCCGCCCGGAGCATAAGTCTCACAACATTGCCGTGGTGACCACCTATCTGTCGGATTATATTTTTCCCCGGGTTATTCAGGGCATCGATGAAGTTCTTACGGCACAGGGGTATAGCATTTTATTAAAAAATACAAGAAACTCCCGGAGCCAGGAGGCACGGTGCCTGGAGGAACTGTTGCAGAAGGATATCGATGGGGTCATCATCGAACCCAGTAAGAGCCAGATCAGCTGCAGACATCTGCAGCTGTATGAGCGGCTGGAAGAATACGGAATTCCCTATGTGTTTATTCAAGGCTGCTTCGACCAGATGGAAGACAAGCCCCAGGTGCTGATGGACGATTGCAGGGGAGGTCATCTGATCACAAAATATCTCCTGGATACCGGGCATCGCGATATTGCCGGAGTGTTCAAGGCAGATGACATCCAGGGACAGAACCGTCACCGGGGCTATGTACAGGCCCTGCAGGAAGCAGGTGTCCTCTACGATCCGGACAAGGTGATCTGGTTCCATACCGAGGATCGTAAAGTCCACCCACAGGAGGGAATCCGGCGTCTGATCTCCAAGGGAACCAGACTCGACAGTGTGGTCTGTTACAATGACCAGATCGCCATGCAGGTCATCCCGGCGCTGACGGCTCGGGGGATCCACGTCCCGGAGGACATTTCCGTCACCGGTTATGACAATTCCTACATGGCCATCGGCGGAGGTTTTCAGCTGACCACTATCGTCCATCCCCAGGAAAAACTGGGAGAAATGGCGGCACAGCTGTTACTGTCACTGCTTCATGGGGAATCTTTGGGACCGGAAGAGAGAAAGATTCTCATCCAGCCGGAGCTTGTCGTAGGAAATACAACTTGTTAGCAGAAGCATACAAGTTGTAATATGGTAATATCGAAATTGTATTCAACTACAGGAGGTATTACTTATGTTACAGACAAAAAAATATCAATTCTGGTTTTGTACGGGATCACAGGACTTGTATGGGGACGAGTGCCTGGCAAAGGTAGCGGAGCACTCTCACAAGATCGTGGATGCCCTGAACGCTTCCGGTGTGTTACCTTATGAGGTGGTATGGAAGCCGACCCTGATCACCAACGAACTGATCCGCCGTACTTTTAATGAAGCAAATCTGGATGACACTTGTGCCGGTGTTATCACCTGGATGCATACTTTCTCTCCGGCAAAATCCTGGATCCTGGGATTACAGGAGTATCGTAAGCCCCTGCTGCATTTTCATACTCAGTTCAATGAGGAACTGCCCTATGACACCATCGACATGGATTTCATGAATGAGAACCAGTCTGCCCACGGTGACAGAGAGTACGGTCATATCGTGACCCGCATGCGCATGGAGCGTAAGGTTGTGGTAGGCCACTGGTCTGATCCTGTGGTACAGGGCAAGATCGCATCCTGGATGCGTACTGCAGTCGGCGTGGTGGAGAGCAGCCATATCCGTGTCATGCGTGTGGCTGACAACATGCGCAATGTAGCGGTAACCGAAGGTGATAAGGTAGAAGCACAGATCAAGTTTGGCTGGGAAGTAGACGCTTACCCTGTAAACGAGATCGCAGAGAGTGTAAATGCCGTATCTGTATCCGATGTCAATGCACTGGTAGACGAGTACTACGAGAAATATAATATTTTATTAGAGGGAAGAGACCCCGAAGAGTTTAAAAAACATGTGGCTGTACAGGCACAGATCGAACTGGGATTTGAACGTTTCCTGGAAGAGAAGAATTATCAGGCCATCGTTACCCACTTCGGAGATCTGGGTGCGTTGAAGCAACTGCCCGGACTGGCTATTCAGAGACTGATGGAGAAGGGCTACGGCTTCGGCGCAGAAGGTGACTGGAAGGTAGCCGCCATGGTACGTCTGATGAAGATCATGACCGCAGGCAAAAAGGATGCCAAGGGTACTTCCATGCTGGAGGATTACACCTACAATCTGATCAAGGGCAAGGAAGGTATTCTGGAAGCCCATATGCTGGAGATCTGCCCCACCATTGCGGACGGTCCTATCAGCATCAAGTGCCAGCCCCTGTCCATGGGAGATAGAGAAGATCCTGCAAGACTGGTATTTACTTCCAAGGAAGGTCATGGTATCGCTACTTCCCTGATCGACATGGGCAATCGTTTCCGTCTGATCATCAACGATGTGAACTGCAAGAAAGTGGAGAAACCCATGCCGAAGCTTCCTACCGCTACCAACTTCTGGACTCCCGAACCGGATCTGTATACCGGCGCGGAAGCATGGATCCTGGCAGGAGGTGCACATCATACCGCATTTACCTACGATCTGACCGCAGAGCAGATGGGTGACTGGGCAGCCATGATGGGCATCGAGGCTGTATACATCGACAAGGATACGAAGATCCGCGATCTGAAGAGAGACCTGATGCTGGGAGAAGTATTCTATCGCTAAAATATGCTACCCGAAAAATCTGTTTTCATGTATAATAGAAAATAGTATTGCAGAGAACGAAATAAAAATCTGCAGGCAGAATCTGCGGGTAGAAGTTACCTGCAGATAGAAGAAGGGTATCGTAGAATGTTAAAAGTGTTTTTGGTGGAGGATGAATTTGTCATCCGTGAAGGAATCAAAAATAATATTGACTGGAAGGCTCATGGCTATGAGTTCTGTGGGGAGGCCGGCGACGGAGAGCTGGCCTATCCCATGATCCAGAAATTGCGTCCGGATATCGTGATCACCGATATTCGGATGCCGTTTATGGACGGCCTGGAACTGAGCCGTCTGATCCGCAAGGAGCTTCCGGACACAGAAATCATTATTCTGTCCGGTTACCAGGAATTCGAATATGCCAAGGAGGCTATCAGGCTGGGAGTGGCTCAGTATCTGTCCAAACCCATCAATGGTGAGGAACTGCTGGCGGAACTGGATGAATTGTCGGCGAAGATCGAGGAGAAGCGCAGAGCCATTCAGATCAGAGAGCGGTATTTGCAGGAGATGGAGGAAAACAATCTCAGAGAGCGGAAAAAACTGTTCCAGGAACTGGTCACCGGAGAAAGTACCGTGGCAGAACTGTTGGAATCGGCAGAGACTCTGGGGATCGATCTGTCGGCACCCTGGTACAATATTATTCTGTTCAAGACCCAGTCTCTGCGTCATGCGCAGGATGAGTATTCTGGCAGCCTGATCCGGATCGAACAGGAACTGCGGGGACTGGAAGACGGCAGGACGGTGATCGCCTTTGATCGTAATCTGGAAGGAAAAGCATTCTTATTAAAAGCCGATTCCGAGGAACAGCTATTGCTGCTGCAACAGGAATACATAGAAAAGATCAAGGACATTATGGAAGGCTATGAGCATGTGCGGTATTTCGGTGGTATCGGCAAGCCGGTGAACCGTCTGCGGGAGCTTCCGGCATCTTTTGAACAGGCCAGTCATGCTTTTGCCCACAGATATCTGGTGCAGGACAGCCGGATCCTGGACAGCGGACATATGACGGAGGAAGCGCAGAAGGAAGATAATTTTGACATCAAGGAAGTCAATCCAAAGCAGATCGACCGCACAAGAATCCAGGAATTTTTAAAACAGGGTGACCGGGAGGAAGTGGTCTACTTCGTGGAAGAATTTTTCCGGGATCTCAGCAACAAGGCACTGCAGTCCAATATTTTCAGGCAGTATATTACCATGGATGCCTATTTCTGCGTGGCAGATTTTCTGGAAAGCCTGCAGACGGATACGCAGGAACTGGAAACACCGAATCAGGACGAGAAGACCCTGCAGGACAGCGATAGTGCGATCCGTTACATTACCAGAATTCTGCAGAAAGCACTGGCAGTCAGAGATAAGGCCGCCAGCAGCCGGTATGATGATGTGGTGGAACAGGTGATGAAATACATTGATGAGAATTATGCAGACGAGGAACTTTCCCTGAATCTGCTGGCATCCTATGTGAATTTCTCACCGAACCATCTGAGCATGATCTTCAGCCAGCAGACCGGACAGAGCTTTATCAAATATCTGACAGACTATCGTATGAACAAGGCAAAGGAACTCTTGCGCTGCACCGGCAAGCGCAGCAGCCTGATCAGCCAGGAGGTGGGCTACAAGGATCCACACTATTTCTCCTATCTGTTCAAGAAGACCCAGGGAATGACCCCTACCCAGTACCGGGGCGGCACCAATTAGCCGTGGCCATGGATAAGGGGGATTCCTATGAAAAAAAAGATAAAAGAATTGTATGAACATTCGACACTGGTGGCAAAGATAAGATATTCCTATCTTTGCCTTCTGGTGCCTTTTGTATTGTTCCTGATCTTTTGCTTCTATAATTTATGGAACAATAACCGCAGATACGAGGATATGATCAATTCCTCCGTCATGGCCAGCCAGTTCAGCCTGGATTTCCAGAAGGATTTCGATTATGAGACTTATCTGCTGATCGTAGGGAACAAGACGCTGGAAGAGTCCAGTCTGCATGATATGCTGGTGGAGGCAGATGACATCGTGGCCGGTCTGGAAGAACTGACGGAATCTCAGGAGAACCTGAAACGACTGACCAGTGTCAAAAAATATCTGAACAATCTGGAGACCTATATCGGCAGGATCGAGGACAATATCCGGGAAGGCAACCGCTACGAGGACAACATGGAAATCTGGGAAAATGATGTGCAGATTGTGACGTCTCTGGTGGGTGATACCATGTCCCAGTACATCTATTACGAGATCCGGGGGATTCAGGAGAGCAGGCAGCAATATCAGGATTTCTTCGTGAATATGATCCGTTTCTCCATCATTGCTTTTGCACTGATTCTGGTTCTGTTTTTATTCTTATCCTATTATATACCGTTAAGTATCACGAGCCCCATCAGGCGTCTGACCCAGGTGACGGATCAGGTGGCAAAAGGTGACCTGACGGTGCGCTCCGACGTGACGGGGGGCGTGGAGGCCCAGATGCTCAGCGATTCCCTGAATACCATGATCGACAAGATCAACGAACTGTTAGAGCAGGTGAAGACGGAGCAGATCCGGTTGCGCAAGGCGGAATTTGAACTGCTGCAGTCCCAGATCAATCCGCACTTCTTATATAATACGCTGGATGCCATTGTATGGCTGGCGGAGGCGGGAGAACAGAAAAAGGTCGTGAGCATGGTAGGCAGCCTGTCGGACTTTTTCCGGATCTCATTGAATCAGGGACAGGATATTCTGGATGTAAAAGAAGAACTGCAGCACGTCCGCAGCTACCTGGAGATCCAGCAGATGCGTTATCAGGACATCCTTCAATATGAGATCTGTGTTCCGGAAGAGTTGAACCATTACCAGATTCCAAAAATCACGCTGCAGCCTCTGGTGGAAAATGCACTGTACCACGGAATCAAGAACAAGCGTGGCAAGGGCATGATCCGGATCGAAGGAGAACTGGACGGAGAAGACTGCATTCTACGGATCACGGACAACGGCAAGGGGATGACGCCGGAGCGGCTGGAGCAGGTGCGGGAAGGCATCCGCAACAGAAATGTCCGGGAGACCGATATCTATGGCCTGTACAATGTCAACGAACGTATCCGTCTGAATTTCGGCGAAAACTACGGTATCACCATTACCAGTACCTACGGGGAAGGCACCTGTGTCACGGTCCGGCTTCCGCAGTATTAAAAAAATGAACCACTATCGTAAAAAAATCAACTTTTTACGCCGGTGGTTCTTTTTTGTCATAAAAATTTCAACTTTTCCGTGAGGTATCTTCATGGTTTTTTCCCCGAATCCGCTTTACAATAAGATCATCAAAGAAATAGTTCTTTGGGGAACAAAAACAAATTGGGAGGTTACACAATGAAGAAGAAAATTTTAGCAGCAGTAATGGCAGCAACCATGGTATTCAGCCTTGTAGCATGCGGCTCCTCTGATGCAGGCAGCAGCGCAGCAACCGGAAGTGCAAGCGCAGGAACAACCAGTTCCAGCTCATCCGGAGATCTGATCAAAGTCGGCATCATCAACAACGACCCCAACGAGTCCGGTTACCGTACCGCAAACGATAAGGATATGAAGAATACCTTTACCGAGGCTAACGGCTACGAAGCATCTTTCGCATACAGCTTAAAGAACGATGAGCAGATCACTGCAGCACAGAAGTTCATTCAGGACGGCGTTGACTATCTGCTTCTGTCCGCAGCAGATACCGCAGGTTGGGATTCCGTATTGAAGGATGCACAGGATGCAGGTATCAGAGTTATCCTCTTCGACCGTACTATTGATGCAGATGAGAGCCTGTATGAGGCATCTATCGTATCCGATATGGCAAAGGAAGGCCAGACCGCAGTTGACTGGTTAAAGAGCCAGAACTTAAGTGAATACAACATTATCCACTTACAGGGTGTTATGGGTTCCGCAGCACAGCAGGGACGTACCGGTGCTCTGGATGACGCAGCAGCAAACGACGGATTCAATCTGGTAACACAGCAGACCGCTGAGTGGAATGCAGAGAAAGCACAGCAGATCGTACAGTCCGTAATCGACGCAGGTACTCCTTTCAACGTAATCTATGCTGAGAACGATGATATGGCTAAGGGTGCTGTAGCAGCTCTGGATAAGGCTAATATCTCCCACGGCGTTGGTAAAGACGTTATCGTTATGGGCTTTGACTGCAACAAGTGGGCTCTGGAAGAACTGAAGGCAGGCAACTGGAACTACGATGGACAGTGCAATCCTTTCCAGGCTTCCTACATCGATGACATCATCAAGAAGCTGGAGAACGGCGAGACTATCTCCGAGAAGACCATCATCATGGATGAGAAAGGCTTCGATGCAACCACCATTACTCAGGAAGATGTAGATAACTACGGTATCTAATCTGATGTAAACGACCAGAAGCGCGGCGCATGCTAGCTCCGCGCTTCTTTTATCAAAAGAGTAACTATTCAGAACCCCATTCGCCCTATAAATATTATAAAATATTCTTACGAATGCCAGCATTCGAAGAACATTTCATGATATTTACATGGCTCTGAATAGTTACAGATTAAGGGGTGAAACTTTTGGACAATAACACAGTATTGGAAATGAAAAATATTCACAAAAGCTTTCCCGGTGTACGTGCTCTGAAAGGTGTGGACTTCCATCTGAACAAAGGTGAGATCCATGCGCTGATGGGAGAGAACGGTGCCGGAAAGTCAACCCTGATCAAGGTACTGACAGGTGTCTACAGCAAAGATGAAGGCCAGATCTTCATCGACGGCAATGACAAAGCCGTATCCATTCACTCTCCGCAGGAGGCACAGAAGCTGGGCATCAGTACGGTATATCAGGAGATTACACTCTGCCCGAATCTGTCCGTGGCGGAGAACATGTACATAGGACGTTCCAATAAGATCTATCAGAACTGGAAAAAAATGAATGAGGACGCAGACAAGATATTACAGAATCTGGATATCCCCGCGAAAGCGTCCCAGCAGCTGGCAAGCTGTTCCATCGCCGTACAGCAGATGGTAGCCATTGCCAGAGCTGTAGATATGGATTGTAAAGTACTGATCCTGGATGAGCCGACCTCCTCTCTGGATGAGCAGGAAGTGACAAAGCTCTTCGGCCTGATGCGTGATCTGAAGGCCAGAGGCGTGGGTATCATCTTCGTAACCCATTTCCTGGATCAGGTATATGAAGTGTGTGACAAGATCACTGTTATGCGTGACGGCAGTCTGGTAGGCGAATATGCCATCAAGGATCTGCCCAGAGTACAACTGGTATCCAAAATGTTGGGTAAGGAACTGGATGACCTGTCCGATATCAAAGGCGAGCAGCCCACGGAACAGAAGACGGAGAACGGAGAGCCCTTATTTGAGACCAAAGATCTGTGCAGCGATGCCGGAATCAAGCCCTTTGACTTCTATATTAAGAAGGGCGAGGTCAATGGATTTACGGGACTGCTGGGATCTGGCCGAAGCGAGTGCGTCCGCGCTATTTTCGGTGCTGACCGTGTCATCGGCGGTACGGTGAAAAAGAACGGCAAGCAGGTCAAGATCAATAAGCCTCTGGATGCTATGCGTTGTGGAATCGGCTATCTGCCGGAGGATCGTAAGCGTGACGGTATCGTAGGTGACTTGTCCGTAAGAGAGAATATTATCCTGGCATTACAGGTGCTTCGTGGATTCTTCCACCCTATTTCCAAGGCGGAAGCTAATAAATTTGCAGACGAATACATCAAACTGTTGGATATCAAGACGGCATCGGCCGAGACACCCATCAAGTCGCTGTCCGGCGGTAATCAGCAGAAGGTAATCTTAGCCAGATGGCTTCTGACCCATCCGGAATATCTGATTCTGGATGAGCCCACCAGAGGTATCGATGTCGGTACCAAGGTGGATATCCAGAAGCTGGTACTGAAGCTGGCAAGTGAAGGCATGAGCGTGACCTTCATCTCTTCCGAGACCGACGAGATGCTCCGTACCTGCTCCCGACTGGTAGTCATGAGAGACCGCAAGGTAGTAGGAGAATTGTCCGGAGAAGATCTGACCCAGACCAAGATTATGAGTACGATTGCCGGAGGTGAAAGTAAGCATGAGTAATGAAAAGAAAGTAGAAAAAGGTAATAAAAATTTCCTGAGCGCATTGTTCCGGCAGCAGATTTTCATTCCCATTGCGGCCCTGATAATCCTGGCAGTATTCAATCTGATCGCAGACCCCAGCTTCTTCAAGATCACACTGGGATATAACAGCGCAGGAGATCCGGTATTGTCCGGTTACCTGATGACGATCCTGGACTACGGTTCCGAACTGGCTATTTTAGCCATTGGCATGACACTGGTCACTGCAGCTTCCGGCGGACAGGATATCAGCGTGGGCGCTGCCATTGCCATCGCAGGCAGCGTGATCTTACGAGTACTGTGTGGTACGAATTCCAGACCCGATACCCTGCAGGCCCCCATTATCGTAGCATTTCTGGTAGCCTGTGTGGTAGCCATGCTCTTCGGTGCCTTTAACGGTGCCCTGGTAGCATATTTCAAGATCCAGCCCATGGTAGCGACCCTGATTCTCTATACGGCAGGACGTTCCATTGCAGCATGGATCAACAACAACGAGCTTCCTATTGTAAGTGATCCGACCTTCAGCTATTTCGGTGGATTTATTCCGGGAATTCCCATTCCCACACCGTTCTTCATTGCAGCGGCCTGTGTACTGGTGATCTTCCTGGTATTGAAGTTCACAACACTGGGACTTTACACCCAGTCTGTTGGTATCAATGAGAATTCCTCCAAGTTAAACGGACTGAATCCCACATTTATCAAGTTCCTGACCTTTGTGATCCTGGGACTGTGTGTGGCGGTAGCAGCACTGATCAAAGTAAGCCGTCTGTCCTCCATCAACTACTCCGTTATTGCAAAGGATATCGAGATGGATGCCATCCTGGCAGTAGCTCTGGGAGGCAACTCTTTAAGCGGTGGTAAGTTCAACATGGCAGCTTCCATTCTGGGTGCTTATGTCATCCAGTTCCTGACCACCACCTTGTACAAATTCGACGTACAGTCCGATGCACTTCCTGCTTACAAGGCGGTAGTGGTTATCCTGCTGGTAGTCTTAAGTACTCCCAAGGTAAGAGAATGGCTGTCCGCTTTCGGCAAGAAGCTGAAGCAGGGCAAGGCTGTAAAGGAGGTTGGCTGATATGGGTAAGAAGTTAAAAAATATGACAGATACCAATCTGCTGCTGACCATCACGATCGTAGTATTCTTCGTAATGTATATCGGAGCCATCGCGTTCCAGGGAAAAGGCTTCTTAAAACCTCAGACATTTTTCAACATTCTGAACGCTAACGCAGCACTGATCATTCTGTCCTGCGGCATGAGTTTAGTCATGATCACCGGTGGAATCGATATTTCCGTCGGCGGTGTGGTGGCACTGGTCAGCATGAGCTGCGCCGTATATCTGGACTTCGGCGGCGGTAATGTATTTGTATCCATGTTACTGGCAGTAGCCATTGGCCTTGCTTTCGGTATCGTACAGGGCTTCCTGGTAGCATACCTGGATATCCAGCCCTTTATCGTGACCCTGGCGGGTATGTTCTTCGCCAGAGGTATGACAACGATCGTAAATACCAAACCTTTCAACGTAGCCAACGAAAGTTTCATTGCTTTGAAGGAAACCCGTGTGATCGTTCCAGGAATGGGCTCCGTGAACAAACTGGGCAATTACGTCAATGCTTATGTGGAGATCGGTGTGATTGTGGCGCTTTTAGTAGTCATTCTGATGTTTATCATGCTTCGCTGGACCAAGATGGGCCGCAGCTTCTATGCGGTAGGCGGCAACAATCAGAGCGCACTGATGTTAGGTATCAATGTGAAGAGAACCAAGTTCATGTCCCATCTGCTCTGCGGACTGTTGGCAGGTATCGGCGGTTATGTGTACTTCCTGCATGTAGGAAGCGGATCCGCATCCCACGCCAGCGGCATGGAGATGAACGCCATTGCATCCTCCATCATCGGCGGTACGATGCTGACTGGTGGTGTCGGCAATATCATCGGAACTTTCTTCGGTGTATTGTCCCTGAGCACCATCCAGAATATCGTATCCAGTGCAGGTCTGGATCAGGCATGGTGGACCGGTATCACCATTGCAGCTATGCTGTGTCTGTTCCTGGTAGTACAGAGTGTGGTCATCGCAAGAAAAAAGAAAATGCTGCAGAACAAATAAAAGCAGCTGAAAAATAGGGAGGAGCGGAAAGAGCGTGGCTGGTGTGCAGTCACACTCTTTTTCCGCTAGTAAAAGGAATCCACCGGATATCAGGGGGTAGAAGTTATGAAAAAAACGAAGATAAAAAAGCAGAAAACTCTGAAAAAGCAAGGATGCAGCCTGTTCCTGTTGCTGATGCTGCTGGCACTGACGCCGGTAGTTCTGGCAACAGTGATCCTCAGTACCACATCTATACGTCTGACCAGAACGAATCTGGAAGGCAGTGTGCAGACCACACTGCATGTAACTGCGGATAATCTGGCAAAATACTGTAAGGAAAATGAGATCACGGCAATGAATGCCAGCGGTTATTATGAGTACCTGGACAGCCTGAAGGAAGAAGACCTGGAGATGGCCATTCTTGCAGACGGCATTCCGGCTACCACATCCATTAAAAATGAAAATGACTATCGTATCCGTGAGATCCCCATGGATCAGGATCTTGTGTCCGCCGGTGGGACGGAGGGATATTATGATAAAAATATAGTGATTGAGGGAAATACTTATTATGGTTATTATATCCCGATCATGAATGACGGACAGATCACTGCAGTGGCTTTTGCGGCGGAACGGCAAAATGAGATCACCGATGCCCTGTGGGAGATCGAGGTTGTATTCCTGGTCTGCGCAGTGGGCATGGTGATCCTGTTTGGCGTTATCTGCTTTTTCCTGAGCAGAGCACTGTCGGGCAAGATGAAAGAGACCGGCAGCAGGGTGGATGCCCTGGCGGAAGGTGATCTGAGTGCCAGAAAAGAATCCGACAGTATTGTCCGGGAGATCCGTAATCTGTTACAGAATACCTCACAGATGCAGCGGAATCTGGCACAGGTCATCGGTGGTGTACAGGAGGTATCCGGAGAACTTCTAAACAGTGTACGGCAGGTGGCAGAGGGAAGCGATGCCACCACAGAACAGGCTGGACAGATCAGTCAGGCGATGGAGCAGCTGTCTTCCGCAGCGGAGGAAATGGCGGAAAATGTGCAGAATATCAGTGACCGTATGGATGAGATCGGAGAGGCGGTCAATGACATCAGTGTCAGTGCCGGACAGCTGCAGAAGGATTCGGAAGAAATACAGGACAACAGCAAAAAGGCGGGGGAAGGCATGGAAAAGATCATGACCGGCAGCAATCGTTCTGTGGAATCCGTGAATACCATTACAGCGAAGATTCATGAGACCAACGATTATATCGAAAAGATCGATGAGGCGGTAGCTCTGATCTTCTCCATTTCCGGACAGACCAATCTGTTAAGTCTGAATGCCTCCATCGAGGCCGCCAGAGCCGGAGAGGCGGGCAGAGGCTTTGCCGTGGTGGCGGAAGAGATCCGCAAGCTGTCGGAGCAGAGCGCTGCCGGTGCCGAGCAGATCAAAAATCTGGCCCAGGGCATTATGGAGAAATCCGGTGAGACTGTGGAACAGGCGGATGTGGTAAAGGATATCATCCGGGAGGAACAGGATCACATTATTGCAACCAGAGAGCAGTATCAGCAGTTAGAGCAAAGTATCAGACATTCTGCGGAAGAGATCCGCAAGATCGCCGGAGAGACCGGACGTCTGTCACAGCAGAAAGAGGATATTCTGGGCAATATCGGCAGCCTCAGTGCTATCAGTGAGGAAAATGCTGCCAACAATCAGCAGGTGAATGCAAACATTGAGGAAATTCTGACACAGATACAGACAGTGGGCGCAAACTGTGATAAAATGAAACAGATCTCCGGGGAACTGGAGAGCTCTGTTGCGTATTTTCATACAGAGAAAGAACCTGCCGGAAAATGAGAGAATGACAGAGCGATTTCCAGGCGGGAAGTATGACAGAACAGGATGACATTACAGATATGAAGAAATGCAGAACAGGAAGACGATGGATGGCGGGTCTGCTGCTGGGGCTGGGAATCCTGCTTGCCGGATGCGGCGACAGACAAAGCACTGCGGAGGATATTGCAGCGCCGGAAGATACACAGACGGACCGCATCGTGGTGGGCTTCTCCCAGCTGGGAGCGGAATCCGACTGGCGCAGTGCCAACACGGAGTCCATGAAAAGTACCTTTACAAAAGAGGCCGGGTACGACCTGATCTTCGAGGATGGTCAGCAGAAGCAGGCCAACCAGATCCGGGCCATCCGTACCTTTATCCAGCAGGAGGTGGACTACATCGTGCTGGCACCGGTGACGGAGACCGGCTGGGATACGGTACTCAGAGAGGCGAAGGATGCCGGAATTCCGGTGATCATCGTGGACCGGAAGGTGGATGTGGAGGATGACAGTCTGTTCACCTGCTTCGTGGGTTCGGACTTTGAACTGGAAGGCTTGAAAATGTCGGAGTGGCTGAATTCCTTTTCCATCAGCAAGGGAATTGCACCGGAGGATCTTCATATTGTAAATATTCAGGGAAATATCGGAGCTTCCGCCCAGATCGGACGGACCAGGGGATTGGAACAGGGCGTGGCAAAATACGGTTGGGATCTGTTGGACCAGGTATCTGGAGAATTCACCCAGGCCAAGGGCAAGGAGGTCATGGAGGCTTTTCTGAAAAAATACGACAATATCAATGTGGTATATTGTGAGAATGATAATGAAGCCTTCGGAGCCATGGAAGCTATCCGCGCAGCGGGCAGAACCGTGGGCAGTGACCTGGCGGCAGGAGATATCATGATACTGTCCTTTGACGGTGTCAGCACAGAATCCATGGACTGCGTGCTGAAGGATGAGATCACCTGCATCGGAGAATGCAATCCACTGCATGGCCCCAGGGTGGAGGCTTTGATCCAGATCCTGGAAGAGGGCAGGACACCGGAAAAATTCTCTTATGTGGAAGAGGGACTGTATGCTCATGATGATACTGTGACCTCTGTGACGGTAGATGATAAGACTTACCGTGTACAACAGGTGGACAGTGAAATCCGTAATGAGAATGCATATTGAAAAAATCTGAGGTAACGATCCGGATGTCACAGACATGGGATCGTTACATTTTTTTGCGGGAACTATAAAGTAATCGCAATTTAGTCCGATACATATTGTGAAACGCGAATCACATTCGGAAAGGAGGAGTCGATATGCGTATTGAGGCGTATACACAGGTACAGCAGCTGTATCAGTCACAGAAGGTCAGCAGGACCCAGAAGACTCAGACAGCATCACACACGGACAGACTGCAGATCAGCAGCCAGGGCAAGGATTTCCAGACCGCTAAGGCAGCAGTGGCAGCAGCACCTGACATCAGGGAAGAGTTAACGGCTCCCATTAAAGCAAGAATCCAGAACGGTACTTATGGAGTGGATAATGCAAGCTTTGCGGAGAGGCTGCTTCAAAAACAGGAAGAAATGAGGTAGTTCCTTGGCTAGTTTAATGGAAAACCTGATAGATGTACTGGACAGAGAGAGTACGGAGTACGAAGCTCTGCTTCAGTTATCACAGCGCAAGACACCGATTATTGCAGGCGGTGATCTTGCAGAGTTACAAAAGATCACGGACGAGGAGCAGGAGCTGGTAAGCAGGATCCACAATCTGGACAAGCAGAGAGCGGGAGTGACTGCGGACATAGCCGATGTATTGAACAGGGATGTTAACGACTTGAAATTGCAGAATCTGATCACTATGTTATCTGCACGGCCTGCGGAACAGCAGGCGCTGGCGGATTCCCACGACAGATTACAGGCAGCGGTCCGGGGACTGAAGCGCGTGAACGAGCAGAACAGTGAACTGTTAAACAGCGCGCTGGAGATGGTGGAATTCGAGATGAATCTCCTCCAGGCATCCAAGGCTGCACCCGAGACAGCGAATTACAACCGGGGAGCTTACAATGCAGGCGATACCATGGGGGTCATTGACCATGGATTCGATGCCAAGCAGTAAGACCGGATCCCGGGGATCTGAGGATCCCCTGATACAGAGGTGAAAGTTTATGCCATTAATGGGTAGTTTATATATAGGTTCGTCCGGATTACAGACAAGTCAGAATGCGCTGAATACCACAGCGCATAATCTTTCTAATGTGGACACCACCGGCTATACCAGACAACAGGTACAGCAGTCTAACAGAGCTTATGTCACATTATCGACAGACCCTAAGTCTATTTCCAACAAACAGACAGGTCTGGGTGTCACATATTCCCGCGTAAAACAGGTCAGAGATTATTTCCTGGACAAGACATACCGCAAGGAATCCGGACGCAGTATGTTCTATGAAGTGTCCACAGAAGTCATGGAAGAGGTAGAGAGCCAGCTGGGAGAATTGAACGGCGAGGCATTCCAGACCACCATGACAGACTTCTGGACCGCCATTCAGGAGCTTTCCAAGGATCCCAGCAGTTCCGTAACGCAGGGACTGATCGTACAGAGAGCCAATGAATTCGTGCAGAGAGCCGGCGCAGTATATGATGGCTTAAGTTCCTACCAGAACAACCTGAATACACAGATCAAACAGAATGTAGATAAGATCAATAAATACGGCAACCAGTTATTAACGCTGAACGATCAGATCCGTGCCATTGAGAGTGGCGGCATTGAACATGCCAACGACCTGAGAGATGCGAGAAATCAGATTCTGGATGAACTGGCAGAGCTGACCAACATGACCTTTTCCGAAGATCGATACGGCAGCGTATCCGTACAGATCGAGGGCGTGGATTTCGTAAAGGACGGAACCTGTTATGAGATCGCTCTGAAGACGGATGAAGCCACCGGCTTCTACACTCCGTTCTGGCCGCAGGATGCCACCTACACCGTAAGAGCTGACGGCACCAGAGATTATAATATTGACGGCGCAGAGGTATTTGATCTCTCCGTGGAGATTTCTTCCGACCTGAACACAGATATCGGCGGCCTGAAGGCAATGCTTCTGGCCAGAGGTGATCACAGAGCCAATTATACAGATCTGGCGGAAGGAAAATATGACAGTGTCTCCCAGTCCGTTGTCATGAATATTCAGGGTGAGTTCGACCAGATGATCCACAATGTGGTGACGAAGGTGAACGATATTCTGGCGAAGGCTGCGGGAGTACAGACCGGAGATCTGAAACTGGCGGATGGCGTTACAACACTTAAAAATGTAAAATATTGTGCGGTAGAACCGGGCGGCTACATGCGCATGGATGACGGCAGCCCGATCCAGTTATTTACTAAGGTGACCACAGACGGTTATCGCAAGGTGACGGGTGAGGACGGTAAGGATTACTGGGTCATGAATGAAGAAGATCCGGACAGCCCTGAGAGCCTGTATACCATCGGCAATCTTCAGGTAAATCCGGCGCTGACGAAGGAGCCTTCCAGGCTTGGATTCCGTTTGGCAGACGGTTCCGAGGATAGGGAGACCGCAGATGCTTTGAAAGCGGCATTTACCGAGGAAGCCTACACGCTGAATCCTAATGTACAGAAAAAGACTACTTTTGTAGATTATTATACCGACCTGGTATCGCAGGTATCCAATTCCGGCTATGTATTCCGGAGTATTTATGAGAATCAGGTCAGCACCGTGGAAGCTACACAGAGCGCCAGAGAACAGGTTATCGGTGTATCCACGGACGAGGAACTGTCCAATATGATCAAGTTCCAGAACGCATACAACGCATCCAGCCGTTATATCAACGTGATCAGCGAGATGCTGGAGCATATTATTTCCACGCTGGGTGTTTAATGCGATAAGACAGAATACCGGGTTTCGCATTAGAAAGGAGGCAGTGATCAATGCCCTCACAATTTTTTGGATTAAATATTGCATATACAGGATTGTTAGCCAGCAATGCGGCTATGAATACCACTTCCAATAATATCGCCAACGTACAGACGGAAGGCTACAGCAGGCAGCAGGTTACCCAGCAGGCCGCCAATGCCCTGCGGGTATTCCAGACCTATGGCTGTGCCGGCGCTGGCGTAGAGACACTGGCAATTGAACGTGTCCGGGATGAGTTCTATGACGGAAGATTCTGGGACAACAACGCACAGCTGGGTGAGTACGATATGAAGCAGTATTACATGCAGCAGCTGGAGACCTATTTTGACGATGACGGCAAGAGTACCGGATTCAAGACTATTTTCGATCAGCTGATGATCACCGGTATGCAGGCTCTTTTAAAAGATCCCAACAGTGCCACAGCCAAATCCCAGTTCGTAGGCTATGCCGGAGCTTTGACAGAGTATTTCAACGGTATGGCGGGCAATCTGGGAAAAGTACAGAAGGATATCAACCAGGAGATCAAACTGAAGGTGGATCAGATCAATTCCCTTGCCGGTGAGATCGCCTCCCTGAATAAACAGATCAACACCATTGAACTGGCCGGAACAAAGGCCAATGAGCTGCGTGACCGCAGAACCCTGCTGATCGATGAATTATCTAAGATCGTGGATGTGGAAGTCAAGGAGACTCCGATCATCGATGCCAACAACGAGAACCGTGAGACCGGAGCCAACAGATATATGGTCAAGATCGCAGGCGGACAGATGCTGGTGGACGGCAGTGATTATAACGGTCTGGAATGCGTGGCGAGAACTTCCTACGAGAAGGTCAATCAGACAGATATTGACGGTCTCTATGATGTTTACTGGGCGGACGGACAGACGTTTAATCTGTACAACGCATCTATGGGCGGAGATCTGGCCGGATTGATACAGATGCGTGACGGCAACAACGGAGAGAATTTCACCGGAGAGATCACTGCCACCGGTACGACAACGGATGCAGACGGCAAGACCCATGATACCGTAACCGTAAAGGTTACCAAAGCTTATTTGCAGGATCTGAATAAATGTAATCTGTCGGATCAGGGAGGTATCATCGATCTGGGCAATCAGGAATTCTATTATGATTCCTGGGAATATACCTGTGAATATGATGCCAACGGTGAGGCTACTTACACCTACACCTTTACCTTATCGGATAATGAGAAGAATCCCCGCGGAGTCACCAACGACCGTGTGGGCAAAAAAGCGGAGATCGGTACGGACCTGTCCTATCAGGGAATTCCTTATTATATGAATCAGATGAATGAGTGGATTCGTACATTTTCCCAGAAATTCAACGATATTCTGACTTCCGGCTACAGCGGAAGCGGAGATCCCGGTGTGAAGATGTTTACCGGCAATAAGGCAACCAGCAGTGAGCAGTTCCTGTTGGATGATGCAGCCAAGAGATATGACAAGCAGGAGAAGAAAAACAGTAAAGTTACGGTAAAAGTCAACGATGACAGCTACTATCGTCTGACAGCGAAGAATTTCGATATTCTGGATGCCATGGAGCAGGATCCCAGCCTGATGGCAAACCGAAAAAATGCATCTGACGGTGTGGAACAGAATGACCTGTTGAACGATCTGAAGAATCTGGCTACGGATAAGAGCAAGATGAGCTTCCGCGGATGTAATGCTTCCGAATTTTTACAGTGTATCTTATCGGATGTGGCATTGAATGCTTCCAGAGCCAATACCTTCTATGCAAGCTTTAAAGACATTTCCAATACCATCGACAACCAGAGAATCTCCATCTCCGGTGTGGATGAGGATGAAGAAGCTGTGAATCTGGTAAAATACCAGAATGGATATAATCTGGCATCCAAGATGATCCAGACACTGACGGAGATTTATGACAGACTGATTCTGGAGACCGGAGTCTAGTATGAAAAGAACTTCTAGTCACTCAGCGCAAGGGCACTTTCGTGAAGAAGTTCTAAGTTTCATACAGGAAAAAGCATAAATGCTTTTTCAGTGTGATGGCAATAATGGTATGGAATTCTATAGAGAGAAAGGACAAGGACCAAAATGAGAATTACGAACAAGATCATGCAGCGTAATAATCTGTCCAATATCAATACAAATAAAGTATATCAGGATAAGCTGAGCACACAGATGTCCACCCAGAAGAAGGTGAACCGCCCTTCCGATGACCCGGTGGTATCCATCCGTGCCCTGCGTCTGCGCAGCAATGTTACGGAAGTGACCCAGTATTACAGCAAGAATATCCCCGATGCGGAGAGTTGGTTGGACGTAACCGAGGATGCACTGAAGAACCTGACAGAGATCATCACGAATATGATCAAACAGTGCACCAAGGCATCTAACGGAGATCTGAAATCCGCGGACCGCCAGATCATTCTGGAGCAACTGAAGGCACTGGGAGATGAAGTGTACAGCACCGGCGATGCAGACTATGCGGGCCGTTATGTGTTTACCGGATATCGTACCGATACTTCTCTGAGTTTTGATAAAGAATACAATACGAAATATGAGATCACCGAGCAGCTGGACAACAGCTCCATCACACAGCTGACGAAGATCGACACCGGAAAATTGCTGGATATTACTGCTGCAAATTATAATAATGCGAATAACAGCAAGATCACGGAACAGGATATTAAGTCCACCGAGGTGTACCGTATCCAGCTGGCTTATGATGACTGCAGAGACAAGAATGCAAACCCGGCTGCAGCCCCGTCTATTTCTTTCTATGAGAAAGACCCTGTAACCGGCGAAGCTGTAATGAAAGAACCGACATGGGATTCCACTATGTTCACAATAAAGTCCTCCACGGAAGACCCTTACACCGAGGCAGCAAACAATGATGATGCACTGATCTATGTGCCGGATACCGGTGAGATCCTGCTCGGCAGGAACCGTTATGATAAACTGATGGCCTGCAAGGATGATCCTTCCACCTCGGGAAAAAATGAAGGTGAGATCCGCGTAACTTATCAGAAGGATCACTGGGTCAAGGGAGACCTGAGACCTGAGCATTATTTTGCATGTACCAGTACGGATGCGGATCAGAAAGTAACGAAATATAATCAGGAATACCTCAAGGGCGATGCGGCAAAACAGGTCATCGAATATGATGTAGGCTTCAACCAGACCATTCAGGTGAATTCCACCGCAGATGAGTGCTTCCAGCACGGTATCGGACGTACGGTGGACGATCTGGTACAGGCCATGCAGGATGTGTTGGATCTGGAGACAGTGAAGACCAAGATCGAAGGCCTGCAGGAGAATGCTACCGGCGGCGATGCGGAGATTCTGAAAAAGCAGATGGAGGCCGTGGAAAAAGCACTGACTCTGTCCAAAGATAAATGCCAGAAGATGTTCGAAAGCGGCATTACCACGTTCCAGGGATATCTGGATGATGCCAACCTGTGCGTTACCAACTGTGGTACCAGAAGCAGCAAACTGGAACTGATCGATAACCGCATGAAGAGCCAGAAGACCACCTTTGAGACCTTAAAGAGTGAAAACGAGGATATCGATGTTACCGAGACCGCCATTGATCTGAAGAGTGCGGAAATGACCTATGAAGCGGCACTGATGGCTACCGGCAAAGTAATGCAGACCACACTGTTGAATTTCATCTAGAACAACAGGTTACGGAAAGGTGTAGGTATTTTATGAAGATCAATACAAAATTTTTTGGAGAAGTTGAGATTGCGGATGACAAGATCATCACTTTTGACAAAGGTATTATCGGATTCCCGGAACTGAAGCATTTTACCATGCTCCACGATGAGGAGAAGGGCAGTAACGTAGGAATCCGCTATTTACAGTCGCTGGAAGAACCCGGATTCGCCATGCCGGTCATGGATCCGTTGCTGGTCAACCCTCAGTATGATCCGGAAGTGGATGACGAACTGCTCACTAGTGTAGGCAATCTGACTCCGGAGAACATTCTGGTCATGGTTACTGTGACTGTGCCTGCTGACCTGACGAAGATGACGGTGAATCTGCAGGGCCCCTTTGTGATCAACGTGGAAGAACGCAAGGCCTGCCAGATCATCCTTGAGGGAGATAAATACCCGGTAAAATATCCGGTATACGACATCCTGAAATCCGGAAAGGCGGGTGAGTAAGATGCTGGCATTGTCCCGTAAGAAGAACGAAGCAATCGTCATCAACAACGATATCGAGATCACCGTTCTGGAGGTCAAAGGTGATCAGGTCAAGATCGGCATCACCGCACCCAAGGAAGTGCCCATCTACCGCAAGGAAGTCTACCTCCAGATCCAGGAGGCCAACAAGGCCGCTGTGGATGCCGAAGGTATGGCAGCACTGAAGAATCTGCTAGGGTAAAATGAAATAAAATTAGGAAACGAAAGAGGCTCCGGATGCATAAATCCGGAGCTTTTATCCATTGTTGAAAAATAAGGGCACATTTTCCTGAAACTGCAAATATACGCATTGATACACCTTCGGAAAAAAGAACTTGAAAAGACGATAGGGTTATGCTATAGTTACAACATCTAAAGAATTCTTTATGACAATTTCTGACAATATCTTTTGTGTGTATTTCGGGCTTTTCGCCAAGAATTCAAACAAAATGACAAAACATAAGCAGGCGGAAAGGGAAATAGTGCATGGAACGGTTTCAGTTTTTCCTGCTTAGGTAAGTTTAGTGTGCTTAAGGGAGAAAAAATGAGGGAAAACAGAGAGAAAAATGACCTTGTTACAAAGAATTTCGAGACATTTCCAGATGTTGCGGCAGACATAATTAATGCGTTGCTGCATAATGGAAAGCATGTTGTGACCAAAGAAAATCTGTTGCCGGCACCGACGGAAAGTATTTATACGAGCGGAGAAAACAGGCTGCGGAACCAGTTACAGGATGTGGTGAAATACGAGATGGCAGAGGAACAGATCAGGGCACAATATATGATTGCCAATCAGTCGGCACCGGATGTCAAAATGGTGTTGCGTAAAGCGGGTTATACCGGCGGAGGATATCGGGAGCAGTACGAAGGCAAAGTAATGGACATGTATCCCATTATAGAAATGATTCTTTACTGGGGAAGGGAGCACTGGGAGAAGCAACCGGGAATCCATGAATTATGTTGTGGAAAAGTGTCCGAAGAACTCCGAAAGTATGTGGATGATATCAAGGTACATATCTGGGAAATGCGTTACCTGCCCCAAGAGGTGCGGGAGAGATTTCACAGCGATATGAGAATTGTGCTGGATTATCTGGCAGAGGGCAATAATCTTCGTTCCGACCAGAAGGTGGTACACAAAGCGGCATTGATCAGAATGATCAATGTATTATCCGGTGAAAAGGATTCCACAACAGAATCTGCTGTTTTAAAGGAAATGAATATCAGAGAGGAGGATGAGATCACTATGTGTGAATTATTTGAGCAATATGTAAGGATGGGAAAGCGCGAAGGAAGACAAGAGGAACGGCAGAGTGGTATTAAGGCATTGATCATAACATGCATTGAATTGGGGGCGGATTATAATACTACGGCTGAGAAAGTAAAGACTCGATTTCAACTGTCAGAAGAAAGCGTTACAGAGAATATGAGCCTGTATTGGAATTAGAAAATAGAAAAATAGGAAATTAGGCATAGGAGGTGCAAATTTTTGCATCTCCTATTAATTTTTCGGGAGAATTACCGATACAGTTCTTAGAGAAGCAAGGTCGTGCGCCCACGGAAGGCGCCTGTTTATCACACGGAGGTGACCATTATGACCATAGAACCGATTTCCAGTGTCATGACAGTGCAGGCACAGAATACAGCCGCTGCCAGGAACACTGCGACAAAAGTAACGACAGAGGAGAATCCCTCAGAATACAATCCTGCCAATGTCAATGCAGCAGATAAACTTGACCAGACCACCGCAGTTGTTGAAAATGCGCAGAGCAAGGATCAGAATAATACTTCTGCCGATGCTAATAGCGAACAGCAACAGCAGGTGACCAACGAGCAGATCAAGAAAGCAGTAGAGAAGCTGAATAAGAACATAATGTCCCATTCAGAAGCTGTTTTTGGTATTCATGAGGCGACAAACCGTATCACGATCAAAATCATAGACAAGGATACCAAGAAAGTCATCAAAGAGCTTCCACCTGAGAAGACTTTGGACATGATCGCCAAAGTATGGGAGATGGCAGGTATTCTGGTGGATGAGAAGAGATAGGAGGATACCAATATGGCATCATCAACAATGAGATTATCCGGACTGATCTCCGGTATGGACACAGAGAGCATTATCCAGCAGCTGGTATCTGCGAAGCAGACCAAAGTGGATGATGCGAAAAAAGCACAGACCAAACAGGAATGGAAACAGACAGCCTGGAAGGAACTGAATACCAAGATCAAAAATTTACAGTCCAAGTTTGTTAATAATATGCGTTTTGAATCCGCATATAGCAAGAGAGTGACCAAAGTATCCGACAGTAATGCAGTCAGTGTCATCACCGGTGATGGCGCAATGACCGGTGTACAGAGCCTCAAGGTATCACAACTGGCCAAGACCGCCTATATGACCGGCGGCAAGCTGACCTTGAAGGATAATGTCACTGCGGATACCAAGCTGAATGCATTGACAAAATTGTCTGATCTGGGGATCAAGAGCAGTGATGGCAGCACCGTGGCCGGCATTACCACCGGAGACGATACAACACTTAAGATCCAGAACGGTGATACAAGCGTAGACCTGAATATTACCAAAGATACCACGATCTCTGATGTACTGTCCAAATTGAAGGAAGCCGGACTGAATGCAAACTTCGATACCACCCAGCAGAGATTCTATATCAGTGCAAAGGACTCCGGCGATGCCGGTAATTTCTCTATTACGGCAACCGGAACCGGTGCCGATGACCTGCTGAAGGGGCTGGGTATTACAGATGCCAACTATATCAAAGGGCAGGATTCTGTGATCACACTGAACAACACAGAGTATACCAGCAACTCCAATGTATTTTCCATCAATGGTCTGACCATTACGGCACTGAAAGAGACCGGAGCCGATGAAGAGATCACCCTGACCACACAGGATGACGTAGATGGTATCTACGATATGATCAAGAGCTTCCTGAAGGAATATAATACCCTGATCAACGAGATGGACAAGCTTTATAATGCGGATTCCGCCAGAGGATATGAGCCTCTGACCGACGATGAGAAGGATGCCATGTCCGATACCGAAGTAGAGAAGTATGAGACCAAGATTAAGGATGCCCTGCTCCGCAGAGACAGCAATCTGTCTACCGTAAGCTCTGCCTTAAAAGAAATCATGGCAGGCAGTGTGGAAGTAAACGGCAAGAACATGTATCTCAGCGATTTCGGTATTGAGACTTTGAGCTACTTTACCGCAGCGGAGAATGAGAAGAATGCCTACCACATTGATGGAGATGCAGATGACTCCAGCACCTCCGGTAATGCAGACAAGCTTAAGAGCATGATCAGCAGTGATCCCGATACGGTCGTAAGCTTTTTCTCTGGAATGTTCAAGAATTTATATACTAAAATGAGCGATCTCTCCAAGTCTGTAGAAGGTTATCGTACCTACGGTAATTTTTATGATGACAAAAAGATGAAATCGGATTATGATGATTATACAAGCAAGATCAAAGACTTGGAAGATAAGCTGAACGATTATGAAGACAAGTGGTATTCCAAGTTCTCCAAAATGGAGACGGCACTGGCAAAGCTGCAGAGCAATTCCAGCGCGGTGACCAGCTTGTTAGGAGGATCATGATATGGCATTACCCGGTGCTTATGCACAGTATAATAACAGCAAGGTTCTGACGGCTTCTCCGGCAGAACTGACATTGATGCTCTATGACGGAGCTATCAAGTTCTGCAATATTGCAGAGATGGCTGTGGAGAAATCCGATGTACCCAAGGCACATGAAAATATCCGCAAGGTGCAGAATATCATTGGATATCTGCATTCCACGCTGGACATGAAATACGAAGTCTCCAAGGACTTTGACAACATCTACACTTATCTCGAGAGACGTCTGGTAGAAGCCAATGTCAAAAAAGATAAGGAAATCCTCGAAGAGATCAATACCCACCTGCACGCTATCCGTGACAACTGGAAAGAAGTCATGAAGGCGGGAGCAAAGAAAGGAAATGACTGATGGAGAATCAGCTTACCATTTTGTCAGAGAGCCTGGACAAGAAGCTGGAAGTATTACAGAAAATCCGGGAATATAACAAACGTCAGGAAGAGATCTTTTCCGCGGAAGAGGTGGATATGAGCCTGTTTGACGATGCTGTGGAGGAAAAACAGCGGCTTATCGATGAGGTGGTTCATCTGGATGAAGGCTTTGAGATCATGTATGAGAAGCTGGCAAGAGAACTGGAAGACAACAGGGAACGCTACGCAGCACAGATTCGTGAACTTCAGAAGAAGGTCAGTCAGGTGACGGAACTGAGTGTGTCCGTACAGGCTCAGGAGGCCCGGAATAAAAAGCTGATTGAAAGCTATTTCGCCAGAGAGCGGGCAAGCATCGGCCAGAGACGTAAGAACGCCAAGAATGCTTTTGACTACTACAAGAGCATGAGCGGTTCCGGATATGTGCAGCCCCAGATGTACGACAGTAAAAAGTAAATATAAAGGTAATGGTGAAAGGGAAGCAGAAAGAGAACTGCTTCTCTTTTTTATATTTGCACATTTGTATGATAGATTTCGGCTAAAATGTAATGGGATTATAAATTGGCCGAATGAGATATTGAAATTTTAATACAATTAAAATTATCGTTGATTTATCGGAAGCAGTATGCTAATGTAGATTCACAGAATACCAATTCTGACAGACAGATCAAATCTTATTTAGTTCAAAAATGTTTTATTCGGGTGTATCACCGCTGATTTCATTGGATGAAAACGGGAATGTTTTAAATAGTATTTTTGACTGAACAGAGTAATAATGGAAAGGGGAAAATGCATGAATGAAGTGAAAACAGTAAGAGATGAACAAGGTAATGCTATTGTTATAATACCGGATATTATATTTTGGAATAAACAGGACATTGACTGGGATGCAGTAAAAGAATACCTAAAGAAGTACCTTGGTGAAATAATTGAGAATAAACAAACGAAAGAAAAAATAGAAATAGGAACTAAATTCGCAGATGAGTATACGGGATCAAAGTATTCCGAACATATAAGGGGAGCACGGGCAAAAGCCAAGGCAAATGCAGCACAAGGAATCCGAGAACTGGTAGAATCGGCTGCCAATAAAATACATAGTGAAAATAAAAAGAGTAAACATAAGAAAGACGCAAAAGGCGGCTGGAACTATTATATGGTCAGATTTGCGCTACCAGTTTATGATAACAATAGAAAGACAGAAGAATATAATGTTTACATGGGGAGGCTGGTAGTAAATAGGTCAAAAGATGGAAAATTGTATTTATATGATTTGGTGGAAATAAAAAAGGAAGCAAGTACCCCACTCAAGAATACATAGTAAACAAGTGGTAAAAAACTGCTTCCTTCTTCTATAATATATCTTAGCAAAATAAAAAAGTCAACATTTTTTGCAAAAAGGGGTTAAGTTTCCAAAAACCTCTCCGATATACTTAACAAGTAAAGCAAATAAAACAATTGCTTACCTAACCATTCTTCTGAATCCAAGGTTTCGCACGCCGGAGAGACGGAAGACAATGGCGATGAAAGTGACAGGATGTGCGAACTTGAAACTGACATTGCCAAAGCAAATAACGGAGCGCAGGGAAGCGCTCGTCAATTCAAGGAGGAATATATTATGGTAGTACAACACAATCTTACCGCTATGAACTCTAACAGAATGTTAGGTTTGACTCAGAACTCTCAGGCAAAGTCAACTGAGAAGCTGTCTTCCGGTTACAAGATCAACCGTGCAGCAGATGATGCAGCAGGATTATCCATCAGTGAAAAAATGAGAAAACAGATCAGAGGACTGACACAGGCTTCCGCTAACGCAGAAGACGGTATCTCCACTGTACAGACCGCTGAAGGTGCACTGAACGAAGTTCAGGACATGCTGCAGAGAATGAACGAGCTGGCTGTTAAGGCTTCCAACGGAACCAATTCCGAAAACGATAGAACTTACATCCAGAACGAAATTGATCAGCTGACCACTGAAATCGATCGTGTTGCTGAGACAACCAAGTTCAACGAGACTTACCTGTTAAAGGGTGACAAGGATGCAGTTAAGGGTTACAGCTATACTTACGGTTCTACAACAGCAGCTGCAGCAACGTTTGATGGTAAGAAAAATATTACTGCAACAGGCTCTAATACTGGTGCAAGTATTACTGTTAGTGCTTCAGATCCTGCGGATGACAAAACTGCGGCAGCTCAGAACGAATTGCTAAAAACATTACAGAAGAGCGGTGCAAGAATTACTATTGCTGCTGGAAAAGATGGTACAACCACTGCAAACGTAGCAGTTTCTGTTGAAGGATATGAAGTTTCTTCTACTGGTAGAGTATCAAAGGATGGCGTCGATACAGGTATTACTTTAAAGGCTTCTGCAGGAAATGATAACAGCCAGGGTACTGTTGCACTGTCCGATACTGTGACATTGGATTCTAAGGCTGTAGCAACTGCTGCCACAGGAACTCATGCGGCATTTTACGACAAAGATGGTAATAAAGTTTCTCAGAATGCGTTAAATAACTACTTCACAAGTACGACAGCAACCAATGGCAATATTACAACCACTCAGCAGAAAGATAAGACTTTATATGATCAGTTTGGAAATGTGGCTACTGTAGCTGTTGAAAAGAATATTCAGACTACTCAGGATCAGGTGGGAAGCTTAAAACTGTCCCTTCATGTAGGTGCAGATGCTACTTCTAATAATAAGATTGAATTGAGTCTGGATGCTATGTCTGCTAAAGGACTTGGTGTAAACGGCTTAAGAGTAGATGGAGCTACTTCTACCAACGCTGATAACGCAATTGAGACCATTAAGGAAGCTATCCAGAAAGTCTCTACTCAGAGATCCGCACTTGGTGCAGCTCAGAACAGACTTGAACATACCATCAGCAATCTGGATAACGTTGTAGAGAACACCACAAGTGCTGAATCTGCTATCCGTGATACAGATATGGCTACTGAGATGGTTAAGTACTCTAACAACAACATCCTGTCTCAAGCAGGTCAGGCAATGTTGGCTCAGGCTAACCAGTCTAATCAGGGCGTATTGTCTCTGTTACAGTAAGTAATCAGTTAGAGCATCTAACATAGCAATAAGAGGAGGGCTCGGCTTTGTAGCCGGGTCCTTTTCTCTTTGTAAAGCGAAAGGATTCCAGACATGAACAGCAAGCATATTCTATTATCAATTTCTATGCTCATCTCAGGGCGAGATGAAATGGAAAAAAGTTTGAATTCACTTCTTTATTTCAAAAAGGCATTCCCAACAGAAATTATACTGGTAGATACCGGATGTAATGCTGAACAGCGAGAGTTAGCAGAGAGGTATGCAGATGAAATTATTGATTTTACATGGTGCGATGATTTCGCAGCGGCACGAAATGCTGGTTTGATGAAAACACATGGAGAATGGTTCATGTACTTGGACGATGATGAATGGTTTGAAAATCCGCAGGAGATAGTTCGCTTTTTTACAACTGCTGAATATAAAAAATATAATTCAGCATCTTACATTGTAAGAAATTATCTGAATACAGAAGGTTCATTACATATAGACTCATATCCATCAAGAATGGTACGATTAAATGAGCATATTCGTTTTACAGGAAAAGTGCATGAATATTTGACACCTTTTGATACACCGCGGAAAGAATTCCATGATTTTGTACATCACTATGGATATGCATATAAAAACGATTTAGAACGTGTGAAACATGCGCAAAGAAATATTAAGTTGTTATTAGAAGTTCGAAGAGAATATCCAGGAGCGCCAAGATGGATTATGCAATTGGTGCAGGAATATTTTTCTGTCTGTAATTATGAAAAAGTGATTGCTGCTGGTATAGAGGGACTTAAAGAATGGGAAAAGAACAGGGAACATCTGACTTATATGCCAATTCATATAGGAACAATTTATGCCTACATAATGTTAGCATATGAATATTTAGATAAATATGAAGAAGAAGAAAAAATGTTGCAGAAAGCACTTAGTGAACCTTTCAACAAAATGGATACGATGGAAGTATGCATAGCATTTTACGATATGATAGGAGCAAGGGTGTATAGTTATCTTGAAAATTATGAGCTGTGCCTAACGAGTTTAAGTAAATATAGGGAAAGTTATGATAATTTAAAAGATGACAGAATTGTAATGGAAACAAAGACTTCAGGAATAGTAACAGATGTATTTAATGATATGCTTTTGGCAGAAACGATTCTAATCTGCTTGCCTGTTTTAATACTACAGAAAGAATGGAGACAGGTTCAGCAACTGATTTTAATAATAGATTGGAGTAAAAAAGATTATTTTTTAGATGAAACAAAAATCAAAAAAGTGTTAGATGCTTTATGCCGGGTGGAATATTGTTCGACTTCTACAGATTTAATACAAAAAATTGTTGGAGAGAGTGATAAGATTCACGAATTATATCGTTTGGAATGCAGTTTAGAAAAGGAGTATACAGAACAAGGAAAGGAAAAAGAAACTCGAAACCTACATCATATTATTGCAACATTATCAAATAATCATTTTGGAGTCATTACATCAAAAATTTTATGGGAATATGAACAAAAAAGTAATAATTTAGAAATATATTATCGGCAAATATTTCAAAAGTACGTAGAGAATATATTTGAAGTAGATAAAAAAATTTGGAAAATAGCGGAAGAAAGAGAAATAGAAGTGGATGATTTGCTAATTACTTCTGATTATCGTGCATGGCGTAGAGCAGTGGTGAATATGGAGCATTATGCATCTTCAGAAGAATGGGAAAAGTGGAATTATATCATTCAAAGATGGAAAAAAAGAGATGATATTCGCTATGAACTTTTTACTATAAAATATATGGAAAATTATCTAACGTGGATAGCAAAGAAAGCAAAAGATTTATCAGAGATTGAAGAAAATATCTGGGCGTATGCAGATCAAGTATTTGATTTCTATGCACCTTATTACAGAGAGAAAGCGTTGGAACAAAATTTTGTCGGGTTGCCGGATGAGTTGCAATTGGCATTGGAATTAAAGAAAATACGTATATATCGAAAGTCCGGACAGGAAAGTAATACATTGGAAGGCATGAAGAAATGCCTCGGAATTTATCCGAGACTGAATAGAGCATTGATTGTCTATGCAGAGATGTTGAGAGATGAAATACAACGTCAGGAAAACGAAAAAGCTATAGCAAAAAAAGAACTACAGCAGATGGTTGTCTATATGAAAAATCTTGCCAAAACGAGGTTAGAACGGGGAGAGACGGATATAGCAAAAACAATTCTGGAGCAGGTGGTACAATATGCACCGGAAGATGAAGAAATCAAGCATTTGTTAGTGCAGCTGAAATGATTATTTGTTTGGAAGGAAAACAATGTTTATGGACATAGAATTGGGCTATAGTATAATAGAAATTTTGCAGACCATGGAAGAGGCTGCAAAAGAAATGAAAGCAAAATATGTAGCAGGTGATATACAAGGATTTAATAATCTAAGTATAGACTTATGGGATGGAATAACTGCGGTTAGGGATGTCGTTAAGCAAAAAGTACCGGAAGGAAGCAGGATACGCCTGGCGGATGTCTGTATTTGTGCATTGGATTCCTTAAAAGATATTACAATGTTTGCAATTACAAATCCAGAGAAAACAGAATGGAAACTGGAGTACGAATTGATTCCTATTATAGAAGTCGGAACTATGCAGTTCTATTATTGGGCTATTGTAGAAGGGCATCCTGAAGCAAAAAAAGAATTTGAACTTTTTTTAAGATCAACAGATACATTTCGGCTTCTTGACATACCTAAAGAAGAAAGAAAATATGAACTGGATCTTTCTATCATTGTGCTAGGATATAATCATTTGGATTACACGATACAATGCGTAGATAGCGTTTTAAAAAATACACCTTCAAATATCAAATCTGAAATTGTTATATTGAATCATGGTTCTACGGATGATACAAAAAAATATTTTGAAAATATGAAAGAGGTAAAGGTAATTAATGTAGCTATAAATGGTGTTGTACCTGGAGTTACATGGAAAGCAATTTCTCAAGCAAAATATCATTTGGGAATCAGTAATGATATTGTTATTGGAACGAATGCAATACAAAATTTATATTTAACTGCAAAGCAGAATAAGGAGTATGGATTTATTGTGCCGACAACACCGTCGGTCAGTAATTTACAAAGCGTTAATGCGGAATATAATACTATAGAACAGTTTCTGGAATTTACGGCACGAAATAATATATACAATGATATGCGTCATGAACAGAGAATCAGATTATGCAATCCACTGCAGATTATGCCATCGGAATTGGTTATACGTATGTATTTAGAACAATATATTAACATATGGTGTGTCAAGAATGCATGGGCATTTCCAGATGATAAGATATCTCTTTGGATGAGACGAAATGGATATAAATGCATCTTAGCAAAGGATGCTTACTGTCATCATTTTGGCTCTATAACATTGAAACAGGATTTAGGAAAACAAGGGGAACAGGAACGATTTTATTTAGAAGGCCGAATTGAATTTCTTAGCAAATATGGTGTGGATCCCTGGGGAGTAGGATTTTGTTATGACTACAATCTGTTTCAAAGTTGGAAGATTCCGGCAATAGATAATGCACATATTTTGGGAATTAATTGTGGATTAGGAAGTAATTCTTTGAAGATAAAGGAAGTGATGAGAGAAAAGGGAGCTGAGAATGTTGTCCTATATAATGGAACGCAGAATGAAAATTTCTTGGAAGATTTAAAAGGTGTTTCAGATAATGCGTTTGTGTTTTCTGCATTAGGAGAAATTAAAGAAATAACAGGGCGATGCGACTTTGATTATATCATAATAGATGAGGCTCTTGCGAATGTAGACATGAAGAATATAAAGGCACAAATTTTAAAAGCTGGTTTACAATTTAGAGAACTGGCTTATCGTGTTGCTGAAAAAGAATGGGAAATTATAAAAAATTGAGAAGAGGAGTAAAAACATGAGCGTATTTATTACAGCTGAAATCGGAATTAATCATAACGGAGATTTACAACTTGCCAAAAAGTTGATTGATACAGCAGTGGTTGCCGGGTGTGATGCCGTAAAGTTCCAGAAAAGAACCGTAGATAAGGTGTATACACAGGAATACCTGGCAAGTCCCAGAAAAAGCCCCTGGGGGGAGACCCAGCGTGCACAGAAGGAGGGACTGGAATTTGGCAAGGAAGAATATGATGAGATCGACAGATATTGTAAGGAGAAGGGAATTGAGTGGTTCGCTTCCGCATGGGATGTGGATTCCCAGATTTTCCTGAGACAATATGATCTGAAATACAATAAAGTGGCATCCGCTATGTTAACTAATGATGAGTTGTTACAGGAAATTGCTTCTGAGGGAAAATATACGTTTATTGCAACGGGAATGAGTACTTTGGATGAAATTGATCATGCGGTAGACATTTTTGAACAGGCAGGATGCCTTTACGAGCTGATGCATTGCAACAGTACCTATCCGATGCCTGTGGAAGATGCAAACCTGAAACTGATTCGTGTACTGGCAGATATCTACAAATGTAAAGTCGGTTACAGCGGACATGAGGCAGGCACACTTGTCAGCACTTGTGCTGTGGCAGCGGGTGCAACCTCTATAGAGAGACATATTACCATGGACAAGACGATGTACGGTTCTGATCAGAAGGCATCCATTGAGCCCTATGAGCTGTGCAGGCTGGTAAAGGATATCCGTGATACTGAGAGAATCATGGGTACAGGCAAAAAAGTACTGACTCCCGCAGAGGAAGAAGTTAAGAAAAAGCTCAGAGGATAGGACACACGCATTATGATCAGACTTGTAGTATTTGATATCGATGGTGTCATAACGGACGGTACAGTAATCGTTGATGTGAATGGCACAGAGCAAAAGAAGATCAATCTGAAAGATATTGATGCCATATTTGAACTGCACAGAGAGCAGTTCAAACTGGTAGCAATTACCGGAGAGAATACAGAAATTGTTCACTATTTTGAGAAGCGGTTCCCTTGGGATTATTTCTATTGCGGTGCCAAGAAAAAGACAGAAATCTTACGGGAGATAGAGCAAAAAGAACAGCTGAAACCGGATGAAATTTGCTATATTGGCGATGGAAAGTATGATGTGGAGCCATTGGAGCATGCAGGCTTGGGTATCTGTCCGGCAGATGCCATTGACCGGGCAAAACAGGCAGCCAATATGATTCTGCAAAAAGAAGGCGGTCAGGGATGCCTTTGGGAACTGGTGCAGATTCTGAAAGATTATAATTCGCAGGAACTTCCGGTGAATTACTTCTATCAGAGATTAGAAGAGCATGAAAATATTTTCAAAAAGATGGCAACGGACCGTAAGGTAACAGATACCGTTATGGAAGTGGCAGAAGATATCTGCGAGATGTTTGGGCGAAACGGACAGCTGTTCCTGTGTGGAAATGGCGGAAGTGCTGCGGATGCCCAGCATATTGCAACAGAATTTGTCAGTCGCTTTTACAAGGAGCGCCCAGCTATGAATGCAGAAGCACTTACCGTTAATACCTCTACATTGACTGCTATTGGCAACGATTACAGCTATGAACGTGTATTTGCCAGACAGCTGGAGGCAAAGGCTAGAAAAGGTGATATGCTGATTGCTATTTCTACCAGCGGTACATCCAAGAATGTGTTGGAAGCTTTACGCTATGCGAAAAAACAGGGGATTCGGACAGTCATGCTGATGGGAGATCACGAAGTACCGGAACTGCAGGAAATCTGTGATCATGTGGTAAAGGTTCCGTCTAAAATCACACCACGCATTCAGGAAGCGCATATTTTTATAGGACATACCATTGCAGAGTATGTAGAACATAAATTATTTGGAGAAAAGTTATGATAAAATTATCGGATTATGTATTTCAGTTTTTACAGGAGAAAGGAGTGCAGTATGCATTTATGCTTCCCGGCGGGGGCGCCATGCATTTGGACGATTCTATTGGAAAATCTGGAATACAGTATATCTGCACTTTACATGAGCAGGCAGCGGCGGTAGCTGCTGAGGCTTATGCACAGCATACGAACAGAATCGGTGTATGCCTTACGACGTCCGGTCCCGGAGCTACTAATGCCATTACGGGAATTACAGCGGGGTGGATAGACTCGACTCCTATGTTCGTAATCTCCGGACAGGCAAAACGCTCTGATCTCATCGGAGAGACGGGAGTCAGACAGATCGGTTCCCAGGAAGTACAGATCATAGATATGGTCAGACCCATTACCAAATATGCAGTGCAGATCATGGATACTTCCGAAATCCGTTACCATATGGAACGGGCTTATTATGAAGCAACAAATGGAAGGCCAGGGCCGGTATGGCTGTCTATTCCGTTGGATGTGCAGGCAGCAATGGTAGAGCCGGAGAAATTAGAAGGATATGTTCCTGAAACACCGGCAAAGCCGGATCTGACAGAGACCATCGCCAAGACTGTCCGGTTATTGCAGCAGGCGAAAAAACCGGTCATTCTGGCAGGAAACGGTATTAAGCTGGCTGATGCGACAGAAGACTTTTACAAATTATTGGAAGTATTACCGATTCCGGTACTTACTACCTGGAAAACAATCGACATGATGGGAGAAGAAGACGAACTCTATGTGGGACATCCCGGAGGAATGGGTGACCGTGGAGCAAATCTGATCTTACAGTCGGCAGATGTTCTGCTGTCTATCGGAAGCCGTCTGGATACCAGTCTGACAGCATTTAATGAACCACATTTTGGAATGTCTGCGAAAAAGATTATAGTCGATATTGACCAGCATGAGTTGGATAGAATGAAGTTAGAACAGGTAGAGGCAATGCAGGCCTGTGATGCAGGTGATTACATTCGAAGCTTATATCATGCTGTAGTGGCAGATGATAAGATAAGAGAGCAGAGTGTTGAATGGAAAAAATGGAATGCTTACGGTCATGAACTGCGTGCAAAATATCCGTCTGTGACGGCAGAACACAGAGCAAAACAGGGAGTAGTCAGTGCTTATTATTTCACAGAACTGTTATGCAAGCATACAACAAAAGAGGATGTTATCGTACCGGAGAGTTCCGGGGCAGCAGGAGAAATCACATATCAGGCGTTTTCTCCGAAGCGTGGGCAGAAGATGAAAAATGCTGCGGGACTTGGTTCTATGGGCTTCGGATTACCCTATTCCATAGGAGCCTGTCTGGCCAATGAGAGACGCAGAACAATCCTGATCAACGGAGACGGAGCCTTTCAGATGAATATTCAGGAACTGGAGACATTAGTACGCTTACAGCTTCCCGTGAAGATCTTTATCTGGAATAATCAGGGATATGCAAGCATCCGTTCCATGCAGAACAATAATTTCGGTGGATTTCAGGTGGCAAGTGGAGAATCCAGTGGATTAAGTATGCCGGATACCGTAAAGGTAGCAGCGGCATATGGACTTAAAACATTCCGGATCATGGATAATAAGCAATTGGAACAGCAGATGGAAGAAGTCATGGACGCAGAAGGTCCGGTACTGTGTGAACTCATGATTTCACCGGACGAGACCGTATCCCCTAGAACAAAGACAATCGTGCATGAGGACGGAACACTGGAGTCTTATCCATTAGAAAAAATGTGGCCTTGTGTGGAAGATAAATAGATGTTGGGGGATGTCACTGAAAAGCAGCCTGTATGAAAATAGCAGAAAAATGTTTGTAACATATTTTTTATGTAAGACATTAAATTTGGAAAAAGTTCTGTGAAAAATAACATATGAGGTAAGATAAAATGAAAATGGATAAACATAAAGTATTGAATAGGACATGCCCAATATGCGGTTTTCGAAGTGGAGAAATATTAAGAAAAATAGAAATGATCAAATTAGATAATATTCCTATCGATACAGAATATGATGTTGTAAAATGTGAAAATTGTGGATTTTGCTATGCAGATGTTAGCAGTCAACAAAATCAATATAATCTGTATTACCAGAATTCTAATATATATAGTGTAAGTGCTAGTTTAAAGGAAAATATTATATCTCAGATATGCAAAGTGAGATATGAAGTCTTCGAAAAATATGTTGAAAAGAATGCTAGAATATTAGATATTGGTTGTGGCAATGGGGCTTTTTTGCGTTATTTAAAAGAAAGAGGATATAGCAATCTCTATGGGATTGATCCATCAAGAGAATCAATACGGTGTCTTGAAGAAAATGGTATAAGTGGAGAGAGCGGAAATATTTTTGGTGATGTACCTAATAGATTGAGAAATCAATATGATGTTGTAACTTGTACAGCTGTAATGGAACATATTTACGAATTGAAATCGGCTTTATCCCAGATGAGCTTGTACCTATCACAACCAAGGGGCAGAATATTTATTGAGGTTCCTGCAGTAGAGGGATTTGAAAAAAACATATTTCCTGTGGCAAACTATTTTAATCAAGAACACATTAATTATTTTAGTATAGTATCTTTAGATAATTTGTTTGTTGAAAATGGATATAAACGGATAAGCAAAAAGGAAGAAGCTTATAAGACTATTACGGAAAATGAAAACCAGAAAGAACTCAGTTTGTGTGCACTGTACCAGAGAACGGGAGAAAAGGGTAATATTGTACAAGATGCAATATCTGAAAATTCCATAAAAAATTATTTTAAGATAATTGATACTAAGAATAACGATATGCATAACAAGATAAAAGAAATAGTGGCATTACATGAGGAAATTGTTGTATGGGGAACGGGAAGTTACACCTTACAAATGCTAAAGGAGATACCTGAATTAAAAAGGCATATAGCATATTTTGTAGATAATAATGAATTGAAACAAGGAAAAAAGATAGAGGATATAATGGTGTACTCACCACAACAATTATTACATGATAATAAATGCAGGTTTATATTAATCTGTTCTATGATGAATGGAAGAGATATAGCAGATCAAATTAGTGCTATGAAACTCAAAAATCAATATTATATTGTAGGATGTTAGAATATACAGAAAGTAGGAAAATAGGATGAGCAAAAAAATATTGATTACAGGGGCAGGTGGTTTTATAGGAAAAAATTTAGAAGAAAAGTTATCAACTGAATATGAAATATTTGCTCCAAAGTCTGATGAATTGGACTTATGTGATGAGGATGAAGTGAAGAGTTTTTTAATAAAACATAATATAGATATTGTAATTCATGCGGCAAATTATAGAAAAGATAGAACCGCTGCATATTTCGAACAGCGTGTGTTAGAGTGCGGATTACGAATGTATGCTAATTTAGAAAAGTATAATTACTTATATGATAAAATGTTTTATTTTGGCTCAGGTGCGGAATATGATAGCAGATTTTATCAGCCGTTTATGCGGGAAGATTATTTTGGAAAGCATATACCTAAGGATGGATATGGATTTTATAAATATTTATTATCAAAACAATGTACGCAAAGAGACAATATTTATGATTTGAGATTATTTGGCGTGTATGGAAAATATGAAGATTGGACAAGAAGATTTATATCAAATAATATATGTAGAGCTTTAAAAGGAAAGACGATAACTTTATCAAAAAATGTTTATTTTGATTATATTCATATAGACGACCTGACAAATATAGTAAAATGGTTTATTGAACACGAACCTATTTATAGACACTATAATGTATGCAGAGGGACACATATTGATTTGTTGACATTGGCAGAAATCATTAAAGAGGTAATAGGAACAGAAACGCCTATTTTAATTGGAGAAGATGGTTATAAGTTGGAATATTCAGGAAATAACGAAAGAATTTTAGAGGAAATAGGTGAGTACTCGTTTAGACCATTTAGAGAAACTATTGAGGAGCTAGTAACATATTATAAGGAAAAAATATTTGAAATTGATGCAAGCTTATTATAGAACATTTGTAATGGGAGTGGCAGAATGAAGAGAGAATACTGTGACATAATAGCACATAAACAGATCGTATTATATGGGATAGGTGTACAGTTTCAAGAATGTTATAAATTATTTAATGAATATAATTTATTATTATGTGATAGTGATTTTAAAAAAATAGGAAAGAAAATTGATGAAAATATAATCATATCGCCTGAAGAATTAACAAATAGGATGATAGAAGATTCGGTTGTGGTCATTACAAGTATAAAAAATCAATATGAAATTGCACAATACTTATGCAACAAAATGATGATTTCAAACGATAAAATTTTCACATATACTTCTAAATGGTATGAAGACCATATATATAATCCTCAATTAATAAAAAGTAATTGGAATAGAATACTAAGTTGTGCAGATAAACTGGAGGATGATGAATCAAAGAAGTATTATATTAACTCAGCGTTGGCTAGATTGACAAGGAATCCTAAGTATTTAGTGCCCAATTCAAATGTAAAAGTGCTTGGAGAATATGCAGATAAAGTGATATTTCAAGAAGGGGATCAAATTATTGATTGTGGTGCGTATACAGGAGATACTGCTGAATTATATATAAATAAACTTCAAGGTGATTGTTATGTTTATGCTATTGAACCATCTCTGGAAAACTATGGAAAAATGATAGAGAGGATTTCTGAAAAACATCTAGAAAAAAACGTTGATCCAATATGTTGCGCAGTGGCGGATGAAGATAAAGAGACAAAGATTTGTTATAACGAAAATGATTTTGGTATGGGAATGGGCCTGTTAAAGGAAGATGGCAGTATAGAACAGCGTGTTTTGGTGAGAACATTAGATAGTTTGTTTGCAGATAAAAAAATCACTTATATTAAAATGGATGTAGAAGGAGAGGAGAAAGCAGCTTTAATTGGAGGAAATTATGTTATAAAAAATAATAAGCCTAGATTAATGATATCAGGATACCATAAAGTTGAGGATCTGTGGGAAATTCCAGAAACAATATGGGGAATTGATAAAAACTACAAGATATATGTAGGACATGCTCCAGGTGTGTCTATGGAATTGGAATTTTATTGTACAATTTAGAGAAAATAATAAATATGAGGTTTAATATGAAATATAATAATCTCCAGCATGAACTTGATCAGGAAGCTACAATATGGGGCAAATTTGAAAATCAATACTACTTATGGGGAGCAGCCGGCAAGGGAACTACCTTCATTCGTAGATATCATAACAAGCTTTCCATTAAAGCTGTAGCGGATCGGGACAGCAATAAACAGGGTAAGAAATTATTGGGAGTACCCATCATATCTCCGGAAGAACTTAATGAGTCTGATGGAAAAATTATTATCTGCACAGAAGCATATCAGGAAGTTTCAAAATATCTAAAGAAATTAGGACTTCGGGAAAATATAGATTACATAGATTACAAGAGATTTGCAACCATATATGATTGGTATGTAGAGGGAAAAGTGTATATCAATCGTGTAGACATTTCTGTTACGAATCGGTGTACCCTTAACTGTGAAGGGTGCAATATGCTTATGTCCTACTATTGTAATCCGCAGGATCGTAAATTAGATGAGATCAAGCGTGACCTGGATGCATTCTTCGAATGGGTTGATACTGTAGAGGATATGAATCTTTTGGGCGGGGAACCCTTACTGTATCCGGAACTGGTGGAGGTATTGCAATATATTCAGGACAACTACAGAGATAAAATAGTTGATATTTATATGTTTACCAATGGAATGTGCAATCTTTCGGAAGAATTATTGGATATTTCTCAGAAAATGGATGTCATCTATGACGTCAGTGACTATACTTATGGTTTGCCACAGCTAGAACCGAGACTGAAAAAATTTCAGGAAACATTATCACAACATCAGATCAGATTTGTGCGTAAGAAAATGGATTTTTGGTTGGATTTTGGCTTTGAAACGGCAGACCATTCCGGAGAATCGGAAGAGCAGAAAATAGCATTTTTCCATCGGTGTGGAGCACCTTTCAGGGGACTAAGGGACAGGAAATTTTATTTTTGTCATCTGGAGGCAAGTGCAATCGAATTAGGAGAATGGGAAGAACAGGAAGGGGATTCATTCCTGTTGGAACCTTATGATGCCAATAAGAGAATAGAGTTGTTGGAATTTAATTTAGGGTACAGTAAAAGAGGATATCCATCTATTTGTATGAGATGTAAGGGCTGTTGTAGTGAGACTAAGATAGGGGTGGCTGTTCAGAGGAAGAGAAATGGCAGATGAAAAAGGATATATTATCCATGCATTTCAGAGAAGTTTTCAGAGCAGAAAAAGCGAGAAGATATGTTTGTATGGAACGGGCAGACATACCTGGGAATTGCTGAATGATTTGAAAGAGTACAATATTATCGGTGTGGCTGACTTCTCATATGTGGGAAGTCAGCATAGTGTACTCAACGTTGCTGATGCGGCAAAAGCTGATTTCATTGTAATTATTGCAAGACCGATGCTTTTAAAAAAACTGTATACTAAAATCCGTCAAAGCATAACAAATATTCCTGTTTATACGATAGAAGGGGACGATTTAGATCAGGTTTTTGACAGACAGAATCTAGATGAATGTTTCGAAAAAATTAACAGCCTGGCAGTGTCCGAGCAAGATCGATACATATATAATCGCCTTTTGCACAAGTGTAAGGAATTTTTCAGGCAGGAAGATAAGAAACTTGTGATAACGGATATATATGCTTTGGTGAATGTCTTTATGGCGCCCTTTATGGTAAATTTATTTTTCTGGGTGATACAGGAAGCAATAAAGAATGAGTGCGAATTGTTACTATTCCAGGCAAGGGACGGATATATTTTTTATCAACTGTATCAGGAAGAATTATCCCACAACACAATGGCAGAACTTCCGGAAGCATGTTATTTTTATGCATCAAGACAGTCTGTGATAGCTGCAACAAGGGATCCGGAGGTGGGGGCAAATTATTGCCAATATCTGAAAACTTTTTCGCTGGATAACTATGAAAAAATCTGTCTTTATGATTTTGGCGCAAGGGGAACGGTGCAGTATCATTTGCAACAAATAATGCAGAGGGAACTGTTAGGGCTGTATTATATGAAATTGCCGCTGGATTTAGGAACGATAGACGTTACTTCCTATTGTCAGCACGAGATGAATTTTTATGAAATGAGGTCGTTTGCGCAAGTGTTTTATCCGTTGATGGAGGCACTCTTTGAAGCACCACATGGTTCGTTAAAGGGATTTAACCATGAAGGGATACCTATATTAGAAGAGTACTATGGGAATGAAAACACCAAAAAAGTTATCTTTACTGCGGTTATGGATTATTATAGAGAATATAGAAGCCTTTGGGGAGAAGAAAAGGCACCATTAGTGTCCGTACAGTGTCTTGACGCATGTATGGAACTACTTAGGAAACCACAGATCATCTTTGCGGAAGAGGTGAAAGAGACATTTGTTTTGCAGGATTCGTTCCAAAAAGAAACACTTAATTTTGCAGATGATATTTTGATTTGAGGCTGGGAGACTTAATAAAAGCAGGATATGACAGAAGAACAGGCTTTTTGCAATCAGTTTGAAAAAGAATGTAAATCACTTCGCCTGGAAAAGATAATGCTTTACGGGGCTGGAGAAAAAACAGAATTGCTTTTGAAAAACGTCAAGGATTTTGATTTTCAAGGCATATTGGATCCCCAATTAGAGGGTGAGCATTTATATGGGGCAGAGGTGTTTCCTTTGCAGGCGGCAGCGGACAGAAACTGCATCATTATAATTGTGGCAAGAGATCATATTATTCCTATCATTTATGATCGTATTCATTTATTTTGTGAAGAAAATGGTATAAAAATATATGATTTTCATGGAAACAGGCTTCCACATAAGATGGAGGCAGATCATGATATGGAATATTGGAATGTGAACGAAGAAAGAATGCGGGAAATACTTGAGCCATATCCAGTCATTTCTTTTGATATTTTTGATACGCTGATACAGAGGACTACATTGACTTTAGAGGATATGTATCAGCTTATGGAAATGGAGGGAGTAGTTCCCAGGCAGTTTGCAGTATACCGAAGAAAGGCGGAAAGAGAGTGTACCGGTATCTGTAATATCAGTGATATTTATGATAAAATAGGACAGATTACCGGCTGGAAAGAAGATGCACTGGAAGAATATTGCAGAGCAGAGTTGAAAATGGAAAAGAGAGTATTACAGCCTCGAAGAGAAATGATTCGGTTGTTGCAATGGGCAATAGCAAGCGGAAAAAAGGTGTATCTTGTCTCGGACATGTATTGGCCGTCGAAGCAAATTATTGAAATACTTCATGGCATTGGAGTGAACGATTATCAGCAGATACTCATATCCTGCGAGGAACAAAAGAGTAAAAAGAACGGTGAATTATTTGAGAAACTGAAGAAACTGGCGAAAACAGACCAGATTATTCATGTTGGGGACAATCGTTATGATGATATCAGGATGGCATATAGACAAGGACTAAATGCAGTACAGATAATGAGTGCGTATGAACTTCTGATGCTGTCTGATATGAAGGAATTATTGAACAGGGTAAGAACCTTACAGGATAGAGTTGTCTTGGGAATGATAATGACAAAATTATTTACCAATCCATTCTCTCTTCATGAACATAAGGGAGCGGTATATATAGAGGATGGTAATATTTTTTCATATTGTTTTTTGTGCCCTGTTATTCATGCAAATAGAAGGGACTGTATAGAATATAGAGATTTTCTCAATTCCGAAAGCTATAATGAATATCAGAGAGATTTGATCAGAATTTGTGAGGGAGTAAAAGACTGTAGTATTTCAGAAGAATTTCAAGATGCATTGAATGACTGGGGATCCAGACATTCAGACAGAATAAGATCGAAAAATGTAGAGTTAATGAAGTCAATGCAGCAAAAAGGCTTGAATAATCATTCCCTATAGGTTATACTTTTAGCATAAGCAGACTTTCTATAATACATATAATCTTTTGTCAGCATTTGCTGATGTCTATCATTTTTTAAGAAAATCCTGCTTAGTTACCCATGAACAATTTATAGCGGGAGAAAACGATGGATAGCAGGTATAAAGCGAGGCTGTCAATTTATTTCTCCTGTGTCGATGCGGATGAAAGGAGAGATACTTATGGCGAAGGATTATGAAGACTTGACAATTACAGATGATTTTATGTTTGGAAAAATAATGGAAGATCGGGATCTTTGTCGGAAAATGTTGGAGTGCTTGCTTGATCAATCGGTTGGAAAGCTACAGGAAGTACAAAATGAAAGGGAATTGCAATATACTGCGGATGGCAAACCCATTCGAATGGACGTATACAGTAGAGACGATGAGAATATCTATGATGCAGAAATGCAGAATTTAAATCATCGTAAATTAGAAGATCTTGAATTGCCTAAAAGGAGCAGATTTTATCAGGCAATGATGGATGTGGATTTTTTGCGGAAAGGAAATACTTATCGTAGATTGCCAGAGAGTCATGTGTTGTTTTTATGTACGTTTGATCCGTTTGGTGAGGGGCTTGCAAAGTACACATTTGAAGACCGGTGTAATGAAGACTTAACACTTCGATTGAAGAATGGAACAAGGAAAATTTTTTTCAATTGTACTTGTAAATTGGAAGATATTCCGGATAATCTAAGAGCGTTGTATGATTATTTTTTAACAGGGAAAGTCGAAGATGATTTGACAGAGAGGTTAGAGGAAGCTGTAGGAAAGGCAAGGCGGAATCAGAAATGGAGGTCCGAATACATGAAAGAATTATTGCATGAAGAGGATATCAAGGAAGAAGCGTTGGCACAAGGCAGAGAGGAAAGGTCTAAAGCGACAGCAATCAATCTCTATAAAATGGGGATGCCTATGGCACAAATAGCCCAGGCAGTAGAGGAAAAAGCGCAAACAATAGAGTGTTGGGTAGACGAGTTTAGAAAAGAAAATGAAGATAGTGTGAATTGAACAAAAATATAAGTGTTCTGGGAGAACGAAAGTGTTGCAAGGAGGCACATATGAAGGTAGTATTGTTAGCGGGTGGTATGGGAACCCGCATTTCTGAAGAGACGGGATATCGTCCCAAACCGATGATCGAGATCGGTGGAATGCCTATTCTGTGGCATATCATGAAAGAATATTCCTATTATGGCTTTAATGAATTTATTATATGTGCCGGATATAAGCAGCATATTATCAAGGAGTGGTTTGCGGATTATTTTCTGCATACGTCGGATATCACCTTTGACCTGACAAAAGGTAACGACATTATTATTCATGACAGACATACGGAACCCTGGAAGGTTACGGTGGTGGATACCGGGTTGAATACATTGACGGGCGGTCGTCTGAAGCGTGTGCAGAAATACATAGGCAATGAGCCTTTTATGATGACTTACGGTGATGGTGTCTGTGATGTTAATATTGCGGATATTGTGAAATTCCATAAGCAGCATGGGAAAATGGCAACGCTTACCTCGGTGAAAATGGTACAGGAAAAAGGCGTGCTGGATATTGGAATAGATAGTTCTGTAAGAGCATTCCGTGAAAAAAATGCGCATGACGATTCCCCAATTAACGCAGGATATATGGTTTTGGAGCCGGAAGTACTGGATTATATTGAAGGGGACAATACGGCCTTTGAGAGGGATGTGTTGGAAAAACTGGCTGATAGAGGAGAATTGATGTCTTATCAGCATACCGGTTTCTGGCAGTGCATGGACAACCAGTGTGAGAAGAAAATATTGGAAGACTTGTGGAGCAGTGGACAGGCACCTTGGAAGGTATGGGAATAGAGCAGTATGAACAGGACAGGAATTTTTGAAGGAAAAACAGAAGAGCAGGCAAGGGAGCAGATTCTGGCACAAGTACGAGAGTATTGTGATGAATTTCATAAGAAAAAAACGTATGAAGCAGGAGATAGAATCTCTTATGCAGGACGAGTTTATGATGCAGAGGAAATGGTGAATCTGGTGGACTCCTCTCTGGAATTTTGGCTGACCTCTGGCAGATACACGGAACAGTTTGAGCGTGGACTGGCAAAATATCTGCAGGTGAAATATTGCTCAGCAGTCAATTCCGGATCTTCAGCGAATCTTCTTGCATTCATGGCACTGACTTCTCCTCTTTTGGGAGAACGCAGAGTATTGCCGGGGGATGAAGTGATCACGGTGGCTGCCGGATTCCCAACGACGGTGACTCCGTTGTTACAATATGGTGCAGTACCGGTATTCGTAGATGTAACAATTCCTCAGTACAATATAGACACGGACAGATTGGAAGAAGCTTTTTCTCCGAAGACCAAGGCAGTCATGATTGCTCATACGCTAGGAAATCCGTTTGATCTGAAGACGGTAAAGGAGTTTTGCGACAGGCATCATCTGTGGCTGGTAGAAGACAATTGTGATGCGCTTGGCAGCCGGTACTGTATGAATGGCGAATGGAGATTTACCGGAACTATCGGTGACATTGGAACTTCTAGCTTTTATCCGCCGCATCATATTACCATGGGAGAAGGCGGTGCTGTTTATACAAATAATGCTTTATTGCATAAGATCATTCGTTCTCTTCGTGACTGGGGACGGGACTGCGTATGCTCCTCCGGACGGGATAATATGTGTGGACACCGGTTTGATGGGCAGTATGGAGAATTGCCCATGGGTTACGATCATAAATATGTCTACTCCCATTTTGGTTATAATCTCAAAGTGACGGATATGCAGGCTGCTATAGGATGTGCACAACTACAGAAGCTGCCGGGATTTGTAGAGGCAAGACGTAGAAATTTTGCATATTTATCAGAACGATTACAGTGTGTGAGAGAGTATTTTATATTGCCAGAGGTCTGTGAGAATTCAGAGCCCAGTTGGTTTGGATTCATGATCACCTGCAGAGAAGGTGTGGATAAAAATAAGGTAGTACGCTATCTTGAAGAGAATGGAATCCAAACCCGTATGCTGTTTGCCGGAAACCTGACCAAACAGCCCTGTTTTGATGAAATGCGCAAAACCGGTGTTGGATATCGCATAGTCGGTGAACTTACGAATACAGATTACATTATGGAAAATACTTTTTGGATTGGTGTATATCCGGGTATGACAACAGAGATATTAAATTATATGGTTGAAAAAATAACGGAGACAGTTTCCGTGCCATGTGATTAACGCAAGTGGAAGAGAAGTATGAGAATAGACAGAGATTTTTATAAAAACAGGAAAGTTCTTATCACGGGTCATACCGGGTTCAAGGGTACCTGGATGTGCCAGGTATTGTTGGAGCTTGGAGCAGAGGTAACCGGGTATGCGTTGCAGCCACCCACAGATCCCAGCCTGTTTTCCCTTACCGGAATGGCGGAGCGAATGCAATCGATCGAGGGAGACGTTAGGGACCTGGAGCATCTTCTTCGAGTGTTTGAGGAGGTGCGGCCGGAGATCGTGATTCATATGGCGGCGCAGCCCATTGTGCGGGAGAGTTATGCCAATCCGGTGTATACCTATGATGTAAATGTTATGGGAACGGTGAATGTATTGGAATGTGTCCGCAAAAGTTCTTCTGTGAAATCTTTTGTGAATGTAACAACCGATAAGGTATATAAGAACCGTGAATGGGAATGGGGATATCGGGAAAATGAGGAATTGAACGGTTTTGATCCCTATTCAAACAGCAAATCTTGTTCGGAATTGGTGACGGAGAGTTATCGCAACTCTTTTTTCAAAGATGGGCATGTGGCAATCTCCACAGTACGCGCAGGGAACGTGATCGGTGGAGGAGACTTCGCTGTGGATCGTATCATTCCGGATTGTATGCGGGCTGTGCTTGCGAGGCAGGAAATTGTACTGCGGAATCCGCAGTCTACCAGACCGTATCAGCATGTATTGGAGCCGGTGATGGCTTATCTGATGATCGCCCAAAAGCAATATGGGGATATTCGGTATGCCGGAAGTTATAATATCGGCCCCGACGAAGAATCCTGTCTTACAACGGAGAAGCTGGTAGTGGAGTTTTGCAGACAGTGGAAACAGGGCACGGGAGTCGAACTCGTCTACAGGGTGGCTACACAGGGAGGCCCTCACGAGGCTAATTTCCTGAAACTGGATTGTTCCAAAATGCGGAAAACATTCGATTGGAGACCGCAATGGAATGCGGAGCAGATGATCCGGGCGACAGTGGAATGGATTGCTGCTTACAGCAGACAGGAAGATATACGGGAAGTAATGGAACGCCAGATAAAAGAATATTTACATTGATTAAAAAAGAGCCAGTCTGTGAACCAATTACACCATCTTATCGGTAGACGAGAAGGTATATATTGGTTCGGATTTTCCTAACGAATTTACAGGTTCAATCTATACATATTCACTGAAAGGGGCAAATGTAAAAGCCAAGGCAAACGCAGCACAGGTAATTCCTCAAATGATAGAGATTGCAAGTGGTGGAAATTGCAGAGAAAATAATGAAGACAAGCATAGGCGTAATGCAAAATATGGCTGATATTGATACGATTCTTATTTTGGAATTCCGGTGTATGATAATGAGGGAAAAGTAAAATGCTATAATGTGTTTCATGCATCTTTGCTGATTCGCCATGATGAGGATGGTAAAAAGTATTTGTACGATATTATAGACATAAAAAAAGAAACGAGCTACCCGCTTGAGCCATAAAGCTGTACACGACAAAAAACCCATTTCTTATACTTATAATATTATGTGATAACAGAAAAGTCAATGAAAATATGAAATAAGAAGGACATTTACAGCATACTGCCTAAATTCATATAGTGCAGATTTTGCTATTTTGCTGCGTTGACAATTAGATGTCGTTTTGCTATTCTTTATCCATAAGCAGATTTTTTCTATTTCAAAATTTCTATGTCAGCGCAAGTTGATGTCTGTGACTTCAGAAGAATCCCTGCTTAGTTACCCAATGACAACAATAGAGCAGGAGAAGATATAAGAACGGGTGGATTTGCTTCGTGATATGCCAGAGATATTCTCCTGCAGCAAGTGTAAAAGGAGAGTGCGAATGGCAAAACGTTATGAAGAACTGACGATTGCAGATGATTTTATGTTTGGCAAAGTAATGGAAGATAAGGTGCTTTGCCGGGATGCGCTGGAGCGGCTGTTAGAGGAAAAGGTTGGAGTTTTGGAAAATATTCAGACGCAGAGAGAGTTTCGGTACGTGTCTGCCGGAAAACCGGTTCGCCTGGATGTATACGCCAGAGACCAAAAACGCATTTATGATGCGGAGATGCAGAATCTGAATCGTCAGTCGGTGAAAAAATTAGAATTGCCAAGGAGAAGCAGATTTTATCAATCCAGCATGGATATGGACCATTTGAGCAGAGGAAATTCTTATCGGGAACTTCCGGAAGGAAAGGTATTGTTTCTCTGTACGTTTGATCCGTTTGGATTGGGGTATGCAAAGTATACGTTTCAGAATCTTTGCATGGAAGATAGAAAGCTATACTTAGAGGATGGAACGGAAAAGATTTTTTATAACTGTGTCAGCGATGCGGAGAATATACCGGAGAATTTGAAGACATTATATGATTATATCAGAACCGGGAAGGTAGGGGATGATCTGACCCGAAGGATAGATGAGGCTGTAAACAAAGCGAGAAAAAATGAAGCATGGAGGTCCGAATACATGAAAGAGCTATTACATGATGATGACGTCAGAGAAGAGGGCAGAGCAGAAGGCGAAGTACGTGGAACCATCAGGGTTTGCAAGGAGTTTGGTTTAAGTTTTGAAGAGACTGCGAATCGAATCCGGGAGATGCTTCAATTGCCGGAGGAAGCAGTGCAGAGGGATATGAAGTTGTACTGGTAGACTGACAACATAGATATAAAAAGAAAAGGGTTACATGGCGTCAATAATTTTGTAGAAAGGCTGGCAGAATTTTATTCAGAAAGATTTTGTTAAAATCAATTTGAACAAAAATGTTTTGAATAAAGACGAAGCAATTTTTATTTTCCCTTGCATCTCCCCCACAAATAGTATAAAATAAACCCAGTGTTGCAAACAGAATATTACAATATGACGCACAACGGGGTGCATGCCGGGAGGCATGCGCCCTTTTTTATGCGAAAAATTATTTCTATGCAGCCGGATGAATATCTGTTGTGGGTACATTTGGAGAAGTGGTCGGTGTAACGGTTGCCGTCGGTGTAGCCGAAGCTTCCGGAGATGCACTGGGCTTTGCCTTTTCCAGTGAAGCCTTAACAGCCTCCAGCAGCACCAGGGAAGTATATCTGGTCTCTGCAGAATACGTCACCTGACTCAGATCCTGCGTCTCGCAGATCTGCTCACTCAGGGAATCCATGGTGGGCTCCAGCAGTGGATACATGGTGGTCAGGGTCTCATCGGGATCTGCCAGGCTTAAGGATGTGATGGCGTGGTCATTTACGATGACTTCCACATTGACAGTCTCACTGCCGAGGATCAGCTCTGTGGTGTAGATTCCGGGGATATATGTATTGGCAGTACCGGCAGAACCGGAGGCGCTGTCCAGAACAGCACCGGCATTGTCAATAGCACCGGAAGCACTGTCCAGAACAGGTTCGGCATCGGCAACAGCACCGGTATCGGCACTGGCTCCCTTGGAGACATCCTCCGCATCGGAGAACTGTGATGAACGTCCGAGATCCGCCACATTGTCCGGCATAACGGTCTTGGCAGTACTGTCAGGGGAATCCGGTACCCCGGAGGTATCCGCAGCTTTTCCGGGCAGCAATAACATTAACAGTAATATGACGAACAGCACTCCCAGCGCAGCGAAGATTCCGGTATAGAGCAGCTCTTTTCTGCGAAGGACAACGATCTTTGTATTTGCACTCATTCTTAAGTCTCCTTGGAATGATGGGATGATCTTTATAAATAGTATGCGGAGGCCGGTACTCATAGTACAGCAAATAAGGAGAACTTCACATTGACAAGACAAAACAGGCATTGCTATAGTTAAGACAAGTATTTTTCACGGATGCGTCCGCCCCGTGGAAAAGGAGCAGACAGGCGGCGCAGAAACGAGGGTAACGATGAATAATTATACCAAGGAAGACATCATCCGTCTTGTGGAAGAAGAGGATGTGGAATTTATCCGTCTGCAGTTCACGGATCTGTTCGGCAATCTGAAAAATATTGCGGTGACAGCCAGTCAGCTGGATCGTGTATTGAACAATAAATGCATGTTTGACGGTTCGGCCATCGACGGTTTTGCCCGGATCGAGGAATCCGACATGTACTTGTACCCGGATCTGTCTACATTGGAAATCTTCCCCTGGAGACCGCAGCAGGGTAAGGTGGCCCGTATGATCTGTGATGTCTATCGTCCTAACGGGCAGGCTTTTGAGGGGGATCCCCGTTATGTGTTAAAGCGTGCGGTGCAGCAGGCAGAGGACATGGGATATACTTTTGAGGTAGGCCCCGAGTGTGAATTTTTCTTATTTAATACGGACGAAAATACCATGCCCACCACCAATACCCATGAGCAGGCCGGCTATTTCGATATCGGACCTCTGGACTTCGGTGAGAATGCCCGCCGTGACATTGTCATGAATCTGGAGGATATGGGCTTTGTCATTGAGGCATCCCACCATGAGATGGCTCCGGCACAGCACGAGATCGATTTCAAATATGATGAGGCATTACATACTGCGGACAATATCATGACCTTCAAGATGGCAGTGCGCACCATTGCGAGACGTCACGGTCTGCACGCTACCTTTATGCCGAAGCCAAAGTTTGGTGTCAATGGTTCCGGTATGCATATCAATATGTCCTTACAGAAGGATGGGAAAAATATTTTCCAGGATGCTTCCGACCCTAACGGCCTGAGCAAAGAAGCTTACTATTTCATCGGCGGTATCATGAGACATATCAAGGGAATGGCAGCCATTACGAATCCGCTGGTGAATTCCTATAAGCGTCTGGTACCCGGTTTCGAGGCACCGGTCTACATTGCATGGAGCACGACGAACCGCAGCCCCTTAATCCGTATTCCGGCTGCTGCAGATGGAGAGGGCACCCGTATCGAGCTGCGTAGTCCGGATTCTGCTGCTAACCCTTATCTGACACTGGCAGTCTGCCTGAGTGCAGGATTAGAGGGCATCCAGAATAAGATAGAGCCGCCTCAGAGCATCAATGCCAATATTTTTGCCCTGTCAGAAAAAGAGCGTGAGGAATTGCATATCGATCAGCTGCCCGGAACACTTCTGGAGGCAGTGGAGGAACTGGAAAAAGACACCTTCATTCAGAACGTATTGGGAGAGCATATTGCCGGAAAATACATCGATGCCAAGCGGAAAGAGTGGCATGAGTACCGTTCCCAGGTATCCGAGTGGGAGATCCAGGAGTATCTGTACAAGTATTAAAATATTCCTTTCTTTTGTAATAATGGAGTGACTATTCTTCGTAAAGTGACTCGAATGGAGTCACCGCCATGTACATGAGCAAAACTAGCTGCATAGAAGCGTGTGGTTTTGCGAATGCGGGGGGAGAAATGGTTACAGGATGAATCAACAAGACAGAAGAAAGGAGGTGGGCCGATGACGAACATTATTGTCGTGCTGCCGAAGCTGGAGGAAGCCAAGGGCGTCAAGAATATCCTGGTGCGCAGTGGCTTTCAGGTCACGGGTATCTGTACTACAGGAACCCAGGCCATCAGTCAGGCGGACGGTCTGAATGATGGTATTGTGATCTGCAGCTATAAGCTGGCAGATATGGTATATACAGAATTACATGATGATCTGCCGGAGGGCTTTGAGATGCTGTTGATGGCATCGCAGAATCTGATCAGTGAATGTTATGGGAACGGGATCGTATGTCTCTCCATGCCGTTAAAGGTACAGGATCTGGTCAATACGGTGAATCTGATGGCAGAGGGCGTGGAACGCCGCAGAAGAAAACGCCGTATGCAGCCGAGGGTGCGGAATGCAGCGGATGAAAAAGCAATCAAGGATGCCAAGGAATTATTGATGGCAAGAAATCATATGACGGAAGAGGAAGCCCACCGCTATCTTCAGAAGACCAGTATGGACAGCGGTACTAATCTGGTGGAGACGGCACAGATGGTACTGTCCATGATGACGGAATAAATCAAGTGGCACGGAAAGGGTGATCGTATTCCGGACGACACAGGCAGGGAATGTGAAATAGAACAACAGGAGGAACAGCAATACATGAAATTTACAAAAATGCAGGGCTGTGGCAACGATTATGTATATGTTAACGGCTTTACGGAGAAGCTTTCACCGGAAGAGAAGCCGGAGATCGTCAGAAGCTTAAGCGACAGACATTTCGGGATCGGCGGGGACGGTGTGATCTTTATCAATCCGGCGGAGGAAGCGGATTTTGAAATGGAAATGTACAACGCAGACGGCAGCCGCTCGGAGATGTGCGGCAATGGTATCCGCTGCGTGGCAAAATATGTCTACGACAAGGGACTGACGGATAAAACAGACATTACCATCGTCAGTGCCGGCAGAATAAAATATCTGAAACTCACTGTGGAGGGGAAGACCGCCACAGACAGGGGACAGGTGGCTTTGGTACAGGTTAATATGGGCAATCCGATCCTTGCCCCGGCCGAGGTGCCGGTAACGGCGGAAGCCACACAGGAGACGGCAGACGGTCCGGCAGTAGTGAATGCTCCCATCACGGTGGATGGCACGGAATATCACATGACCTGTGTCTCCATGGGCAATCCCCATGCCATCGTATTTATGGAAGGGGTAAAGGATCTTGACATTGAGAAGATCGGCCCGAAGTTCGAGCATCATACCTGTTTTCCTAACCGGACCAATACCGAATTCGTAGAGATTCTGGATCGGAAAAATGTGTTTATGCGCGTCTGGGAGAGAGGCACCGGGGAGACCCTTGCCTGTGGAACCGGATGCTGCGCTACGGCTGTGGCATGTGTGTTAAATGGTTTGACGGACGAGGAAATAACTGTTAAACTATTAGGCGGTGAACTGCACATCAAATGGGACCGCAAGGAGAATCTGGTCTACATGACCGGTCCTGCGAAGATCGTATTTGAAGGTGAAGTGGACCCGTACTCCATCTGATAGAATAAACTCCTCCATAGAAACACGGCGTGGCTGCTTGCAGACAAAGACGTGTTTCTATGAGAGGAAAATTGCTTATTTACGACAGCAAGGTGACAGCAATACTGCACCAGGGATAATAGAGAGGAGAACGTACTATGTTTAAAGTAAACGACAACTATTTAAAACTTCCCGGAAGCTATTTATTTTCCACCATCGGCAAAAAGGTAAGTGCGTATTCCGCAGCACACCCGGACAAGAAGATCATCCGTCTGGGCATCGGTGACGTGACACAGCCTTTGGCGCCCGCTATCATTGATGCGCTGCACGGTGCAGTGGATGAGATGGGAAAAGCGGAGACTTTTCATGGTTACGCTCCCGACCTTGGTTATGAATTCCTGCGCAATGCCATTGCAGAGAATGATTATAAGGCAAGAGGCTGTGACATTGCACCGGACGAGATCTTTGTATCGGACGGAGCAAAATGTGACTGTGGCAATATTCAGGAGATTTTCAGTCTGGACAACAAGATTGCAGTATGTGACCCTGTTTACCCCGTATACGTAGATTCTAATGTTATGGCGGGCAGAACCGGCACTTACGATCCGAAGTCCGAGACCTGGAGTGATGTGATCTATATGCCCTGTCTGGCAGAGAACGGTTTTGCACCGGAGCTGCCGAAGGAGACCCCGGATCTGATCTATCTGTGCTTCCCCAATAATCCTACCGGTGCCACCATTACCAAGGCGCAGCTGCAGGAGTGGGTGGACTATGCCAATAAGGTAGGCGCTGTCATTCTCTATGATGCGGCATACGAAGCATATATTTCCGAACCGGATGTGCCTCACAGTATCTATGAATGTGAAGGAGCCAGAACCTGTGCCATCGAATTCCGTTCCTTCTCCAAGAACGCCGGCTTTACCGGAGTGCGTCTGGGCTTTACCGTGATCCCCAAGGATTTAAAGAGCGGGGATGTGAGCCTCCATGCACTGTGGGCAAGAAGACACGGCACCAAATACAACGGAGCACCCTATATCGTACAGCGCGCCGGTGAGGCAGTATACTCTGCAGCAGGCAAGGCACAGCTGAAGGAGCAGGTTGCTTATTACATGAACAACGCACAGTATATCCTGAAGGGCTTGCAGGAAGCGGGCTTCACGGTATCCGGCGGTGTGAACGCTCCCTATATCTGGTTGAAAGCGCCGAACGGCATGACCAGCTGGGAGTTCTTCGATTACCTTCTGGAGAATGTCAACGTGGTGGGTACGCCCGGATCCGGTTTCGGACCCAGCGGAGAGCACTACTTCCGTCTGACGGCTTTCGGAAGCTATGAGAATACCGTGGAGGCAGTGGAGCGTCTGAAGAAGATTCAGTTATAGGCAGCCGTTCTTTGCCATAAGAGGAATGGAGCAGATATATGCAGGAAAAGCAGAAAAAAGCAATCCGGTGGATCAGCCCGGTGCTGATCGCATTGACAGCACTGATCGTGTGGCGCGTCAACTATGAGATCGAATTTATGATGGATGATGAGTGGTATTCGACGGTATTGTATGCGGATACACCGATCCGGAATCTCAGTGACATTATCCGTGCGCAGATCTGGCATTATTTCAACTGGGGCGGCAGAAGTATGGCCCATGGTCTGTTACAGCTGATCCTGCTGGCCGGAGAACACTGGGCGGATATCCTGAATACAGGCATGACGCTTTTGCTGGGCTGGCTGGCCTGTGAGGTGTCCGGCAGACGCGGATTTTCGTACTGGTTCGCAGCGCTGGGGATGATCCTGGGGCTGAATGCCAACTGGAAAATGAGCATGTTCTGGGAAGCAGGTGCAGCGAATTATCTGTATATGACAGGATTTCTTCTGGCATTTTTGTTCTGCTATCTGAAATATGAGGAGAAAAATCTGCCGGGGATCGTTATCTGGATCTTTCCACTGGGACTGATCGCGGGCTGGAGCAACGAGAATATGGGGCCTGCGGTATGGATCCTGAGCCTTCTGGTGATTCTGTTAAGGCACAGAGAACACAAAAAGGTACCGGTATGGATGTATCTGGGAAATATCAGTTGTCTGGCAGGAAGTATTCTGATGATCGTGGCACCGGGCAACTTTGTCCGCAGTGAGGAGACAGGCGAAGAGGCCTACAGCCTGCTGTGGAGACTGTATCTGCGCTGTTACGGGGAAGCAAAAGGCGTTATGGAGTATCTGTTCCCTACAGTGCTTCTGACGTTGTTTGCCTTGATCGTCTGCAAAGGCATGCTGAAAGAAAAACTGGGCAGAAATACGATACTGCTGTTGCTGGGAGCACTGTTGTCCTGGGGAGCACTGATCCTGTCGCCCCATTATCCGGACCGGGCGTCTTTCGGAACGATGACATTACTCATCTGTGCCACTTTGTCCATGACGGGAAAAATCGTGGACAGACAGAAGGAAAATGCCTGGATGTTCTATGGCTGTGCCGTGCTGGTATGGCTGCGGGGCATGTATTTTCTGGTGGAATACCTGGGATTATGTTGGGGATGGATCAAATAAGTGAATAAATGTCCATTATAAAAGACCTCACAGTCGGCAGATGCGCCGGCAGTGAGGTCTTTTATGAGTGCGCACATTATTTTCTGGCATACCGGCTCCGGTACTGGCGCGGTGTCATGCCGGTCTTTTTGCGGAAGATCTGTGAGAAATAAGACTGCGAAGAAAAGCCGACACTGGTGGCTACCTGTGCTACCGACAGATTGGAGGATACCAGAAGCTCCTTGCAGGCTTCCAGCCTCCGGTCTGTCAGGTAATTGATCGGAGACTGTCCGACACATTCGGTAAAGGAGTGTGCCAGATAGAATTTGTTGATATGCGTGATCTCTGCCAGGGAATCCAAAGTAATGTTCTGGGAATAATTGGAGTCGATATACCGCTTCGCCAGAGCACATTCCTTGGACAATTGGAAGGAGGAGTCGGAGATGACGGACAGGTTCTGCTTCCGGGAAATATATACCAGGAGCACCTGAAGCAGTCCGTGACATACCTGTTCAAAGCCGGGAAGCTTGTCACGGAATTCCTGCATCATCAGCTGGGCGAAGTTGATGAACTGTTTTTTGTCGGCACCGTAGCTGTAGAAGCTGTAACCCTTCGGGTTGTCCTGCCCTGCACCGGAAAAAGAAAATGCGAGCCCTTCCACACCGAATACGATATATTCCATGGGATCGTTGGGAAGTGTTTTCTCCGTGTGCTCTACATAAGGGTTGATGATGACCAGGTCGTCCGTCTTCACAGGCACCTTTTCATTCTCTATATAGAAGGCTCCCTCACCCCGCAGGACATAGAACAGTTCTGAAAAGTGATGGGTATGCGGAAGAGACTGCCAGTCACCTTCGTATTTGGAGATGGAGATGTAACGCAGCTGGAAATGTTCCGGAGAACTGTTTGCGGAGCCGATATTGATAAATTCATTACTCATAAATAGATACCTTCTTTATCTTATTTTGTTGTGCACTTTTTTAAATCTATCATATTTTTTATATTAAATATATAAAAAGAACAACATTTCACAAAAACATTCGTAAAAAAGACGAAAAAATAAAAATATGTATGATCTTGATAAGCATATTATACATAATCATTTCAAAAAATCCACCATTTTAGTAACAAAATAGCAATAAACATAACAAAACTAGCAACAAAGAAATTGATATCAAGTCCGGAAGCCGATATACTTTAGTCATCAGCTACAAGATAGTACAAAAGCGATGGGGAGGAAACCATGCGATGACAGGAAGACTGACGCTGCCGACCGATGCAGACATCATTGACGAAACAATACGGTTAAAAAATCTTCTGGGAGCAGATGCATTAAGAGACTGTGACGGAACCGAGATGCCGGAAGCACTTTTGTCAGAGCCGGTGAAGAAATACGCGACTTATTATACCACGAGAAAGGATAATGAGTGGGCGATGAAGCATCCGGAGGAGATCCAGCAGGAATACCTGATCAGCAACCGCATCACCGCCAGAGGGGAAACACTCCGCATCCGTCTGATGGAAGGCTTCCATACGGAGCAGCTTAAGGTCAACACGCTGGACGATCCGAAGCGTTGGTGGGAAGTGATCGACAGAACGACCGGTGAGGTAGTGCCGACGGATGCATGGGAATTTGATGAGGCATCCGGTGAAGTGGAGATCCGTACGATCCCCTATCATGAGTATACGGTAAGCTTCCTGGCATTTCTGATCTGGGATCCGGTGCACATGTACAATTTCATCACGAATGACTGGAAGGATACACCGCATCAGCTGACTTACGATGTGAGACAGCCCAAGACCAGACAGTATGTGAAAGACAAGCTGAGAAAATGGTGTGAGGACAATCCTCATATCGACGTGGTCCGCTTCACTACATTTTTCCATCAGTTCACACTGACCTTCGATGACAAGAAGCGGGAAAAATATGTAGAGTGGTTCGGATACAGCGCGAGTGTGAGCCCCTATATCCTGGAACAGTTTGAAAAATGGGCAGGCTACAAATTCCGCCCGGAGTACATTGTGGATCAGGGATATCACAACAGCATGTTCCGCGTTCCCAGCGGACAGTTCCTGGATTTCATAGAGTTCCAGCAGATCGAGGTATGTGCGCTGGCGAAGGAGCTGGTAGACATTGTACATTCTTATGGCAAAGAGGCGATGATGTTCCTCGGAGATCATTGGATCGGAACAGAGCCCTACGGTAAATATTTCGCAGGCATCGGACTGGATGCAGTGGTAGGTTCTGTCGGAAGTGGTGTGACACTCCGCATGATCTCTGATATCAAGGGAGTGGATTATACCGAAGGACGGCTGCTGCCTTACTTTTTCCCGGATGTGTTCTGCGAGGGCGGTGACCCGATCGGAGAGGCAAGGGATAACTGGCGTAAAGCAAGGCGTGCATTACTCAGGTCTCCCCTGGACAGGATCGGATATGGCGGCTATCTGAAGCTGGCAAGTAATTGGCCCGGTTTCATTGATGAAATACAAAATGTAGTAACACAGTTCCGGGAGATCCATGAAAATATGCAGGGGACAGCTTCTTATGTGGCACCCTTCAAAGTGGCGATCCTGAACTGTTGGGGCAGTCAGAGAAGGTGGATGTCCAATCAGGTACATCATGCGATCTGGCACAGGGAAACTTATTCCGCAGAGGGAGTACTGGAATGCTTAAGCGGAATGCCTTTTGAGGTCGAGTTCATTTCCTTTGATGATGTCAGAAACGGCATCCCTGAGGAAATCAAGGTCATCATTAATGTCGGAGATGCGTACACCGCATTCAGTGGCGCAGAGAACTGGATCGACGAAAAGGTCCTGACCAATATCAGACGCTTTGTGGATCAGGGAGGCGGCTTCATCGGTGTGGGTGAGCCTACCGCTTATCAGCATCAGGGAAGATATTTCCAATTGTCCGATGTGCTCGGTGTAGACCGCGAGATGTGTTTCTCTCTCAGCACGGACAAATACAATGAGAAAAATGACGATCATTTTATCTTAGAGGATATTGACGGGGTCCTGGATTTCGGCGAGGGCACCAGCCGCGTCTATGCACAGGGCGGACATTATCAGATCCTTGCGATGGATGGGGAATACAGCCAGTTGGTGGTCAATGAATATGGCAGAGGACACAGCGTATATTTTGCAGGTCTTCCGTATTCTCCCCAGAACTGCAGACTTCTGCTTCGGGCAATCTATTATGCAGCCGGCATGGAGCAGGAGATGAAACGTTACTATGTAACGAATGTGGATACCGAAGTAACGGTATTCCAGAAGACCGGCAAGATCGCAGTGATCAACAACTCTGCACAGGCACAGCACACAGAGCTGTATATCAAAGGAAAATGTGCGTATGTGCTGGATCTGAAGCCCGGCGAAATGCGTTGGGTGGACGATATCGAAGACAGGTAACTTATGGAAGGCAAAAAGCATTTCATATTTTATAAGGTAGTACTTTACAAGTATAAGGAGGTTATTTAAGATGAAAAAGAAAGTATTAAGCGTGCTCTTAGTAGCGGCAATGACCGTTTCTATGTTGACCGGCTGCGGCAATAAGCCTGCTGGCAATGATGCGCAGAGCGCAGCGCCCAGCGAGGCATCCAAGGAAACAGAGGCAGCAGCAGAAACGCCTGCTTCCGCAGAAGACGAGACACTGACCGTATGGTGCTGGGATCCTAACTTCAATGTCTATGCAATGAAGCAGGCAGAGAAGGCATACCAGGTGGATCATCCGAACTTCAAGTTAGACATTCAGGAGAAGGTATATAGTGATATCGAGACTGCTCTGATCACAGCGGCTGAAGCCGGTGATTACAGCACTTTACCTGATATCTTCCTGATGCAGGATTATTCCTTCCACAAAAATGCAACCAATTATCCCGGAATCTTCACAGCACTGGATGACTGCGGAATTGATTTCTCCCAGTTCTCTATGGGTAAGCTGGCTGACTCTACAGTCAATGGCACACATTATGGTATTCCTTTTGATAATGGCGCTACCATCATGGCGATCCGTTCCGATATGGTAGAAGCAGCAGGTCTTAAGGTAGAAGATTTCAAGGATACCACATGGTCTGAGTTCATGGAGCTGTCCAAGAAGGTAATGGCTGTAAATGATGTTCCTATGCTGACCTGCTCCGGCGGTTCTGAGATCGTGATCGAAATGTTACAGTCTGCAGGTGCTTCTCCTATGGTGGATGGCGAAGTATCCCTGGTAGATAACAAAGCGCTGAAGAAAGCGATCGAGACCTACAAGCAGCTGATCGATGAAGGAATCATGGCTGATTATACCGACTGGGATCAGTACATCGCTTCCATGAACAAGGGTACCGCTGCAGGCGTTATCCAGGGTTGCTGGATCATGTCCTCCATTCAGGCTGCAGAGGATCAGGCAGGCAAATGGGCAATCGTAAACATGCCTAAGTTAGATGATGTAGAAGGCGCAACCAACTACGCTAACTGCGGTGGTGCAAGCTGGGCAGTATCTTCTAACTGCAAAAATACCGATCTGGCATTTGATTTCCTGAACGCTACCTTTGGTGCGGATGTAGATTTATACGATGATCTGCTGGTAAATGCAGGAGCAATCGCAAGTTATCTGCCCGCAGCACAGTCTGAGACCTATAATGAGGGCAATGAGTTCTACGGCGGTCAGGCAGTGTACAAGGATATCGTAGAGTTCGCCGGACATGTTCCCGGAATTGACTACGGTGCATACTACTCTGATATCAGAAGCGCACTGACAGATGCGATCACCAACGTTGTACAGAAGAACGCTGATATCGATACAGAGATTAAAAACGCTCAGGATACCGTAGAGTTTAATATCGCCGAATAATCACCAGAGTATGGAAACTGGATAGTACCGGGGGTGCAGCAGTGCGTTCCCGGTACTGTTGTAGGAGAGAAACATGGAAAAGAAGAAAGCAAAATTAAGTTTGGAAAAAAAGCATAATCTGACAGGATGGGCATTCCTGCTTCCGGCATCGATTTTAATATTTGTATTTTGTTTCTATCCGATGTCACAGGCCATCCTTCTTTCTTTCCGGAAGACGGGAGGAGTCTTTAATGGTGTAGCGAATTATGCCAGGATCTTCAAGGATAAAACCTTCCAGCAATGCTTGTTCAATACCTTCTTTTATTTTGTGATTCAGGTACCGATCATGCTTGTGCTCGCACTGATGCTGGCGCAGCTGCTGAATAATCCTAAGATAAAAGGGAAAGGTATATTCCGCACTTTGATCTTTCTTCCGTGTGCAACGTCACTGGTATCTTATTCCATGATATTTAAGTCATTGTTTGCTCCGGATGGAGTGGTCAACAGAGTGCTGATGGCCATCGGACTGTCTTCTGTGGACTGGTTCCAGAGTACATGGCCGGCGCGATGGGTCATTGTGATCGCACTGATCTGGAGATGGACCGGATATAATATGGTATTCTATCTGGCAGGATTGCAGAATATCGATTATTCTGTATATGAGGCAAGCTACATCGACGGAGCGACACCGTTCCAGCAGTTTATGAAAATCACGATACCGTTGTTAAAGCCGACCATTCTGATGACGGCGATCATGTCTACTTCGGGAACACTGCAGCTGTTCGATGAGTCTATGAACCTGACAGCAGGCGGTCCCGGAAAATCTACAATGACATTGGCGCATTACATCTACAATATCTCCTTTGTGGAGACACCGAAATTTAATTATGCGGCAGCGTTGTCTGTATGCATACTTGTGATGGTAGCGGTTCTGTCTGCAATTCAGATGAAGGTGGGTGACAAACGTGACTAAATTCAAACAAATAATTTCCTACACAATCTTAGTGATAGCAAGTTTTCTGTCGGCATTTCCGCTGTATTATATGCTGTGCGGTGCGACCAACCAGAGTATTGATGTGGTAAGAGGACGTCTGATCCCGGGTACCTATCTGGTCGAGAATTTCAAGACCCTGGTCGACATGCAGAATCTCGGACTTGCAATGTTTAATTCCTTCCGCAATGCGATCGTGATCACGGTTGTGACATTGCTGATCTGTTCCATTGCCGGTTATGGATTTGAGATCTATCATGATAAGGGCAAGGATATTCTGATGAGTATTCTGCTGCTGGCAATGATGCTTCCGTTCGTAGCGATCATGATCCCGCTGTTCAAGATGTTTACCGCCTGGAAGCTAGTAAATACCTGGATCGCACTGGCATTGCCATCTATCTCGACTCCGTTTATGATCATGCTTTTCAGACAGGCGGCACGTTCTTTCCCTCATGATATTATCGAGGCTGCCAGACTGGAAGGTCTGAGCGAAATACAGATTTTCTTCCGGATGTTCATTCCGGTGATGAAATCTACCTATGGAGCGGCGATGACGGTTACATTTATGAATGCGTGGAATAATTATCTGTGGCCGACGATCATTTTACAGGACAGCAAGGCGATCACCATGCCGATGTTAGTAGCCAATCTGAAGAGCGGATACAGTGTGGATTATGGTATGCTGATGCTGGGAGTATTGATCTGTACACTTCCTACAGCGATCATCTTCCTGTGTTTACAGAAGAGCTTTGCAAATGGAATTACGGGAGCAGTGAAATAATGCAACAGAAAATGCCAAAACAGGAAACTATGACACAGGCGCATATCAGGAAGGCTCAGGGAGCCTTCCTTTTGGCGCATAGAATGGGCCTGATCGAGGATCCCACCATGGAGGGCCTGGAGGCCAGACGACAGAAGCACAACGAAGAGCTGCGGAGGATGGAACAGGAAGGACAGCGGTTCTACGGACCGCATTATTTTTCCGCACCGGCGTATCTGCAATATGAGCTGACCCGCCTGAAGCTGGATTTTGTGCAGCCGTGTGAGAAGGTCTGGGAAGGTGGCTATTGCCCGGATTTCACGGAGCAGGAGAAACGGGATTTTTACGAACAGAACAGAGATCTGTTCGGACGCTATCATGGGGATCTTTTTACCTATGAGGAGGTGTCACAGATCATTGAGAAACGGTTACGGGAGGATGCATATGACAAGCTTATCTGCGACATATTATGTGAGTCAGAGAACGGGCAGTGATGAAAATGACGGACGGACGTGCAGTACGGCGTTTGCCAGTCTGTCTGCTGTCAATAGAAGAAGTCTGCAGCCGGGTGACCGTGTCCTGCTGGAGCGGGGCAGTGTATTTTACGGACAATATCTGCATGTGACAGACAGTGGTACGAAAGAGGCACCGATCGTGATCGGAGCTTACGGCACAGCAGATGCACCGCCGCGGATCGATGCCTGCGGACAGGGGATCTGGTATCAGGATTATGGGACCCCGCTGGATTCACCTACGCATGTGTATCACGGATATGTATCTTCCGCAGTGCTTTTGTACGATGCAGAGTATATTGTGGTCGAGGATCTGGAGATCACGAATGAAGGCAGCATGATCCCGGGAGAGCGTTATAGTCTGGGTGAGAAAATGAACCGTACCGGTGTGGCTGTGGTCGCTAAGGACAAAGGGGTGCGGGGCGGCATCACACTTAGGAATCTGTGGATCCATGATGTCCATGGGAATGTCTACGATAAGCACATGAACAATGGTGGGATCTATATGACAGCGCTCCGCCCGGAATGTGAGGAGCTGACGGGTGTGGCACGGTATCGGGATGTCGTCATAGAAGGATGCTTCGTGCACCGGGTCAGCCGCTGGGGAATTGCAGCAGGCTATACCTATGCCCATGATAAGTTCCGGGGAGCAGAGCTTACGGAAGCCGTTTTTCTGAACTATGGGCATGAAAATATGCAGATACGGAATAATTATGTAAAAGAGGCCGGTGGGGATGGGATCACGCCGATGTATGCCCTGCGTCCTCTGGTGGAGCATAATATGGCAGACTCTGTGGCCTGCGAGATCAATGACCGGATCTATTGCGAGCCGGGCGACCGGATGGGAAAAGTGGCAGCCGGGATCTGGCCCTGGAAATGCAAGGATGCCCTGTTCCGCTATAATGAAGTCACAGACACCAGACTCAATCAGGATGGTATGGCATATGATGCGGATTCCGGGGACGGAACGGTGTATGAATCTAATTACAGCAGGCAGAATGAGGGCGGCTGTGTGATGTTCTGTCTGCAGGAGGCGATCCATAATACCTTCCGCAATAATATCAGCTATGATGATCTCGGTGGTACGATCAGCCCGTCAGAGAATCCGGATGCCCTGCTTCAGGATAATGTATACTATGTGCGGAAAGGTGTTCCTTTTGTGCGTAAAAATATGGACGGAGGCAGCTTTACACAGGTGAATGACCGGGTTGTTGAGCTGTAAAATATGGTGCTGAGCCCAGGATGAAAACCTGTGGCTTGGCATTTTTTTAATGCCTGATATTCTGGCGGCTCTGAAGCCGGCAGCCTGTTTCTATCGTTTTTATCGCCTGGGGATAAAGGATTGACTGAGATTAAGAAATACGGTAGAATCTGTATCAAAAATGATATACGAAAATGAGGAAAGGAGCCGGTGCATGGGCGAAAGTATTTTACAACTGCGGCAGATCCGGAAATCATTTGACAATACAGAAGTATTAAAAGGCATCGATCTGGAGGTAGCACAGGGAGAATTTATTACCCTGTTGGGAGCTTCCGGTTGCGGCAAGACCACGACGCTGCGTATTATTGCGGGGCTGGAACTGCCGGATGCCGGACAGGTGATCCTGGAAGGACAGGACATTACGAACCGTGAGCCGAACAAACGGGATGTCAATACGGTGTTCCAGAATTATGCCCTGTTTCCGCATATGAACGTATCGGATAACATAGGATATGGATTGAAGATCCGAAAAGTTCCCAAGGCAGAGATTGCAGAGAGAGTGGAGCAGGCCCTTCGTCTGGTACAGCTGGAAGAGTATGGAAAACGGATGCCGGATCAGCTGTCCGGTGGACAGAAGCAGCGTATTGCCATTGCCAGAGCGGTGATCAATGAGCCGAAAGTATTACTGTTAGATGAACCTCTGGGAGCACTGGATCTGAAGCTGCGCAGGCAGATGCAGCTGGAACTGAAACGTCTGCAGAAGCAACTGGGGATCACGTTTATTTACATTACTCACGATCAGGAAGAAGCCATCAATATGTCCGACCGTATCGGTGTCATGCACGAAGGCATCCTGGAACAGCTGGGGACGCCCAATGAGGTGTACTATCAGCCTCAGACCAGCTATGTGGCGGATTTTGTGGGAAATGCGAATATTCTGCATAAAAATGGGGAGACTTTTGCCATCCGCTCGGAAAACATTCTGATGAACGGGGAGGCAGTCTGCACACAGGAGGCTGTCGTGGTGGAAAAAAGCTTTGCCGGAGGGCAGCTGCGTATTCTGTTTGGCCTGCCGGACGGACAGACTATAACCGCCAGCCGCTATGGAATCGACAATGACTTACAGCCGGGACAGAAGGTGAAGATCGGCTGGAATGCGAAAGACGCAGTAAAGGTAATAGATAATGACAAAGACGAAAATCACAAGTAACAGCCGCAGGAGAAGCGGGAATGTCGGACTGATGATCCCTATGTATGTGTTCACGATTCTGTTCGTGGCTCTGCCGATCCTGTATCTGTTCCTTTTGAGCTTTTTACAGAGAGCACAGGTCTGGGGTGTGGACTTTGCATTCACCCTGGACAATTATAAGAGAATATTGGAACCGCTGTATCTGGATACTTTCTGGCAGTCGTTGAAGCTGGCATTTACCGCCACTTTTTTCGTGGCACTGATCGGTTATCCATACGGTTATTTCATGGCGAAAATGAACGCTGTCTGGAAACGGAGAATGCTGCTGCTCATTATGATCCCGTTCTGGACCAGTGCGCTGATCCGCCTCTACGGCTGGATCATTGTCTTCCGCAGCAACGGTGTGCTGGATAAGATATTGATGGGGCTGCATCTGACTGATCGGCCGTTAAAGCTGCTTTACACTTATCCGGCAGTGGTAGTGGGAATGGTTTATTCCCTGCTGCCTTTTATGATCCTGGCGGTGTATTCCAGTGCAGAGAAGCTGGATATGTCTCTGGTGGAAGCCTCCAGGGATCTGGGGGCATCCTCGTGGAAAGCGTTTTGGACAGTCAGCTTCCGGCTGACTCTGCCGGGACTTTTGTCCGGGGTAGTGTTGTCTTTTATTCCGTCCATGGGTCTGTTTTTTATCGCAGATATTCTGGGCGGCAATAAGATCGTGCTGGTAGGCAGTGTGATCCAGGAACAGATCACCAAGGGGCGGAACCAGCCTTTTGCGGCGGCGCTGTCTGCGGTGTTGATGATACTGACTTCCGTGATGATCCGCCTGTACCGCAAGATCACCGGAACCTCACAGCTGGAAGGAATAATGTAGCGTATGAAAAAGAAAAAATGGCCGTTTGTATATGTGGCGCTGATCACAGTGCTGACCTATATCCCAATCCTGCTGACGGTGGTGTATTCCTTCAATGCTTCCAAACTGACCTCTGTGTGGGAGGGCTTTTCCCTGAAATGGTACCGGGAGTTGTTCCGGGACAGAGATCTGGGGGAAGCACTGATTAACAGCCTGATCCTTGCGGTACTTAGCTGTGCCTTTGCGGTGTTGATCGGCACTTCGGGAGCACTGGGGATGAGCCGCAGAAAACGGAAACTGGACGATGCCGTGGCCTATGTGTCCACACTCCCCATCATGATCCCGGAGATCATTCTGGGCATGGTATTTTTATCCGTATTTTCCCTGATGGGACTGCCCTTTGGCATGGTCACTCTGGTGATCGCCCATACCACGTTCTGCGTGCCCTATATTTTCACTATGGTGCGGGCGAGACTGGTGGGAATGGACCGGTCGCTGGAAGAGGCGGCACTGGATCTGGGAGCCACAAAATGGCAGGTATTTAGGGATGTGATCCTGCCACAGATTCTTCCGGCAATCCTGTCGGGAGTGCTGCTTGCATTTGCCATGTCCTTTGATGATGTGGTGATCAGTATTTTCGTCACCGGACCGAAGGTCAATACACTGCCGGTGAAGATCTATACGAAATTAAAGACCGGCGTGACCCCGGAGATCAATGCACTTGCAACAGTGATGCTGTTTGTGATATTGTTGTGTCTGGCGGGAGCGTATGTGCTGGGACGTAAGTCTCAGACAGCCGCAGAGAAAGCTGCCGGGGGAAAATGAGGAAAGAACGATTCCGCAAATGCAATTGCGGATCAATAACAACATAAAAATGCATAGCAGATGATGCAGGAGAACTGTATCGAAGGAGGAGATTATGAAGAAAAAGCTGGCAATGCTGTTGGCAGCGACCATGTTGGCCACGCTGTTTACCGGCTGTGGAGCAGGCGGTAAAGAAGGTAAGGGAGAACTGAATCTCTATACCTGGGACGGCATGTTCCCCCAGGAGATTTTAGATGGTTTTGAAAAAGAGACCGGTATCCGTATCAATTATTCTAATTTTGACTATGATGAGGATATGCTGGCGAAGCTGGAGGAGACAAAGGGCGGTGATTACGATCTGGTCATTGCGGACGACTATATCATTGAGCTGGCCATTCAGGAGGGTCTGGCTCAGAAGCTGGATACTTCCAGGATCAGTACTTATGATAACCTGAATCCTGTGTTTATGTCCCAGTTCTATGATCCGCAGAATGAATACACTGTGCCCTACGGTGCAGGCATTCCGCTGATCGTGTACGATCCGGGACTGACGGATGTGAAGATCACAGGCTATGAGGATCTGTGGGATCCGGCACTGGAAAATAACGTGGCACTGACGGCAAACTATCGTGTTATCGACGGCATCACCTTAAAGACCATGGGAGAATCCTTCAACACCGAGGATCTGGATGTGATCCGGGCAGCAGGAGAGAAACTTCTGAGTCTGGCTCCTAATATCCGTGTGATCAATGACAATAATACGCAGGATTATCTGATCAGCGGCGAAGTCGCAGCAGCGTTCCTGTATACTTCCCAGGTGTCTGCGGCACTGCAGGCGAGACCGGATCTGGAAGTGGTATATCCCAAGGAGGGACTGGGCTTCGGCATCATGGCTGGATTTGTACCTTCCCAGGCACCCAATGCAGATGCGGCTTATGCATTTTTGGACTATATCAACGATCCTGAGAATGCGGCGAAATGCTATGAATATATCGGCTACTACTGCACCAACAAGGCAGCGGAAGCGTATATTTCCGACGACATGAAGAAAATGATCGTATTGCCGGAAGATGCAGCGGAAGGCGAGATCGTGCAGAATATCTCCCAGGAGGCAGAGGATCTGCATGCGGAGATCTGGAATCAGTTCAAGAGTGCATGCAACTAAAGTTGCAGCAACTAATCTTCCGTTCAGCCCGCGCCATTCGCAAAGTCGCGTTGACACGCTTTCCGTCACTTCGTGACTACCTTTGCTCATAAACCGGCGCTCGGATATGTCCATGGCTGAACTGTTACAATAAAAAAACGCTTGACAGATTTGATTTGTGCGAATATTATAAACCTAAGTTGAAAAACTATTTTGTAAATGCTATGAAAGAGACTCTTGCCAAGGGAAACGACAGGAATACAGCGTCACCGACTGAGAGCGCTGTTTGCGGAAGCTGGCGAAGGGAACACTCCGGAGCAGGTGATCTGAACTGCAGAATATCACATGCAGCTAGGATGACACGTTGCACGCGTTAAGTGACAAGAGTGGATAGGCAAAGGCGCCTGTCAATTCGGGTGGTACCACGGATTAGATGATTCGTCCCGGGATATGTTTTAACATGTCCCGGGGCTTTTTGTATTCAAAAATAAGCTGTACAGGGAGCGCACATTCGGGACACTATATAACAGGAGGTGCGATATGTACAGAGATTTAACAATGAAAGAGATCAGTGAACAGCAGATCGGACAGACTTTGCAGGTGGCAGGCTGGGTGGAGAACATCCGTGACCACGGCGGCGTATCCTTTATCGATCTGCGGGATATGTACGGTGTGTTACAGGTGGTGATCCGTAAGCCGGAGCTTTTAAAGGGCATCACCAAGGAAATGTGCCTGTCCATTACCGGTCTCATGGAACACAGGGACGAAGAGACCTACAACCCGAAGATTCCTTCCGGCACCATCGAACTGGAAGCACACAAGATCGATGTGTTGGGAAGAGTATATAAACAGCTTCCTTTCGAGATCCAGACGTCTAAAGAGATCCGGGAAGATGTGAGATTAAAATATCGTTATCTTGACCTTAGAAATGCAAAAGTAAAGGACAACATTGTATTTCGTTCCAAGGTGATCAGTTATCTGCGCCAGAAGATGACGGACATGGGATTTTTGGAGATCCAGACTCCGATCCTGTGCGCTTCTTCTCCCGAAGGCGCCAGAGACTATATTGTTCCCAGCAGAAAATTTAAAGGAAAATTCTATGCGCTGCCCCAGGCACCGCAGCAGTATAAGCAGCTGCTCATGGCTTCCGGCTTCGATAAGTATTTCCAGATCGCTCCCTGCTTCCGTGATGAGGATGCCAGAGCAGACAGATCTCCCGGAGAATTCTATCAGCTGGACTTTGAGATGAGCTTCGTGACCCAGGAGGATGTATTCAAGGTCGGTGAGGAAGTATTGCATGACACCTTTGAAAAATTTGCTCCCGAAGGCAGCAGGATCACACAGACACCGTTTCCCATCATCAGTTACAAACAGGCCATGCTGGAATTCGGCTGTGATAAGCCCGATCTGCGCAATCCTTTACGAATTATGGATGTGACGGAGTTCTTCCAGAGATGTACATTTAAGCCGTTTATCGGCAGAACCGTCCGTGCCATCAAGGTACATGCGGAGATGTCCAAAGGCTTCCATGAGAAGCTGTTAAGCTTTGCAACTTCTCTTGGTATGGGTGGACTTGGCTATCTCGAAGTGGCAGAGGATATGAGCTACAAGGGACCCATCGATAAATTTATTCCCGAAGAGATGAAGGGAGAGCTGGCAGAAATGGCAGGACTTTCTGCCGGAGATACCATCTTCTTCATTGCGGACAAAGAGGATAAGGCGAACTATTATGCAGGTCATATCCGTACCGAACTGGGTGAGAAGCTGGATCTGATCGAGAAGGATGCTTACCGTTTCTGCTATGTGAACGATTTCCCGATGTTTGAGCTGGATCCCGAGACGAAGCAGATCGGCTTCACCCACAATCCGTTCTCTATGCCCCAGGGCGGCCTGGAAGCATTGAACACCATGGATCCGCTGGAGATCCTGGCTTATCAGTACGACATCGTATGCAACGGCGTGGAATTGTCCTCCGGCGCAGTACGTAACCATGATATCGAGATCATGAAAAAAGCTTTCGCCATCGTAGGTTATGACGAAGAGACATTAAAGACCAAGTTCGGAGCACTGTATCAGGCATTCCAGTTCGGAGCACCCCCTCATGCGGGAATGGCTCCCGGCGTGGATCGTATGATCATGCTGCTTCGGAACGAGGATAACATCCGTGAGGTGATCGCCTTCCCCATGAACGGCAATGCACAGGATCTGATGTGCGGGGCTCCCGGCGAAGTGACGGAACAGCAGCTGCGTGAGGTACACATTAAAGTGAGAGATTAGTGCGGAAAGAACTTCTGATCACTCAGAGCAGAGGCTCTTTCGTGAAGAAACTCTGATAGTACATGTAAATTTGTGACTGCACAGGGGGCTTTGATGATTCGCGGGAAAGCACCTGAAAACAGCAGAATGGAAAGGAAAAAGGATCAGTATGGCGAACGTGATCAGTGACGAAACCATAGAATATGTAGGCATTCTGGCAAAACTCGAGCTTTCTGACGAAGAGAAGGAAGCGGCGAAAAAGGATATGGGCAGAATGCTGGATTATATCGACAAACTAGGTGAGCTGGATACTACCGGTGTGGAGCCTATGTCCCATGTATTCCCGGTTCAGAATGTCTTCCGTGAGGATGTGGTGACTAATGGGGATGAGAGTGAACAGACACTGGCCAATGCCCCCGGTGAGAAGGACAACATGTTTGTTGTACCAAAGACTTTTGACTAATGTCAAAAGCCTTGGACTTTCGATTAGAAATCGGGTAGAATACCGCCTTATAATCTGGTTACAGCATTCAGGCGGTAAAAAAACGTATAAATCAGCGAAAAATACCGCCTGAAGTTTAGAAAGTAATATTTGGGCGGTAGATCACTGCTGAAATTTGGAAAAAACACTAGTTTATTACCGCCTGGGTAAGAAAAGCAATTTTTCAGGCGGTAATGGTTTTCCACCAGGTGTTAAAAAAGGAGAATGGATATGGATATTTTATCCCTGACAGCAGTAGAGCTGGCGAAGGCAATCCTGGAAGGTAAGACTACGGCGGTGGAAGCCACGCAGGCCGTTCTGGACAAAATAGCTGCCGGCGAAGATACCTACCACTGCTATGTGACCGTGGAACGGGAAAAGGCTTTGAAACAGGCAGAGGAAGTTCAGAAAAAGATTGAAGCGGGAGAATTGACCGGTCCCTTGGCCGGTGTTCCTTTCGCTATCAAAGATAATATGTGTACCGAGGGAACGCTGACCACCTGCTCTTCTAAAATTTTAGAGAATTTTATTCCTACTTTCAGCGCAGAGGCAGTTCTGAATCTGGAAAAAGCCGGTGCAGTCATCCTGGGTAAGACCAATATGGATGAGTTCGCCATGGGAAGCACCACAGAGACCTCTTACTACGGCGTGACGAGAAATCCGAGAAATCCGGAGCATGTTCCCGGAGGTTCTTCCGGAGGTTCTGCGGCGGCAGTAGCAGCGCAGGAATGTTTTGCGTCACTGGGCTCCGATACCGGCGGTTCCATCAGACAGCCCGCATCTTATTGCGGGGTGGTCGGCATGAAACCCACCTACGGAACGGTATCCCGTTACGGACTGATCGCTTATGGTTCCTCTCTGGACCAGATCGGACCGCTGACGAAGGACGTGACGGACTGTGCCACCGTGCTGGAGGCCATTACTTCCCATGATCCCAAAGACTCCACTTCCATGAAGCGGGAGGATACGGATTTTACCTCTGCGCTGGTAGCGGATGTGAAAGGAATGAAGATCGGTATTCCCAGAGATTATTTCGGCGAAGGACTGGAGCCCGAGGTCAGGGATGCGGTACTGGCAGCAGCGGAAGTATTGAAAGCGCAGGGAGCAGAAGTGGAGGAGTTCGACTTAAGTCTGGTAGACTATGCGATCCCCACTTACTATACGATCGCGGCTGCAGAGGCCAGCTCCAACCTGGAGCGTTTCGACGGTGTAAAATACGGTTACCGTGCACAGGATGCGGAGGACCTGCACACCATGTACAAGAGAAGCCGTTCTCAGGGCTTTGGCCCCGAGGTAAAGCGTCGTATCATGCTGGGATCCTTTGTATTAAGCTCCGGTTATTATGATGCCTATTACCTGAAGGCACTTCGTGTGAAAGCATTGATCAAGAAGGCTTTTGACGAAGCATTTGCAAAATACGATGTGATCTTAGGACCGGTGGCACCCACTACCGCACCGAAGCTGGGCAGCAGCCTGGCGGATCCCATCAAGATGTATTTAGGAGATATCTACACCATCTCCATCAACCTGGCGGGACTGCCCGGTATCAGCGTTCCCTGCGGTACGGATTCCAAGGGACTGCCTATCGGCATGCAGCTCATCGGTGACTGCTTCAAAGAGAAGACACTGATCCGTGCAGCCTATACCTATGAGCAGAGGAGGTAAGCAACATGGCAAAACAATATGAAACAGTAATTGGTCTGGAAGTGCATGTAGAGCTTGCCACAAAGACGAAAATATTCTGCGGCTGTTCCACGGCGTTCGGCGGCAGACCCAACACTCATACCTGCCCGGTGTGTACCGGTATGCCGGGATCTCTTCCTGTGCTGAACAAGCAGGTGGTGGAATATGCGGTGGCAGTAGGACTTGCGACCAACTGCACCATCACCCAGTATTGTAAATTCGATCGTAAGAATTATTTCTATCCCGATAACCCGCAGAACTATCAGATCTCCCAGCTGTACCTGCCTATCTGCCGCAACGGTTCCGTAGAGATCGAGGTAGCGGGAGAGGACGGTAACACTTACACGAAACCGGTGCGTATCCACGAGATCCACATGGAGGAGGATGCCGGTAAACTGGTGCATGACGACTGGGAAGATTGCACACTGGTGGACTACAACCGTTCCGGCGTGCCTCTGATCGAGATCGTATCCGAACCGGATATGCGCAGTGCAGAGGAGGTTATTGCTTATCTGGAAAAATTACGTCTGCTGATCCAGTATCTGGGAGCGTCCGACTGTAAGCTTCAGGAAGGCTCCATGCGTGCCGATGTCAATCTGTCCGTGAGAGAAGTGGGAGCGGAAAAGTTTGGAACCCGTACCGAGATGAAGAACCTGAATTCCTTCAAGGCCATCGCCAGAGCCATTCAGGGGGAGCGGGAACGGCAGATCGATCTGCTGGAGGCCGGCAAAGAGGTCATTCAGGAGACCAGACGCTGGGATGATAATAAGGAATATTCCTATGCGATGCGTTCCAAGGAGGATGCACAGGATTATCGTTACTTCCCGGATCCGGACCTGGTACCGGTCTATATCAGTGATGAGTGGCTGGAAAGCATCCGCAGCAGACAGCCGGAATTCCGCACCGAGAAAATGAAGCGTTACAAGGAAGAATACGATATTCCGGAATACGACATCGAGATCATCACCGGCTCCAAGCATCTGGCAGATATTTTCGAGGCATGTGTGGCTCTGGGAAGCCAGCCCAAGAAGGTGTCCAACTGGCTGATGGTGGAGACTATGCGCCTTCTGAAGGAAAAAGAGATGGAGCCGGAGGATATCAGTTTCTCACCGGAGCATCTGAGTAAACTGATCACACTGGTAGACGGTAAAGTCATCAATTCTTCTGTAGCAAAAGAAGTATTCCAGGTGATGTTTGAGGAAGATGTAGATCCCGAACAGTATGTGGAAGAGAAGGGACTGAAGACCGTCAATGACGAAGGCGCATTGCGTAAAGTCGTGGAGGAAGTCATTGCAGCCAATCCCCAGTCCGTCGAGGATTACCACAACGGCAAAGAGAAAGCCATTGGCTTCCTGGTAGGCCAGACCATGAAGGCCATGAAAGGCAAGGCAGACCCCGCCAGCGTCAACCAGATGCTGAAGGAACTGCTGTAACTGGAAAGTTAATGAAACGTCCCCGTAGCCCGCATTGGGGGTAAGGCCATCAGACCCACTTTCGCTT
>ERZ1026854.12-NODE-12-length-167754-cov-7.561083_pt1 | contig 167754 bp, 124 predicted proteins | sample MGYA00380157_ERZ1026854 | MGnify/ENA primary metagenome ERZ1026854 (study PRJEB33269, sample SAMEA4719793) | human gut metagenome | biome: human-associated habitat; feature: organic feature; material: feces | place: Cameroon | collected 2013-10 ...
GGCTTTTGTCTAAATGATACAACTCTTTTGAGTTTTCAGATACGCTCTAGTATAAAGGAGGATATACATATGAAATTCTATCGCTTTGGCAATGAAGATAAACCTGTTATAATGCTGCTTCCCGGAACCTGCTGCCACTGGAAAACATTTTCGGCTGTGATACCCTTGCTGAAAGATACTTTTCAGGTAGTTTGCGTTTCATACGACGGCTTTGACGAAAATGAGCCTGATGCGATCTTCCCCACAATGACCGAGGAAACTGAAAAGATAGAAAGCTATATCAAAGCAAAATTCGGCGGACGTATATTTGCCGCATACGGCTGCTCGCTGGGCGGAAGCTTTGTGGGGCTGCTTATCGGACGTGAAAAAATACATATCGATCACGGCTTTATAGGCTCTTCCGATCTTGACCAGGCAGGTATAGTAGGCGCACGTATCCAGTCAGCCATAGTCAAGCCCGTGCTCGGTAAGGCTGCTCATGACGGCAAGCTGCCCGAGTGGATGACAAATATGATGCTCAAAAAGGCAGATGACCCCAAAGAGGCTGAAAAGACTATCAAGACCTTTGAGAAGCTTTTCGCAAGCATAAGCTTTGCATCGGAAAAGAACATTTACAACCAGTTTTATTCCGATCTGGTAACTCCCCTTAAAGACAATATTCGTGTGGAGGGCACAACTGTTCATATCTTCTACGCCCTGAAAATGGGTGAGAAATATTTTGACCGATACAACAAGCATTTTCCCGATGCCGATATCGTGGCGAGGGACTACAGCCATGAACAGCTTTTAATGAGCTATCCCGAGCAGTGGGCGCAGGATATCAAGCGCTGCTGCGGACTGCCCTTTGATGAGGAAAAGGCTCTGCCTGAGTCATTGTCCTACAGGCGTGGCAAGAAGCGCTTTTTTGACAGTCATCACTATGAGGAAGCGGTTGTAAAGGGCTGCAATTTCAAATATCTGGACTGCGGAAAAGGGGACAAGACCATTGTTTTCCTTGTAGGCGGACTTGGCACCTCCGAGGCGGTGTATCCGTATGTAAGCGCTCTGGAGGGCAGATACAGGGTCATCACCTTTGACTATCCCTTTGAGTGCATGGATATGAAGTCATTGTGCGAGGCAATAATCGACCTGCTGGATTACCTTGATGTGGATAAGGCGGTGTGGATGGGCGCTTCCTTCGGCGGATACATGGCGCAGCTCCTTGCGTCCGAGTTCCCCGAAAGGACAGAGGCAATGTGCCTGTTCTCCACGGCGGCGCTTTCCAAAAGAACTGTCGGTGCACTGAGAAGCAAGTACAAAAACGCTGCCCCCATTGTCCTCAAGGCTATGGAAACCGTTCCCTACATCATTGTAAGATCGCTTGAAATGAAGCAGAGCATGGGCCATATTGAGGGGGCTTCTGCGGAAGAGGCTTATTATATGCGTGATATGTTCAACGATATCTACAGCGGCTATACATCTGAGTTTGACGTTCATATGACCCGCCTTGTGGCTGATGTTATAAACCGGCAGCCCTGCACAGCGGATAAATTCGCATACCTTGACGGAAGAGTGCTGCTTGTACTCCCCGAGGACGATGGCTTCTTTGACCGTGATATGCAGAATGACCTTATGGAAATGATGCCCTCGCCCATGATAGGACGTGTAAGCGGAGGTCACGCAGCGACCCTGATGCGTGTGGGCGATTATATAAAGTATGTTGACGAGTTTATGGAGAAGCTTAACTGATACTGTTTTCAGAAATGTTCTTGATTTTTTCATATCAAAGGGATATCATATGAATATACACTAACGGAAAACGGAGGATATGATATGCCATTTTCACCTCAGACCATAGATTTTCTCACCATGAACCGCCTGAATGACAGCAAGGCATGGTTCAACGAGCATAAGGACGACTACCGCAGATTTGTTGCCGAGCCGTTCAGAGAGTTCACCGAAAAGCTGCTGCCCGAAATGCAGAAGATAGATCCGCTCATCAACAGCGTGCGCATTTCAAGGATATACCGTGACGCAAGATATTCACGGGGAAAGTCGGTTTTCAGGGAGAATATGTGGTGTACCTTCGGCCGTACAAGGGAGCTTTATTATTCCCTGCCATGCTTTTATTTTGATATCTCGGCAAACGGTTTTGAGTACGGCTGCGGGTTTTATGAGCCTGCCCGTGGGACCATGGACGCTATGCGTGAGATGATAAAAGGGGACAGTCCGCTTTATATCGCTGCGGCTGACGCTTTTTCTTCTCAAAGCGTTTTTGAGCTTTACGGAGATGTGTATAAGAGAAATCATTTCCCCGACCAGAGCGAGGAAAAATGCCTGTGGCTCAATCGGAAGAATATAGGTCTGACAGCTCTCAGCACCGACTGGGAGATGCTGTTCAGCGACCGCCTTGCCGATAAGATAGCAGCAGATATCAGGCAGGTGGTACCTGTTTACGATATGCTGCTTGCTGCCTGTGAGGCAGGCACGAAAAAAGAGTAAAAAATGCGCTTCCCTGCGTGTGGGAAGCGCATTTTTTATGAACATTGTTTTTATGACGACTTGTTAAGTTATGCAAAAGTACCAAAAGCAAACGGAAATATTTTTGTATAAAATACTCTAATAATTCGTTGACAGACGGTTTGTTTTTTGGTATAATGATTACAATTATAGGAAAAGTATGCCTGTATGCGCATATTTTTTTGGCAAAATACAAAGGGAGGAATCATTGCTGTGGAAACAATCAATTACAATCGCTTTAAAGAGTCCTGTGAGGAATTCAAGAGTGCGTTCAGTGACAGCTTTTTCAGCAGCGGAAGGCTTTTCTGCCACCCTCTGCTCGATGGTGTGATCTATACGCCCTGTTCCCCTGAGGAGGCTAAAAGCAACAGTATGGATATCTGCCGCATGGCCGATATGCTGCTTATGTCCGCTGACGGAAAGGAATATCTTCCCTTCAAGATAGCAGAGGCAAGAAAGATAGCTGCCGAGAACGGCACTGTCTATATCTCAAACCTGCTTTTTAAAGAGACATTCATGGCTTATGACTGGATGATAGACGGCAAGCATGATACTCTTATCATCAGCGAGGAGCATATGAGAAAAGAGGGCAAGAACTATGCCCCCGTTACCCCGCTGACAAACGTTGTTCAGCCGTTCAAGAAGTTTACCAACCATTTCCTTTACAAGAAGGGCACTCTTGAAGAGCCTGCCGTTCTTGGCGATAAGGAGATAAAGGACAGACTTGACGCTCATTTAAAGGACGCTCTTTCCTCTTATGTTGGAACAGAGTATGTTGGCGAGCCTCAGTTTGACCTGTTTGACGGCAAGATAACCATGGACACCAACGAGTCAAGGTGCATGGAGCTTGACAAGGGTATAAAGCTTGCCGATGAATATGAAAAGAGCATGGAACCCAATGTTTCAGCATTCAAGAGCGGCGGCATTGACTTTGATATGAAAAAATACATGGCGGCATTTTTTATGGCTGAGGCCGAGAAGTGCGGCGTAAAGACCGAGGAAAAGGACTTTGCTTCCTGCGAGACCACCGAGGATATGGGCAAGGCTCTCAGAAAGCTTGTTTCCGAAAAGAACGGCTACGGCTTCAAATACACCGAGCCTGATGCCGAAAAGGCTGAAAAGCTGCTCAGAGCCGCAGAGCTTGGCTCTCCCGAGGGGGTAAAGGCTCAGGTATCCGAGCTGCTGAAGATCCGCCCTGCATTTGCAAGCGTGTTCAATCTGGCAAGGGCTGCGTCTCCTGCCGATGCTGAAAATATCGAGACTATTTCCGATTACTGGTGCTCTTCCGCACTTTCGGCTGCCGAGCTGGGTGAGTATCTGGCAAAGGCATATGTTCCCGCTGACTGCCGTTCTGCTGACGGCAAGCTTTGCTGCGGCGGTGCAAAGGCTTCCGTTATCCTGGAGGATCTTAAAAATGCGGCTGCCAAGTATAAGCTGAAAAACGTTCCCGCTGCCGATGAGCTTGCGGCTTACTGCGAGGAGTTCGAGAAGCAGTCACGCACATACAACGGCACCGTTTTTGCCACTAAGGAAGAAATGGAAAAGGCTGTCAAGAATGAAAAGGAGCTGGCTGATCTTTGCGCAGACCTTTCCGCTCTTGATGAAGCTGAGCTGAAAAAGCTCCGTACATATATCTACGACATGAAGCTTGACAAGAAGACCACAGGCAAGTACCTGCTCAAGATCAAGCTTGCTCTCAACGACTGCGAGAAAAATCAGCTGAAGCTTCTCTGCACAGGCGTTTCCCTCAAGAATTATGATGAGCTGGCTGCTCTCAAGAAGAAGATCAGGGAGGGCGGCTTTGATGAAGTTGTGGCTGCTCCTTACCTTGCCGAGATCAATGACGGTATGCTCAGCGCACAGCTCCGTGAGCTTACCGATATGTTCAGGACCATTCCCGATGCTGCCGCTGCCGACAAGCTGGAGAAGGATCTGGCTTCCGACAGATTTGACAAGATGTTCAAGAGGCATTTCACCTCAAAGATCGCTTCCGCAAGGGACGGCTTTGCGAGAACTCAGATAAGCGAGATATGCAAGGATATCGAGACCGCTGCCGAGAAGGCTCTGGAGGATATCTCCAAGAAGCTTGATGGAGTAAAGTGCGGCGATGCACTCAAGGCGCCTTTCAGAAAGCAGATATCCCAGCGCTTTGAAGTTCTTGAAAAGCAGGCTGCCGACAAGGAATTTGAGGGCATTGCAACTGCCGACAAGGCTAAGCTTGACAAGATGAGAGAAGTCATCAAGTCGGGCAGATTCAAGGCTGCACTTACCGATAAGTACGCTGCTGATATTGAGAAGAGATCCGTTGAGCTTGAAAATGCCGAGTTTGTAAAGAAGTGCGAGACCATTCCTCAGATGGACGCAAAGGCTCTGGCAGAGATCATCGTTCAGCTGGAAAGCGAAAAGTATCCCGAGGATATCGTCAAGAAGTATATGCCCATGACTGCCGAAAGAGAAAAGGCACTCAAAAAGGAAGAGCTTGCTCAGATGTGCAAGGATATCGCTTCCATGGACTTTGCAAAGCTCGATGCTCTTGAAGCAAAGCTGAAGGACGAAAAGTATGCTCCCGATATGACCGCTGGCTACTTTGATTCCGTAAAGGCAAGAAGAAAGGCTCTTTACAATGCCGAAGCAGACGGTCTCTGCAAGAACATCGGCAATATGCAGAAGCCTGAGCTTGCACAGCTCACCGAAAAGCTCAAAAACGAAAAGTACGATCCCGAATATACCAAGAAGTATTTTGACGAGATCGACAAGCGCTTTAATAAGATCGAGACCGACAAGCTTGACAGTATGTGCAAGGGTATCGAAAAGCTCAAAAAGCCCGAGCTTGAAAAGCTCACTGCCGATATCAGCGCACTGGGACTGCGCAAGGAGAATGCCGCTCCTTATCTGGAAAAGATAAGAAAGCAGGAGATATCCCTCATCAAGTCCCAGCTTGAAAGCCTCTGCAAGAATATCCCCAACACTCCCAGAAAGGAGCTTTCCAAGCTCAGAGAAGCCCTCACAGGCGACGATTTTGACAAGGAGCTTACCGCAAAATATATCGAGCAGATCGACAAGCGTACTGCCGAGCTTATCAAGAAGGAGCTTGCAGACCTTTGCAGCAACATTGCGGGTTCGCCCAAGGATAAGCTTTTGAAGATGAGGCTCACCATCAGCGAAACACCCGAATATGCAGAGGCAGGCAAGCCTTATGTTGAGCAGATCGAGAGCCGTCTCAAAGCTATCGACAAGGCTGAGTTTGATAAGCAGATGGCTTCCATCGACAAGCTTGACCGTGAAGCTCTTGAAAAATTTGAGGAAGACCTTGAAAACCGCAAGCCTTCTCTTGATCCCAAGCTCTATGAGGCATCTGCCGCTAAGTGCAGGGAGAGGGGAGAGAAGCTTGAAAAGGCTGAGCTTGACAAGCTGACCGAAAATATCAAGAATGAAGATGTAAAGAAGCTCGACGAGATAAAGGATAAGATCCTCGAGGGCGACTTTACTCCCGAATATACATTCCCGTACATCAAGCGTCTTGACGATGAGATCAATGACCGCCACGTCAAGTATTTCACCAAGCTTACCGAAAATATCAACGGTATGTCCCGTGCAGAGCTTATCGTTCTCCTTGAAAAGATCAACAAGAACGAGGCACACTGCCCCGATGATATGCTCCAGCGCTACATCGGCAAGGTAAACTCCAAGATAAGAGAGGCAGACAGCAATATCCTTGCCCAGAAGTGCAGAAACCTCGGCACAACTACCGAGCATCAGTGCTTCGAGCTTATCAAGGACATCAACGAAATGGATATCGACCCCGAGACCAAGAAGCGTTTCATCACTCAGGTCGAGCTGCATATCACTCACCTTAAGACCATGGAGCGTGACGGCTACGTTGAAAAGCTCAAAACTCTCATGGCTGATAACAGCGTGACCGAGGCTCAGTTCTATGTTTCTGGTATTTCCAAGGCATTTGAAAGCTCCTTTATCAAGATACAGAACGCATATGCAAGCACAGAGCAGTTTGAACTTCCTCTGCTGATACATATGGTAACAATGGGCGTTCCCGAGGACTCCTTCCTGCTCACCCTTGACCAGCTCTATTATCAGGGCAAGAACGGTCTGGGACATATCCCCGTGGATCAGATCGAGCGATTTGAAGTGAAGAAGGTATTCCTTACTTCTACTCTCCATGTTGTTGAGAAGAGCGGCAAATCCAGTGAGCTTCCCTGCGGAATCAAGAAGAATCTTGATAACCCCGTTAAGATGCTCAACGGAATACTGGGCGCTATCCAGAAGGATAAGGCTGCCGCAAAGCTGAGAGAAGCAGAGGATATCAAGGCTGCCGAGGAAGCAAAGCTCAAAGAGCTTGAAGAAGAGCGCCTTGCTATCGAGGCTGCAAGAGCCAAGGCAGAAGCTGCCGAAAAGGCTCCCGCACCCGTACCTGCTCCTGCACCTGCTGCCGCTGCTGAAAAGGTTCCTGCCGCAAAGCCCGTTGATGCAGGAATTGAAAAGATAAAGCCCATCAAGCCTATTGAAGTGGTCGTATCCGCTGCTCATACCGAGACACCCAAGCCCGCAGAAGCTCCTAAGCTTGCTGCAGCGCCTGCAAAGCCTGTTGAAGCTCCAAATGCTGCACCTGCTGCCGTTCCTGTAAAGCCTGTTGAGGCACCTAAGCCCGCAGAAGCTCCCAAGCCCGCTGCACCCGTTAAACCTGCAGAGGCTCCCAAGGCTGCGCCTGCGGCTCCTGCTAAACCCGTTGAGGCACCCAAGCCTGTGGAAGCGCCCAAGCCTGCACCTGCTCCCGCACCTGTTAAGCCTGTCGAGGCTCCTAAGTCTGTCGAGGCTCCTAAGGCTGTCGCTCCTATTCCCGCAAAGCCTGCGGAAGCACCCAAGCCCGCTCCTGCACCTACCGCATCTGCTCCCGTTGAGGCTCACAAGCCCAAGATCAGATTCTGCGACCAGTGCGGCGCAAAGATCACCAGCGAAACTGCAAAGTTCTGCGCTGAGTGCGGCAACAAGCTTATAAAGTAATCTTTGATCAGAACCGTCGGTCAACCGGCGGTTCTGTCTTTTGAAGTGAAAGGACTTTTTATGACAAGAAAAACCTTCCGAAAGATATTTTCCATACTGCCAAAGCCGCTGTGCGAGCTGTGCATGAAGTTTGAAAATGTGATAATATATGTGTTTTACGGCGTGCTCACAACGCTTATAAACTATGTCTCACATTTTGGACTCAGGCTTGCGTTCACTGACTTTTCGGGCGTGGATACCCACAGCTTTTCGGCGGTCATGGCGGCAATGGAAAATTCGGCGATATCATCTGCGGGGGCGGCTACATTCTCATGGGTGGTCTCAATGCTTTTTGCGTTTTTTACCAATAAATTCTTCGTGTTCGAGGCGCATGACACCACCGCAAAAGCGTATGTGAAGGAGCTGCTTTCATTTGCAGGCGGAAGACTTTTCTCATACGGCTGTGAGGTCGTTATAATGTTCGCATTCGTCGATGTTATGCACTTCAATGAGCTGGTTGTAAAGCTCCTGTGCGGCATACTTGTTATGATACTCAACTACTTTCTCAGCAAGCTTATCGTGTTCAGAAAGAAGAGCGCCGACGGGGACAAAACTGCCTGAAAATGCTCATTTTATGCGAAAAACAGAATATTATGACTGAAAATCATGCCATATGCCCCCGTATATAGGGGGGCATATCATTTTTGTAATGTTAAATGCCAAATTAACATAAAAAAACACTTGACAAATCAGGACGTATATTGTATTATATAAGTAATAAGAAGTATTGCAGCCGTCTTGACCGTGCAGGGCAACAAACCTTGCGGTTTTTTATGCGCAGTGAATAACCACTCAAACGGTATAGTTTGTTGGAATGTGCATAAGTAATGCGGATTTTACAGAAATTTTCGGTAAAATTTACATAGCGTGACGGAGCAACTGCGTATTTCATCTCACAGCACTACAAGGCTTTGTGCTGCATAAAGCGGCGCAAAAGATTGAAGGAGGAAAATATACTATGAGTCAAATGCCACAGGAATGGGAAGGTTTCGTAGGCGGTCACTGGACCAAGGAAATCAATGTCCGTGAGTTCATCCAGAAGAACTACACACCTTATTACGGCGATGAAAGCTTCCTCGCCGGCCCTACAGAAGCTACCAAGAAGCTCTGGGCTGACGTTATGGAGCTTGCAAAGAAGGAAAGAGAAGCAGGCGGCGTTCTCGATATGGATACAAAGGTTGTATCTTCTCTTACTTCTCACGGCGCTGGCTATATTGAGAAGGATCTGGAGCAGATCGTTGGTCTCCAGACAGACAAGCCCTTTAAGAGAGCTCTTATGCCTTACGGCGGTCTGAGAATGGCTGAGAAGGCTTGCTCCGACAACGGCTACACCATTGATCCTGAGATCAAGCACATCTTCACCGAATACAGAAAGACCCACAACGCAGGCGTATTCGATGTTTACACCCCTGAAATGAGAAAGGCAAGAACCGCTCATATCCTTACCGGTCTTCCCGATGCTTACGGAAGAGGAAGAATCATCGGCGACTACAGACGTGTTGCTCTGTACGGCGTTGACAGACTTATCGAAGACAAGCAGGAGCAGAAGGCTTTCTACACCTGTCCTATGACTGAGGAGAAGATCCGTGCAAGAGAAGAGATCGCTGAGCAGATCAGAGCTCTTGAGAACCTCAAGAAGATGGCTGAGATCTACGGCTGCGATATCTCCAAGCCCGCTACAACAGCTAAGGAAGCTGTTCAGGCACTTTACTTCGGCTACCTTGGCGCTGTAAAGGATCAGAACGGTGCTGCTATGTCCCTCGGACGTACATCCACATTCCTCGATATCTATTTCGAAAGAGACTTCAAGAGAGGCACCCTCACTGAGGAGCAGGCTCAGGAGCTTATCGACCACTTCATCATGAAGCTCCGTCTCGTTCGTTTTGCAAGAACTCCCGAGTACAACTCCCTCTTCTCCGGAGATCCTCAGTGGGTAACTGAGTCCCTCGGCGGTATGGGCGTTGACGGCAGATCTATGGTAACAAAGAACTCCTTCCGTTACCTCCACACTCTCGAAAATCTTGGCACAGCTCCCGAGCCTAACATGACCGTTCTCTGGTCCACAAGACTCCCTGAGCCTTGGAAGGAGTACTGCGCAAAGATCTCCATCAATACATCTTCTATCCAGTACGAGAACGATGACCTCATGAGAGTTATTCACGGCGATGACTACGCTATCGCTTGCTGCGTATCTTCCATGGTTGTTGGTAAGGAAATGCAGTTCTTCGGCGCAAGAGCTAACCTCGCTAAGTGCCTCCTCTACGCTATAAACGGCGGTGTTGATGAGATCAGCGGCGTTCAGGTTGCTACCAAGTTCAGACCTATCACTTCCGAGTACCTCGATTACGACGATGTAATGGAGAAGTACGACGACATGATGACATGGCTCGCAGAGCTCTATGTAAATACTCTTAACATTATCCACTATATGCACGATAAGTACTGCTACGAAAGCCTCCAGATGGCTCTCCACGACAGAGAAGTAAAGAGATACTTTGCAACAGGTATCGCCGGCATCTCCGTTGTAGCTGACTCCCTCTCCGCTATCAAGTATGCTAAGGTTAAGACTATCAGAAACGAGCAGGGTATCGTTGTTGATTACCAGATCGAGGGCGACTTCCCCAAGTATGGTAACAATGATGACCGTGTTGATGAGATCGCTGAGGATATCCTCAACAGATTCATGAACAAGATCCGTCAGCAGCACACTTACAGACATGGTATTCCTACAACCTCTATCCTTACCATTACTTCCAACGTTGTATATGGTAAGAAGACCGGTTCTACACCTGATGGACGTAAGCTCGGTGTGCCTCTTGCTCCCGGTGCTAACCCCATGAGCGGCAGAGATACTCACGGTGCTTCCGCATCTCTCTCTTCCGTATCCAAGCTCCAGTTCTCCAACGCTCAGGACGGTATCTCCAATACCTTCTCCATCATTCCTGATGCACTTGGTAAGGACACAGGCGTATTTGTCGGCGACCTCGATATCGATGCTCTCTGCCCCAACTGCGCTAATATCCCCAACACAAGCGATAACGACAGATAATCGCTTCCAAAGAATTATTTTGGCTGACGGTCTTTATAGGCCGTCAGCATAAAATAAACCCTACGGTGTGTTTCTTATAGCCATATAAAAATACACTCATTCGGTATAATACAAATCCACCTTTATTTTGAAAGGAGTTTTTACTATGGCAGCAAATGAACAGCAGATCAAAAACCTGGTAGGTCTTCTTGACGGTTATGCAGTTAAGGGCGGCCACCACCTCAACGTTAACGTATTCACACGTGATACTCTTCTCGATGCTCAGAAGCACCCCGAGAACTATCCTCAGCTCACTATCCGTGTTTCCGGATATGCAGTAAACTTCATCAAGCTTACCAAGGAGCAGCAGGACGACGTTATCTCCAGAACATTCCACGCAGCTCTTTAATAGAAAGTATTCTGTAGATGATAGGTTACATTCATTCAACAGAATCCTTCGGAACAGTCGACGGACCCGGTATCAGGTTCGTCGTCTTTTTCCAGGGATGTCCTATGAGATGCCTTTACTGCCATAACCCCGACACATGGCAGTTCCACAGCGAAAAGCACCCTGATATCGGCAAGCCTGTTACCGTTGATGAGATCCTTTCCATGTATGATGGTGTTAAGGAATTCCTTAAGGGCGGCGGAATCACCTGCACAGGCGGTGAGCCAATGGCTCAGCTTCCTTTCCTTACCGAGCTTTTTGAAAAGGCTCACGAGAGGGGAATAAGCACCTGTCTCGATACCTCGGGAATAACATTCAATCCCGAAAATACTGCCGATGTTGACCGTCTGCTTGATGTTACCGATGTTATCATGCTTGATATAAAGCATATCAACGACGAGGAGCACAAAAAGCTCACAGGTCACAGCAACAAAAATATTCTTGCTTTCGCTGAGTATGCAAGCAGCAAAAAGAAGCAGCTCTGGATACGTCACGTAGTAGTTCCCGGGATCACTTACAATGAGAAGTATCTCCACGAACTGGGTATGTTTATCTCAAAGCTGAAATCCGTCAAGGCGCTTGATGTTCTTCCTTACCATGACATGGGCAAGGTAAAATATCAGAATCTTGGCATTGATTATCCTCTTAAAGATGTTGAGCCTCTTCCCAAGGCAGAAGCCGCAAAGGCTCGTGATATCATTATGCAGGGTATCAAGGACGGTCTTGCCGCTGAATACAGCAAAAATTAAAAGCCATTGTCCAATACGGACAATGGCTTTTGTGTTATATTTTCTTACTTTATCCTTGCAACTCCCGTTTCAATGGCAGCCTTTCTTACGGCTTCCGCAACTCTCTGAGCCATTTGGTGGTCAAGAGCGTCGGGAATGATGTATTCGCTGCACAGCTTGTCAGCTGGAACGGACTCCGCAATGGCACGGGCTGCGGCAATGTTCATCTCATCGTTTATGCGGGAGGCACGCACATCAAGAGCACCTCTGAAAATGCCGGGGAAAGCAAGCACATTGTTTATCTGGTTGGGATAATCGCTTCTGCCTGTTCCTACAACGGCTGCGCCTGCTTTCTTTGCAAGCTCGGGAAGAATTTCGGGGTCAGGGTTTGCCATGGGGAAGAGGATAGGCTGGGGAGCCATGCTCTGTACCATTTCTTCGGTTACGCAGTTGGGTGCGGAAACTCCGATAAATAAGTCAGCGCCCTTCATCACCTCGGCAAGAGTACCCTTTTCGCAGTTTTGGTTGGTGATGTCGGCAATAAGCTCCTTTTCATGGTTCAGACCGTCTCTGCCCTTGTAAATAGCGCCGTGGCGGTCACACATGATAACATTTTTCAGACCCATTGCAATAAGCAGCTTGACTATGGCAATGCCGGCAGCACCTGCTCCGCTGGTGACAGCCTTGATGTTCTCGATTTTTCTGTTAGTGAGCTTGAGAGCATTGATAACAGCCGCAAGCGTTACAACGGCAGTTCCGTGCTGGTCATCATGGAATACGGGGATATCGCATTCCTGCTGGAGACGCTGCTCGATCTCAAAGCAGCGGGGAGCAGAGATGTCCTCCAGATTTATTCCGCCAAATGATCCTGAGATAAGGCGTACAGTTTTGATGATCTCTTCGGTGTCCTTTGAAGCTACGCAGATGGGAATAGCATCTACATCGCCGAATTCCTTGAACAGTGCGCTCTTGCCCTCCATAACAGGCATAGCAGCGAGAGGACCGATGTCGCCCAGTCCCAGAACGGCAGTTCCGTCTGTGATTACCGCAACGAGATTGGAGCGGCGTGTGTATTCGTAGCTCAGGTCAGGGTCCTTTTCGATAGCAAGGCAGGGAGCCGCAACGCCGGGGGTATATGCGATAGAAAGATCGTCCCTTGTTTTAAGGGAAACACGGCTGATAACTTCTATCTTGCCCTTCCACTGGCTGTGTTTTTTCAGTGCTTCTTCCGAATAGTTCATATTACATTTCCTTTCTGTATATTCATATTTTTATACACTCTTATAAATAATATGCGGATATTTGTCTAATTTTAGTATATACTGCCATCATTGCTTTGTCAAGTTAAAATCCCTTAGCGGCTCATTGACACGCCGCTTATAATGAGCTATAATATTCATATCACAAACCTCGGAGGAATAAGATGACGAAAAAGGACAAGCCGACAAAGAAATACCTCTTCCTTAAAATACTGGGAGCGCTTGCGGCAGTGTTTTTCATACTGTCTGCCATAAGCTTTCCCCTGAGAACAGTCCGCTATACACTTGTGAGCCGCAAGGTCTCCAAAAAGGTGCGTATCGTTCAGATATCCGACCTGCACAGCTGTTCATACGGCAAGAATATGAAAAATCTCATCAATGCAGTAGATGCGGCTGAGCCTGATATTATCGTGCTCACAGGCGATATTTTCGACAACAGGACGGATAACAAAAATTCCGATACCTTGCTTAAAGCTATTGCCCAAAAATATCCCTGCTACTACGTTTCGGGTAATCATGAGTACTGGGGGAATATGTGGGATACTTTCAGCAGGCGTGCGGAGAGCTTCGGCGTTACCGTGCTTCAGGGCGAAAATGTTGATATTGACGGCATTACGATATGCGGAGCGTCGGCAAAGTCTGATATCGGCGACAGCGTGAAGGTGTGCGCCGACAATGCCGATACCGATAGCTTCAATGTCCTCGTTGCCCATTTCCCCGAGAATATTGACTTTTACCGTTCATTCGGCAAGTTTGACCTGGTGCTTTCGGGTCATGCTCATGGCGGACAGTGGCGGCTTCCTCCGTTTATAAACGGTCTTTATGCCCCTGGACAGGGACTTTTCCCGAAATATGCAGGCGGCAGATATGATTTTGATGATACAACGTTTATTGTCAGCAGGGGACTGAGCCGTACTATGGAGCATTTCCCTCGCATATTCAACAATCCTGAGCTTGTTGTTATCGACATTTTGCCCGAAGGTGAGGACGGAGAATGACTCAAAGGATAAACTGGCTGAAAATAGCCAAAACAGCAGTGGGAGCAGCCATTGCAGCGGCTATAGCATACGGTCTGGGGCTGAACTATGCCGTTTCGGCGGGGATAATCTGCCTGCTGACGGTCTGCGATACCCGTAAGGAAACGCTGATGGTCACGCTTAAACGCCTGATGGCTTTTGCGGCGGTAACGCTGCTGTGCACTGCCGTGTTCTCGTTTGCAGGATTCAGTATCCCTGCGCTGGGATTGGTTCTGGCAATATTTCTTGCATTTTGCAGCGCTCTTGATATTAACGAAGCAGCCGCCATGAACAGCGTTATTGCGACACACTATTTCGCCTCGGCGGACTGCTCTCCTCAGATGATGCAGAATGAGCTGACACTTTTTGTTATCGGCGCCGGTATCGGAGTTCTGATGAACATTTTCGTGCCAACGGGCATCGGCAGGATACGCAGTATCCAGAAGGAGACCGATGAAAAGATCAGGCGGATAATCTCCCGAATGTCTGTGTATATCCTGGCGGAGGATAAAAGCGGCTACACAGGCTCATGCTTTGATGAGACATCACGGCTGCTGGCAGACCTGAAAAACTGCTCCCTCAGATACATCGGCAACTCCTTTGCGGAGGAGAAGGATTATTTCCTGAAATACGTTGAGATGCGCATAAGCCAGTGCGGCGTTCTTATGGGGATATACAAGGATATCATGGCGCTGAACCCCATTCATGAGTACGGCAAGCCCATATCGGACTTTCTTGCGAAAATGAGCGGAGAGTTCCACGAGATAAACGATGCCGCAGGGCTTCTGGAGGATATTGACGGGCTGTTTGCCCATTATTCCGCCGAGAAGCTGCCCGCAGACCGCAGCGAGTTTGAGTCCCGTGCGCTGATGTACCATATAATATGGGATCTGAAACGCTTCGTGACTCTGAAAGCGGATTTTGCGGCAGAGCTTTCCGAAAACGAAAAGAAAAGATACTGGAACATGGTGCATGAGAAAAAATAATTTGAAAAAATTCCAAAAAGCCCTTGACAAACGATGAAAAGTATGATATTATATTAAAGTCGTTAAAAACGATGAAGAGCTATCATATTCTAAAGACAGCAGGTGACTATGCAAAGCAATTTGCAGAAATCGTAAATCCTGCCGAGGAAAGATTGCTGTACATTAAAAATGTATGCCCTTTCCTGTCATTTGAAGGAAAGGTTTTTTCTTTTTATGAATGGGTAGCATAATTTTCAACTTTTTACGGAGGTGAAATTTTATGCCAAGCGCACAGGTTCTCGAATCCAAGAAGGCAAGAGCTGCTGTTGTAACCGATCTTATCAAGAATTCTTCAGCAGGTGTTCTTGTTGACTACAGAGGTATTACCGTTGAGGAAGATACTCAGCTCAGAAAAGAGCTCAGAGAAGCAGGTGTAACTTACTTTGTTGAGAAGAACACAATGCTCCGTATCGCACTCAAGGAAGCAGGTCTTGATGATCTTTGCAGCGTACTCGAGGGTACAACCGCAATCGCAGTTTGCGACCACGATCAGACCGCTCCCGCAAGAATCCTCGGTAAGTTTGCTGAAGCACACGACGATAAGTTTACCCTCAAGGCAGGCTACGTTGACGGCGTTATCTACGACGCTAAGGGTGTTGAGGCTCTTTCCAAGATCCCTTCCAAGGAGACACTGCTTGCTCAGCTGGTTGGCTCTCTCCAGGGTCCCATGCAGAAGCTTGCTGCTACACTCAAGGCTCTCGCCGACAAGAAGGCAGAGGAAGAGGCTGCTTGATCATAACGATCGTATGGCTGCCTGAAAAAATTAAATCAAAATATAAAGGAGATTATTATCATGGCTTCTGAGAAAGTTACAAATATTTTAGAAGAAATCAAGGTTCTTTCCGTTCTTGAGCTTGCTGAGCTCGTAGAGACTATCCAGGAAGAATTCGGCGTAACAGCTGTTGTTGCAGCTGCAGGTCCTGCAGCAGGTGCTGGCGCAGCTGCTGAGGCTGAGAAGACTGAGTTTGACGTTGTTCTCGCTTCCTTCGGTGAGAAGAAGATGGACGTTATCAAGGCTGTTAAGGATGCTTGCGGTCTTTCCCTTAAGGAAGCTAAGGAAGCTGTTGAGGCTGCTCCTAAGACTCTTAAGGAAGCTGCTCCCAAGGCTGAGGCTGAAGAGCTCAAGGCTAAGCTCGAAGCTGCAGGCGCTACTGTTGAGCTCAAGTAATCTGAGTTATAACATAAGCTTTTCAAAGGCTGCTGCACATTTGTGCGGCGGCCTTTTTCATTTGTCAGCCGTTAGGGCATTCATACTAATCCCCAATAAAACTATAGACAAAAAATCATCGCATAATCCATATACGCAAGATTATGCTCGATTTTTTGTATAGTTTTTAATTGGTTCTTAGTATCAGTTTATCAAATTTTTTTGACATAACGTGTAAGTTTGCAGAGCTATGCTTTTTTATTGCAATACTGACTGCTTAGTTTGAGATTGAATACTTTAAGAACTGAAAATTCACTGAAAATACATACAACAATACGCTAAGATTGCATAAAATGTCTATATTTGTTAAGAGCTTTTTATTGATATGGAACGACAGATATTGTATACTAAAATTGGGTAAATTAAGAAAACAATGCCTATGGCTTATTTTGCTTAATATAATTTTGTGAAAGGCTGATAAAATATGAAAACTCGTTCTAACGAAAACAACAAGAATTCTGCTGCCAAAAAGATAATCCCCGCTGTGGGTATGCTTGCATTATCCGCAACAATGCTTTCTACTTCCACATACGCATGGTTCACTATGAACAAGGAAGTTCAGATGACAGGTCTTAATATGACTGCAACTGTCGGCGAAGGTATGGAGATTTCACTGGCAGGTGTTGATGCAAGTGATAACATAACTGCTCCTACAACTGCACATCCTGATGATACAGAAACTGAAAAGGGTTGGAAAAGTGCTGTAGTTGTTGATGAATACTATAGTACTATCGGAAAATTCAAGCCTGCTTCTTCAACTACAGGTGTAACGCTGTTCGATGCTTTAAATTCAAGTGATGCGGGAAGAAAAGCAAGCAAATTTACCGATATAACATCGGCAAAAAATGCAAAAGTTAAAGCTTCCCTTCGTGATAAAATAAAAACAGGTACTGAAATTACTGTTGATGAGGCTAATTCAGGCTACTATGTTGATATTCCTGTTTATCTCAGAACAAATAAATCAGGTACTGATTCCGAGGATATTTACTATAAGATGATCATAAGCCCTCTTGATAAGGACGGAAAAGCTTCAACAGCTGATACTGATACCCTTTATAAGGCTGTCAGAGTTGCGTTTATGGCACCTGATGGAAAAACAAATTTAGCAGGTGAACAGATATTTGCTGTGGACAATAATTATTATGAAAGCAGAAAGGCTGTAAGTGCAGCTGATACAAAATCAGATGTTACTGTTAATCAGAATGCTACTGCTGCAACAGGAAAGCTTGAAGATATTACCGCAGCGGATTCGGGCCTTGATATTCCTCTTGCCAAGGACGGAGACAATTACGGCCATCTTGATTTTATTGTTCGTGTATGGCTTGAGGGCGAAAGCGAATCCTGCTACAATGAGAAGTCCGGTCAGAGCTGGAATATTGACCTTGCATTCTCTTTAGGTGATCCTGCAGCTAATGCTAATGCAGAAGGCTAATTAAGCAATTTAAAGTGAGGGTAATGCTGTACAGAAATGTATGGTATTACCTTTGCGTTGTTTATAGGGATAATAAGATTTTTTCGTTTTACGCTTGCTTTGTGTCAAAATTTGTACATTTTAGCCGAAAACTGAGGTGAGAAATATGTCTGATATAAATACTACGGTTGACGGCGTGCGTGCCATAGAAATGCGCTACCGTGCCATATGGTCATCTGTCGAAAAGCTTCCCGCTTTTTATCAGAGCAGCATAAGACTTAATTCTCCCGATATGGGCGTGCTTCTGCCTGAGCAGTTCATGCCTGTTATTGAGGCTGATGACAGATGTATTTCCATATTTAAGCTTGCACTTCTCCAGACGGTTAAAGCTGCTGAGAAATTCAATGACCGTGGACTGGATTTTGACTGGGTCTCGGTTTTTATTCCCCAAAGGCTTTTAGGCAAGAGTGACTGCGTTAAGACAGTCAGGGATTTTACGGCAAAAATAGAGGCTATCCCGCAGGGGATATGCTTTGAGCTGCCGGAATCCGTTCTTGCCGACAGCGGCAGCTGCGAGTCCATAAAGCAGCTCAGAAAAGCAGGATATCATATAATGCTCACAGGCGTGGACAGCGAAAGGTTTCCGCTTTTCAGGCTTGCCGAGCTGGAGCCTGAATATGTTATGCTAAATGAAGGCATCACCCGCAGGCTGGGCAAGGATTATGACACCGATTCCTGCATAAGCACCCTTACCTCGTTTATCAGCGGTCTTGGAGCGGAGACCATTGCAGCGGGAGTTTCCACAGAGAAAGAGGCAAATGAGCTTAGCGAGCTTGGCTGCTCATATTTCACAGGCAGCGAAAACGGAATATTTTCTGGCAAATTTGTATCAGACAGGTTTATCCGCAGGAAAAATCAGTCATCGGACAATTCATCGCAATAACATCATGAGCATTACAGAATGAGATTTTCGGCAATTTGAATATTACTGTATAGAATGGAGTTCTGATCTTGACTAAAGATGAAATAAAAACGGTGGATAATGCTGAACCTGCCGATACATATTCCGAGACCGAGCAGGACAGCAGAAACAGGGCTGCCGATATCCTTGCCCTGCGGCGAACTGCGGCAGAGGCGAGACGTCATAAGGTCATAGTCCGTGTAATAAGTGTTCTTCTGATCGTTCTGATAGCGCTTGTGGCTATTGCATATGCGGTATCATATTTTTATGACAGGTTCGGCAGCTTTACCGTTACCGTCAATAAATATGATATGGTAAATCAGGGACTTACTCTTTCGGAAACACCCGAGTATGAAAGATCGATAGCCACCCTTAATGCGGATATTGTTTATGATATGACAAATATCAGCGGCGAGGATATCCCACTGAATATCGACAAAATAAACGGCACTCACAACGGCGATAACTACATCGCTTACACCTTTTATCTTATAAATTCGGGAAGCGATACCGTGGCTTACAGCGGCGAAATGACCATGGAGAACATCACAAACGGCGTTGACGAGGCTGTGAGGATCGCTGTTTATGAAAACGGTGAAAAGACCGTTTACGGCAAGACCAAATCCAACGGAACAGGCAAGGAAAGCGACTGCGATAAGGAGTTTCAGTCCTCAACAGTGGTAATGAGCACCAAAAACGATAAATTCAGTCCGGGTGCAAAGGATAAATACACCGTTGTTATATGGCTTGAGGGCAACGACCCTGACTGCCTGGATAACATTATCGGCGGAACGATGAAGCTCAGCATGAAATTCAAAATTATAGAAAATACCTGATAAACAGCATAATATCCAAACATAATGATGTGAAAGGAAATGCTCGTAAAATGAAAAAAATACTGAACAATATTATAACTGTGATAGCGTGGATAATCCTGGCTTTCGCTCTTATCGTAACGATACTTGTGTTCTCGTCCGACAGGAACAACGGCGTTGCAAGCCTTTTCGGATATGTTCCCCTTACTGTTGAGTCTGATTCGATGCTCCCCACTTTTGCCAAGGACGATTTTATTATCGACAGGGAGATAGATGATGTCTATACGCTTGAAGAGGGCGATGTTATCACATTCTGGACCCTTATCAACGGTCAAAGGGTAAAGAACACCCACAGAATAATCGCTGTCAATAACACAGGGGACAATATCAGCTTTACCACCAAGGGCGATAACAACGATATCAAGGACAGCCTTAATGTTTATCCCGTTGATATCATCGGCAAGTGGACAGGCACCAGGATAAACGGCTTTGGAAAGGTAATGAGCTTTTTAAGGACAAAGACAGGCTTCTTTATCTGCATAATCATTCCTATGGCGATATTTTTCCTTTTTGAGCTTTATAAGCTCATGACAGTTATCGTTGAGGTCAAGACTGCCGCAAAGCCTGAGATAGACGAGGAAGAGATAAAGAAAAGGGCGATCGAGGAATATCTTGCTGAGCAGAAGAAAAAGGAAGCTCAGTCCGATGAAAAAAATGATGAATGATACGTTCATTCGTATAAGTTTGGAGTAAGCATATGAATGACTTCTTGAAATGGTTTTTCGTTTTCATATCCGAAATTCTCAAAGGCTTTGGAATGATATTCAAAGGTCTTTGGGAGGGCTTGAAGCAGATATTCAACATATCGGAATATGCAAAGATATTCAAGGACTATTCAGGTGACTTTAATGCGCTGGAATGGGTCTTTGCTGTTTTGTCGCTTATAATAGTGGCTGCTATTTTTGCACTGATAATATTCCTGATAGTTATGCTCATAAGGAAATATGTCCGTTTCAGACATTCTATAGTGGGTGATGAGGACGTTATAGAGGAGCTGGGCGTGCTCCAGCGTCAGGTCATAAAGCTTACAAAGGAAAAAGACGAGATCATGGCTATGAAGGTGGCTCAGATAGGCGTTCCTGCGGGAGCTGCTGCACTTCCATCAGGCGGATATGGGCTTCCTCAGAGCGCAGAATACAGTCAGGGCGAAGTACCTGCGGAGTCCGAACAGCCTGCTGCCGTTAACGGCGTAATACAGACCTCCGATGTGAGATTTTCCAAGCTTATTGAAGTTGATAACTACTACAAAAACTATATCGCTCCCGATTATGACAACAGCATCACTCTGGCGGCTATATGCGAAAACTACAGGAATTTTGCCTGCTCACGTATGCACCTTTATTACGACATAAGAACGGTAAGACTGTTCATAGCCGGCATGGCTTCAACAAAGCTTATCATTTTACAGGGTATTTCAGGTACAGGTAAAACCTCACTTCCATACTCATTCGGCAAGTTCCTGCAGAATGACACCACGATAGCATCTGTTCAGCCCTCATGGAGAGACCGCACAGAGCTTTTCGGATATTTCAACGAGTTTACCAAGAACTTTAACGAAACTGAGGTTTTGAAGAGAATATACTCCAGCTCATATAATGATGATGTTAACTTTATCCTGCTGGACGAAATGAACATCGCACGAGTTGAGTATTATTTTGCGGAAATGCTGTCCATTCTTGAAATGCCAAATTCCGATGAATGGAAGCTGGACCTTGTCCCCAATGTTTGGAGCACCGACCCCGAGCATCTTGACCACGGAATGCTGAGAATACCTCAGAACATATGGTACATCGGTACGGCAAACAACGATGACTCCACATTTGCTATCTCCGATAAGGTATATGACCGTGCCCAGCCCATAAATCTGGATTTCAAGGGCATTGCTTTTGAGGCACCCGATACGCCTCCCATGAACCTGAGCTTTTCACATCTGGATTCGCTGTTCAGTGAAGCCTTTCAGATGTATCCCCTCAGTCAGGATATACTGAAAAAGATACAGCAGCTTGACCTTTGGGTGATCGAAAGACTGCGAGTTGCTTTCGGTAACCGTATCATCAAGCAGATGAATTTGTTTGTGCCCGTATATGTTGCCTGCGGAGGAGACGAGCTTGACGGCGTGGATTATGTTCTTGCCACAAAGATTTTCAGAAAGTTTGAGTCCCTTAATCTTGCATTGCTCCGTGATGAACTGAGAGACCTTTGCATATATCTCCAGAAGCTCTTCGGCAGAAATTCCATGAAGGAATCAATAGCATATCTGGAAAGGCTCCGGAAGTTGTTCTGACAGCTGTAAAGTAAATATTATCTGCGGATAACGGCGCAGTGAAAGGAGGAGAGAAAGTGAACGAAGCCTACAGTGAATGGTTTGAAAAATTCAAGGACTGCACAGATCAGCTTGACAGTGACAGACTATATGAAAGCTTCCGCTCATCACTTTCTCACAGCCGAAGCACCATTGCGCTCAACCGCAGGATATTGGAAAAGGACATTGACGTAAGCTGGGTGGAAGCAATAGAAACAGGACTTGTCTCTATCGACAATGTTATCAGAAATCCGAGCAAGACTATTATCAATGTGGAGGAAGTCGTTCCCATTGCGCTTTCCAAGAAGATAACGGTGGATTCTGTAAAGCATCTTGCCCAGCACACCGACCTTATCCAGAGCGTTGACCCCGAAACAGGAAAGATAACCCCCTCCAAGGTGCTGAATATACATAAGGAAGAAAGCTATCTTACCTATGAGAATAAATTTGTAAACACTCTTATAGACAGGCTTTTTATTTTCGTAAACAAGCGGTATGAAAAGCTTAAAGCCGTTTCCTCCAGCGAAGAAGTATTTGCTATGGAGTACAACACGGCTTTTGAATCGGGCAGCGGCAGAAAAATGAAAATGACGCTGAACATCGAGACCTCCGATTCACTTGAAGCTGCCGATGAAAACGGCTCTACCCTATGGGACAGGGTTGAAAAAATACGCATGATCGTTGAAAGCTACAAGTCATCGCCTTTCTGCCAGCAGATGGGACAGAACTATATCCGTCCGCCTGTTATGAGAACGAATGCGATTATGAAAAACGTTGACCTCAAGGCGTGCCTTGTGCTATGGCAGTTCATTGAGGGGTATGACAAAACAGGCTATGAGATAAACGTTTCCGATTCGGCACAGAAGCCCGATAAGGAGTATGTGGAAAATCTTTATGACCTTTCGGCACTTAATCTCCTGCTTTTCAGGTCGTTTACTCAGGACAGCGAAGCGGAGGTGCTTAAAACCCAGAAAAGCAAGGCTGCCGCACCCCGTGTGCTGAGAAAATTTGACAAGGTGAGCTATGATGAGCATGAGCTTGTCATTGGCAGCGACAGGCTGACCGATGATTCCACTTTGGCTCAGGATAACATTTCCGAAAACGAAAAAATACTTGCCGAGATCGACAAGATAATAAAGATAGAGACCGAATACTACAAAGCGGAAGAACAGAAGCGGCTGGAAGCCGAGGAAAAGGAGCGCAGAAGACAGGAAGAGGAAAGACGTATTGAAGAAGAACGCAGGCTTGCCAGAGAAAAGGCTGAACGTGAGGAGCAGGAGCAGCTTGAAAAAGCCCGCCTTGAAGCTCTCAGGCTGGAAAAGGAACGCATTGAGCGTGAAGAACAGGAACGTCTTGAACGTGAGCGCATAGAGCGTGAACGTGCCGAGCTGGAAGAACAGAAGCGCCTTGATGCCGAGCGTGATGAGCTTGAAAAGATGATAAATGCCGAGATGGACAAGCTTGAAACCGAAAAGCAGAGCCAGAAGGAAGAGGAAGAACGTCTCAGGCACGAGCGTGAGGAGAGGGAAAAGCTCAGAGCGGAAAAGCTTAAAGAAATGCGTGCATATCTTGAGCAGAAGAGCTTTGACGAGATATATCCCGAGTATTCAAAAAATCCTATCTATGTTATCAGGCGCAGCCTGCGCAGGCTCATATCCCTTATAAGGCAGGACGGCGCTGTTATCAGAGAAGGCGATTCGGACGATCCAAAGCTTATCGAGCGTATAGCTGCCGAGGCTGCCGCCAAGGCTCAGGCTCAGCGTGATGAAAAGGAAATGGCTGAGATGCAGGTGCTTTACGAAAAGTATGCGCCGAATTTCAGGCAGAGAACAAAGCAGCGCTTCAAGGCACTGTTTGCCAAAAAGCGCAAAAAGGTTTATGTTATGCCTGCACAGATGCCTGTTCAGCGTTCTCCCAAGGAGCAGAGGGCTTATGACAGGCAGATGAAGGAGCTTTTCAGAAAATATCACGTAAGCTTTATAACAAAGCTTGTCAGAAAGATTAAGAAAGAATACTAAGAAAGGCAGCTTCCTATGGCAAAGAGCAAATCAGGTGCAAATGTGATAAAGCCGGCAGGTCAGTTTATTGCATGGGCAGTGCTGATAATCATAACTATGCTGACGGCATACATAATGATATCAAATATGCAGAACAAGCCTGCGGTGCTTTTCGGCAGGAGTATCGTCAAAGTCGTCAGCGGAAGCATGGAGCCGTCCATTCACAGCGGCGACTATATCATTATCGAAAAGACTGATTGCTCGGAGCTGAAAGCAGGGGATATAATCTGCTTTTATTCCCATGACAGCGCAATATACGGTATGCTCAACACCCACAGGATAGTGAGGATACTTGATGACGGCAGCTTTGTTACAAAGGGCGATGCCAACAGCGCTGAGGATCCTTCAACCGTAACATATGACACTATTGTTGGAAAATATACGGGCAAGGTCAGATTTCTCAGGTGGCTCAATTCCTTTGAATCGGCAAAAAAACTGATACTTGCGGCTGTGGTCGTAGTAATGTCTGCAACTGCTGTGTATGAGGTCGTTACCATTGCAAAGGTCTCAGCCGAATGCAGGGCAAACAGGAAGAATAATGATGATGCAGTGCGTGAGGCTATCGAAAAGGAAAAGCAGAAGCTGTATGAACAGGGCTATAAGCCTGAAAACAATGACGATAAAAAGGAGTGAGGACATCTGAATCAGGAAAAAATCATGAAAGCCAAAATGATAACGGCTATTCTTGTGGCTGTGGCCTCGCTTCTGGCGGTGTTTGTGTTTGCAGGGCTTTATTTTAATGAGCGCCAGAGGATACGCACCGATTACATTGCGCAGTTTGAAGAAAATCTTTTGCAGGCAGCCAAAGAGATCGACGCCTACATCGAAAAGGGGACGGACTATGACCTGCATTACAGCATGGCAGTATCCGACCTCGGAGCAGCAAGGGCAATGATATTCTGTGTCAGCGATTACACCGAAAAGCAGAAAACCATAAACGAGATACATTACTGTTTTATAAAGTACCCCGAACAGATGAGAGATAAGCTTCCCGAAGCTTCACAGGCGTTTCACGATGTTGCCGATCACCTTGACAAGGGTTATGACGAATTAAGGGCGATAATCGAGTCTGTGGACAAGCTCGGAAATTAAAATACAGAGGAGAGCGCATTATGTTTGAACAGAAAAAGTACAAGCAGGAAATAAAAAGATGCAGAGCGACCATAGAGGAGATCGAGAGAAAGCGTTCACGTTCCCAGTCGGCTCTTGTTCAGGCTATTCTTTTGCAGGAGGAGCCTAATGAAGCGGACGTTGAGTGGTTCAACAAATACACGGGCGAGATATCCGCCTGCCGTAATCATATGGCTGAAATGCAGAAAAAGCTTGATGCCTATATGGCTGAAAAGCAGGATAAGAAAAAGAAGAAAAAATAATCAGTACGAAAATATGCGGGAAAGGAGCGGTCTGCTGTGGCAAAGGGCGGCAAGAATATATCGGGCAGTGCAAAGCCTATAATATTTATGCTTTGTGCGGCAGGCGCACTTATCTTGCTTCTGGCTGCTTTCTATTCCTTCGGCTGGTTCACCAACAATAAGGAGACCTCCGGGGACATGGCGGCGCTGAGGGCCACAGATGCGGATTTTGAGCTTGCGGCTGTGGGGGAAAGCGGCATATATGATGACTACCTTACCGCAGCTGATGGCATAAGCCGGAGCAATATCAGCACAGGCAGTCTGTTCGGCTGGATATCTCCCATTTCCACAGGCAGCGGCAGAGCTTCCGTAAAATGGGTCATGAGCGACGACAGCAATTTCGGCAACTCATCAAAATCCGGAACAGGCATACAGCCGGGAAGCTCGGGAATGCTCACTTTTTATGTTATTCCCAACCGTGACCTTGAGCAGCTTGATCTTACTTTTTTACTTGATGCCGTTCTTTACACGTCGGCTGCGCAGCCCAATAAGGACAATACCGACTGCATAATAGATGCAGGTGAGCCTGAGGCTGAGCTGGTAAAGGGTCATATCCTTTTTTTCAGGAATTATGATGAAAAAACAGGGCTTTATTCTGATATGATAACAGATACGTTTGATTTTTCCCGGCAGAATGTAAAATCGGATACGGCATACAGGCAGGATATCTACTGGGTGTGGCCATACATGGCAGCTCAGCTTATACTTCCGCAGGATGACAGCAGCTTTGTCGGAAACGATCACGGCAAGCTTATTTCAGATGAGGACACGGCAGCATTAAAAAAAGACATGGCAAAGAACCCCAACAGATATTTTGCCGATCCCGATTCTGACGGGGATATTTCCATATCCGAGGACGAGCTTAACGGCATAACAGGTGTCAACAGCGATTATTACAGCACTGTTGATGCCTATTGGAACGAAGCAGACCAGAAGATAGGCAAAAAAGTAGGATATATCGAGCTGCAGGTATCAAATACCGAGCAGTGATTGTGGAGAGGTTCAGATGAAAGGCAAAGGAAAACGGCTGCTTATTGCATTTGCAATGACAGCGCTGATATTCGCAGGTTCGGCAACGGCATACGCATGGTTTACATACCAGCGCAGGCTGACCACCATAACAAAGATAACTGCCCCCACTGCTCTTATTATAGGTGCGGGTCAGAAAGAAAGCTCGCAGAACATTGATATCGGAGAAATAAATGTTGAGGACGTGGCAGGAAAAAAGGACTTTGTGTTCAGCGTTTATTCAGATGAATCTGTGGGAAAATACAAGCTCCAGCTGGCACATACCACCAATATAAACTTTACTTACACGATATTTCCTGCCCTGGAGCAGCAGGGCAGCGGAGATGCCAAATATGTTGATGAGGACGGCACTGCACATTATTACAGCAAAAGCGGCAGCGCTGCTTCGGGCAATTATCTCAATCTTGGCAATGACGGAAAAACAGCTAACAACAGTCTCCACAAGGAGTCATACCACAGCTATAAAAATGTGCAGGAGAACGCAGAGCCTCTTTACTGGCAGAGCAATGAGATACAGCCTGAAAATAACAGCGGTCAGGGCTTTGTAGATTATTATATCCTTGAGATAAGCTGGAATGATGATGTGCGCAATGACAAAGAGACTGATATGGTGTATCTGACAGCGGGTATTGTATAAGAACCCGTCTTCACAAGCATATGCGCACGTCTTTTCGGCAAATTTTGCCGCAGACTGCGTTAAAAATCCTTGCCGGGCGAAAGCCCGCCTGCGGATTTTTGCCTACTCTGCAACAAAATTATGCTCGAAAATCCGCACACATTTCTTATGAAGACAGGTTCTAAAATTCCGAGTAATACCGGTGATATAAATATGAAAACTAATGTAAAAAACAAAAAGCATATTGGCATAGCAGTCCTGATCTCTGTCATAGTTCTGACAGTTATCAGCGCTGCGGTAAGTGCGGTTTATATAAATCAGAATATAGTCAAAAAAGTTGTTTCCACCAAGGGAGCGGGCGGAACTCCGTTTTCGTCCAATTACCTTCTCCTTGTTCCAAAGGAGACAGCTTCATTTGCTATGAAGACCATTTACTGCTCCGAGGGAGCGGATTCGGCTCAGTTTGTTATAAATGTTTGCAACTATGTGCAGAATGACCCCTCAAATGTAAATGAAAATGATATCAGCTACACTCTGACCCTTACTTTGATGAATTCCGACGGTTCGGTATATTCAGGGGATACAGAGGGGCTGGCCGTTACCGACAATGACGGAAGCGCCCACAGCTTTTCGTCAGGAGTATGTACGATATCGGGACAGCTTCTTGAAAAAAATCAGAGGAGCGTAAATACATATACAATAATCGTTCCAAAGCAGATGGTGGGAGCTGTTCAAATGAGCGCTGTGGCGGAACCCTCCGACAGCAGCTCTTACAGTGCGGCAAACGGCAATAAGCTGGGAAGAACATTTACTTTTGCGGAATACAATGCCTCTGCCACCACATGGACAGGCAGCTTTTCCGAGACTGATGCCTACGGCTATGATGCTTTCAACTACATCATACGTGGACAGGGAAAGGGTACTGTTACACTGACATGGGACGCTTCTCAGCTTGAAATAAACAAGATTTTCCTTGACAGCAACGGTTTGCAGGGAAATGTAACATCAAACGGAAATATGAAGTCACTCAGCTTTGAGGTGGATTCCACTGACGGTCAGAACCGCTATGACATACAGTTTTATAAGACAGAGAACGGAGTTTATACCGATATGGAGAAGATAAACGGATATGTGACCGTTGATTTCAGCGAAGCAGATTCGCAGTAAAGTTTTTTAGTGCTTGATAGGAGCAATCTTATGAAATACAGATCAAAAAGCAGATTTACAGCCTTGTTGACTGCGATAGCGATGATTGCAAGCAATTTCACCGCAAGCAGTCCCGTTTCAAGGTATGTATTAAATGAAATAAATGTAAGTGCTGCCGATGGAGCAGAGGGGGAGACTACAACTGCCCCTCAGGAGACGACTGTTACCGCAGTGACGGGTGAAGCCGACGTTCCCGATGATAATGAGCAGTCGGACAGTTCATCTGAAGCTGCTGTAACCAATGTATCGCAGGACGACAGCACTAACATTAACACAACAACTGCTGTGGCAGATGATGCAGCAGACGATACGGACGGAACTTCTGTGCCCTCTGACGACACGACCGTGCCTGACGGCACATCGGACGATACTTCTGAAACTGACGGTGACAACACCGATGATACACCTGTTTCCGACAATGTTATCACAATAAATACCTCCGAGCAGTTTGTTGAATATTCAAAAAATTATGATGCAGACCCTGCAAAATATCAGAATATTGATGTTTCCATTGCTATTGCATCAGGTAATCTTGATAATCTGGTGGGCTTTGTAAGCATCGGAACTGAACAGTTTCCTTTTGCGGCAAATATTAAGGTAACAAGCGATTCCGAATTCAAGCTGACCATTGATCAGCCGCTTTTTGCTTATATATATGACTCTGCAAATATAAATACCGATGTTATAATTTCAAGGTCAAATCCTGTAAGCGGAGATGTGTCCGATTCAGCACTGTTTGCGGAGCACGTTATACATGATACTGAAAAAGACGCTGCCGCCGACTGGAGCGTAAGCATAAGCAGCACTGAGACAGCCTTTTCCTCTGTGATAGGGTCACTGGGAGAGAATGCAGATGTTAAGCTTGCCATAACCAACAACGCTGATTCTGCTTCTGTATCGGGCAGCGGCAGCGTAGGTCTTGCCTGCGGCAGAATGGAGAAAAATTCATCGCTGACTGTGACAACTTCTGGTACCGCTTCTTACAATGTTTCCTCCTCAGGCGGAAACGCAGGCGGAATGGTCGGTACCATGGCAGACGGCAGTGCATTTACCCTGAACAATGAATTTGCCTTAACGGGAGAAGTAACTGCGGTAGGCTATGCAGGCGGTCTGGTGGGCTATGCGGAAAATGCGGCTGTTTCTTTTGAGGGTACTGCAATGGTATCGGGAACAGTCAGCGGGTCTTTGGCTACAGGCGGCGTTTTCGGATATTACAAAAGCTCGGAAGCTGAAAACAGCTTTGATATTTCAAAATATGCAGTTAACTGCACCCTTAACGGGGAAAGCTCCGGAGGACTTTTCGGAAAGCTTGAAAACAGCGGAAACATGACCATAAGCAAACATGACACCGAAGCCGCTGATATAAGCGTTAACAGAACATCTTCCGACAAGCAGACCTTTGGCGGTCTTATCGGCACATATCTTTCGGACAATACAAGCAACTCTCTTACTATAAGCGGGATCTCTGTGTCTGCCGATAATTCGGCAGGCGGTGCGGAATATTTCGGCGGACTTATAGGCAAGGCAGATGACGATTCATATATCAGGCTGGAAAATGTAAGCGTTTCTGCATCAGGCTGCACAAATGTAACAAGCTTTGGCGGAATTGCAGGCTATGCGGACAAGGCTTTTATTGATGCCGAAAATGTAACGGTGAATACTAACGGCGATTTTATGGGCGGCGGTGTTATCGGAAATATGAACGGCGGCGTTCTGCGCCTTGGCGGCACGACTGACCTTACAGGTACAAAGGCAGCAGGCGGCGGACAGATAATAGGCACAAGGGGAGCTGCGCTTATTTATGCTCAAAACGGCTGGCAGCTCAACAGGGGAGAGGCTTCGGCCTTTGATGATATAGGCACATGGGGCGAGGTGCTGAGACTCGGTTCTTCACTTCGTGAGGATAATATTTTCAGTATCAATGAAACGGAGCATACCGTTACTGTAAAAAGAGCAGGAACCACAGTGGGCAGCCTTGCTGAATTTGCTGTTCTGGCACTGAATATGCAGCTGAACAGCGGAATTTCTTCCGACAGCACACTTCTTTTTGAAAGCACGTCAACAACGAGCACAAGCCTTTTAAGCTCGGATATTACATTAAACTGCAATATTGATCTTTCGGGCACAGGTATAACAGGTCTTACCCGTGACGACGGGGAAAATGATGCCTATACAGGAACTTTTAACGGCAACGGTCACACTATCACTCTTGCCATTGGCGAGCCTTACGGCTATCGCAGCAGTACAGCTCTTGCAGCAGGTGACACTTCCGATGGAAACGGCTGCATATACAGTCACTATTACAATGGACTGTTTTCCAAGACTGGTTCGGGCGTGAAATTTTCTGACCTGACTGTAAGCGGCGTGATAAACGTAAAATATAAGGACAACCTGAAATATTACATAGGCGGACTTTCATCTACCCATAAGGGTGACATTACTGCCGAAGATCTGACTGTCAGCGAAAAGATAAGCGTTTACGGCACAGGCAGAGAGTTTTGCTTTGCAGGCGGTATAATCGGCAACATTTCTGAGGGTACAAACCCTGCTGTTGTGATAAAAAATTGCGTTATCTCGCCTGAGATAGTGTTTGAAGGATATCAGCCGTACAACAGTGAATTTGTATGCGGCGGTGCGCTGGCGGAGATCGGACAGAATGACAGCTTTTCGGTAACAGCCGAAAACGTTACGCTCAGACCATCAATAACAAGCAACAGCAGCCATGAGTACAAAAAAATAGGCGGATTTATAGGCAACATCAGCAACAGTAATGGTTCAGCTTCTGTCAGAACTGTATCTATCACAAATATGACCATAGACGGGGCAAAGATAGTGTCCGAAAACGGCGGAGCTTTGCTCGGCGAGTCATGGAACAACTGTGAGGTTTCTGTCGGCTCTGAGAACGAAAAGGGCATAACCGTAAAAAGCGCAGAGGTCACTCAGAATGGAAAAGGTGGTTTTGCAGGCCTTGTAACCAATGCTACAGGCTGCTGGAAGGTATATGGTGTAAATATTGAAGCAATAACCGTAAGCGGCACTTCGGCGGCTTCCTTTGGTATGCTCGTAAATAAAGGCGTTTATGCCGCTGACAGGGTAACAAATGCTCTCTACCTTGAGATCGAGAGTGAAAATGCTTATAATATCAACAGTGCCAATATAAATGTCGGCTCGGCTGTTTATGATGAAATTATCGCTACCTGTTCGGGCAGCTTTGATGATGAAGATGCCGTTCTTTTGAATGATACGTGCGCTGTTGTTTCAATACATACAAGCGGCGGAGCTGTAACAATGGACGGTGCGGGCTGCAATACCTATCAGAATCAGACCTCTGTAAAAAAGGCAAATCCCTATTCCAGATACTATTATGATCTTGATGTTATCAGAGGTAAGAATGTTTCTGAGCGCACCGATACCGAAAAGCTTATGCTGTGGAGCGTAAATCTGTACGCTTACAGCAATATCAAGCAGTATTTCAATGATGCTTTTAATAAGACCTCTATCCCCACAGGCAATTATGATTTGATAGGCTATTCCTACTATCCCGTAGATATGCCGTCAGGCATGAATATTGCGGACGGAGCAGTCTTCACATTCTGCAATGATAAGATAGTGAACAGCGAAAAGCCTGCCGTCGGCGAAAGGTCGCAGCATTATCTTATGCACTGCGGACTTTTCAGAAATGCAAACGGAAACATAACATCGGGCAATATCAAAACATCGGGCAATATCAAATTTTCGGGCACTGTCGGCGCAGATTCCGACTACAGCGGAGCATTGTTCTGCGGAACTGTTATGGGCTCGGTAAACAGCACAGCAAAAGCTGTCCTCAACGGCATTGTCCTTGACGGCATAAGAGTAAACAGCACTGAAAGCACAGCTCCATTGCTTATAAATAAGATCGACAGCTATACTGCTCTTGAACTCAGCAATGTAAGCACTACCGAGAAATACAGGACAGAAAATATCTCTGCTGCCGCTTCAAGCCTTATCGGCGATGTGGGCAACAGCGACGGAAACTCCAAGGATATCAAGCTCACATTCAGCGGACTTACTCTGGACGGCAGAAAAGCGGCAATATCCGACACTGCCGTAAATGCAGCTCTCAGCACAGCATATAATACCGATAAGTCAATTTTCAGCAAGGCGATTCTGCTCAACAGCTTTAAGTTCAAAGCAGGAAGCAACTGCTCAGGCACATATAATTTCAGGCGTGATGAGGACTGGGACGAAGATGCTGCCAAGCATAACGTTGCATATGGTATGGAAATATCCGGTTCCAAAGAATACAAGGGTATGCAGAAAATGTATTTCAAGAGCGATTCATACACCAATCCCACAGGCGAAAACGCTGAATATGATTTCAGCGGATTTCTGCCCTATGTTGCGGTATCCTACAGTGAAAATAATAATTATCACGAGATAAAGGTCAATCAGACCGCTCTGGCGGAGCTTGACACAGGCTGCGGAACCTACAATGACCCTTATATAATAAGTCAGGGAAAGCAGCTGGAGCTTCTTGACAAGATACTCAGCAACAACCTTGGCGACAGCGAGGACGGCGCAGTTGTAAACTATCAGAAGAACAGCTATTCAGCATGGTGCAAGGAGAAAAACAGCCATAAGGTACTGTTATGGGATGCCGAAAGCAGCAGCTTTAGATCTGAGGACGGCTCAACAAGCGTTAAGCTTGCCGATATGCAGAAGGAACTTGCGTCGGCTTACTATATGCTTGGCAACTATGTTACCATAACCTCGGCTGACTTTGTGGGAATAGGAAAAAATGTGCCGTTTAAGGGAGCGTTATTCGGCAATGGCCATGCCATAACCAATAAAACTGCCCAGCCCCTTATTTATCAGAGCACAGGTGCGGTCATAAAGAATATTACCGTTAATGTAACCGCCAATTTTAAAGGAAAGTTTTCCGCAGCTGCTGACAGCAAGTATGAAACAGATGGCGGTACAGCTGCATTTTACGGCGGAGTTATCGGCATAGTAAACGGCGGCGACAACATTATTGATAATGTAAGCGTTGAATTTACAAATGCGGGAACTATTGACATTAAATCGGGTACTAACTACGGCAATAAGGCTGTTGGCGGATATATCGGCGTTATCAGATACGGCGGAGTTATTTTCCGCAATATGGACAATGCTTCACATTCTGGAATTACTGCCGACATGAACTCCATATTCGACAGCAACGCTCTGCTTTACTGCAATCCCATTATCGGTAGAGTGATTGACGGCTTTGCAGTGACTGAGACCTCTGCATTCAACGGAGCAGAAGATAAGGTCACTATGAAGAACGGCACAAAGAACTATTCCATTGCGGATATCAGCACGGCTGCCGATAAAATAAGCTTTGAAAGCAATGGCACAAACTCAGGCACAATAAAGATCAGCGATTCCCAGCAGTTTTTTATTTTGGGTTGTATCTCCATGAGCGGTGCGGGAAGTGCCGATTCAAGCGGATATTCCAAGTTCAGCTACGGTGAGAATAAAATGGTCCGTCACGCCCTGTACAGCGATATAGGTACAGATGACACTGAGGGTAACACGTCTGATTATGCTGTTGCAAAGACTGACGCTTATGTGAAAAACACTGTTCCGTACATCATATACAAATACACAAACGCATATAGCGGTTCATATCCTGCAAGGAACCTGACAAACCACAATTTTGCATTTGATATCGACCTTGCCAATAACACATATGAACTTCCCGACGGCTTCCGTGGAATCGGCTCTCTCAACAGCTCCGATGCCGATATGGCAATGCACGTAGGAAACCTGAACGGAAACGGTTCGACTGTCAAGCTCAATATGAGCTTTTACAGGTACGGAAAAGATTATGATCGGTATTATAACGATATTAACATCAATAATACAACTTCCGTTGATTGTAAAACCGGATTGGGCTTGTTTAATAATCTTATTCAATCAAGTGATAATGAAAACAATACAATTTCAAATCTTACCATCAGCGGTCATGTCGATTATGAGTATTATAAAGATCACAGTGGAAAGAAAAATATTATTTATGAGAATAATAGTTCTTTCAGCTGTGTAGGTGCTTTGGCGGGTGTAGGCAGTAATTTGCGACTTAATAAGATACAGCTGGAGGAGCTTAGTGTTAATTCGTGTTTTGTTTCAGGAGGAATAGTCGGCTTTGCAAAGGGATTTGTTCAAATTAAAGACTTGAAATCAGATGATCTGAACGTTAGTGCCAATTTCTTTTCAGGCGGAATAATTGGAATTGCAGGAAATTGCAATGTGAAGATCGATGGCAGTTCCGATTCAGAAGGAATGATCAGGGGTTCGATTACTTCAGGATCAATAAGTCTGGTCGGTGATACAAGCCGTGGTGAAGGTGCATCATTATATGGTGTTGGTATTGGTGCTGCCGCTGTTATCGGAGCTTTCCTAAATACCAATAATACGGTGTTAACAAGTTTATCGGTGACAAACATCAACATAGAAGATATGGACATCAGTGCACCTCTAATAGGAAGAGCAATGTTAGGCGGTATTGTTGGCTGCTGCGGAAATACTACTGCAAAAAATATTCAAAGCCGAATACAGAATGTTGATATTAAAAATGTGGATATCAATAAAGAGGTCAAGAGATTTGCTTTTAACGGAGGGATTATTGGACTGGTCAAGGAGGGTGTAAAGAAATGTGAAATAAGCAATGTGAAGATAATCGGTGATAAGAATAATAAAAATACCATAACCGGTTACAGGCACAGTGGCGGTATTATAGGGTTGACATCAAGTAATACAATAATTGACAACTGTTTGATTGAGAATTACGAAATGATCACAGACGAATACGGAGAAGATGTAGGAGGTATAGTTGGAAAAATAAATGAAAATAAAAGTACTTTGATTGTAAAAAACAGCAAAATCTCGAATTGTGTAATAAAAATCAATGATAATAACAGTAAGAACGGTGATGGCACTTATTCAGGTGGAATTGTCGGAAAAATGGCTAAAAATTCTTGCTTATATGGCTATAATATTTCATTGGATAATGTTCAGTTTATCAATAATGAGAACTCAAAAGCAGGCGCAGGTGAGATATGCGGCTATATGCAGAACAATACCAAGGTGAAAGTGGTTGGCATCAGCTCAAGAAAAGGTGACAGCGGAAGTCCCGCTAATATTATAAGCAAAAAAGACAACAACGCTGAATCAATCTGTATCTACGCTGACTACAACGGCAAATGCCTTGATGAAGCGGCTGCAAATAAAGAAGCATCAACTATCAACAGCGACAGCAATGTTGACGACATGGGAGCATATCCCTATGTAACGGTAAATCCCAAGAATGTTATTGACAAGACTGCCGACAGTCCTAAGTTTCTTACAGGCGACGGTGCTGACAAATCGGCGGTTGAGGCTATCATAGCCGATATCAGTAATGGTACAGGTTACATAAATGCTGCCGATGAGTACAATGATGTCTTCCAAAAGTATGAGGGTAAGCTTACAACCTTCAATGAGAAAACAGGTGCGTCAGTTCCCGATGATTTTTCGGTGCTGCTCATAAATGAGTCCAACTACAGAAAAATCACCGAAATGCTCAACAGCTTTATCCATATCCTTACAAATGATACATCTGTCAGCAGCTATGCTCAGACAGGCAGCAGTGTTTTTAGTATTGACATAATGCCAATGAGACTGAATGAGACAAGCGGAGCTTTTGAATCAGGGGAGAACTTTACCAAGACGCTGGAATGCAAAAACGGTTATTTCAGAATGACTGATATGGATTATGACAGCAACTACAAGCAGTTTACTCTGATAGATATCCGGTATCTTGACCCTGCCGATGCCTCAAAGACTGCATATCATCTGTACATTCCCGTTTATGTTGAAAAAATGCTGAACTTTGATTTCAGGGCAGCCGCTCTTTCGGGAACGACTTACAATGTAAGCGCATATACCGACGGCAATCCTGTTCTTGAAAACTATGGCACTCCTATTACAGCGCACGTTACATATTCTTACAAGAGAACTGCTGAGGAATGGCAGAATGTTATCAACGGCGGAGAAGATCTGCTTACGGCATACGGAAAATATGTACTTCTGGAAAGCAAGCAAGACCTGCCCGATGATACAAGTCTGGTGCTGGTGGACAGAAACAACGGTTCCAAGGCGTATTATTCCACAATAGGCGAGGCTTTTACCGCCTCTGACGATAAGCTGGACTTTTCTAAGTTCAGCACCTCCGACGGCAAAGGATTTGAGCCTGTGACTTTCTGCGATCTGCTGAAAAAAGCGGCAGATATAACAGTTTCGCAAGCTGACGACGGAACACTTGTAAAATGCAGCAATGATATTTCAAAGGCGACCTTTAAGATAGGAGACGATTATTACAGAAAAAAGACAGAATCCGATACAGATGCCTCATTGCTCTATAGCGTGACCCTTACTGCTAAAGAGGGCATGACCGATGCTGACGGTATTCTTATTCTTGATGAGGATTATTATATCAGTTTTTTCACCAAGGCTGACAACAGCGAGCCAATGAGAAACATCACCATGAAATGCGGCTCAAGGCTCGGTGATACTGATATGACACCCTCACGTCTGGATAACGAAAGTGCATCGGAGAGTATGGTGCATATGATACTCGGAAATCTGTATGACCAGACCTTTACTTTCAGGACTACCGGCGACCAGGTCATCAACGACAGTAACCGAGCGCTAAAAGCCGAGCTTACCGCTACCATCTCCTTGAAGTCGGAAAGTGCGGAAAATGTCAAGTCATACCTTAATTATGACTCGATAAAACTGTATCACGGCTTTGTTATTGAAGCCACAAGAACGGACGAAAACGGAACAGAAAAGGGCATAAAGGGAAATCCCAGCGTTTCGGGCACATATAAGATAGGCAGCACGGAATATTCCAAGAATTTCTCCAACACCGATTCTGTGATAATGGTATCGGGAGGAACGGCGGAAGCTCCCGTGGATATTAAAGCTCGGCTGATAAGCGGCAGTGTGACCATTACCTGCAACGACCTGATGATCGTTTATCCTGACGGAGAGAGCATTATTGCCCAGTTCCCGGAACGTAGGGATCAGGACGATACCTACGGAGTTACATTGTCGGCAAGTTCAAACCTTGCTTATGTTCCCGATAATATTGAGCAGAGCAAGATGTCCGAAAGCAGGAGCGACAGCAACGGCAAATCATACTACCGTGAAAACATCGAGGCTGCTACACTGAGCTACAATCTCCCGTCAAATTCACCCAATGAGATGATAAGGCTCGGCATCAACGGTCTTGATACCAATGACAAGATAACAGCAGTGGGTTATTACAATGTTCTTAACCTGCCTGAGACTGCTATTGACAGGGCAAAAAAGGTCAAATTCACCCTTTCGCTGTATCAGAAAACAAGTACCGGTATATATGACGCTGTCCCGATGGCGGAATACCTTGAAAACATAACGCTTTATGAAAAAAACGGTACAGCCAAAGCTCCTGTATCAGCCGGTGATTCTTATGAGTATGTATTTGACAGGGAAACCGAGCTGAACTATGAAGCAGGTTCGTTTGAAGTAGTATCAAGCTATTCTGTCATAACCGGTGCGGAGTTTGAAGGCGGTAAGAAAATATATTCAAACTACAAGGTACAGCTCACTGCTCAGCTGCTTGATGAGAACTATGATCCCATTGAAAATTCAGGCTGCAGTGACTATATAATTTATACGAATGCTAAAATCAACTCGCAGCTTATATCGGTGGGCTGATATTGCATATTGGTAAATGCACTTTTTCGCTTCGGCGGGAAGTGCATTTTTCTGTGATGTAATACTAATCTTCAATCAACCTACAGACAAATCCTCGGCTGAAATAAGCCCATTCTTCGTCAAGCTCCCTTGCCGGGCGGCAAGCCCGCCTGCGGTCACTTTCCTAGACTGGTCTTATTTCATCTGTCGGCTTTGCCCATAGAACGATTGAAGATTAGTATAAAAAGAGCAGCAGTCAAATTGGGCGTGAAATTTGCATAAAAAAACGCTCCTTACTTTGCAATATACAAAATAAGAAGCGTTATACATACGAAATATATATGCTGAAAAGAAGTCCGTAACTCGGATTTTTTACCTTTTGCGTATATCATAGCTTTGATATATTTTTCTTAATTCAGCCTCAAAATGCAATTCGGGAAAGAACCGTCAAACGACGTATTTAAGCCGTTTAAAATCAGTCTTCTTCCTCTTCCTCAGGCATATCCCAGTTGTGATATACGTTCTGAACATCGTCGTTTTCTTCGAGGTTTTCCAGGAGAAGGTTCATCTTTCTGATAGCGTCCTCATCGGTGAGAGTGGTGTAAGTAGAGGGGATCTGCATAGCCTCAGCGGAAATAACCTTGTAGCCCTTTGCTTCAAGAGCTTCTCTTACTGCGCCAACATCGGAAGGCTCAGTCTCGATCTCGATCTCGTCATCGTCCATGGTAAAGTCGGAAGCGCCGCAGTCGAAGATATCTTCCATTACCTTGTCCTCGTCAAGACCTGTGTTCTCAACAATAACAATGCCTTTTTCGGAGAACATGAAGGATACGCAGCCTGTGGTACCCAGATTGCCGCCAAACTTGTCGAAGTAGTGGCGGATATCGCCTGCTGTACGGTTCTTGTTGTCGGTAAGTGTCTCAACGATAACAGCAACGCCGCAGGGACCGTAGCCCTCGTAAACGTTAGCCTCGTAGTTGGTCTTGTCACCGTCGCCCATAGCTTTCTTGATGATTCTGTCAATGTTGTCGTTGGGCACGTTGTTGGACTTTGCCTTTGCGATAAGGTCACGGAGCTTGGAGTTGTTGTTGGGGTCTCCGCCGCCTTCCTTTACGCAAACGGCGATCTCACGGCCGATCTTTGTGAATACCTTAGCCTTAGCGCCGTCGGTAGCTTCCTTTTTTCTCTTGATATTGTTCCATTTGGAATGTCCTGACATATTAAAAACTCCTTTAAATAAATTTAAGTGATTATGTCCGCCTGTCGGCTTTCTATGATCTGTCAATAAATAACTTATACGATCTGTCTCCGCAGCATATGGGCTTGCCGTGGGAGACTAATATGCGGTCGGGAGCAAGATCAATGATCCTCTCAATAGCCTCCCTTGCCCGCAGCGGGCTTTCCGCAGTCATGGGGAACATGGGGAAGGGGAGATTTGCCACAGCGTCGCCTGCGTACAGGTCATATCCCACTGAGCTTTTGCACAGCACGCCTACAGAACCCCTTGTGTGACCCTCCAGATTGACTATAACGCCCTCTATGCCATAGGGGGAAAGGTCGGTGCCCTCTTCCGCACAGATATCAGGCTCAAAGCTGTTCATGTGCATGCGCATATTCATATCCTTGCGTTTTTTCAGGATATGTCCCCAAGGATTTGTTATGTAATACGGACGAGATGAGCTGTCACTCACAAGGCTCATGTCCAGAGGGCTTGCCATTATGGGAGCATTGTACAGCTTTGAAAAATACGCCGCATTCTGCACCTGAGAGGCATGACCGTGGGTGAGGATTATAAGCTTCACATTGTAGTTCATGAGCCATGTTTCAATGTGATCTCTGTACTGCTCCCTGCCCGTGTCAATAAGCACATCGCCCTTTTTGCCCTTTACTATGTAGCAGCTGACGCCGCCGCATTCTATCATATTGAGGTTTTCATACATTATCATTCGGAGTCCACCTCCGTGTTTTCCCAGATATATTCAAACAGCTCTCTTATCCGCTTGTCCTCGCCCATAAGGCTAAGGTATCCGAACAGGGACTCAAGTGAAGTCGCCTTGTGATATTCCACGGGATTTGAGCTTTTCGGAACGCTGCTCATGCTGCACGAAGCATTCCTGCCCCGCTTCATCACCGCCGCCTCATCTTCCGAAAGCATTGGTTCTATGAGCATTGCCGCCCTTGCCTGATAACACGCACGCACCCTTTTTACGGAAGCGGGGTGAAGCTTTTTTACAGGCATATTTGCGGTCATGACAAGCTTTTCACGCACCAGCATACTGTAAACCGCATCGCCCAGAAATGCCAGCGTAAGGGGACTGTATTGATTTACTTCACGCTTTTCTATATCAGCCACCGTCCTTTCAAAGGGGCTTTGCCGCAGGAACTGAGGTGTCCGCCGCAGTCCTTGTGCCCACATGGTCTTTGAAATGGAACAGCACATCAATGAACGACTTGTTATAGGGAATGAATATTCCCTTGTCTATCATCGACTTTATCTCGTCAGCGTCAGCCCATTTTACCTGCTGAACTTCCTCATACTGAAGCTTCAGCGAGGAAATGTCCACGTCCTTTGTGACGGTGTAGAAATCGTCAAAGCCATGACCGAAATCTATGGTCATAGTTTTCCGAAGCTCAGCGGGGGAGAGCAGTATGCCGACTTCCTCACGGACTTCACGTACAGCCGCATCAATGCTGGTGTCGCCTGCCACCGAGCTGCCGCCTACGGTGATATCCCACAAATTGCTCCAGCCGTCCTTAAATGGCTGCCTTTGCTGGATAAGCATTTTTCCGTCGAACCCGAAAATGCAGATGTGGACTACCAGATGATAATCCCCGTCCTTCATAGGCTCGCCACGCTTCATGGTCCTGCCTGTTTTATTTCTGTCCTTATCGTAAATATCCCAAAGCTCCAAGAGCTGTCCACCTCTGATCAGAATACAAAGTTAAATTCAAAGCCGAAGATGTTAACGGTGTCGCCCTCTTCAATGCCCATTTCTTCAAGCTTGTCGATAATTCCCGTGTTGCGCAGCACTCTCTGGAAATACTGGAGAGATGCGTAATCCTCCATATCGACGGTGCGCATGATGTGTTCAAGCCACGGAGCCTCCACATAGAATACAGCGTCGTCTCCACGTGTGATCTCAAATCTTTCGCCCATGCCAGCCTGCTCGTCAAGCTCAGCCTGAGTGGGAGCCTCTGCCTCATATTCCTTGATGGGAGGAAGCTTTTCCAGCTCCCTTGCTGTGGCTGCGATAAGCTCCTTTGTGCCCTGAGTTGTGGCAGCGGATATCTCGTACATTTCAAGTCCCTTGGACTCCACATATTTTCTCAGTTCATCTATCTGCTCGGGAGTTGCCATATCGCACTTGTTTGCGGCAACTATCTGAGGTCTCTCGGCAAGCTCCTCGGAGAAGTTTTTCAGCTCACGGTTGATGATGTCAAAATCCTCCTTGGGATCTCTGCCCTCGCTGCCCGATACATCAATAACATGAATGATAAGACGGCAGCGGTCAACGTGCCTGAGAAACTCATGACCCAGACCCACGCCCTCGGAAGCACCCTCGATAAGACCGGGGATATCGGCCATTACAAAGGACTTGCCTTCCTGGAGCTTGATAACGCCCAGCACGGGAGTAAGTGTGGTGAAGTGATAGTTTGCTATCTTTGGCTTTGCAGCGGAAACAACGGATATGAGCGTTGATTTTCCAACATTGGGGAAGCCCACCAGACCCACGTCCGCAAGGAGCTTCAGCTCCAGAGTTACCTCGAACTCCTCGCCCAGGAAGCCGGGCTTTGAGAACTTGGGTATCTGCCTTGTGGGGGTGGCAAAACGTGCATTTCCCTTGCCGCCCTTGCCGCCTCTTGCCAGCACCTTAGGCTCGTCCGATGACATATCTGCCATTATTCTGCCAGTGGCGGACTCACGCACAAGCGTGCCTCTTGGTACTTTTATTATAAGGTCGGGAGCATTTTTGCCTGTGCAGTTCCTTGAAGAACCGTCCTGACCACGTTCTGCGGTAAATTTTCTTTTATAGCGGAAGTCGATGAGGGTAGACATGCTGTCGTCAACGACAAAAACGACATCTCCGCCCTTGCCGCCGTCGCCGCCGTCGGGACCGCCTGCTGCTACATATTTTTCACGGTGAAAGGAAACAGCGCCGTCGCCGCCGTCCCCGGCCTTTATTTTTATGACTGCCTTATCTACGAACATTTCAGATCTCCTTCCGAGCTGTTTTGGCAAATGTGACTATACAATAATATTTATTATACCACTATTCTGCGTGACTTGTCAATAATTTTTGCAACAAATTCAAGGTAATTCGGACTGAGAGAGGCTGCATACAAAAAAGCGGATAAGCTGACAGATTTTCAACAACATAATTCTGAAAAATGCACAAAAAGTCAGCTGACACGACCCCTTTAGCTATTGAAACAAACCAAAATACCAATTATAATTTAATTATACCAAGCACGAAACGCCAACAGAAAGGGAGAGCGCAATGAAAAAACTTAGGATACTGCCGCTTATAATGGCAGTGATAATGTCCGCCGCCTGCTTTACGGGCTGCGACAAAAAGGGTGAAATGCGGGATATGACCACCGCCGAGATCGTGAACGATATGGGCGTGGGCATCAATCTGGGCAACACCTTTGAATCCAGCGGAATGTCACTCAGCTCCGTAAAGGCATACGAAACAGGCTGGGGAAGTCCGACGATCACCCAAAAGATGATACAGGGCTATGCCGACAGCGGCTTCGGCGTTCTCCGTGTACCTGTTGCGTGGTCAAACCTTATGACAGGCAATTATGACATTGACCCCGATTACCTTGCAAGAGTTACCGAGGTCATCGACTGGGCACTTGATACGGGAATGTACGTTATCGTCAATATCCACTGGGACGGCGGCTGGTTCTCACGCTTTGCCAATGAAGAGGACAGAGACGAATGTATGTACAAGTATGAGCGCATCTGGACTCAGCTTTCCGACCATTTCAAGAATTACAGCGACTATCTCATGTTCGAGTCCCTTAATGAAGAGGGCGGCTGGGAAGAGATATGGAACCGCTACAGCGACGAGGGCGACAAGGAGCTGTCTTTCGGTATCCTGAACGACATTAACCAGAAATTCGTTGATATCGTAAGAAATTCCGGCGGCAACAACAAAAAGCGCCACCTGCTCATTGCAGGCTACAACACCGATGTTGAGCTTACCTGCGACGAGCTTTTCAAAATGCCCGACGACCCCGCAGGCAGATGTGCAGTCTCCATTCACTACTACACTCCCTCCACCTTTGCTATCATTGATAAGGACGCAAGCTGGGGCAAGGCACGCAGCGAGTGGGGCACAGATGCGGATTATGCCGAGCTTAACAGAAATATGGATCTGCTGAAAACTACCTTTATCGACAAGGGTATCCCCGTTATAATGGGTGAGTTCGGAACCTCCACAAAAAACAAGACCGATGAGATGATTAGAAAATATCTTTCCTCTGTCTGCGAAGCGGCATATACCCGTGGCATATGCCCCGTTCTGTGGGATATCACAGGAGTTTTCTACAACCGTCTTGATGCAAAATTTTATGATGAACAGCTTCTGAGCGACCTCATGGCTGTCAAGGAACTTGAAAGGAACGATTGATATGAGAAATTTCAGAAAAACAGCAGCGATAACAGCAGCAGTGATGCTTTCCGCAGGCTTTGCAGGCTGCGGCGATTCCTCCTCCGATTCAGGCGAGCATGGCAGACTTCTTGACACCACCTCTGAGGCTACCACTCAGATGACCGTTGAGATAAACACCGAAACTCTCGCTCCCGAGCAGCAGGAGCAGGTGTCCGCACTGGCAGAGACACTTACCGACAAGGAACTGGAGAACAAGACCATCAAGTGGCTGTCCTTCTATGACCCCTGGCACCCCACAGGCTTCGGCAACAGCAAGCCCGTTTCCGTGGAGCTTTTCGAGGAAAAATACGGCGGAGAGATAAAGTATTACCCCACCACATGGGCAAATCAGCCCTCCGACCTTGCCACATATGTTCTCGGCGGCGAGGGCATCGACTTCTTCCCCGCAATAGAGGCGATTCCTCAGTATGTTATCTCAGGCTTGACCGAAAGCTACGATGATTATGTTGACTGGAACAGTCCTATCTGGCAGAGCGTTCAGTCACTGAATGACCAGTATGCCGTAGGCGGCAAGCATTATCTTATGGCTTGCCAGGCTACTGAGGGCTACGTTGTATATTACAACAAGCAGACCATCGAAAATATGGGCTTTGAGGATCCCGCAGAGCTTTATGCAAACGGCGAATGGACACTTGAAAAGTTCAGAGAGATGCTCCTTGATTTCGTTGATACCGATGCAGGTCGGTACGGTCTTGACGGTTGGTTCAACTGCACACCCCTTTATCTTGCCAGCGGCGTTCCCTCAATTTCACTGGAAAACGGCAAGGTCAAGAGCAACCTTATGGATCCCTCGCTTGAAAGAGCAATGACCTTCCAGTACGACCTTTACAACAACGGTCTTATCCTTGACAAATCCCTTTTCTCCTATAATCCGCAGATAAACTTCATGGGTGAGGGCAAAGAGCTGTTCTACATCGGCGGACTTTACGAAATAGAGTCCAATCCCGAGATATGGACAAAAACATTCGGCTCTGCGGAGGATGTTTTCTTTGTCCCCATTCCCCGTGACGAGCAGGCAGACAAGTATTATTACAATGCCGAGATCGACAGCTGCAACCTCTGCAAGGGCGCTCAGAACCCCGAGGGCGTTGCAAGGCTCATGGAGTGTGTCATCGCTTCCTATAACGATGAAAACGCTATCAGGATCAGCGATGAAAAGCACAAGAACGATTACGGCTGGTCAGATGAAATGGTTGAGATGAAGCACGAAGTCCACAGACTTACTTCCGAAAATCCCGTCCGTGATATCTACGGCGGACTTACCTCCGATTATTCTGCTCTCCTCGGCGACAGCATAAATCAGGCTATAAACGGCACCGACTGGTACTCCACAAGAGATTCCATTGTTGATACCGTAAACACAGGTCTTGAAGAGATAAACGCTCAGATAGACAAGCTCCAGTAAAAAAAGAAATCTCCCTGTGAACGTTGTGTTCATAGGGAGATTTTGTGTTTAGTATAATACTAAGCACCAATTAAAAACTATACAAAAAATCGAGCATAATCTTGCGTGTATGGATTATGCGAAGATTTTTTGTCTATAGTTTTATTGGTGATTAGTATAAGATCAGTCTCTTAAAGAGCTTGTGTCGATATTGTCCGTGTCGATAACGTTGATGTCACCGTGAACAAAGCTGTTATCTGGCAGAGTCTTGTCACGGAGATTGTCGGTGCTGAGAGCATCGGTGTCGATATCCGAAATATCGCTTTCCGGAGCAGCCTCGGGAGCGTCCCTCAGACCTGTTACCTCGGGAGCTTCGATAGTGGTCTTGGGCTTTCTCTTCCTGCGCTTGTCAATGTCCCTGAAAAAGCTGTCGGGGTCAAGTGGGTCGGAGGAGGAAGCAGGCTCTTCATCGGGTATCTCAAAGGGTATGTAATGCACGGGATTTGCGGTTTTGTCGGGAAGAACTTCGTTCATCTCCGCATCAATTTCTTCAACATCAACCGTCTTGATATTACCAAGACCCTCTTCCACGTCAAGGGTCTTGTCTCTCAGTCCGTCGGTGGAGATAGCGTCTGTGTCAAGGTTTGACAGAGTGCTTTTGGGGCGGGGGAGAGGCGCTTCCCTGAGGCCAGTTATCTCGGGGGATTCAATGTTGAAATCCACCTTTTTAGGCTTGGGCTTTCTTCCCATGTCCTTGAAAAAGTCATCTGCATTGACGGGCTGCTTTATGGGTGATGAAGCGGGCTTGCTTGGAACAGGAGCAGGTGCGGGAGCTTCATTCTTTTTTGATTTGTTGAATAAGAACATATTTTCACTGCTTTCTTGAATGATTTTGGTGCATTTACATCATTATAGCATATTATGTTCTGTTTGTCTATAGTTTTTTGAAATTAAAGCGGAGTATAAGGCGATATTACCCCTCAAAATCCCTGATAAATCTCATGTAGTTTATGCAGAACTCGCTTTTCCACCAGTTTGCGGCAATGTGATATTCCGCATAGTCATTGCACCATATCCATGTTACGGGGAAGCTGCCGTCGGGGAGCTGCATTTGTTTTACAAGCCTGCACTGCTCTTTCAGAAGCTCTTCGTTTCCGTCTATGAAAATGCTGTCCTTTGAGCGGATAAAGTCAGCGGGGAGAGATACATATTCCTTTCCCCATTTTGATGTGTCCCTGCAAATACTGTTGTTTACCTGAGTGATGAGCTTTTCTTTGAAGCTTTCCATGCAGCAAACGTCCGCCCCTGTTTTGCAAAGACATTCATAAAGCCTTACAAAGCAGTTCGTTACGTGCATCTCATTGAACGGAACATTTGCATCAAACCATTCTGCCGCCTGCTTTGCGATGATAAGCGCCTTTTGATAGATACCGCTGTCCTTCTCCGCAAATTTAAGTATAAACCCTGCCAGCGCCGCCGTGGGATTGTAGCGGAAATCGCTCTCGCCGTTGTATGCCCACCATATGGCACAGGGATAGTCATTGTTGCCGGGCACTGTGTTCAGCCACTGTTTATGCGCTGTGTCAAAGCAGCTGCCGCTTTCAAGATATCTCAGTATTCCCTTTATCATGGGGTGAGACTTATCCGAAAAGCCTATCTCGTCAAGTATCTCAGCCGCTTTCCACACGCCCATTGGCATGGAGTTGGGATTGAAGTTATCCTCCTCCAGTGCGTGACCGAAGCCGCCGTCCTCATTCTGAAAGGCGCTCAGTGCGGTCACAACATCATCTGCGCTGCCGTTTTCAAAATGAAATCTCCACCGTGCAAGCTCCAAAGGTCTTGCGTTCCTGTAAACAAATCCTCTTGCTTTTTCAAATACTGTCATATGGTATCCTCCTATCATTTTTATTTTATGATACCATGATATCCGCTGCCTGTATTGTAAAAAAGCGACATTTTGGCATTTTCCAGCGCCTGTTTTGGGGTCATGGAGTGATATTTCCTGAAATCCTTCAGCAAATGGGACTGGTCGGTGAAGCCGTATTTCACCACAGCCTCAAATATGTCAAAATCCGCCGAAAAGCACATATCCTGCCACAGCTTCTGATATCTTACCAGCGATGAAAAGCTTTTGGGAGATATGCCCATTTTTTCGCTGAAAATGCGTTCCAGTTTCTTTTTTGATACCGCATTCTTTTCCGCCAGAACCGATATCTTTTCTCTTCCGCCCGATGATAATATATCATGCACCGTGTTCATAAGGCACGGGTCCATGCGGTCGGTGCATATTATCCGCATGAGATAATTCTGTGCATACAGCGCACGCTCTTCAAGGGTGTTGGTGCTTATGAGCATTGGCACCAGTCTGGCGGAGAATGACCCGAAAAATTCATCGGGAGCATATCCGCCGTTGGCAGTTCCCGCAAAGGAGTTCCCCGAAAACAGCGCCGCAGTCCAGGCATAAAATCTTATGGCAAAGACCGATGTACCGTCTGCCATTCCGCTTGAAAGATGTGTGCTTTCATCAATGGTGCAAAAGCATCCAGAGACCTTGCCGCTGTCATTGTCAATGCGGTAAATTATGTCCATGCAGGTGTCGGGGATAACAAGCTGCGGCTGCATATCAGGTCTGCTTTCATATGTCCAGAAGCAGCGGATATACGGCTTCAGTGCTTCACAGGGAGATATTTCCCTGTACCCGTCCGAGCGGTCAAAGGGCTGGGCTGTTATGGGGCGGTACATTTTTGTAAGTGAAAGCATAAAACTCCTTGTTAATAAAAATGCCGCCGTATTCGGCGGCAATAGTTCAGTCTTTAAACTTGCAATGACGTGCAAATTCCTCAAACATCGCTGTAAGCTTCTCATCAAGCTTTTTGCGTGTGTTTGGCTTGTGAAGCTCCATTGTGCAGTCAAGCAGTTCGCTTTCATCTATCTGCAATAGATAAGAAATTCGGTGAACGCTTTTGTTTCTCATTTCGGCACGAAGTTTCCAAATCCCGTGTTCTGCCTGTTTTACCTCGAAAAGTTCTGCCTTACCGTGAAGTTTTTCCCAAGCGTTACGAATGTTATCCTCATTTAAATTGCAGTCAAGCTCGGCGGCTATGCCGAGGTAAAATTCCGCAGACGGCTCTGCACCCTCTTTGGGAAAATACAAATAAGCCTGATAAAGCTCACCAACACCGTAATCTTCACAGTCAGAAAAATGATTGTCACGGGGAGCAGACACAATCATCGTTGTACCGCTTAAAAGCTCGATAGTTTTTTCGGGATATGGATTGCCTGCGACCTTATCGCTGATTTTTCTGCTACGGTCAAGAGCCTCAATTATAATTTTGCCAAGCTTTTCGGGGTCGGAGTGATCGGTAAATTCAAGAGGTGTGTCAAAGGTAAGTATGCCCTTTTCACCCTGAGATGAATCACAGCTTATAGGGTATTGACATCCCTTTTTATGCCACCATATATTAAATGAGTACTTTTTTCTGAAAATATTATAATAAAGGGAACAGGAATCATAATATCGGTCCAAATCTTTAGTATCCTTAGCATCATAGAATTTCAGAAATGCATCTCTATCTTTGGGAATACTTTCATACTGTTCAATGTCCATGCCAACCAACTCTTTAAACTCGGCAATTGACAAATCGCCTATGTCCTCAAAACTTTTCAGAAGCTTGTCCGCAAGTATTCCGACTTCCTTGATATTGTGTTCATCAATTTTGCATTTTTCTTCAGTGTAAGTTTTGCGTCGAAGCCCGTCAGCTCTTGCGACCTCAATCTGCGTTTGAAAATATATTACATTATTTCTTCTGTATATGCATAACGGTATGCGATTATCAAAATAGCTTTGTAGTTTAAATTTCTTATTAAATACCATTGAAATACTCCTATGATTATTTATGTAAATTTCTTGTTCATACTTTTATATACTTTCATCCCTATGTTAACTGCACTTTCTGAATCATTTAAACTGCAATATACCCCCAAATAGCGCCGATACCAGAACATACTTTTTGTTACAGGCACAACTATTATTTTACCTTCACCCTTGTACAGATAAATGTCAAAGGGAAATCTTGTTTCACGGCAGCATTTATATCCCTTATCATATTGTTCGTATTCATCAATTCTTCGCATTGCTTCTTCATAGGTAATATTCATTTTTTACTGCCTCACTGTAACAATGGTATTATGATCTGCCGCAAGGTATTTTCTGCAAGCTGAGTTATCGAAATCAGCAGCTCACTGATATGTATTCCTTTAATGCAGCGATAAGAGCGTCGATCTCCTCATCTGTTCCGATAGTTATTCTCAGGTGATTGTCTATTCTCGGCTTGCTGAAATATCTTACATAAATGTCCTTGGTTTTAAGGAATGCGCTGATGTCGGGAGCCTTGTATTTGGGGTGGGTCGCAAAAAGGAAGTTTGTGCAGCTGTCCTTAACGTCAAAGCCCATTTTGCGCATTTCATCGGTAAGGCGTGTCCTTGTGGCGATTATTTTTGCAACGGTGTCGCTGAAATATTTCTCGTCCGCAACAGAAGCGCAGCCTGCTTCAATGGCAACGCTGTCGATGGGGTATGAGTTGTAGGAATCCTTTGCGGCTCTCAGGGCTGCGATAAGCTCTGCGCCTGCGGCACAGTAGCCCAGTCTCATACCTGCCATGGAGCGGGATTTTGAGAATGTCTGTATAACTGCCAGATTGGGATATTCCTTTAAAAGCGGCAGAGCAGATGTGCCGCCGAAATCAACATATGCCTCGTCGGAGATAACAACGCTGTCGGGATTTGCGTCCAGTATCTCACGCATAAAGTCAAGCCCTCTGCCGATACTTGTAGGAGCGTTGGGGTTGCAGATAATAACGCCGCCGTTTTCACGCTTGTAGTCCTCGGCACGGATATTGTAATTTTCATCTACAGGGATAGTCCGGCAGGGAATGCCCAGCATATCGCACCACACGGGATAAAATGAGTAGGTGATATCAGGATATATCACGGGCTTGCCTGAGTTGAAAAACGCCCTGAATGACAGCGCCAGAACATCGTCCGAGCCGTTGCCAATGAAGATGTTTTCCTCTTTAAGTCCCAGTCTTGCGGCAATAGCCCTTACCAGCGGCATTGCATTTGCATCGGGATATTTGTTAAGACCGCCTGCGTTAAAATTGCGTATTACCTCTGCCACTCCGGGAGCGGGAGGGTAGGGATTTTCGTTTGCATTGAGCTTGATAAAGTCCTTTTTTGCGGGCTGCTCGCCTGCAACATAAGGCTCTATTTTGATGAGATTGTCTTTCCAGTTTGCCATTGTTATCATTCCTTATTTTAACATATTCAGAAATTCTTCTTCGGAGATAATGGTTATGCCCAGCTCCTCCGCCTTGGTGAGCTTGCTTCCCGCTTCCTCGCCTGCAAGAACATAGTCTGTCTTTTTCGACACGGAGGAAGATGCCTTTCCGCCGAAGCTTTCTATCATTTTCTTTGCCTCGTCACGTTTAAGTGTGGGCAGAGTTCCCGTCAGTACAAAGGTCTTGCCCTCAAAGCGCTTGTCGGTAACGCTGCTCTTGTATTCCATTTTCACCCCTGCGTCTCTAAGACGGTTTATGAGATGAATAAAATGCGGCTCTCTGAAAGCCTTTTCGGTGTTCTCGCTCATAACGCCGCCGAAGCCGTCAATCTGGGCGATCTCTTCCGCCGAAGCTTTCATTATCTCGTCAATAGAGCCGAATCGTTCGCACAGGAGCTTTGCCGCAGCCGCACCGATGTTTCGTATTCCCAGAGCGAATATCACCCTGTCAAGGGGAGCGTTCTTTGACTCTTCAATGGCGGCGATAAGATTTTTCGCCGACTTTTCGCCCATGCGGTCAAGAGCGGAAATGTCCTCGGCTCTGAGTGAATATATGTCCGCCGCAGTCTCGATAAGCTTCTTTTCAAGAAGAGCGGATATTACCGCAGGACCCATTCCGTCAATGTTCATAGCTCCCTTTGAGCAGAAGTGGAGTATGTTCCTGTACTGCTGTGCGGGACATTCGGTGTTGGGGCACCTGAGCGCCGCCTCGTCCTCGTATCTTACAGCCTTGGCGCCGCATACGGGACATTCCTCGGGGAGAGTGTACGGCACGGAATTTTCCGCATGAGCCACGGACTTTATTACCTCGGGGATAATTTCACCTGCCTTGCGCACAAGGATAGTGTCGCCTATGCGGATATCCTTTTCACTGATAAACTCCTGATTGTGGAGCACCGCCCTGCTGACGGTGGTGCCTGCCAGCTGAACAGGCTCAAAAACGGCAGTGGGAGTTATGGCGCCCGTTCTGCCGACATTTACCTCTATATCAATAAGCTTTGTTTCCTTTTCTTCGGGAGGATATTTGTAAGCCACCGCCCACTTGGGAAACTTTGAGGTGGCACCAAGCTGATCTCTCTGAGCAAAGCTGTCAACCTTTACCACAGCGCCGTCAATGTCATAGGGATATTTGCTGCGGTTTTCGCCTATTTCGGTTATCTTTGCGCACATATCGTTCACGTCAGTAACGGCTGTGTCGTCAATGACATGGAAGCCCAGCTTTCGCATAAGCTCCAGCGACTGCCTGTGAGAAGTGACCTCTGCACCGTCTATCTGCTGAATGTTGAAGATGAGTATATCAAGCTTTCGTGCAGCGGTTATTTTCGGGTCTTTCTGACGGAGCGAGCCTGCCGCAGCGTTTCGGGGATTTTTAAAGGGCTTTTCGCCGTTCATATCCTGCTGTTCCACCAGTGCCGCAAAGGACTCACGGGGCATATACACCTCGCCCCTGACTTCCAGGAACGGGAGCTTTTCGGGGAGCTTCTTGGGGATAGAACGGATAGTTCTGAGATTTGCCGTAACGTCCTCGCCCACAAATCCGTCTCCACGGGTGGAGCCTCTTACAAATTCGCCGTCAGCATATTCAAGAGAAACGGACAGACCGTCTATCTTAGGCTCAACGGTGAAAACAGGGTGAGCGCCCAGCTCTTCGGAGCATTTCTGTGCAAATGAAGTCACCTGTTCCATAGAAAAAACGTCCTGCAGGCTGCCCATCTGAACAGCGTGAGTGACCTTTTCAAAGGTGTTCATCGCATATCCGCCTACGTGCTGGGTGGGGGAGTCGGGTGTTACAAGCTCGGGATATTCAGCCTCAATGGCTTTAAGCTCCTGCATGAGCCTGTCGTATTCGTCGTCCTCTACCTGCGGGTCGTCAAGAACATAGTAGCTGATGTTGTATTTTTCAAGCACACGGCGCAGCTCTGCCGCCCGTTCCTGTGCTGCCTTGATATCTGCCATTGTTAAGCCTGCTTTCTGTTTATTCCTCTGCTTTTGGGTCGGAAAGACCTGCCGCCTTGCCGCTATCAACCATTATACGCAAAGCGTCATGTACCACCTTTACGCAGATGTCCTTCTCCGCTCCGCCGTATTCGCCGTCAAGTGTCCAGGGCACAGTGCCGTCGGTGTAGAACTTGAAATCGGAGGATTTGAAATAGTAGAAATATGGTGCGTCAAATTCTTTCCTGATAAGTGCGTTGAGGGTCTGCTGAAGCTCGATAAGCGAAGAGGGCTTTTTGATGAAAATTCCCTCGAAAATGCCGTCATTCATCTGAACATCGTTTCCTGCCAGTCCTTTTATTCCGCCGACGGAAAGGGAGTTGGAGACCATTCCGAAAATGAAATCATCTTTTATAGTCTGACCGTTGCACTCTATGGTAATGGAATATTTCTGATTAAGCTCGCCCCTCTGGAGAGCCTCCCTTACAGCCGCTGTCATGTAAGCAAGTGCGCCCCATGTGTTTTTCAGCTGCTGATCGGTGGCATAGCTTACCTGAGTGAACACGCCGAACGCCGCAACATATGTGAAGTATCTGCCGTTAAAAGCGCCTATGTCAACATATCTGGGAGTGCCTCCTGCGATGACAAGGGCAGCGTCGGGCATATACTTTGGGATACCTATGCTTGAAGCAAAGTCGTTCATAGTCCCTGCGGGGATAATGCCCACGGGGATATTGCAGCCGCTTTCCATAATGCCCTTGATGGTCTCGTTGGTGGTTCCGTCGCCGCCGCTGGATACGATAAGGTCAAAGTCCGCCGCACGTTTCTTCACCGTTTCCATAGCATCGTCACGGGCCTGAGTGGGGTGAGCGGTTACTTCATATCCGCTCTTGGTGAAAATATCTATTATTTCCGCAAGATGGGTAAGTATCTGGCACTTGCCCGAATGGGGGTTATATACAAACAAAAGTTTTTTCATAAGAGCCTCCCGATATATGCAAATATTATAGTTGCCCCAATGTTATATTATACGTTATTATAATATAAAAACGGCAAAAAGTCAATTCATTTATACACATTAAATTATTATTCCGGCAATAATGAGCGACCGCTTATACAGTAAAATAAATGTAAAATAATATTTTTTTATTGACTTGACGGAAGAAAATGTAGTATAATAGATATGTTGCAGAATCAAAAAATTTATTTGTAAATGTGAGGTGAGCAAAGTGAGCAGCAGTGATAGTCACGGGCGATTGCGGATATGCGTCCCCGTAGGTGTGCGGAGCGTGCCGCTTTGCCGCCGTTTGATGAATATAGTTCGGACTATGCCCGAATAAACGGGAACCTTTGTCCTGCCCGTTATCACTTTCAATGATGAATTTGCAGCAGATTCTTTAATTGAAAGGTTGGGTATCAATGGAATTTGAAAAAGACAAGGCAATGGAAAATGCTTCGGCCGAAGTTCATATCCCCGATTATGAAAAAGAAATAGCCGACATAATCAAGGGCAATTTTTCGCCGAAAGCAATGCAGGAAAAGCTGGGGGATTACCACGGCAAGGATATTGCAGAGGTAATGACCCAGGTAACTCCCGCTGAAAGAAAAAGGCTGCTGAGGGTGCTTGATGTTTCCGTGCTGGCGGAAATATTCGAGTATGTTCCCGAGGACAGCGCCGCACTTTTCCTTGACGAAATGGATATGAAGAAAGCAGTTACCATGCTTTCCGAGCTGGACAGTGATTCCTGTGCGGCTATCCTCCGTGAAATGTCAAAGGAAAAGAGAAATCAGCTCATTGATCTGCTGGACGATGAGACCAAAAGAAAGGTTGAGCTTATCGCTTCCTTTGACGAGGACGAGATAGGCAGCAAGCTCAGCGATAATTTTATCGAGCTGAAAAATACCATGTCCGTAAAATCCGCCATGTCAGCGCTTATCGCACAGGCGGAGGATAATGACAATATCTCCACACTTTTCGTTTCGGACGAAAGCGGGGAGTTTTTCGGTGCAATGGATCTTAAAGACCTTATCACCGCAAGGCAGGGGCAGCCGTTGGAAGATCTTATCAGCACGTCCTTCCCTTATGTTTACGGCACCGAAAATATCGACGACTGTATCGAAAGACTGAAGGATTATTCCGAGGACAGTATCCCCGTGCTTGACAACAACAGCCATATTCTTGGTGTTATCACCGCTCACAGCCTCATCGAAGTTGTCGATGACGAAATGGGCGAGGACTACGCAAAGCTGGCAGGTCTTACCGCAGAGGAGGATCTTTCCGAGCCGCTGAGCGCAAGCCTTAAAAAGCGTATGCCCTGGCTTCTGGTGCTGCTGGTGTTGGGAATGTGCGTTTCATCTGTGGTCGGACTTTTTGAAAAGGTAATATCTCAGCTTACCATAATCATGGCGTTCCAGTCCCTTATCCTTGATATGGCGGGCAACGTGGGAACACAGTCGCTGGCTGTGACTATCCGTGTGCTTACCGATGAGAATATCACGTTTAAGGAAAAGCTTTCCCTTGTGGCAAAGGAAATGAAGATAGGCTTTTCGGGCGGTGTCATACTCGGCGTTATTTCCATACTGTTCGTGGGGCTTTACCTTATGGTGTTCAAGGCAAAAACAGCCGCTTTCGCATTTGCGGTATCTGCCTGCATAGGTGCGGCGCTGCTGCTTTCAATGGTGATTTCAAGCGCAGTGGGAACACTTATCCCTCTGCTTTTCAAGAAGATAAAGATAGACCCCGCAGTTGCATCCGGTCCCCTGATAACCACCATCAACGACCTTGTTGCCGTGGTGACATATTACGGACTCAGCTGGATACTGCTCATAAACATAATGAATTTAACAGGGTGACAAGCCCATGCCCCTGCAATCAAGGTTGCAGGGGTTTTTATTGTAAGGAGTATTTTGATGGCAGCAAAGCTTAAATCGGTTTACATATGTTCTTCCTGCGGATATGAGTCCGCTAAGTGGAACGGAAGATGCCCCTCATGCGGCGAGTGGAACACCTTTGAGGAAGAGGTGGTGGAGGCTGCACCCAAAAAGTCGGGAGCAAAGAAAGCCCCCTCTGCCCTTAACGGCGAGGACTGCTCAGACAAGGTGAGAACTCTCTCTCAGATAGACACCGAAGATGAGATACGCTACTCCACAGGTGCGGGGGAGTTGGACAGAGTTCTTGGCGGCGGACTGGTAAAGGGTTCGCTGGTGCTTCTGGGCGGCGAGCCGGGAATAGGAAAATCCACACTGCTTTTGCAGATATGCAGCTATTTCGGCAGGGAGCACACCATTCTCTACGTTTCGGGAGAGGAAAGCGTCCGCCAGGTAAAGCTGAGGGCGGATAGACTGGGGGTTGTCACCCCTAACCTGTATCTGCTGAGCATTACCGATGCGGAATCCGTGTGCAGCACCATAACTGCCACACGCCCCGATATCGTTATAATCGACTCCATACAGACCATGAATATCCGTGATATAAGCTCCAGTTCGGGCAGCATTACCCAGGTCAGGGAATGCACAAATATGTTCATGCACCTGGCAAAGGATCTGGAGATACCCATTTTCCTTGTGGGTCATGTCAATAAGGACGGCGCTATTGCAGGCCCCAAGGTAATGGAGCATATCGTTGATACGGTGCTGTTTTTCGAGGGAGACCGTCACCAGAGCTACCGCCTGCTGAGAGCTGTCAAGAACCGTTACGGCTCCACCAACGAAATAGGCGTTTTTGAGATGCTTGACAACGGCCTTTCTCAGGTTGAAAACCCCTCGGAAATGTTCCTTTCGGGCAGACCCTGCGGTGTTTCGGGAAGCTGTGTGGGCTGCGTAATGGAGGGCACAAGACCTATCCTTGCGGAGATTCAGGCGCTTGTTACCAAAAGCGGATATTCCGCTCCCAGACGTACTTCCACAGGCTTTGATTTCAGCCGCCTTGCCATTATCCTTGCGGTGCTTGAAAAGAGAGCGGGACTTTTTTACGGCTCCCTTGATGTATATGTGAACATTGTCGGAGGCTTCCGTCTTGATGAGCCTGCCGCCGACCTGCCCACAGCACTGGCATTGTACAGCAGCCTTATGGATATGCCCATAAACGAAAAGCTTGTTTCATTCGGCGAGATAGGTCTGGGAGGCGAGATAAGAAGCATATCAAACATCTCCCAGCGCATTGCGGAGGCTCAGCGTCTTGGGTTTGAAAAGTGCATCATTCCAAAGATGTCACTGCGGCAGATAGATCCCAGGCGGTACAAGATAGGCATAATCGCTGTGTCAAATATCCGTCAGGCATTCGATTATCTCAAAAAAGAAAGAGGAATATCCTGAATTTTATAAAAAGAACTGTATAATTTTTTCATATAGTCTTTATTTTTTACAAAAGCTGTGATATAATATATATTGAATATTTATTTTTATCGGTGGTGGTAATGTGGCGGAAGCGATAGTAAACGTTTCTTCTATGGACAGTATAATAGCTCTTTTCGGCAGATTTGATGAAAATCTGAACATATTGCAGAGGCAGTACGGCGTGGTCATACTCAGCAGAGGCAATGACATACGCATAAGCGGCGATGAGCCTAACGTTATGAAGGCAAAGGCTGCGGTGGAAGCTCTGGCTGCAATGGCGGACAAGGGCGAGAACATAAACGAGCAGAGCCTCCGATATATTTTCTCCATGGTTGAGGAAAATTCCGTGAATGAGGCTGTAAAGCTTACCGACGGCGGAATATGCGTTACGTCCTCGGGAAAGGTCGTAAAGGCAAAAACTCTCGGACAGAAAAAATATGTTGATGCTATATCCAAGAACACCATTGTAATGGGAATCGGCCCTGCGGGAACGGGAAAGACCTATCTTGCAGTGGCAATGGCTGTCAAGGCGTTCAAAAATCACGAGATAAACAGGATAATACTTACCCGTCCAGCAGTTGAAGCGGGCGAGAAGCTGGGCTTCCTCCCGGGCGATCTCCAGAACAAGGTTGACCCTTACCTCAGACCCCTTTACGACGCTCTTTTTGATATGATGGGAGCGGAGACCTTTGCAAAGTACATGGAAAAGGGCAGCATTGAGGTCGCACCCCTTGCATATATGAGAGGACGTACCCTTGATGATGCGTTCATCATTCTCGATGAGGCGCAGAACACCACAAGGGAGCAGATAAAAATGTTCCTTACCCGTCTTGGCTTCAACAGCAAGATGGTAATTACGGGAGATATCACCCAGATAGACCTGCCCGATGCAGGAAAATCGGGACTGGTAGATGCCATAAGAGTTCTTAAAAACGTAGATGATATTGCGATAGTCCGTTTCAGCGAAAAGGACGTTGTCCGCCACAAACTGGTACAGGATATTATCAAGGCATACGAAAAGGCAAACGAAGAAAGGAAGAAGTGATCTTATGCCAAAGCTTAAAGTATATATAAAGAACAATCAGAAGAATGTAAAGATACCTGTAGGGCTGAGACTTCTGGTGAGAAAGAGCTGCGCTGCCGTGCTTTCCTATGAGCATTTCGGCAACGATGCTGAGGTAAGCGTTTCTTTCGTCAACAACAACGAGATACGCCGCCTTAACAAGCAGTTCAGAGGAAAGGACAAGTCAACCGACGTGCTGTCATTCCCTCTTGGCGAGGACGGCGTTTACGATATCAATCAGGAAACAGGTGCGCTGCTGCTGGGCGATGTGGTCATCTCCATGGAAACAGCCGTAAAGCAGGCAAAGACCTACGGACATTCGCTGGAGCGTGAGGTAGGCTTCCTGACCGTTCATTCGATGCTCCACCTGCTGGGCTATGACCATGAGACTTCTCCTCTTGACGCTGCAAATATGCGTGAAAAGGAAGAAGCGATACTGGGCGAGCTTGGCATTTCAAGAGACGTTACCTTTACACCCGATGCTGAATGAGCTGAAGGCTTTCTTTAAAAGCTTTACATACGCTTTTTCGGGCGTGATGCACGCTGTCAGGCATGAGCGTAATATGAGGTTCCATCTCTGCGCCGCCGTCACCGTTCTGGTGTTTTCAGCCATATGCGGCATAACACGGGCGGAGCTGCTGGCGGTGGTAATATGTATTTCCTCGGTAATATCCGCAGAGCTTATAAACACTGCGGTGGAAAATGCCGTTGACGCCGCTTCAAAGAATGTTTCCCCGAAAGCAAAAGCCGCAAAGGACTGCGCTGCGGGAGCGGTGCTGATATGCGCATTGTTTTCGGCAGTGTGCGGCACTGTGATATTTATAAACAGGGAAAGGCTTACCGCTTTATGGGAGTTTTTCTCGGGTGATCTGACAGCTGTTATCGTTCTTGCGGTATGGCTCATTCTGGCATTTATGTTTGTTTTTAAACCTAAAAATAATTGAAAGATGGATTGAATTTATGGATACAAGATCTGTTTTCGTCACCATTGCGGGACGTGCAAATGCGGGAAAATCTTCTCTGCTGAATAAGCTTGTGGGTGAAAAGATAGCTATGGTCACCGACAAGCCCCAGACTACTCGTACAAAGATAACGGGCGTTCTCACAAAGGGCGAGATACAGTATGTATTTATCGACACACCCGGTATCCAGAAAGCTAAGAACAAGCTGGGCGAGCATATGAATCAGGCTGTCAAGGACTCGGTAACGGGCATTGACGCCATAATCTACGTTGCCGACGTTACAAAGAAAATAAACGAGATAGATACAAACGCCCTGAACAGCTTCAAGGGCGGAAAAACTCCCGTTATACTGCTGCTCAACAAGATAGACCTGCTGGACGACAAGGGCGCTGTGGCTGACAAGATAGCCGAGTTTTCACAGATAATGGAGTTCAAGTCTGTTATTCCCGTAAGCGTTGCGGAGGACGACGGCCTTGACATTCTTATGGACGAGATAAGCGCACTGGCTGTGCCTGCGCCTCACTATTTCCCCGATGATTCCGTTACAGACCAGCCTGAAAGGGTCATCATGTCTGAGATAATCAGAGAAAAGGTAATGCTTCTCATGCGTGACGAAATTCCCCACGGAATTGCAGTCACCATCGAGCAGCTCAGCGAAAGCGTAACAAAAAGCGGTGAGGATATACTGAACATCTCCGCCACCATTTACTGCGAGAGGGAGTCCCACAAGGGCATGATAATCGGCAAAAAGGGCGCTATGCTCAAGCAGATAGGCAGCCTTGCCCGTGAGGAGCTGGAGGAATTTTTCAGGATACGTGTAAATCTTCAGCTGTGGCTCAAGGTCAAGGAGGACTGGAGAAACCGTGAGGGACTTATCCGCAACTTCGGATTATCAAATAATACCAATGATATAAAGTAAGGTTCGGGAAATAATTATAGTAAACTTCTATTGGAGGGTTTGCTATGACTGAGGATTTTTCCCGTGACAGATGGAACGTTTTTGAAAACAGCGGAAGAGTCGCTGATTATCTTTACTATAAAGGCATAGGCAGCAGAGAGCTGCCCACATCAAGGTCAGCGGGAGGGGAGCCGTCAGATGCTCATAACCACTGTAGGAGCGGTGATATCGGTAAGGGACGTGGGGGATAATGACAGGTTCATCACCGTGCTTTCCCCCGATATGGGCCTTGTGGAAATTTCGGTAAAGGGCGCAAAAAAGCTGGGTTCGGGCAATAATGCCTCAACGCAGCTTTTTGCCTGTTCAAAGTTCTGTTTCAGGGAGCGGTCGGGCAGGTATTACCTTAACAGCAGCGAGCCTGTGAAGATATTCTACGGGCTTCGCCTTGATATGCAGAAGCTTGCCCTTGCGTCCTATTTTTCCGAGATAATAACCTGCGCCGTTACCGCAGGGCAGACCGCAAACGACATATACAGGCTTTTTCTCAACAGCCTTTATATGATATCCGAAAAGGAAGCGGACTGCGATTTTATAAAATTCGTTTTTGAGATGAGAGTGTCCGCAGACCTGGGAATGATGCCGGGACTGCTGGGCTGTGATGAGTGCTACCGCTCCGATGTGCCGCTGTATTTTCTCATAAAGCAGGGGATATTCCTCTGCGATGAGCATATGCAGACAAGGGTGCTGTACCCCAACAAATATAACATTGAGATAACTCCGGGAATGTTTGAGGCTATAAGGTTTGTGTGCCTGTCCGAGCTTGACAGGATATTCAGCTTCAGACTTTCCGAGGGTGCTCTTAAAAAGCTGGGCAAAATAAGCGAGCTGTATGCACAGGAGCATTTTGAGAGACATTTCAGGACGCTGGATTTTTATCATTCAATAGCAGCGTCTGCACAATATGAGGATAATAAAAATGAATAAACACTATAAAACACTTGAATTACATAAGATAATGGATATGCTGGCGGAGCAGGCAGGTAATGACGAGACCCTCCGCATGATATCCGAGCTGGAGCCTGTTACCGATATCGACAAGGTAAGGGCAGAGCTTAAAAAGACTGAGGACGCATTCGACCTTTCGGTAAAATACGGCACGCCGCCCTTTTACCGCTTCAAGGATATAAGAGGCTCGCTGCAAAGAGCGCAGTCTGGTTCAAGCCTTACTCTCCGTGAGCTGCTTGATGTGGGTGTTATGCTCAGGCAGATAAGGGGTCTCACCGACTATTACGCTTCCGCAGGAGATGCGGAGAACACGCTTACTCCGCTTTTCACCGAGCTTTCCCCCAACAAGTGGCTGGAGGATAAGATACAGAACGCCATTCTCAGCGAGGACGAGATCGCCGATACCGCCAGCGCCGAGCTTGCCAATATCAGGCGCAAGATAGCTCAGGCGGGCATCAGGATAAGAGAGAGCCTTGACAAGATGGTTCGCTCTGCCGACGTGCAGAAGTCGCTGATGGACAACATCGTAACCGTCCGTGACGGCAGATATGTTCTTCCCGTAAAGGCTGAGTACAAGGGCAACGTAAAGGGTATCGTCCATGCTTCCTCCGCAACAGGCTCCACACTGTTCATCGAGCCTGAGGCTGTTGTTGAGGCAAATAACGATATCCGTGTTCTCCAGGGCAGGGAGCAGGAGGAGATCGAACGTATCATCGCCGAGCTTTCCTCCGATTGTGCAGCCTGCGCCGAGACTATGAAAAATGACTACATGACCTGCGCCGAGCTTAACCTTTACTTTGCAAAGTCAAATCTTGGCGCAAAGATGAAGGGCTGTATCCCCGAGATATCCGATGACGGCGTGCTGGAGCTTAAAAAGGCACGTCACCCTCTTATCGACCCCGATAAGGTCGTTCCCGTGGATATCACCGTGGGCAAGGATTACAGCACGCTTATAGTAACAGGTCCCAACACAGGCGGTAAGACCGTTCTGCTGAAAACTGCGGGACTTCTCACAGCTATGACCATGTGCGGACTTATGGTGCCTGCCGCTGACGGAACAAAAATATCCGTTTTCAGGCATATCCTTGTTGATATCGGCGATATGCAGAGCATCGAGCAGAGCCTTTCCACATTCTCCTCCCATATGAGCAACGTGGTGAACATCATCAAGACCGCCGACGAAAGCTCACTTATCCTTATAGATGAGCTGGGTTCGGGAACCGACCCTGTTGAGGGTGCGGCTCTGGCGGTGTCCATCATCGAAGCGCTTATGGCAAAGGGCAGCAGGATATTTGTTACCACCCACTACCAGGAGCTGAAAATTTTCGCTATCGAGCACGAAAATGTAGAGAACGGTTCCTGCGAGTTTGATGTAAAGACCCTCCAGCCCACATACAGGCTCATAATCGGCTCTCCCGGAAAATCAAACGCATTTTCCATTTCATCAAAGCTGGGAGTGCCTGCGGATATCATTGCCAATGCAAAGGCACTGGTTTCAGATGATGACCGCCGCTTTGAAGAGGTTGTTGCTCAGCTGGAAGCTTCCAGGCGTGCCCTTGACAGGCAGAACACCGAGCTTGCTCAGCTGAGAAGGCAGGCAAAGGAGCAGGCGGAAGCACTTGAACGTGAGAAGCAGGAGTTTGAAGCCCGCAAGGACGAGGAGTTTGAAAAGGCACACACCCAGGCAATGCGCATAGTTGAGAACTGCCGCTATCAGTCTGATAAGCTTCTTGAAGAGCTGGCGGATATCCGCAAGGAGCGCAACAAGGAAGCCTTTGACAAGCGAACCAGCGCCGCAAAATCCATGAGCCGCAGCTCTCTGGATAAAATGTATGACGAGGCAAATCCCGTCCGCAAGAAGGAAAACGAGTACAAGCCTCCCCGTCCTTATAAGAGGGGAGACAGCGTTGTCATCGTTGATATCGGCAAAAAGGGAATACTTGCCAGCGACCCAGATGCCAACGGAAATGTTTTCGTGCAGGTGGGCATTATGAAGACCAAGACCACCGTAAGCCGCCTTAGACTTGCGGAGGAAGATAAGGTGACTGTGGGCAGCAAAAAGGCTCCCGCAGGCGCAAGAGCGGGAGTTTCCAAAACCAAGGTCAGCGGAAAAATGGAGCGCAGAAGCTCGCTGGAGCTTGACATCAGAGGCTGCGCCGTTGACGAGGGCATTCACGAGGTTGATGCTTTCATCGACAACGCCGTTATGGTAAATGCAGGCATAATAACCATTATCCACGGCAAGGGAACGGGACTTCTGAGACAGGGCATACAGCGCCACCTGAAGCATCACCCATCGGTAAAAAGCTTCCGAAACGGACTTTTCGGCGAGGGCGAGGACGGCGTTACCGTTGTTGAGCTGAAATAAGATATGATATAATAAATTATAATAAAAATCGGACAGGGCGTGTGCCTTGTCCGATTTTGCTTTACTCATCAATATTTATTTTCATAAGCTGCCCCATATCGTCATAGCAGCGGATATAAATGGGTTCGCTGCCGCACTGACCGATAAGCGTTCCTGTATCCGCCTGATCGCCGCTGTTCACCTCACGGTTCGAAAGTCCTGTGAAGATAACAGTTCTTGCGGCGCCGCTTGCTGTGAGTATAATAACAGTTTCGCTGCCAACGTAATTCCGGTCCGCAAAGGAAACGGTGCCCGTTATGTGGGGATAAAGCTGGAAATATTCCTCGTTGTCAAGCACAAGTACCGTTCCGCCGTCCTCGACCTCGGTGCGTACTTTTTCAAATATGTCGGAAGCACTGCCGCCGAATATCTCGCTGAATTGGCGTATCTCACGGATATCCGATGTGTATGAGACATTGCTTTCGCCGTCCGTTAACGTTACAGAGGATATTTCAGCAGTGTGATGATAATATTTGCGGGTGCTTTTATCCAGTGCATACTGCAACTTTTCGTTCATGGCATCGTCGGAGGGTTCAAGGAAAAATTCTCTGCCCGATTTGCTTTCAATGTCGTTTGTCACGGGGACAGCACTGTCGCAAAGCTCGGTGCAGCGTGAGTCAATGAGCCAGCCCTCGGCAGTTCTGCGAATGGGCACAGTATTTTCGGAGAGGCTTATTTGATCATTTCCGTATTCATCGGAAACGTTCAGCATGATGATATATTCGTCGCCTATCTGCATTTCGCCCAGTTCGCCGTCCGCTGCGGGATCGGAGGAAACATACATAATATCGGTAAAAGTGCTGTTGGGGGAGACATTATCGGCGTAATAATATTCTATGGGTGACAGCTCATATTCTATCCGTCCCGTATCGCTTTCGGGAAGATATTCCTTTGTTATCACCCTGCACCTGAGGATAATATCCGCTTCATCAAGAGAAATATCCTGCTGTGAAGCATCGGCAGTGACTGCTGTGTGGAAACAGATGTCTGTGGGCTTAATGAACTCACTCAGCAGATGTTCGCTGCTGCTTTCAAGAAATTCATCAAGAGGCGCAGTAGTCTCGGACATTTCCGCAAGCTCCGCTATGCTTATGTCAGATGTTCCGCTGGAATTCAGATAGGACAGCCCGAAAAATGCCGCCGCCGTCACAGCTGCCGCAGTTATTGCCATGGCAGCTATACGCCGCCTGCTGCTGCGCATTTTTATCCTTTTCTTGGTAATAAGCTCGCCCTTTTCAAAACGGAAAAGACTGTCAAAATCGGCAGGCGCGCCGGCATTTCTGTCAAATTGTTCCGCATATTTGTTTCTGCCGTTCATACCGATTCCTCCTTATATAGCTTTTTCAGTTTTTCACGCCCACGCATCATCCGCACACGCACGGTCGATTCCTTTACCCCCAGCATACGGGCTATCTCCGAGGTGGAGAAGTTCTCGTAATAGAACAGGTGCAGTGGAACTCTCTCCTTTTCGGGCAGCCGCATCACCGAGCGGAAAAGGTCGGATTCCTCGCCGAAATCCTCTTCATAGGGAACGGTGTCCAGATCATCTTCCGAGACGATGCGGGTGAACCACGATGAGCGCAGTGTGTTTTTGCAGATGTTCGACGTAACGGTTATGAGCCACGGCTTTATATGCCCGTAGCCGCTCAGCTTATCCATATTCTTATAGTATTTGAGAAAAACTTCCTGCATAACATCGTTGGAGTCCGAACGGTTTTTCATGTAGCTGAATGCAACCGAATAAACAATACGGCTGTAGCTTTCAAATACATTTTTAAATAGCTGCTGTTTTTCGGCATCAGTCCGCATCTGCCCGTTCACCCCCTGTCATAAATCCCTGTAATATTTCTATAATTTTGCCCCTCTGATAGTAATACAGATCAGCGGGGCAGATTGTTACACTTTACGAAGAAATTTTTTTCTTTCCGAATGTGGCTTCCATCAGCTGCTTGTCGGAAGCATATCCTATAATGAGAAGTATGGTCATGAATATCCATACGATAGGTTCCGATATCATTACGCCGAAGTATCCCAGAGCAGGTGCGGCGGTGAATGCGATGACTGCCTTTCCAACCATTTCAATAATGCTGCTGGCAACTGGAACTGCCTTTCTGCCCAGTCCCTGCAGCGAGCTTCTCAGCACGATAAGCACCGCAAGCACAAAGTAGAACGGAGTATTTACACGCATATATTTTGAAGCAAGATCAACGATATACTGCTCGTCCGTGCCTGCTATCCAGCTTACGATGTAGGGCGAGAAAACATATCCGATGATGACCGCAGCAGCCGACCATACCCACGCCATAAGTATAGAGCTTTTTACGCCCTTGCCAGCACGGTCAGGTCTGCCCGCACCGATGTTCTGGCTGCAATAGGTGGCGCAGGCGGAACCGAATGCGGTGTAGGGGAGCATGAGAATGCTGGATATCTTTCTTGCGGCGGTGTGAGCCGCAATGGTCTTTGTGCCGAAATCATTGATGGCACGCTGGAGAATAAGGGAACCTATCTCGACCAGCGAGAACATAAGCGCAAGCGACAGACCCATGGAGAAAAGCTCCCACACCTCTTCCCATGTTATCTTGAATTCCTCGGGCTTTGGGATAAGATAGGGAAAGCGAATCACTATATAAATGCAGCAGAGGATAAATGAAGCTGCCTGCGATATGATGGTCGCATAAGCCGCTCCCGAAACGCCCATGCCGAATTTTGCAATGAAAAGGATATCCAGTCCCACGTTCATGGCGGAGGATATTATAAGGAACACCAGGGGAGTTATGCTGTCGCCCACGGCTCTCAGAACACCTGCGGACATATTGTAAAGCATGGCTGTTACCATAAAGAACAGTGTAACGGAGATGTAGCTGTAAGCCTCATCAAAAATATCTGCGGGAGTGTTCAGCAGGTGCATAAAGGGCTTGATGAAAAATATGCTTGCCACTGTAAGCACTGCCGATACCGCCAGACCGATTATAATAGTTCCCGCTACCGAGCGGCGCATCTTAACACTGTCGCCTGCGCCGTAGTGCCTTGCGGTTATGATGGAAAAGCCGTTGGTAAGACCCGACATGAAGCCGATTATAAGGGTGGAGATATAGCTTGTGGAGCCAAGCGCCGCTATAGCCTCAACGCCGATAGTCCTTCCAACTATAATAGTATCAATCATGCTGTAAAGCTGCTGGAAAAGGTTTCCGATAATAATGGGTACCGAAAAGGCGAATATCACCTTGGCGGGATTGCCCGAAGTAAGCTCTTTCATATGTTCTATCCTTTCAAAAATATATCAATAGTATAGATTATATCATCGTAAAGGATTTGTCAACAAAGAAATTCAGAGGATTTTATTAAAAAAGTTTGCTTATACTAAGCACCAATTAAAAACTATACAAAAAATCGAGCATGATCTTGCGTGTATGGGTTATGTGAAGATTTTTTTGTCTATAGTTCTATTGGTGATTAGTATTATAATACCTGACATAACGCTGTCATATTACCCGTGATATAATGATAATTGAAGGTATCTGCGATTTGAACATATTTTTTCAAAAACCAATGACAAATTCGGATAAATGTGTTATAATAAAATAAATACGACAATATCCGACAACATGAGAGGGGGAAGCCGTATGGAGGAAGTAAAGGCTGTTTCCATACTGCACAGGAACAAGACCTCGGGCTGGTTCGGCACCGATTATAATATGAACCTTTACAGGGGCTGCTGCCACGGCTGCATATACTGCGACAGCCGAAGCGACTGCTACGGCATCGGCGACTTTGATTCGGTAAGGTGCAAGGCAAACTCGCTGGAGATCCTCCGTGACGAGCTGCGCAGAAAGGTGCATACGGGGGTCATCGGCACGGGAGCCATGAGCGATCCTTATAATCCATATGAAGAAAAGGCTCTCCTTACCCGCCATGCACTGGAGCTTATCGACGCTTATGGCTTTGGCTGTGCAGTGCTTTCAAAAAGTGCGCTTATGACCCGTGATATTGATATTTTTCTTTCCATAAAGGAACATTCTCCCATGATGTGCAAGCTTACCGTCACCACTGCCGATGATGAGCTTTGCAAAAAGCTTGAGCCAAATGTGAGCGTGTCCTCGGAGCGCTTTGAGGCGCTGGCAAAAATGTCGGACAGCGGACTTTTCACGGGAATAACCATGATGCCCGTTCTGCCGTTTATCGAGGACAGCGAGGAAAATATCCGCTCCATAGTCCGCCTTGGGCATGAAGCGGGAGTGAATTTTATATATCCCGCTTTCGGCGTTACTCTCAGGAACACCCAGCGTGAGCATTTTCTCAGCAGTCTTGACAGCATATTCCCGGGAGAACGGCTGTCCGACAAATATATCCACCGCTTCGGCAATTCCTACGAATGTACCTGCCCAAATGTAAAGGTGCTGTGGAAAGCATTCACCGAGGAATGTGAAAAATACGGCATACTTTATAAAATGCAGGATATCATATCTGCTTCAAAGCTGGGGTACGAATACGACCAGATGAGCTTGTTTGAGTAAAAAGTCCGCTGCCACATTATTGTGACAGCGGACTTTTTGCATAATATCAGTAGCTTTCGGAAAGATAGAGCTGAACTCTGTTCTGGATAGCTTCGGCAGCTTCCTTTGAGCTGATGTTTCCGTTAAAATACCGTGATGATTCTTCGCTGATGATGTCGCTTACGGTGGTGTTGTATTTGTGGATATTCTGCACGGAGTTTATAACGGCGTTAACTTTGTCAATATCCGCCTGAGCAGGCTCACCGATGTCCATAGTTCCGCTTGAAAGCATCATATGTCCCATTACGGTTATGGGGTTTGTGACACGGGAGCTGTCGTGGGTCATAGCTTCCTCCGCTTTTTTCTGAAGTGAATCGTTTCTCACAGGGAAGCAGTCAACATAGTCCTGATAATCGGGGAGCAGCAGGGTGCGAACAAATCTCCATGCACCCTCCTTATTGACTGAGGAGCTTATCGCAAAGCCGGTTTCTATCTCAAATGCAGAGCCTATGCCGCTTTCAACGGGAAATCCCACAGCGGTGGCAGGCTCGCCGAAATTCTCATGCTCAAAGGCGTATATATCCGCATAATCGTTGAGGAAGGATATGAGCAGCAGAGAGCTTTCGTCGGCATACATGGTGGCATATCTGTCCCAGAAGCTGTCATCGAAATAAGCGTCGGTATCCAGTGAGGACATATATTCATTTGCATATTCCAGCAGCCCGATAAAATAGTCGGAGGTAAAATCGCAGGTGCCGTTTTTCACGTTGATAAGCCTGCTGCCCGACATATAAAGGGCGTAGTCAAGGATATCGTTTTTGCAGGAGCCGGGGAAAATTTCCGTGCCCGAGGGTCTCTGTGCGGCAATGCTCCTGAGCTGCTCGGTGGTGATGCCCATTTTATCGCCGAATATGGAAGTTTTTCCCAGAACGGTAAATACCTTGAAGCGGTCGCTGAAAGTATAAAGCTTGCCGTCGGTTTCGGCGGCTTTAAGCAGGTTCGGCAGGAAATCCTCACGGCTCAGCTCGCTGTCACTGTCGATAAATTCATACATATCGGCAAAAATTCCCTTTGTAACATATGTATCCGCAGGGGTCTCATTGCCTATCATAAGTATATCGGGAGTTTTGCCCGAAAGCATATCCATATTCAGCGACTGTATGTCGTTGTAGCATTTAAGGGTTATGCGGTATTCGCTGTCCTTGCGGTTAAAGTTTACCGCTTGATTTTTTATATAAGGGTCAAGGCTGTATTCATCGCCTGCAAGTATAAGCTCCTTTCGCTGTGCGGGCTTTTCGTCCGTTGCCGAAATTTTGTAGGCGCATGGTCTGCCTGAGGGATATGCGCTTCCGCCGCATATGAAGCCGTCCTCTGTGGGGAATATCTTTGTTACCTCCATTATGCTGACGCCGCTATCGATCCAGTTAAACAGCTCAGTCTTTGTGCCCGCTTCCGGGTCATAGGAATAAAATGCAGTTCCGTCAGTGATAAAAAGCTCGCTGTCACCATAGCCCGAAACGGGATACGTATCGGACGAATACACCTCGTCAAATGGGAGTGTTGCCTTTACAAGCTCCTTATTGGTCATGTCTGCCTTATACAGTGCAAAGCCGTTTGAATATGACCATACATATACCGTTCCCGATGCTCCTTTGACCATATTCCATGCGCTCATGTTTTCTGCGGACATTTTGCAGATAAAGCTGCCGTCATATCCGAAAACATAGATATTGTTGTAGCAGTTGACGAAAAGATAGTCCTCGGCAGCGCATATGCCGTCAACATAAAAATCGTTGTCGATGCCTTCGGGGGAAAGCGGCAGGGACGATACATCGTTGCCCTCCGCATCTGTCTTTACAAGGGTGCAGGTCTGACCCTCGTCGTTATACATGGTGCTGACATAATATCCCGAGCCGTCAGCGGTAAATGATATCTCAGAGCGGCGGTCATCTGTGGTCAGGCGGGAGCGGAAGTCGCTTCCGTCGGACTTCATGCTGTTGAAATAATATTCAGCCGAATCATCTGTCATAAGATATGATCTGAAGAATAGCCTGTCCGATGCGGGGGAGTAGGAAAAATCCTGTATCTCGCCCATAGCCTTGCTGTCCGAAACGCTCTGAGTGCTGATGTAGTTAAGAGTTTTTACGGCTTTCGTATCGGGCTGAGTTTTGCCGTTCTGAGCGCAGGCAGTGAGCATTGCCGCAGATGCAAGGAGGCATACTGCTTTGACGGTAATTTTTTTCATTTTTTTAATATCCTTTCTTTTGGGGCATTGAAGCCCTCCCGCTATATATACAAATGCAAAGTGCGAAATGTTACATAGCAATAACTGTATCATCTGGTATAATACAGTTATAACACATGAATACGGATTTGTCAATAGGCAGCTGCATGGATATTCGGAAATTTTTCCATGAATGACATTCGCACAGCCGCAGATAATACTTATGTACCCGCTCCGTACAAACGCTTGCTTTGAGCAGGCATTTGTATGGAATGCGGTAAAATATAGATAAAAGAGGTATTTGTCATGTCTAAGAATTCTGCTATCAAGTGCGATGTAACAAGCTGCAAGTATAATCTCAACGCAGAGCATTACTGCTCTCTCGAGTCCATCAAGGTCGGCACTCACGAGGCTAACCCCACCGTTCCCGAGTGCACAGACTGTATGTCCTTCGTCTGCAAGACCTCCTGCTGCGGCTGATAAATCCAACCTTTGCGGACGTCCGATTTGCTTCGGGCGTCCGCTTCTTTTTTTGACAAATTGTAAAAACATTTTGTAACCACTAAAAAATGGCATATAATCTCTTGTAAAATTAAGTAAAAGGGTGTATAATTAAACTCGGATAAATTTTATTTACAGCTTTGCTCATGCCTTGCTGCGAAATGGAGGAACTAAATTATGATGACTGAAAGTCAGAGAGCGGCGCTTGCGGAATATGCGGCTGTCAAAGGTCAATGCCCCGCAAGAGAACGACTTGCAGCACTTTTTGACGATGGAGTTTATACGGAAACAGGCTCAAATCTCAGAGCCGGTGAGAACCTCGCAGGCGTGGTAACCGCATACGGATATATCGGGGGAACTCCCGCATACGCCTTTTCTCAGGACAGCACTGTTATGAAGGGTGCAGTAAGCCTTGCTCACAGTGCCAAGATATGCAAAATGTTTGAGCTTGCCGCAAGGAACGGCGTTCCCGTTGTGGGAATATATGATTCATGCGGCGCATTCGTTGAGGACGGAGCTGACGCTCTCAACGCTTACAGTGATATTCTTCTCAGCATGGGCAGCCTTTCGGGCGTAGTTCCCATGGTATCGGTAATTTCGGGAGTATGTGCGGGAACTATGGCAATGATAGCTTCCTCCGCTGATTTCTCCGTTATCACCGAGGGCGCTGAGCTTTATCTTAACGCATCGGGAAACAACGCTTCCGCCGAGAGCGCTGCAAAGAGCGGTGCAGTGAGCGCATATGCCAAGTCCGATGCAGAGGCTATGGATACTGTCCGCAGATATCTTTCCCTTATGCCTCAGAATAACCTTTCACCCCTTCCCGAGTTTGAGTTTGACGCTCCCGTGAGCGCAGCTTTCGATAACGCCGAGAACGCAGCCGAGAGCATTGCGGATGCAGGCAGCATTCTTGAGGTTTACGGCGAGTACGGCACAGCTTCCTACACTGCGCTCTGCACAGTTTCGGGAGTTACAGCAGGTATCGCTGCCACCAACAAGACCAAGGACAAGCTCACCTCTGCGGACTGCTCAAAGATCGCAAGATTTGTTCGTCTCTGCGACGCTTACAGCATTCCCGTCATCACTGTTGCCGATACCGAGGGCTTTGACCTTCAGGGCGCAGATATGGTACGTGCAGGTGCGGCTCTTGCAGGCGCATATGCCGAGGCTTCATGTGCAAAGATAGCACTGGTAAGCGGCAAGGCTTGCGGAATGGCTTATATCGCATTTGCAGGCAGGAATGTTGCTGCCGATGCAGTTTATGCGCTTCCCGAGGCAGTTATTGCTCCCATGGATCCTGTCAGCGCAGCTGAGTTCCTTTATCATGACAAGCTCAAGGGCGCAGATGACCTTGCAGCCGCAAGAGCTCAGATAGCCAAGGAATATGCCGAGAATGAAGGCTCTGCATTTGCAGCAGCAGCCAAGGGTGCGGCTGACGAAGTGGTAACAGCCGAAAACGTAAGAGCAGCGGTTGCTTCCGTTCTTGATGTTACAGCAGGCAAGCGCCTTAACAAGCGTCTTCCCAAGAAGCACAACATTCTTCCCCTTTGATAAAATTAACCTGAAAGGTCGATATACATTATGAAGAGATTTAATATTACAGTAAACGGAAAGTCCTATGACGTAGCAGTTGAGGAAGTAGGCGGCGCAGCTCCCGTTCAGGCAGCTCCCGCAGCAGCACCCGCTCCCGCACCTGCCGCAGCACCCGCACCCGCAGCTGCTCCTGCAGCAGGCAACGGCACACCCGTTAAGGCTCCTATGTCCGGAAATATCCTTGATGTCAAGGTAAACGTAGGCGACACTGTTTCCGCAGGTCAGGTCGTTGTAGTTCTCGAGGCACTCAAGATGGAAAATGATATCGTTGCTCCCGTAGCAGGCAAGATCACATCTATCGCTGCCAAGAAGGGCGATACCGTTAATTCCGATGACGTTCTCGCTACCATCGCATAAGCTGAAAGGAGCGATCCACAATGCCTAAAGTAAAAATCACCGAAACCGTTCTCCGTGACGCTCATCAGTCGCTCATCGCAACAAGAATGAGCATTGACGAGATGCTCCCCATTATGCAGGAGATGGATAAGATCGGCTACTATTCCGCAGAGGTCTGGGGCGGCGCAACATTTGATGCTTGTATCCGTTTCCTCGACGAGGATCCCTGGGAGAGACTGAGAATAATCCGTAAGAATATGCCCAACACCAAGCTCCAGATGCTTTTCAGGGGTCAGAATATGCTGGGCTACCGTCACTATGCTGACGATGTTCTTGAATATTTCGTTCAGAAGACTGTTGCAAACGGTATGGATATTATCCGTATTTTTGATGCGCTGAACGATATCAGAAACCTCCAGACAGCTATCCACGCTGCCAAGAAGGAGGGCGCACACGCTCAGGTAGCAATGTCCTTTACACTGGGCGATGTTTTCACCGATGACTATTATGTAAACTACGCAAAGCAGTGCGAAGCAGAGGGTGCTGACTCCATCTGTATCAAGGATATGGCTGCGCTCCTTACGCCTTTCAGAGCTGCTTCCCTTACAAAGGCTCTCAAGGAGAACATCGGTATCCCCATTCAGCTCCACACACACTATACATCGGGTCTTGCTTCAATGTGCCAGCTCAAGGCTATTGAAAACGGCTGCGAGTATATCGACACAGCAATGTCTCCTCTGGCTCACGGTACTTCCCATACTCCTACCGAGTCTATGGTAGCAGCACTCCAGGGCACAGAGTACGATACAGGTCTTGACCTTGTAAAGCTTACCGAGATCAGAAGCTACTTCATGGGTCTGCGCAAGAAGTATATCGACGAAGGTCTCCTTGACCCCAAGATCCTTGTTGCAGATGCAAATGCACTTATCTATCAGGTTCCGGGAGGAATGCTCTCCAACCTGCTGTCCCAGCTTAAGCAGTCCGGCAAGGAGGATAAGTTCGAGGAAGTGCTCAGAGAAGTTCCCAGAGTTCGTGCAGATGCAGGTAATATCCCTCTTGTTACTCCTTCCTCCCAGATCGTGGGCACACAGGCTGTGTTCAACGTTATCAGCGGCGAGAGATACAAGACCGTTACCAAGGAGTTCAAGGACGTTATCGCAGGCAAGTACGGAAGAACTCCCACACCTATCGACCCCGAGTTCAGAAAGTCCATACTCAAGGGCGAGGAAGCTATCGACTGCCGTCCCGCAGATCTGCTTGAGCCTGAGCTTGATACTCTCCGCAAGGAATGCGCAGAGTGGATCGAGCAGGATGAGGACGTTCTCACCTACGCAATGTTCCCCAAGGTCGCTCCCAAGTTCTTTGAAAAGAGACGCAACAAGAAGTACGGCATTGACGGAAAGAATTCCGATGCCGCAAGCAAGATCCATATGGTATAAGGCTTTAAGCCCCGCTAACAAAAATCAAGAGATACCGTGCCAAGGTGCGGTATCTCTTTAAATTTGTAAATTATTCCGAGGAACTTCACATTGCTATTGCATTTTTTGGAAAAATAGTATATAATAAATAAAATACATTTTTTCTAAGGAGGCTATTTTATGTTAGAAGAGATCATCGGTTCCGTATGCAGATATTCAAACGAGAAAATCAAGATAACAAAGGGCATGGCTGTTGCCGCAGCTCTCGGTGCATTTATAATAGGTCTTATTTCAGGCGTTGTAGCTGCCCGTCTGGCACTCAGCAAGAAGTTTGCTGCCTGCTGCTCTTCAAGCGACGATTTCGACGCTGACGAGTATGTTAAAAATCTGAATTTCAGCGACGATGAATGATCTGCGTCCCAATAAATAAATCAGCAAAGGAAAATCAAAGATATGAAATTAGGTATGGTCGGTCTTCCTAACGTAGGAAAAAGTACGCTCTTCAACGCTCTTACAAATGCAGGCGCAGAATCTGCAAACTATCCTTTCTGCACCATCGAGCCCAATGTGGGCATTGTTTCCGTTCCCGACAGCCGTCTTGACAAGCTCAGGGAAATGTACAACCCAGATAAGTTCACCCCTGCCACACTTGAATTTGTTGATATCGCAGGTCTGGTAAGAGGCGCTTCCAAGGGCGAGGGTCTCGGCAACAAGTTCCTTGCAAATATCCGTGAGGTCGATGCCATCGTTCACGTTGTACGCTGCTTCGAGGACGATAACATCGTTCATGTTGACGGCGAGATAAATCCTGAGAGAGATATCGAAACTATTGACCTGGAGCTTATCTTCTCCGATATCGAGCTGCTGGAGCGCCGTATCGACCGCACAAAGAAGCTTATCAAGGGCGATAAGAAGTATCAGGCTGAGCTGGAGTTCCTTGAAGCTCTGAAGGCTCATCTTGAAGAGGGTCACTCTGCCCGTTCCTTCGGCTTCACCGAGGAGCAGGAGGAGATAATCAAGACAACTCCGCTGCTTTCCGCAAAGCCTGTCATCTACGCTGCAAATCTCAGCGAAGATGATTTCAAGAACAACATCGAAAATTCCAAGCATTATAAGACAGTTTGCGAGATAGCTGAGCGTGAGCACGCAGCAGTGCTGCCCATCTGCGCCGAGCTTGAAGCCGAGATATCCGATATGAGCGGCGAGGACAAGGAAATGTTCCTTTCCGAGCTGGGTCTTGAGGTATCGGGTCTTGACAGAATTATCAAGGAGGGCTATTCTCTGCTGGGTCTTATCTCCTACCTTACCGCAGGTCAGCCTGAGGTTCGTGCATGGACTATCAAGAAGGGAACCAAGGCTCCCCAGGCAGCTGGAAAGATACACACCGATTTTGAAAAGGGCTTTATCAGAGCGGAAGTCGTTTCCTTTGACGACCTTATGGCGTGCGGCTCCATGGCTGCCGCAAAGGAAAAGGGACTTGTACGCTCCGAGGGCAAGGAATATGTTATGCAGGACGGAGATATCGTTCTTTTCCGCTTTAATGTCTGATCCTTTCGGGAGGGATTTTTATGAAGAGGCATGAATATTTATACTCTGCGCTGGCAGCATTTGGTGCGGCGTTGGTGTTCATCGTGTTCGGTGCGGTAGTGCTCCATGTGCTCAATCCGTATCTTGATGCGGCTGAGATAGGCTTTATGTTCTTCAAGATGATACCCATTGCGTTCATAGCAATAGGCGCAGTTTTTGCGGTCATCGGCGCATATGCGCTCGTCAATGAGAGAATGATCGAGAACGGCGAGGTCATCGAGGCAGAGATAACAGGCATCAACGAGTTCTTTGTTGGTCAGACCACTGAGATAGTTCATTACAACCTGTTCTGCGAGGCTGTTATCAACGGAAGAAAGTACAGATTTTCCAAGAAAAATCTGGAGACCAATCCCAAGGAGCAGTTTGCGGGCGGATATGTTCCCGTAAAGATAAATCCTAAAAATCCGATGCAGTATTTTATAATGATGTGATAATGCTACATAATGAGGGGTATATTTCGCTAAGAAATATACCCCTTTTCTGCTTAATTTGTAAAAAATGTCAATTCCAATTAAAGGGCTGCCATGGTATAATATAAAGTGGTTTGTTATATTCAAATAACTTATGAGGACGGTCGTATATGAGTTTTGTATCGTTAAAAAATGTATATAAGCGCTATCAGATGGGCGAGGTAACTATCACCGCATCTGACGGCGTAAGCTTTGATATCGAAAAGGGCGAGTTCGTTGTTATCACAGGTGCCAGCGGTGCGGGAAAGACCACTGTGCTGAACCTTATGGGCGGAATGGACATCTGCGATGAGGGCGAAATAATCATTGACGGCAAGGATATCGCAAAGCTTAAACCCAGAGAGCTTACCGCTTACCGCCGATATGACATTGGATTTGTTTTCCAGTTCTACAATCTTGTGCAGAATCTTACCGCATATGAGAATGTGGAGCTTGCGGCTCAGACCTGCAAGGATAAGAGCATTGATGCGGCTCAGGTGCTTAAACAGGTGGGTCTGGAGGACAGAATGAACAATTTCCCCGCACAGCTTTCAGGCGGCGAGCAGCAGAGAGTTTCCATTGCAAGAGCACTGGCAAAATCACCCAAGCTCCTGCTCTGCGATGAGCCTACGGGCGCTCTCGACTACAACACGGGCAAGACAATACTGAAGCTTTTGCAGGATACCTGCCGTGAAAAGGGCATGACAGTGGTAGTTATCACCCACAATCAGGCGATAACCCCTATGGCTGACCGTGTTATCAAGATAAAGAACAGCAAGGTGGCAAAAATATCCCTTAATCCCAATCCCACACCTGTTGAAAATATTGAATGGTAAGGTAATAACGCTATGAAGAAAAATATGCTTTTACTGAATACTGTCAGAGGCGTAAAGAAATCTCCCGGAAGATTTGTGGCGATCCTTATTATCATTGCGATAGGCTGTGCGTTTTATGCAGGTTTAAGCGCAGTATCAACTGACCTTAAAAATTCCGGCTGGAAGTATTACAGGGAATATGCCCTTGCAGACGTTCAGATTAAATCCACGCTGGGCTTTAACGGCGATGAAATAGAAAAGCTTTCCGACGGCGAGCATTTTGACGGCGGATATGCAGGATATTCGGCAGATCTGCTGGTGGAAAACAACGGCGGTCAGTCGGCTGTAACAGTGCTTTCCTATTCGCCGGATCAGCCGCTCAATAAGCTTTATCTTATGGAGGGCAGGCTTCCCGAAAAGGCAGGGGAGTGTGTTGCCGACTACGACTCCATGCACAAGATATCCTTTAAAATAGGAGATACCGTAAAGCTTTCCGCTGACGGCGACAATGACGTGGCTGATTATTTAAATCAGTCAGAATATACCGTGGTGGGTCTTGTAAAGTCCCCTGTGTATGTTTCCTATGAGCGTGGCTCCACAACTATAGGAACAGGCTCCGTAAGCGCATTTATCTACGTGCCCGAGGAAAACTTTGCCTATGACACTTATACCGACCTTTATCTTTCGGTAACAGGGGCTATGGACGAAAGCGTCAAGCCTTTTTCAGACGAATATAACGACATCGTAGCCGCTGCCGAGGAATACGCCGAGGAAATGTCAGCTCAGCTTCTCAGCGAGCGTTCGGACGAGATACGTGCCGATGCAGACGAGCAGATAGCCGATGCAAAGGAAAAGCTGGCGGACGGTCAGAAAAAATATGACGACGCAAAAAAGGACTATGACAAGGGTCTGAACGAGTACAACAAGTCCTACAGTCAGATAAACGAGCAGAAAAAAGAGCTTACCGATGCTAAAAAGGATATCGAGGACGGCAGAAAAGAGCTGGCGGAGAACGAGGAAAAGATGAACGCCCTTGCCGCCACCTGCACTCAGATAGACGATATCCTGAAAATATACGAAAAGGCATACGTCAGAGTGCTTCCCGAAGAGCTTCTCAACGAGTCAAGAAGTATTCAGCAAGTGTATGACGATAACGACATTGAGGCTTCCATATCCGACCTGCTGGCGGTTTTCATAATCACAAATCCCGATAAGGATCTCCAGTCAAAGACCGCCGCTCAGGCAGCCATAACAGGCGTAAACGAGCAGGTGAGAGCAGCCTCCGCAGGTGCTCTGGAGCAGATATCCGCCCAGAAATGGCAGCTTGACAAAAGCGAAGAGGAAATAGACAAGGGCCTTGAAGAGCTTTCCGCTTATGACAGCGACTTTGCCAAAGCAAAGCATGAGCTGGACAGCGGCAAGAAAAAGCTGGACGAGGCTCAGGCTGATATAGACAGCGCAAATGCTGAGATAGCCGACGCTGAAAGCGAGCTTGAAGATAAGCTTGCCGACGGCGAGTGGTACGTTTGGAACAGGGACGAGTTCAACCCCGGCTGCATGAGCTACGGCAGAGATGCGGAAAGGATAGACTCCATTGCCGCAGTTTTCCCCGTGTTCTTTATACTTGTTGCGGCTCTGGTTTGCTGCACTACCATGTCAAGAATGGTCGAGGAGCAGCGCACAGAGGTGGGAACTCTAAGGTCACTGGGCTACGGCACAGGCTCCATAATCCTGCAATATGTATTGTATGCGGCTATAGCAAGCGTTGTGGGCAGCCTTGCGGGAACTGCCATAGGTCTTGCGCTGCTGCCGAGGATAATCTTCATCTGCTACCAGACGATGTACAATTATCCCATATTTGAAGCGCCGTTCATGCCTTCCTACGCACTGGGCTGCATGGGCGTGTCACTGTTGTGTACATCGCTTTCTGCGGTATATACCTGTGCAAACGAGCTTCTGGAATATCCCGCAAAGCTTATCCGTCCAAAGCCCCCCAAGAACGGCAAAAGGATACTGCTTGAAAAGATAACACCCATCTGGAAGCACTTCTCATTCAGCAGCAAGGTAACTTTCAGAAATCTTTTCAGATATAAGAGCAGATTTTTCATGACCGTTATCAGCATAGGCGGCTGCACTGCCCTTATGCTCACAGCATTCGGATTAAAGGAAGCCATTGCCTGCATTGCGGAAAAGCAGTATGACGATATCTTCCTCTACGATGCTATCGCAGTTATCGGCAGCGATGTTCCCGATGATGACCTTGCGCATATCGAGGACGTTATAAACGGAGAAAGTGCTATTATTTCCCATATGAGCGCCGTTCAGGAGACCCACGACGTTTATTCCGAAAGCGGAAATATGGAGGGCTATATCCTTGCCCTTGATGATGTTTCCGATATGGACGATTACGTTCAGCTCCGCAACAGAAAAAGCGGAGAGCATCTTTATATTGAGGACGGCAAGGTGATAATCACCGAGAAAATGGCAAGAGTGCTTGGTGTAAAGGAGGGCGACTTTGTAACCATTGACGGTGCATCTGGCCCTGCAGAGGTATCGGGCATAGCGGAAAACTACACCTTCCACTATGTCTATATGACAAGGGACACTTTCACCTCCCTTTTCGGCGAGACCGACGACAACCTTATCCTTATAAACACAGGGGACACTCCCGAAAAATCCGAAAGAGACAGGATAACCTCCGAGCTTATCTCCTGCGACGGAATAATCTCATCGTCCTTTATGTATGACGGAACGGGAACGTTCAGAATGCTGGTATCGAGCCTTGACCTTATAGTTCTTGTAATCATAATCTTTGCGGGAGCGCTTGCTCTGGTAATACTCTTCAATCTTGCAAACATCAACATCAACGAGCGAATAGGGGAGCTTGCCACCATAAAGGTGCTGGGCTTCTTTGACGGCGAGGTGGGAGCGTACATTTACCGTGAAAACACCATTTCCTCCATAATCGGCATTGCCATCGGACTGGTAGGCGGAATTTTCCTTGAAAGCTTTGTTGTAAGCAAGTCCGAGGTAGATGAAGTAATGTTCTCGCCCGATATACCTTGGTTCTGCTTCGTGCTGGCAGCGGCGGTAATGGTCATCTTCACAGTGCTTGTAAACTTCCTGCTGTATTTCAGGCTCAAAAAGATAGATATGACATCTTCCCTCAAGGCTATTGAGTGATATTGCCATAAAGCATTTACCGATGGTCAAAGCTTTTGTACAGCATTGACATTGACAATTTTTTCACAGGGTAATATAATATTTTAGTGACGTGCCATTCACGGCAGCATCTTTCAGAGGTGCTGCCACTGGCACTTTTTTATGTTTGGGAGATCATGGAGGAAAAAGAAAAATGTTCAGGCAATTTGCAGAAATGCTGAAAAGAGAATTTAAGGGGTACAACGGCAAGAAGTTCGGAAAAGACGTTCTTGCAGGCGTAACAGTCGCAGCCGTGGCTCTGCCGCTGGCACTGGCATTCGGCGTAAGCTCGGGAGCTACCGCAGCTTCGGGACTTGTTACCGCAATAATATCGGGACTTATCATCGGCGCACTTTCGGGCGCTTCCTATCAGATAAGCGGCCCCACAGGCGCTATGACAGCCATACTTGTTTCACTTGTGGCTCAGTACGGAATGCAGGGCGTTTTCATCGCAAGCTTATTGGCTGGTATCATACTGCTGCTGTGCGGCATATTCAAGCTGGGCGGACTGGTTTCATACCTGCCCTCGCCCGTTATCACAGGCTTCACCAGCGGTATTGCCATTATCATCGCCCTTGGTCAGATAGATAATCTTACAGGCATGAAGTCCGTGGGACTTAATAACCTGGAAAAGATAGCAAGCTATTTCACAATGCCTCAGAGCTTCAATCTTCCAGCGTTCATCATCGGCGTTTGCGTTATAGTGTTCATGTTTGTATATCCTCAGAAGCTGAGCCAGTATTGCCCCGGTTCACTGGCAGCAATTATCCTTGCCACCGCAGCAAACTTTATCTTCAACTTTGACGTAAGCGTTGTCGGCGAGATACCCAAGACAATTTTCCTTGCAGACAGACTTGACATCACCAAGATAAATTTCAGCGAGCTTGGCAACTTTGTTGTTCCCGCTGTTTCCATTGCGGCTCTGGGACTTATTGAGTCCCTGCTCTGCGGCGCTTCCGCAGGACGAATGAAGAATGAAAAGCTCAATGCGGATATCGAGCTTACCGCACAGGGAATAGGAAATATCCTGCTGCCATTCTTCGGCGGAGTTCCCGCAACGGCAGCCATCGCCAGAACCAGCGTTGCCATAAAGAGCGGCGGAGAGACACGTCTCACTTCCGTTATCCACGCTGTTGTACTGCTGCTTTCCATGTTCGTTCTCGGCGGCGTAATGTCTATGATACCTCTTTCAGCCCTTGCAGGCGTGCTTATCGTAACTGCATGGAGAATGAACGAGTGGAAGACCATAAAGTCCATTTTCAGCAAGAAGCTCAAAACAGCCATTGCACAGTTCCTTATCACAATGGCAGCTACCGTTGTGTTTGACCTTACAAAGGCTATACTTATCGGCGTTGTGTTCTCGCTTATCCTCTTTGTTGTAAAGGTGTCCGATATGCAGGTAACGGTTGCCGAGGTCGATCCCGACAAGCTGGACGAGGTCAACGTTGACCCCGAAAAGCTCAAATACACCAGCGTTGTTTACATCACAGGCCCCCTTTATTTCGGAACCTGCGCAAAGCTGGAGGACAAGGTATCCTCTCTCGGCGACAGCTACAATATCATCTTCTCAATGAGAGGCGTTACCGTTGCGGATATCTCGGGAATAGAAGCTCTCCACGAATACTGCGAGAGACTTATCTCCCAGGGAAGAATGGTATATTTCTCCTGCGTTCAGCCTGGAGTTATGGATCTCTTTGAAAGAACAGGACTGAAGCAGGAGCGCTTCAAGCACGATATGTTCTTCTGGAGCACCGATAAGGTGTTCGAGCACATCTCAAATCTTTAATACTAGTATAATATCTGCATAAGGCGTGGTAAATTTATCACGCCTTTTTTATTTATTAGCACTTGAAAAAGACAGCAAAATATGCTAAAATAAAATCACATATGCAGCAAAAGGAGGAAAATATCATCAAAGACGGTACTAAAAGCTTTCCCATAAGAAATCAGATGGTAATGATGTTTTTCATCGTTATACTTCCCCTTTTTGCAGCCAGCATAATGCTGCTGGTGAATATGCGTACCATAATCAAGGATCAGATACTGAGCAGCACTGTCAGCAGCTCCAGCAGCATTCGTTACCGCACCATGGATATGGTGGAGTCCACCGACAGCATAATGCGTATGTTTGCAGGCAGCGGCGAGCTGAAAAGCTTTCTTGAAAAGCGCTCCTCGGAAAATTCCGAGTATTATGATTTCTATGCCAAGAATATCCATGTGCAATATGTTCAGGCTTCCCCGCAGGTGAGCAACATCTATGTTTTCATCAACAGGAACGAGTTCGTGTATAACTCCAACTATATCTATGCGGACGAAAGCGTGCTTACCCAGAAATGGTACAATTCTGCTGCACAGGACCCAAGCACAGCCGTGTGGGACATTATCAAAAGCCCTACGGACGGCAAGTATTACCTTGGCTGCGCTCAGGCGATAACCGATACCTCCGACGAGACCGTTACCGCTGTGGCTGTGGCTGTTATATCCGATGAATGGCTCATGCGTGTTATGCCCGACGAGCATATAAGAACGGTAATGTGCGTGGGCGGAAAGGCATTTTTCAGCGACTTTGCCGAGATAGTCAAGGGCGACAGCGTGTCGGGGGACAATGATCTTAACGTCAACGACATCTCCAAGACCTATGACTATGGCTTCTGGGGCTATGACGGCTACACGGTGCTGAATAACTTCACCATAAATCACAATGCGGATTTTCAGCTGGTCATGCTCATTCCCAACTCCTACATAAACTACTCTCTCAGCAGGCTTTCTTTGGTTTACGGCGGCTACTGCGGACTTATGCTCATACTTTCCCTGCTGATAATCATACTCTTCACCAGCGTGTTCTCACGTCGGATAAAGCTCCTCAGCGAGAAGATGCACGCAGTTGCGGAGGGCGATATCAACGTCACCTTCAACGACAAGGGCGGCGATGAGATAGCCGACCTTTACAGCGACCTTAACCAGATGATCGCCAGTATGCAGAAGATGATGGACGACATCTATCAGGCAAAGCTCCAGAACGAGGCATTCAAGTTCGACCAGATGGAGGCTGAATTCAAAGCCCTTGCCAGCCAGATAAATCCCCACTTTTTGTACAATACCCTTGAAACTATCAGAATGAAGGCATACTGCAACAACGACAAGGAAACCGCCGATCTGGTAAAGAAGCTGGGCAAGTTCATGCGCCGCTGCCTTGAATTCAAGGACGGCGAGGTAACGCTCCGCTCCGAGCTGGAGTTCACAAACAGCTATCTGGAGCTTCAGACCGCACGATTCGGCGACAGAGTTTCCTACAGCATTTATTCCGAGGTCTCCAAGGATTACATGATACTGCCCCTGCTGATACAGCCCGTTGTGGAGAACGCATTCGTTCACGGCATCGAGGGCTGCAAGTCCAACGGACATATCGACATAAAGGTGTATTATCACAACGACTGCGTTGTTATCGATGTTTCGGACAACGGCAGCGGAATAACCCCCGAAAGGCTTGCGGAGCTTGAAGAAAAGCTCAGGCGCAACGATACCTCTTCGGGCAAGAGCATCGGTCTTACGAATGTAAACAAGAGAATAAAAATGTATCACGGCGAGCAGTACGGCTTGTCCATAAAAACGGCTCCCGATGCGGGAACCACCATAAGGATAACTCTCCCGAGAAATCCAGTTCAGAAAAAGATCACTGTTCAGGATACGGATAAGGAAAAGTAACGTATCCTCAGGAAAGGCGGTTATAATATGTTCAAGGTTTTGCTTGTTGATGACGAGCCTAATGTTCGTCAGGGCATAAAAATGATGATCCCGTGGGACGAGATAGACTGCGAGGTCATAGGCGAAGCGGACGACGGCGATGACGGACTTAACAAGATAATGACGCTCCAGCCCGATATAGTTATCGCAGATATAAAAATGCCAGGCAAGACAGGCATCGAGATGACGGAAGCCGCAAAGGCGCTGGGCTTCAAGGGCAAGGTGCTGATACTTTCGGGCTATTCGGATTTTTCCTATGCCAAGACCGCCATTGCGCTGGGCGTTGAGAACTTTATCCTCAAGCCCGTTGACGAGGACGAGCTTATCGAAGCCATAAAGACGGCAGGAGAGAAGATAAAGAGCGAGCGTGAGCACAGATACAAGCAGGAGATAGGCAGGGAATACCTTAATGAGCAGCTGGTCAAGGGACTTTTTGCGGGCGACCCCATTCAGGTGGCAGCTGCCGTAGATGAATATGATTTTCCAAGCTACTGCGCCGCTATCGTCTGCTCCGACGGAAATCACCCCGAGCAGTCCGCCGACTATAACTCCGTCCGCCGCTTCTATGACGCTCTCAACAACGTGGATATAGTTTCGGTGGATATCAGCGGTGCGCTGGGAATACTTTTCAAGGGCTGGAAATATACCGATGTTATGATGTCCCTTGAAAAGCTGCACATGGAGCTTTCGCCCGAGGCGTTTATTTCCTGCGGCTGCAATGTAAGCTCTCCCGCAGAGATATGCGTTTCATATTCCGAGGCGGCGGATTTCTACCGCAAGAGATTTATCTTCCATCACTGCGGCGTGGCAAGTACCGAGGTGTTCAAAAAGAGCCGCACCGCCGAGGATATCGACTTTGCCGACAGGATATACGCATACATGGAGATAAACGATACCGAGAAGCTCAACGGCGTTCTTGACAGATTTATGGAATCCATGCTCACTGCGGACAATACCCCCGAAAAGGCAAAGATAAGCTGTATCACCATGCTTATGGACGTGCGCTCCCAGATGAGCAGAAGCGCTGCGGACAAAAAGCCCGAGAACATGATAAGCGATGATTTTGTAAATGAGATAAGCGATATGCACAGCCTGAGCCAGATGGTGGAGGCTATCAGAACAAAGCTCACCGATATCTCAGACGCCTGCTTCGGCAAGACAACCAAGAGTACCATGGAGCGTGTGGTCCAGTATATCAGAGCAAACTACAACCGTGAGCTTCGCCTTGAAATGCTGGCGGGAATTTTCGGCTACAACAGCGCATATCTTGGCAAGGTGTTCCACCAATACACAGGTGATAACTTCAACAACTATCTCGATGAGATACGCATTTCCGAAGCAAAGCGCCTGCTTGCCAAGGACGAATACAGGGTGTATGAGGTGGCTGAAATGGTGGGCTACTCAAATATCAACTATTTCCATAACAAATTCAAGAAATATGTTGGCATGAGTCCCCTGAGCTACAAGAAGCAGTTCGGCGGCGGAAAGGACGAATAAGCCTGCATATTTGACAATGCGGAATAAGGGTATGTATAATGTTATATGCCCTTATTCTTTTTTTATATTTCTAAAAACGGGCTGTGTATGTTAAGATAAATATATATGCAGAAAATGCGGAACCATACGGCATTTTGATAAATTTTCAGGGATATTTGCCGCCTTCCGTACTGCTTTTTTAAACGAAAGGACAGTGTGAAATGTATAAAATCGTTAGAAAAAAAGCATTAAACCCCACTGTAACACTTATGGATATCGAAGCTCCCGCAGTTGCAAAAAAGGCGGAGCCCGGTCAGTTCATCATTCTCAGAACAGATGAGAACGGCGAGAGAATCCCCCTTACAGTAGCTGATTTTGACAGAGAAAAGGGTACTGTTACCATTATCTTCCAGATAGTTGGTGCAACTACCGAAAAGCTTAATCATATGAACGAGGGCGAATGTCTCCATGACTTTGCAGGCCCTCTCGGCAGAGCAACTCATACAGAAGGTCTTAAGAAGGTAGCTGTTGTAGGCGGCGGTGTTGGCTGTGCTATCGCATACCCCGTTGCAAAGAAGCTCCATCAGGTAGGCTGCGAGGTGCATTCCATCGTTGGCTTCAGAAACAAGGATCTTGTTATCCTTGAAGATGAATTCAAGGCTTGCTCCGACAAGCTCTGCATGATGACAGATGACGGTTCCTACGGCACAAAGGGTCTTGTTACCAATGCCCTCAAGGAGCTTATCGACAGCGGCGAGCAGTATGACGAGGTGATCGCTATCGGCCCCCTGATAATGATGAAATTCGTTGCTGCAACCACTAAGGAATACGGCATCAAGACCGTTGTTTCCATGAACCCCATTATGATCGACGGCACAGGAATGTGCGGCGGATGTCGTCTTTCCGTTGGCGGCGAGACAAAGTTTGCCTGCGTTGACGGTCCCGAGTTCGACGGTCACCTTGTTGATTTCGACGAGGCTATGAGACGTTCCACAATGTACAAGCCTTTTGAAAAAAGAAAGTACGAAGAAACCTGCAATCTTTTCAAGGAGGTAAAGTGAAATGCCTAATATGTCTCTTAAAAAGAACCCCATGCCCTCTCAGGAGCCTGATGTAAGAAACAAGAACTTCCTGGAGGTAGCACTGGGCTATACAGCTGATATCGCAGTTGACGAGGCACAGAGATGTCTCCACTGCAAGGCTATGCCCTGCGTTTCGGGCTGCCCCGTAAATATTGATATCCCAGGCTTTATCAAGGAGATCGCTGACGGCAACTTTGAGGGTGCTTACAGCGTTATTTCCAAGTCCAGCTCCCTCCCCGCAGTCTGCGGACGTGTATGCCCCCAGGAGAACCAGTGCGAGGGCAAGTGCGTAAGAGGAAAGAAGGGCGAGGCTGTAGCTATCGGCCGTCTGGAAAGATTTGCAGCTGACTATCACAACGCAAACTTCAAGGGCGAGCCTGAGATGCCCGCTTCCAACGGCAAGAGAGTTGCTGTTATCGGCGCAGGCCCTGCAGGTCTTACCTGTGCAGGCGACCTGGCTAAGAGAGGCTACAAGGTAACTGTATTCGAGGCACTCCACCTTGCAGGCGGCGTTCTGGTTTACGGTATCCCCGAGTTCAGACTTCCCAAGAGCATCGTTCAGCACGAGATCGACGGCCTTAAGGCTATCGGCGTTGATATCGAAACAAATATGATAATCGGCAAGACCGTTACCATTGACGAGCTGTTTGAAAGCGGCTATGAGGCTGTGTTCATCGGTTCAGGCGCAGGTCTGCCCAGATTTATGAATATTCCCGGTGAGAACTACAAGGGCGTTTATTCTGCAAATGAGTTCCTTACCAGAGTAAACCTTATGAAGGCTTACAAGCCCGACAGCGATACTCCCGTCAAGGAGAACAAGAGAGTAGCAGTAGTCGGCGGCGGTAACGTTGCTATGGACGCTGCAAGATGCGCAAAGCGTCTCGGCGCAGAAGAGGTTTACATAGTTTACCGCCGTGGCGAGGCTGAGCTTCCTGCCCGTGCAGAGGAGATCGAGCACGCTAAGGAAGAGGGTATCATCTTCAAGACCCTTACCAACCCCACCGAGGTACTGGGCGATGAGAACGGCTTTGTAAGCGGCATCAAGTGCGTATCCATGGAGCTTGGCGAGCCTGATGAGTCGGGCAGAAGACGTCCTGTTGTAAAGGAAGGCTCCGAGCACACCGTTGATGTTGACTGCGTTATCATGTCCATCGGTACATCTCCCAACCCCCTCATCAGAAACACCACTGAGGGACTTGAAACCAACAAGCACGGCTGTATCGTTACCAAGGACGAAAGCGGTCTTACCTCCCGTGAGGGCGTATATGCAGGCGGCGACGCTGTAACAGGCGCAGCTACCGTTATCCTCGCAATGGGCGCAGGCAAATCCGCTGCTCAGGCTATTGACGAGTATCTTCTTAATAAGTAAGATAAGAATATCGTTTTTCACCGTACCCGGTTTACGGGTGCGGTGATTTTTGATATAAGTGAGGTGAAAGCGGAGAAGATGGATAAGGTAAAAAAGATGCCGTATTATATACCTGTCATATTGGCTTTGCTTTCGGTTATTTTCAGGATAATTCCCGATTGGCTTGATCTTTTTGATGTGATGATCGGAAAGGAAGGACTGAAAAATATAATTGCCTCGCTTATTTTTGCTTTTCTGTCCCAAATGATGATAACTGTTCCTATTATTATTTTGGGAGCTGCAGCAGCAGTCTTTTCCGTTCATTTTTTTAAGAACAGAGAAAACGGTGTCGGAAAATTTGCTGCTCTTTTTATTGTATTAGCGGTTATTCTTATCCCAAGCGGTATTGTCGGAATGTTTAATTTTACCGATGATTTTGATAATGCAAAGCTTGCTTTGTATTCTGCCGACGGAAAGAGACATAATGATATCCGGCTGCTTGGATATTGTATAAGCGATTTTTTTACTGACGAATATGATATGTACATCGTAAATGCGGTATATTCAGATGACGGGTTGCCGTCAAAATCAAGCAGACGGGAATATAAGCTTTCGGGATATTATGATACTCCCGGTTTAACGGTGGGAAATAACCGGATTTTTTATTCTCAGGTCGGAAGAGAGGATTACAGTAGGCTGCAAAAATCCCTGCCGATAGGCTTTGATATAACGGTAACGGTTTATAAAAGATCCCGCTTTATCCGAAGCATTGAGCCGTCTGTTGATTTTGGCAGAGATGAAAGCATCGGGCATTTTTTTGATATTTCAGTAAACGGTGATAAAATCGTCCGTTCGGAAAATATGAGTGCTTATGAAATTGATAACCTTATGTGGTGCGAATTTCATAAGGGCGACAGCACTGAAATTAAAAATGCGCTTTGCGGCATAAATGCAGATAATTCCCTCGAGTATCCTCATACGCTGAAGGGCGATGAAATATGCCTTTTTGCTTGGGTGGACGGAGAATATAAAAGAGTAAGCAATATTATTTACAAGGAAGATATCAGCCAATGAAAAAATACATTATCAATTCCAATGACGCAGGACAGCGTGTGGATAAGTTCATACAGAAAGCGGCTCCAAGCCTGCCCCAGAGCATGATGTACAAGGGTATCCGCACGAAAAATATCAAGCTCAACCGCAAGCGCTGCGAGATATCCACCAGACTTTCCGAGGGAGATGTGCTGGAGCTGTATCTGCCCGATGAATTCTTCGGCAGCGATGAAAAGGAGTATGAGTTCCTGAAAGCACCTGCGGATATCACCGAGGTGTATGAGGACGAAAATATCCTGCTGATGGATAAGAAAAACGGACTTGTTGTCCATGAGGATAACGACGGTTCCGTTGATACCCTTGTGAACCGTATGCTCCACTATCTTTACGCAAAAGGGGAGTATGACCCTGCGGACGAAAACAGCTTTACTCCCGCCCTCTGCAACCGCCTTGACAGGAACACGGGTGGTATCGTAATTGCGGCAAAAAATGCCGAGTCTTTGCGTATCCTCAACCAGAAGATAAAGGACAGGGAGCTGGAAAAAAAGTATCTTTGTATCCTTGTGGGCGTTCCGCCCAAAAAGTCGGACACCCTTACCCATTATCTTTTCAAGGACAGCAAGACAAATACCGTTACCGTTTCCGACAAAAAGACTGCCTCCAACAAGACTATAATAACAAAGTACCGTGTGCTAAAGACCGACGGCACTCTTACCCTTGCGGAGATAGAGCTGATGACGGGCAGAACTCACCAGATAAGAGCGCATATGGCATATATCGGCTGCCCTCTGCTGGGTGACGGAAAGTACGGCATCAACAGGGTGAACCGCAGCTATAACATCAAAACTCAGGCGCTTTATTCCTACAAGCTTAAATTTGATTTCACCACCGACAGCGGCATTCTCTCGTATCTTAACGGCAGGGAGTTCACCGCAGAAAACGTGTGGTTTGCGGACAAATTTGTTAAATAGCACAAACTTTTTGCCTTGAAAATGTGCAGTATTGTGCAAAGGGCAGTTTTTGGGATTGTGTTCTTTTGTTCACAAATTACCTGTTGAATATGATTTTATATTCCGCTATAATAAATGTTAGACTTCTAACTGATAGATGTCTAACATTTTTCTTTTTCTTGGAATAAAGGAGCTGATGAAATGGAAAATGCCGACTGCGGCTATAGAAATGAGGATGAGCATATCGGCAGATACATAAATCATCTTTCAAAAACTTTGCGCTATACCACCAATGCCATGATGCTGAAACAGGGCGAGATAATAACAGGGGAGCAGTGCAGGATAATTTCCTATATAGCTCACCGCACGTCCCACGGCGAGTGTGTGTATCAGCGTGATCTTGAAGATGATTTCGGGGTAAAGCGCTCATCCGTAGCGAGCATTCTGGGAAATCTTGAAAAAAGCGGGTACATTGCAAGAAGCGTCTGCGAGGAGGACGCACGCATCAAGAGGATAACCCTTACCGAAAAGGGACTTCGCACAAGCAAGCAGATGTACGACAACATATGCCGTTTGGAGCAGTATCTTTCAAACGGTATGACGCCTCATGAGCGTGAAGAGTTCATTCGCCTGATGAAGCTTGCAATAGAAAATTTAGAGAAATTCAAAGAAGAATAACTACAAAGGAGTGGTCAACAGATGCTGAAAAAGCTTCTCGCCTGTGTGGGCGAGTACAAGAAATATGCCATTCTCACGCCTGTGGTAATGATAGGCGAGGTACTGATGGAAGTTCTTATACCATTGGTAATGGCAAAGATAGTGGACGTGGGAATTGCCAACGGCGATGTGGCGTTCACAGTAAAAATGGGACTTATCATGGTCTCCATGGCAATATTCTCCCTTTGCTGCGGCGCACTGGGCGGAAAATTTGCCGCAAAGGCAGGCATGGGCTTTGCTAAGAATGTAAGAAAGAAGCTTTTTGACAAGGTTCAGGATTTTTCCTTTGCAAACGTGGATAAGTTCTCCACAGCTTCTCTGGTAACAAGACTTACCACCGACGTTACAAACGTTCAGAACACCTTTATGATGATAATCAGAATGGCGGTGCGTGCGCCTTTCATGCTTATCTTCGCACTTATAATGTCAATCTCCCTCAATGCAGAGCTGGCAGTTGTGTTCCTGGTCGCTATCCCCGTTCTGGGCGTTGCAGTGGGACTTATCACAACAAAGGCATTCCCCAGATTTGAGAAAATGCTTGAAAAGTATGACTCCCTCAACTCCAAGGTACAGGAAAACCTTATCGGTATCAGAGTTGTAAAGGCATTTGTAAGAGAAAAGTTTGAGGGCAAGAAGTTCGTAGCTTCCGCTGACGAGGTAAGAGCCGCTCAGGTAAATGCCGAAAAGCTTGTTATTCTGGGTCAGCCCGCAATGCAGATAATCATGTATGCCTGCATCGTTGCCGTTATCTATTTCGGCGGAAATATGGTTATCGGCGGTACATTCCTTGTCGGTGAGCTTTCCAGCTTCATCAGCTACGTAACTCAGATACTTATGTCCCTTATGATGCTCTCCATGATCTTCGTTATGACAACTATCTCCCTTGCTTCCATGCACAGAATAGTTGAGATATTCGATGAAGTTCCCGAGATCAGAGATGACGATGCAGATCCCGCACTTGTTCCCGCAGACGGAAGCATCAGATTCAACAATGTTTCTTTCAGCTATGCAAAGGACGAGGATAACCTCACCGTAAAGAATATCAATCTTGATATCAAGTCTGGCGAGACTATCGGCGTTATCGGCGGAACAGGTTCAGCAAAGAGTACACTTGTTCAGCTCATTCCCCGTCTCTACGATGTGCTTGACGGCAGCGTTGAGGTAGGCGGCAGAAATGTCAAGGACTACAAGCTTGATAACCTGAGAAACGAAGTTGCAATGGTTCTCCAGAAGAACGTTCTGTTCTCAGGCACTATCGAGGATAACCTCCGCTGGGGAAATGAAAATGCTACCCACGAGGAGATCGTTGAAGCGTGCAAGCAGGCACAGGCTCACGACTTTATCATGAGCTTCCCCGACGGATATGATACAGATCTGGGTCAGGGCGGCGTAAACGTATCAGGCGGTCAGAAGCAGAGACTTTGTATCGCCAGAGCACTGCTCAAAAAGCCCAAGATAGTTATTCTTGACGACTCTACCAGCGCAGTCGATACTGCCACCGATGCAAAGATCAGAAGCGCATTCAGGCAGGAGCTGGCAGATACCACAACGATCATCATCGCCCAGAGAATTTCCTCCGTCAGCGACGCTGACAGGATAATCGTTCTCGACAACGGCGAGATAAACGCATTCGATACTCACGATAACCTTATGAAGAACAATGAGATCTACCGTGAAGTTTACTACTCACAGCAGAAAGGAGCTGAAGAATAATGCCTCCACGTAAGCAAGGACCTATGCAGAAGCCCAGGAACGCATTCGGCGCATTCAAGAGAATACTTTCCTATATGGCAGAGTACAAGGCGCTGCTCCTGCTGGTAGTCGTTTTCATCATATGCAGCTCACTTGCAAATGTAATAGGAACCTCTTTCCTCCAGAAGATAATAGATAATTACCTTACCCCCCTTATCAAGGACAGCGGAAATGCCGAGCTTTACCGAGGCTTTATGGCAGTTCTGGGACAGATGATGCTGGTATATGTTATCGGCGCCCTCTGCACATTCGGATATTCAAGGATAATGCTGAATATCTCCACAAAAACACTGTTCAAGATAAGAACAGACCTGTTCACACACATGGAGACCCTTCCCATAAAGTATTTCGATACCCATACCCACGGCGAGCTTATGAGCCGCTACACCAATGATATCGATACTATCCGTGAGATGCTCTCCAACGCAGTTTCAAGCTTTATTTCCTCAGCTGTTACCATTATCGGCGTGTTCGTTATGATGGTTTACTACAGCTGGCAGCTCACTCTCGTATCTATCGGAATGCTGCTTGTCATTCTCTTCCTCACAGGAAAAATAGGCGGCAAGAGCGGTAAGTACTTCAAGGAACAGCAGAAGGAGATAGGCGCTGTCAACGGCTACATTGAAGAGATGATAGACGGTCAGAAGGTAGTTAAGGTGTTCGTTCACGAAAAGCAGGCAAAGGAAGAATTTGAGCAGCTCAATAACCGCCTTTGCGAAGCCTCCACAAACGCAAATACCTTTGCAAATATTCTCGGCCCCGTAAACAACAACCTCGGTCACGTTCAGTATGCGCTGACCGCAGTTGTGGGCGGAATACTTGCCATCAAGGGCGTTCATTCCTTCAGCGGCCCCATAATGGTCGGTACAGTCGTTGCATTCCTCCAGTACACAAGAAACTTCTCAATGCCTATTTCTCAGGTTTCACAGCTGTTCAACTCAGTTCTTTCCGCACTGGCAGGTGCCGAGCGTATCTTTAATATGATAGATGAACCCTCCGAGGTCGATGACGGCTATGTAACTCTGGTAAATGCCAAGGAAGCTCCCGACGGAACACTTACCGAGTGCTCCGAGCGCACAGGCGTGTGGGCATGGAAGCATCCCCATAAGGCTGACGGAACCATTACCTACACCAAGGTACAGGGCAGGGTTGAGTTCGATGACGTAACCTTCGGTTACGAGGAGAACAAGACCGTCCTCAACGGAATAAGCCTTTACGCAAAGCCCGGTCAGAAGATCGCATTCGTAGGCTCCACAGGTGCGGGAAAAACCACTATCACCAACCTGATAAACAGATTTTACGATGTGCCCGACGGAAAGATCCGTTACGATGGCATCAACATCAACAAGATAAAGAAGGACGACCTGAGACGTTCGCTGTCAATGGTTCTCCAGGATACACACCTTTTCACAGGAACCGTTATGGACAATATCCGCTACGGAAAGCTTGATGCTACCGATGAAGAGGTCATCAAGGCAGCAAAGCTTGCAAATGCCGATTCCTTTATCAGACATCTGCCTGAGGGATACGATACAATGCTTTATTCCGACGGCGCAAACCTTTCACAGGGTCAGAGACAGCTTCTTGCCATTGCAAGAGCAGCCGTTGCCGATCCTCCCGTTCTTATCCTCGATGAAGCAACATCTTCCATTGATACAAGAACGGAAGCACTCATCGAAAAGGGCATGGACAGCCTGATGGAGGGCAGAACGGTATTCGTAATCGCCCACAGACTTTCTACCGTAAGAAACTCCGATGCGATAATGGTGCTTGAGCATGGAAACATCATCGAGCGTGGCAACCACGACGCACTTATTGCAGACCACGGAAAATATTATCAGCTTTATACAGGTATGTTTGAGCTTAGCTGATAACAAATATGACAGAATGCCGCTTCCGAAAGGGGGCGGCATTTTGCATGGTACGAACTTTATAAAAATGAAACGTTAGTTTGACCGTACCTGCGCCTTACGGCGGAAACCAAATTCGACGTTCCTGACGGAACGCCTCTTGGTTTCAAGCCGCCTGTATGAAAATGTATTTAGCTTAAATTGAAATATTATGTTCATTTGCAAGACTTTGAACTCACTGTGCAGGCGGCTTTGTGTTTTTTTTATCAGTCGGCTAACGTTTTAATCATTCAAGCCTTTCGCAAATGAATTTCGTAGGTAAACGTAGTTTACCACTGCGGCAACATCGACCAGATGGCTCTGCCCTCTGGACACCCGCAAGCCTTTCGGGAAAAAGGCTTGACCTAAACCCTTTGCTTTGTGCTTAATAGCACAGGTTCTCGGGTTTTGACGGCTTATCTCTTTTTCGCTGACGCTAAATTGCTATTTGCTCTTGCATTTTTTGTTTGCATATGCTAAAATAAGATAAACAGGACTTTTGCCCTTATTTTCAGCCGCACTGCGGCGGATTGGAGAATTATATGAAATACATCGTTTTACTTTGCGACGGCATGGCAGATTACCCCCTGCCCGAGCTTGACGGCGGCACTCCCATGAGCCGTTCCGTTACACCCAATACCGATATGCTTGCTGCAAAATCTACCGTGGGTCTTGTACGCACCGTTGCCGACGGTCTTAAGCCCGGCTCCGATGTTGCAAACCTTTCCGTTCTGGGCTATGACCCCGCTGTTTGCTACACAGGCCGTTCCCCTCTGGAGGCAGGTTCCATCGGCATTGATATGTCCGCTGATGACGTTTCCTTCCGCTGCAATCTTGTTACCGTTTCCGATGAGCCTAACTTTGAGGACAAGACCCTCGTTGACTACTGCGCAGGCGATATCTCCACCGCTGAAGCAAAGATTCTCGTTGACTATCTTGCGGAGCATTTCAACAACGAGGAATTTGACCTTTACAGCGGCGTAAGCTACCGTCACTGCCTTATCTGGCACGGCGGAACTACCGACCTTGCTCCTCTCACACCTCCTCACGACATCACAGGCAGAGTTGTAAGAGACTATGTTCCCAAGCACCCCAATGCCGCAAAGCTCTATGATATGATGAAGAAGAGCGTTGAGCTTCTCAAAGACCACCCCATCAACAAGGACAGAATCGCAAGAGGTCTTAACCCTGCAAACTGCGTATGGTTCTGGGGCGAGGGCAGACGTGCCGAGCTGGAGAACTTCACCAAGAAGACAGGTCTTAAGGGCACAATGATCTCCGCAGTTGACCTTTTAAAGGGCATTGCAAAGTTCGGCGGCATGGATATTGCCGAGGTCGAGGGCGCAACAGGCTACATAGACACCAACTTCAAGGGCAAGGCTCAGGCAGCTCTTGACGCTCTTGCAAACGGCAGCGATTTTGTTTATGTTCACATGGAAGCTCCCGATGAGTGCGGTCACAGACACGAGATCGAAAACAAGGTAAAGTCTCTTGAGATAATCGACAAGGACGTTCTGGGCTATATGCTCCCCGAGCTTGACAAGAAGTATGACGATTACAAGATAATGATACTTCCCGACCACCCCACACCTCTTGCCCTAAGAACTCACGTTTCCGACCCCGTTCCTTTCCTCATCTACAAGAAGAGCGCACCTGTAAAGGGCGTAGCTTCCTTCAACGAGGAGTCCGCAAAGGAAACAGGACTTTTCATCGAAAAGGGCCCCTCTCTTATTGATTACTTCATCAATCTTTGATCTAAAAACAGCAAAAGGTCATCTCCGAGCATAGTGAGATGACCTTTTTTATACGGTGATGATATGAGATATTTTATAATACTAAGAACCAATTAAAAACTACCCCGAAAGTTTTGTGCTTTCGGGGTAGTTTTTGTTATGCCTTTCTGACAGGTCTTACATATTTCCAGAAGCGCTTGCAGTCGTGATAGAAGTAGAATATCCTGCCGGGAGCAGTGTCAAGGCAGTAGCCCGTGGACCGGTAGTCAAACTCTTTCATGGCTTTTTCAATGCGCTGCTCCACAATGGCATTTTCCGTCTCAAAATCAAAGGGGCCGTGCTCGAAAACTATGTACTCTCCCTCGGGAATATCCGTGAGTATCATCTGCTCGGGCACAGGACCGTCATAATCCGCAGGCAGACGCACGCCGTAGCATTCCGCAAGGGGAATGCCCCAGCTGCATATCCTGCCCTCAGGCGTGTTAAGGAATGCCATAAGCTGACCGCTTCCGCTGTCGTTTTCGCCGCCGCCCACATCGTCAAGCTTGCCCTTTATGCTGTTCAGCAGACCGCATATTGTATCGCAGTCCTGACCCTTGATAAGGCTCTGCTTCTGCCAGAAATCCCAGTAACCGATGCTTTCGTAGTTCCTGATGTGCAGGAATTTGTGTGCGGGGATAGTTACAAAATAGGTCTTTACCGTTCCGTCTGAATATGGCATATCATTTCCTCCGTTTGCTATAAGATAGCAGTCGAATGGACGAATGATCGTACGCAGCACAACGGGAACAGGCTTTCTGCGGTACTGGCTGGGAGTGATGCCATAGGCTTCCCTAAAAGCACGGGTGAACGCCTCGTGAGAGGAAAATCCGTAGTTCAGCGCAATTTCAAGTATGCCGCAGTCAGTGTCACGCAGGTCGATGAGCGCAAAGGCAAGCTTCCTGTACCGCAGATAATCCTTGAACTTCATGCCCGATATTTCGCTGAATTTCCTTGAAAAGTAAAATTCCGAATACCCAAGCCTGTCCGCCAGATGTTTCAGTGTCAGGGCTTCATCGTCCTTGTTTTTTATGCAGATGTCTATTTCATCAACAATGGTCTGCATATTTTTATGCCACTCGTACATTTTACCGTCCTTCATTCCTGTGACTTTTTTATACTAAGAACCAATTAAAAACTATACAAAAAATCGAGCATAATCTTGCGTATATGGATTATGCGATGATTTTTTGTATATAGTTTTATTGGTGATTAGTATTACAGCTGCTGTAATCTTATTATATAGGAGAAAGATGTATTTTGCTTGATTTCAGTTGCTCAGTTTATGGATTTGGGCGCTCTGTCGGGGCGCATGGTCAGGGAGAGACGCTTTCTTTTCAGGTCAACGTCAAGTACCCACACCTTTACCACATCACCGACCTTTACCGCTTCAAGAGGGTGCTTGATAAATCGGTTGCATATCTGAGAGATGTGAACGAGACCGTCCTCATGAACGCCGCAGTCAACAAAGCAGCCGAAGTCGATAACGTTCCGCACTGTGCCCATAAGCTCCATGCCGGGCTTTAAGTCTTTAAGCTCCATAACATCGCCACTTCTCAGCAGGGGAGGGGGAAGCTCGTCACGGGGGTCACGTCCTGGCTTTGCCAGCTCCTTGATGATGTCACGGAGAGTAGGCACGCCTATGCCTATTTCCTCGGATATCTTGTCAAGTCCCTGCTTTTGGGCTGCCTCTGCAACGGTGTTCATCTTCTCGCTGCCGATGTCGGCAAGGGTAAAGCCGCATATTTCCAGCAGCTTCTTTGCCGCACCGTAGCTTTCGGGGTGAACGGAGGTGTTGTCCAAAGGATTTTTGCCGCCCATTACCCGCAGGAAGCCTGCGCACTGCTCAAACGCCTTTGCACCGAGCTTGGGGACTTTCATAAGCTGCTTGCGGTCGGTGAACTCGCCGTTTTCCTCACGGTATGTGACTATGTTCTTGGCAACTGTAGCATTTATGCCCGAAATGTAGGTCATAAGTGAGCGTGAGGCTGTGTTCAGGTCAACGCCTACGGAGTTAACGCAGTCCTCTACAACGCCGCCCAGCGCTTCATCAAGCCGTGCCTTGGGCATATCGTGCTGATACTGACCAACGCCGATGGACTTGGGGTCTATCTTTACAAGCTCCGCCAGAGGATCCTGCAAGCGCCTTGCAATGGAGACAGCACTTCTGAGTGATACATCGTAATCGGGAAATTCCTCTGCCGCCAGCTTTGATGCGGAGTAAACGGAAGCTCCCGCCTCGGATACCACCATGTAGGAAACCTTGCGGTCAAGCCCCTTGATTATCTCGGAAACTATCTGCTCGGACTCTCTTGAAGCCGTGCCGTTGCCTATGGCGATAACGGAAACATTGTACTTGTTTATAAGCTCCGTGATCTTCTTTTTGCCCTGCTCCACCTTGAACTTTTCGTTTGTGGTGATGTATGCCACGCCTGTGTCAAGCACCTTGCCCGTGCTGTCAACAACAGCCAGCTTGCAGCCTGTCCTGAAGCCCGGGTCAACGCCCAGTGCTATCTCGCCCTTTACGGGGGGCTGCATAAGGAGCTGACGGAGGTTTGATGAAAATACCTTTATAGCCGATTCGCTTGCCTTGTCGGTAAGCTCCGCACGTATCTCACGCTCAACGGAGGGGTATATCAGTCGTTTCAGGCTGTCAAGGCAGGCAGCCTCCACAAGCTTTCCGCATGAGCTGCTGTTCTTTACATATGTGCCGAGGATAATTCTTTCAGCGTCGCCATCGGGAAGCACGATGCTGACTTTCAGCTTCTCCTCACGCTCGCCACGGTCAATGGCAAGCACTCTGTGACCTGCTATCTTGCTCACAGGCTCGGAGTATTCGTAGTAATTCCTGTAAGTGCCTTCAGGGTCTTTTTCCTCGCTGCCCGATACGGAAACTGAGCCACGGACGTTGAAAAGTGTTCTCAGGCGCTTTCTCAGGTCAGCGTCATCTGAAACTGTTTCCGCAATAATGTCGCAGGCACCTGCAATAGCATCGTCGGCAGAGGATACGCCCTTTTCCTCGCTGATGTATTTCTCAGCTTCGGCAGAGGGTTCGGCCTTTGTGTTCTGAGCCATGATAAGCTCCGCCAAAGGCTCCAGACCCTTTTCCTTTGCAATGGAAGCCCTTGTGCGGCGCTTCTGCTTGTAGGGGCGGTAAATGTCCTCCAGCTCAACAAGAGCCGCCGTCTTGGAGATAGCCTCCGCCAGCTCAGGGGTCATCTTGCCCTGCTCGGTGATGGAGTTTGTTATCTCCTCCCTGCGCTTGTCCAGATTTCTAAGATATGTAAGGCGCTCGGAAATAAGCCTGATGGTCTGGTCATCGAGAGTGCCGTGATATTCCTTTCTGTATCGTGCAATAAAGGGAACGGTGCAGCCGCTGTCCAGAAAGTTTATGATGTTGTCTATGTATTCCTGCTTTACATTAAATTCATTGTGAAGCTGTACGTTTATCTCCAATTTGTTACCTCCAAATCAAATTCCCGACAGGTCAAAATCGGGAGTGTATTCCTCCTTGGCAGAGGAACGTTCCTGCATAAATCCGTCAAATCCCAGCTCTGCCGCCACCTGAGCCACCTTTTCATATTCATAGGTGGATATGCGCCTGTTTATTTCCTTGTGCTCACAGCTTTTGTAAAATGGTGTGTACTGGCTCATCAGACTGAGCAGATAGCTGTCCTTCGGGTACATCTCGGCAATGGTGCGCAGTACCTTTTCGGAATCCTTCCTGTGTGAAGGCAGCACCATATGACGGATAATAACACCGCTTTTCATCAGTCCGTTTTCGTTATAAACGGGTTTGCCCGCAATTTCTATCATTTTGCCGATGGCCGCCGAAGCATAGGAAAAATAGTCCTTTGCGGCAGAGTATTTTTCCGATATCTCACTGTCATAATACTTGAAGTCGGGCATGAAGATATCCACATACCCTCTAAGCATTTCAATGGTTTCGGGCAGCTCATAGCCGCCGCTGTTGTATGCCACGGGGATATTCAGCCTGCCCTTGCATAAGTCCAGAGCCTCGATGACCTGGGGAACATAATGGGTGGCACTTACCAGATTTATGTTGTGCGCACCCTTGTCCTGAAGCTCCAGAAATATCTCGGCAAGTCGGCTTACCGAGATTTCTTTGCCGAAATTTTCGGCGGATATCCTGTAATTCTGGCAGAAGCAGCATTTAAGGCTGCAGCCCGAAAAGAACACCGTGCCCGAACCTCTTGTGCCCGAAATGCACGGCTCCTCCCACATATGCAGATAAGCTTTTGCAAGCCTCGGGAAAACTCCGCCGCCGCAGAATCCCACAGTTTTTGTCCTGTCGGCTCCGCAGCGGCGGGGGCAAAGCTCGCAGCTTTTTAAAATATCATTCATAGCGGTGTGCGATAACATCGGTGAGGACGATATCATGAGTGAGATATTCCTCCTTCACTTCAAACTCTTCCGAGTAATCGGTTGACAGATATTTCTTATTGTCGTCCGCAAAAACGGTCACTATAGTGCTGTTCTTTCCAAGCTTCTCCTGCGCAAGGATACAGCCCAGCATATTTGCGCCCGAGGAAATTCCCACGCCTATGCCAAATTTGCGTGAGAGCATCTGGGCCATTATGATAGAGTCAATGTCGTCAACGGAAACAACAGCGTCAGTCTCGTCAAGCTTCAGTATATCGGGGATAAATTCATCGGAAATGCCCTGGATACGGTGCTTTCCGACCCTGTAGCCTGTGGAAAGAGTGGGGGAGTTAAGGGGTTCCAGCGGGAATACCTTGCAGTCGGCATTGTCCTTTCTGAGCCGCCTGCCGATGCCCATTACAGTTCCGCCTGTGCCCACACCTGCCACAATTCCGTCCGCTTTAAGCCCCATAGCCGCCAGCTGACGGGATATCTCCTCGCCCGTGTAAAGATAATGTGCCTCAGTGTTGTCCTCGTTGGAGAACTGACGGGGGAGAAATACTCCGCCGCCCTCCGCCAGCTTTTCCGTCATGGCGATAGAGCCTAAGAAGCCGCCCTCCTCACGGGATACCAGCCGAACCTCCGCACCAAAGCTCTTCATCAGATTTATGCGTTCGGCACTCATCCAGTCGGGCATATAAATGACTACCTTGTGACCAAGATAGCTGCCCATAGCGGAAAAGGCAATGCCCGTGTTTCCGCTGGTGGCTTCCGCAATTATGTCGTCAGGGGCGATCTCGCCCTTTTCATATGCTTTTTTCATGATGTGAAAAGCAACTCTGTCCTTGATGCTTCCCGAAAGATTAAAGTATTCGGCTTTGGCAAAAATGCGCCTCGGCTCGCCCTTGTAGGTAAAATGTATCTCCAGCAGGGGAGTCTTGCCGATCATTCCCGATATTTTGTAAAAGCGGCTTTCATAGACTGTGTTCATATAGTAAAGACCTCACAAATCACAATACAATTACATTCTGTCAAATGCCTGCTTGATGTCGGCGATGATGTCGTCAACATTTTCAAGGCCTACAGAGAAGCGGATAAGTCCGCCGTCGATTCCTGCTGCCACAAGCTGCTCATCGCTGAGCTGACGGTGTGTTGCAGAAGCGGGGTGAAGAACGCAGGTGCGGATATCTGCAACGTGTACCTCGTTGGAAGCAAGCTCCAGATTATCCATAAACTTTACAGCCTCGCTTCTTCCGCCCTTGATGGAGAAGGAGATAACGCCGCTGGTTCCGTTGGGGAGATACTTCTGGGCACGGTCATGATACTTATCTGTCTCAAGACCGGGGTAGGAAACGGATATGACCTTGTCGCAGCTCTGGAAGAACTTAGCCACCTTCATTGCGTTGGAGCAGTAAACAGGCATACGTACAGCCAGTGTTTCAAGTCCCAGATTGAGCAGGAAAGATGAGTGAGCAGCGGGATAGCAGCCAAAGTCTCTCATGAGCTGCATTCTTGCTTTTGTGATGTAGGGCACAGGGTACTGCTTGGTGTAAACAGTGCCGTGATAGCTCTCGTCAGGCTCGGAGAGACAGGGAAACTTGCCGTTGTCCCAGTTGAACTTGCCGCTGTCAACGATAACGCCGCCTACCTGAACAGCGTGACCGTCCATGTATTTTGAGGTGGAGTGAACAACGATATCAGCGCCCCATTCGATAGGTCTGCAAAGAACGGGAGTTGCAAAGGTGTTGTCAACGATAAGGGGAACATTGTGCGCATGAGCAGCCTTTGCCCACAGCTCAATGTCAAACACGGTGAGAGCGGGGTTTGCGATAGTCTCGCCGAAAACGCACTTGGTGTTGGGCTTGAAAGCGGCGTTCAGCTCTTCTTCGGTGGCATTTACATCCACCCAGATGCACTCAATGCCCATTTTTTTGAGGGTGAAACCGAAAAGGTTGATAGTTCCGCCGTAAATGGAGGAGGAAGCAATGAAGCTGTCTCCTGCCTCGCAGATGTTCAGGATAGACAGCAGAGAAGCCGCCTGACCGCTGGAGGTACACATTGCAGCAGCGCCGCCTTCAAGAGCAGCTATCTTCTTTTCAACAGCATCGGTGGTGGGGTTCTCGAAGCGGGAGTAGATAAGGCTAAGTGTGGGATCGTCAAAAACGTCCGCAACGGAGTTGGTGGAATCATATACATATGTAGTGCTCTGAACGATAGGCATAACTCTGGGTTCGCCGTTCTTGGGGGTGTAGCCTGCGTGCAGGCATTTGGTTTCAAGCTTTGCATCTTTTTTTAGTTCTTTCAAGGTAGTGACCTCCTGTATAATATAATGCCGTCCCTGCGGTTTTTTGTGATAGACATATCTTTTATATTGTATCATATTTTATGGGATTAGTCAATGATGAGCTCTTATTTTTATATTTGGTTTATCATTATATGCAGTTACGAAGTAAGATTTTATTAAAAAATAACCTCCATTGATATAATACAACTACGGCTTGGAAGCTGTAGAAATAAGATCAATGGAGGTCAATCAAATGAGCGTTAAATGTTCAGGTATATAATGTGGAAAATTGCAGACAGCATACAGCGCTTTAGCCAAAAATCATTTTATCTGCGTGTCGATTTTGATAAGCACTTCAACAAATCTCTGCATACATTCGATACTGCCTGTGGAAACACGCACCCAGCCTTTTAGTATGCCTTTGGAATAGTCTCTTATAAGTATTCCATGCTCTTTGGCGGCTGAAACAATATCGGTTGATGGCTTGTTGGGCATAAATAAAACATAATTTCCTTCTTTGGAAATAACTTTATAGCCAAGCTCATTCAGCTTTGATGTAAGGTATTCACGTCCTGTTTTTTCAATTTTCCAAAGCTTTTCTATCATGTCCTGACGTTTGATAAGCTCTTCCGCAAAAAGGATAGCAACATTGCTCACATTGAATGTTGATTCTGCGTTTTCTATATAATGAATAAGCTGTTTATTGCCGGAAACATATCCGATTCTGAGTCCTGCACAGGAAAATAGCTTTGAAAAAGTCCTTAACACCAGAAGATTGTCATATTCATTTATGAGTGGCATAAAAGTATTTGGATAGAAATAATGATAGGCTTCATCAACAACTGTTACAGCACCGACAGATGCTGCCTTTTCGATTATTGCCCTTGCTTCAGCGTCGTTCCAGCAAGCACCTATAGGGCTGTTGGGATTGAGCAGTATTACCAACCCTGTGTTTTCTGTTATCAGATTTAAAGCCTTGCCAACAGATAAACTGTAATCTTCATTGTATTCAGCCATGACATGACCCATTCCATACATTTTTGAATATACATTGTACATTTCAAATGTCGGAGTGATGGTAAGCAGTTCTTTTCCCTGTTCGCCGAAACATTGGAAAATCAACCGCATAGCTTCGTCCGAGCCGCAGGTTATTGATATACATTCGGTGGGAATATTGTTATGTTCAGACAGTAGCTCTGCTAATCTGTCCTTTTCGGGGTATGAAGCAATAAATTCAGGCGTGATTTTCTTTTTTATTTCTTCCACAAAGTCTGCGGGAAGTCCCTCAGGATTTTCGTTCATGTCAAGGCGAAGATAATCCTTGCGTTCATCGTGGAATTTAACTCTATAGAGATTTTTTATATTTTCATTAACATAGTACATAAATATAACTTACCTTTCCAGAATAGTGTACCATCTGTCCGTCTCGCTGAAGCTTGCTTCATTGTTAAGGTGGGGCAGATAGTCCTGCTTAACGATCCTGAATCCTGCATTCTTAAAGGTCTCATAGTATGCGTTATATTCGGAAGGAGTGCGGTATATAACATCATAAGTGGTTTTGAGCGCATCTGAGGGGCATTCGTCCAGGGTAAGTCTGGTTTCAACAGCGACGGTTTCTGTCAGATACATTATGCAGTGCTCGTCGAGAAGGTCGATAAGTCCCGCTATGCAGTCTTTCAGATCAGCGTCATTTATGTACATACAAACTCCGCCGATGACTACACGGTCAAATTTTCTTTGAAGCTTTTCGCTGCTTCGCCTGCACGCTTCCTGAAAAGAAACGTTTATAAAATCATAGTTAGCATTTTCAAAAGAACATCTCTGCTGAGCGATCTTTATCATTTCGCCCGAAAAGTCAGTTCCGAGATAATAGCCTGCCTCGGGGATAATGGATTCCGCCCATCTTCCTATTCCGCATCCGATATCCAGTACGGAAGAGCTTTTATTAACTTTGAGCTGAGGAAGAATAAAGGTTTTCTCAAAAGTGTTCCAATCTACTGCGTGCTGAGGGTCCTGATCTCCGAGAAGCACAGCTACATAAGGGCTGGACATATTGCCGATGTTCTTTGCTCTTTGGTCATAAAAGTTTTTTGTGTTATCCGTGTCGATATCGTGCTTTTCTTCATATATTCTGTGGCTGCTCATTTTGCTTAGTTCCTTTCGATTTTATGTAAGACAGTATTCTTTCGTAATCATCAAAATAATCTATCTCTGACCAGAATCTGCCATCTACATCTATAGTGTGAATGTCGGTATTGTTGGTGAAGGAATATAGTACATTTTCCCACCAGAGTGAGTGCTGACCGCTGTCCACAAGTGACCTCATTCTGTTAACAAAATCTGCACAGAAGGATTTTTTTATCTTGCAGATGCCCACGTATTCGCAGGACCTTTTCTCTAAAGGGAGATCCTTGCCGTATTCTATGATGCAGCCATTGCCTGTGGTAGCGAAAAAGTAGTCGCCGACCTCGGTTCTGGTTTTGTCTATTACCATTACAGCATCGTAATTGCTGCTCAGTACAAGATCAAGAATTTCTTTTGAAAAATAAACATCGGCATTGAGAATGAGCGTGTCATCATTTATTTGCTCAGCGGCAAACCAAAGACTTGCTATGCTGTTTGTTATATCATAAAATGGGTTTACGTAGTATGTAACATCTAAGCCTTCAAGAGCGGCATATATGTGTTCCTTTTGATAACCTACACAAACGACGCATTCTATACCTACACTTTGCAAAAGAGCGACTGTTCTTCTGATAAGAGGTGTTCCGTCAATGGGCAGGGTGGATTTGGGGATGTTTTCGACCATTCTTGATATTCTTGTTCCACGGCCGGCAGCCAGTAAAATTGCTTTCAAGATCTATCACTCCAATTTTTAATTATGTGTGCTTTAAGCTGTTATTTTAAGCAGAAGCATTATGTTATATTTTATTATACTACATCTATACACAAATAGTCAATATATATGGAAGCAGATTTATTATGACACACTAAAAATTTTTTTATCCAAGAAAATGGCTTCAATACGTGCTTTTTCGTTCCTTAGAAAAATAATTTGAGAAAATACGAAAAAAATTGCGAAAAACGCTTGACAAACCTTAAAGTATCTGCTATAATATAAAAGTCGCTGAGAGATACGACAGAAAACAACAAGAAAAACCAGTATGGAGAAGTCGCCTAGCCCGGTTTATGGCGCACGACTGGAACTCGTGTATGCGTTAATAGCGCATCGAGGGTTCGAATCCCTCCTTCTCCGCCAATGGCTCCTGCAAGATTCTTGCAGGAGCTTTTGTTTTGTATGATATCCGCAGAACTGTTATGATAATAGTCCTGCGGATTTTTTTGCCTTTGCGAATTTTAATAAAAAATGTAATGCTTTGAAATTTATTGCCAAAAATGCTTGCAATCAAAACTGCCTTGTGTTATAATATGAATAAAAACACAACTGTTGCTTTGATAAATGTGTATATTATGACGTAATAAACTGCGTAACTTCAGCTTTTGCCTGATATATGCGTTGACAAACAACGGGAAATTATCAAGAGGTGATGTTATTGGAGTACATAGCACATAAGGCAGATGACGGCAGGGAGCAGCCGGTAAAAGATCATCTTGAAGATGTAGCGAAGCTGGCTGAAAAATATGCCGCAGGATTTCTCAGTTCAGCCGCTTATACAGGAGGGCTTACGCACGACATCGGAAAATATACGCTTGCTTTCCAGAAACGGATAAACGGAAGCGGAATAAGGACCGAGCACGCCGTGCAGGGCGCAGTGGAATGCGGAAAATTATTCGGCGGCAATATTCTCACCGCACTTCTGCAATACTGTATTGTGGGTCATCATTCGGGGCTTCCGGACGGCGGTGCAAGTGCGGACGGACCTGATTCGCCTACTTTGCAGGGGCGGCTCAGCCGTGCAAAAAAGCTTGAAAGCGGTGAGGCGTATAAAAATGAGATAATGATTTCCGCCCCTGATGATTCACAGATCATAGCCTGTATGAATGAGATCCTGCACAGTTCCCTGAGTGTAAAAGAGAAAAAACGTGAGTGCATGGAGTTATATGCTTTTATGACCAGATATGTTTTCTCGTGCCTTACCGATGCGGATTTCATTGATACCGAGACTTTCTGCAATATGCAGGCAGAGCGGGGAATGACAGGTGACTTTGAGGAGGCTCTCAGGCGCCTTGATGCTCATATGTCGGGCTTTAAGGCGGATACCAAGGTCAGGGCTGCCAGAAGAGAACTGCAGCAGCAGGCGTATGAGCTGGCGCAAAATGGTTCATCTGTCGAGCTGCTGAATATGCCCACAGGCAGCGGAAAAACGCTGTGCAGTCTTAAAATTGCCCTTGAAAAGGCTGTTAAAGACGGCAAAAAACGCATTATATATGTAATACCTTACACAAGCATAATCGAGCAGACGGCAGATGAATTTGAGAAAATCCTGGGTGACAGCGTTGAGATACTCCAGCACCATTCCAACTTTTCCTTTGACGTTGATAAGGATAACAAAAACGATAAATATGATGAAAATGATCTCACTGTCTTGAAAATGAAGCATACCGCCGAAAACTGGGACACCAAGCTTATAATCACTACCAGCGTCCAGTTTTTTCAGTCATTGTACCACTATAAGGGCAGCAGGCTGAGAAAGCTCCATAACCTGGCGGACAGCGTGATAATATTCGATGAGATACATCTGCTGCCTATAAAATATCTTCAGCCATGTATCCGTGCAGTGGGGTACATCACAAAGTATCTGAGAAGTACGGCTATATTCCTGTCAGCAACTATGCCCGATTATACGGGGCTTTTCGGCAGATACCTTGGAAACGATTTTACTCAGCTTATTACAGACAAGACCCATTTTGCGGACTTTAAAAAGTGTAAATATATAGACCTTGGCAAAACATCTTTCGAAAATGTGGTAATGAAGTCCTCCGAAAGTATGAGCAGCCTTATAATAGTAAACACAAGGGCAGAGGCTCAGCAGGTGTATAAAATGCTGAGCGGCGTAAAGTATCATCTTTCGACATATATGATACCCGAGCACCGTTCTGCGGTCATTAAAAAGATACGTCAGCACCTTAAAGATATTGCGGATAACGTGACCGATGAGAAGCTGACTGTAGTTTCCACATCGCTTGTTGAAGCAGGCGTTGACTTTGATTTTCATACAGTTTTCCGTGAGCTTGCAGGGCTTGACAGCATTTTGCAGGCAGGCGGACGATGCAACCGTGAGGGCAGCCGCTCCGATGGCTGCGTTTATATTTTTGATGCAGATGACACACCCCATAAAAATGATGGCGATTTTGACACACGCAGGAATATAACTAAAAACCTGCTTAAAGAATTTAGCGACATTACAGCACCTGAGTGTATAGAAGCTTATTTTTCCGGGCTTTTTGAAGATTATGATGAGCTGATCCAAAAGAACAGCATTTATGAATGCAGCATCGGTAAGAGCCTTATGTCAATACCATTCCGAAAATATGCCGAAAGTTTTCAACTGATAAATGATGATGACAGCATTGCAGTAGTGGTCGAGTATGACGAAAATGCTTCCAAGCTTATCGCCAGACTGAGAGCGGGCGATATGAAAGTCAAGCGCAAGCTACAGCGCTACAGTGTTCCTGTGAAAAAATTTTATTTTAATGAGCTGATGAAAAGCGGACTTATAAGCGAGTGCAATGGCGTGTGCCTGCTTACAAACAAAAAATATTATACTGATGAAATGGGTCTTGACATAAATACTGATCTGGACGCACAGAACATTGGATGATAATAAACAGAGACCCTGCGGACTACGCAGCAGCCCGCAGGGTCTCCTCTCTACCGTTTGTGTGATAGAATACTTATACATTTCTACTCACTGCACAAAACAAAGTACAGACTATGTTTATTATAATATAAATATCCAAAAAATGCAATGTATATTTATGTAAATTTACTATTGATTTTTACATCTTGGCGTTATATAATTTTATCAAGGTCAACGATTTGATAAAATACATATACGAGCTTAACATGAAAAGGAGTGATCTAAATTGAGTTATGGAATCAAAATAATAGTTGAAGGCGATTATGCCTGCTTTACCGACCCTGCTTCAAAGGTGGAGAGAGTGAGCTACAAGGTTCCCACGCCCGGAGCAGTGGAGGGTATTCTTAAATGCGTTTATTGGAAGCCTGCAATACGCTATGTGGTTGATGAATTGGTCGTGTTCAATCCAATAACCTATGTAAATATCCGAAGGAATGAGCTGAAAGAGAAGGTATCCTATCAGGCAGTAAAGCAGCAGATGAACGGCAGGGGAGACCCGATAATGTATGCCTCCGAACAGAGGACGCAAAGGTCGGCAATGGTGCTGAGGAACGTGAAATACGGCATATCGGCGCATTTTGAGCTGACGGGGCTTAAATCCGACCATGCGGACGAGGGCGAGGAGAAGCATTACAACATTCTCCTGCGCAGGCTGAGGAACGGTCAGTGTTTCAGGCAGCCTGTGCTTGGCAACAGGGAGTTTTCTGTCAGAAAGATAGAGCTTGTTGACAGCTTCGACTATTCTCAGGTATCGGACGAGCTTATGGGTGATGAGGATCTGGGCATCATGCTCTATAAGATGAATTTCAGGGACGGCGGTAAGCCGTTGAACGGTAACTGGGACAAGCCTGTTTTCAGTGATGCGGCTGATGCGGTTTACTATCATCCTCATATGATAAACGGTGTTATTGATGTGAAGAAGTACAGGGAGGAGGGGCTTAAATGCTGATAAGGTCACTGTGCGACTATTACGATATTCAATCTGCACGTGGCGAAGCTGCCTCGGACATTATGTCCGAGCAGCCCGTCCACTGGATGGTAATGCTTACTCCCGACGGCAGGGTGGCCGACATTATAGATAAGCGTATTGAAGAATCTGTTCCTCAGAAGAACGGCAAGGTCAAGATCGTTAAGAAGCCTATTGTGGTTTCTCTGCCCAAAAGGACACAGAAACCGACAATTGACGCATATATTATCGAGCACAGACCGCTGTATATTTTCGGACTTAATTATGATGCAAAAATCGGTCTTACGCCCGATGACAAGACCGGCAAGGCAAGGAAATCCCATGAAGCCTTTGTAAAGAAGAATCTTGAGTTCTTTGAAGGCATCGACTCGGAGATAGCAAGAGCATATGTTAATTTTATAAAGAACTGGGTCCCCGAGAATGAAACGGAAAATGAGCAGCTGAAAAAGCTGGGCAAGGAATATCAGGGAAGCTGCTATATTTTTGCTCTTGACGGCAGACCTGAATGCAAGCTCCATAAAGATAAAGCTGTGCTTGCCAAGTATGAAAAGCTTATGGCAAAGGCTGCGGCAAAGGCTGAGGAAGAGGCTGCTGAAAGCGATGACGGCATTATGATGTGCCCCATAGAAGGGGAGAGACTTCGTGCCGCAAGAATACACGACAAAATAAAGGGCATAAAGGGAGGCAACTCCGCAGGCGCAGGGCTTGTAAATTTCAATAGCTCTGCGTTTGAGTCATACGGCAAGAGCCAGTCTATGAACAGCGGCATTTCCGAAAAGGCGATGAAAAAATACACATCGTCTCTCAATAAGCTGCTTGCCGATCCCATGCACCATATTTATTCCGATGATATGACAGTCGTTTTCTTTGCGATGAAGCATGATGATAAGGCTGAATGCGATTTGTTTAGCGACTACTTGAACAGCAGTAATGCAGTTACCGAAGATTCGACAAAAGCCGATGTCAAGTCAGTGTCGGAAAATATTTATCATAAGGGACAGACGGGAAATGCTCAGGCACTTGACAAAGATGTTGATAACGGAGTTGACTTTTTTGTTGCAGGCTTCACGCCAAACAGCTCACGTATCTGCCAGAAATTTATGGTAAGAAACAAATTCGGAAAAATAATCGACAACGTAAAGCAGCATCAGCAGGATATGGCTATTTGCGGTTCAAACGGCGAGATACCCTTGTGGAGAATAAACAATGAGCTTGTTTCGCCCAAGGCGTCAGCACGTAAGAAAAAGGATAACGATGAATCCGGAGGGGCTAAAGGGTCTGATCTTCCGATATCGCCTACATTGCAGTCAGATATGTTTCAGGCAATTCTCAACGGAACAAATTACCCATATACTCTGCTTGAAACTGTTGTGCGCAGAGTGAGCACTGACAGTGATCCCGATGGCAATGACAAAACAAAAATAAATGCAGTCCGTGCAGGGCTTATCAAGGCATTTATAAACAGAAAAGCAAGACTTAACGGAGATAAGGAGGAAATCACCATGTCACTTGATAAAGAAAACAAAAATCCCGCATATCTTTGCGGCAGGCTTTTTGCCGTGCTTGAACAGATACAGCAGGAAGCTTCAACTTCAAAAGAGAAGCTTAACCGCACTATTAAAGATGTTTATTTTTCTTCGGCATCATCAAGACCTGCACTCATAATGCCAAGGCTTATTGACCTTTCCAATTATCATATTCGAAATGCTGAAAAAAACAATAAGTCAAACGCTGATAAATATTTAGCTATCATGAAAGAAATAATCGATAAACTTGACGGTGAATTTCCATCTAATCTTTCACTTGTTGATAAGGGAAAATTTCAGATAGGCTATTATCAGCAGCGTACACGTCTCAACCCATACAAAAATGCCAATGACAATAAAGAACCCGAAACAGTAAATGAATAATAAAGGAGAATGAAAACTATGGAAGCTATCAAGAATCGCTATGAATTTGTAATGTATTTTGACGTAGAAAACGGCAACCCCAACGGCGACCCCGATGCGGGCAATACACCCAGGATCGACCCCGAAACCAATTTCGGCATCGTTACCGATGTTTGCATCAAGAGAAAGATAAGAAACTTTGTGGAGCTTACCATGAACGGCAAGGAAGGCTACAACATTCTTATCAAGGGTGACCGTTCCCTCAACTCCAAATTCACCGAAGCTTATGAAAAGCTTGGAATGCCTACAGGCAAGAACGCCGATAAGCCTGCCGATGCCGAAAAGAGGGCGCAGGAATATATCTGCAAGAATTACTATGATGTCAGAACATTCGGCGCAGTGATGAGCACAGGCAATGACCCCTGCGGAATAGTAAGGGGACCTGTTCAGATAAACTTTGCCCGCAGTATAGATCCCGTGCTTATCCAGGATATCACCATTACAAGACAGGCAAAGACGACCGAAGATCGCCAGAAAAAGTCAGGAAATTCTGAGATCGGCAGGAAGAGCATAATCCCATATGCTCTCTACCGTGCCGAGGGTTATGTTTCCGCAATGCTGGCGCAGAATGTGACACAGTTCAGCGAGGAGGACCTGGATCTGCTCTGGACTGCCATTATCAATATGTTTGAAAACGACAGAAGTGCCGCAAGAGGAAAAATGTGCCTGAGAAAGCTTTTTGTTTTCAAGCATGAAAGCGCTCTCGGCAATGCTCCCGCAGCTGTCCTTTTTGATAAGATAACCGCAGAAAGCAAGTGCGACGGAGCACCCAGAAAATTTTCCGACTATGAGATAAGTGTTGACAGAACAATGCCCGCAGGCGTTGAGCTTATCGAGAAGATATGAGCGAAGAGCAGACCATAAACATCAGGGCAATACAGCATTATATGTATTGCCCGAGAAGGTTTGCTCTGCTTGAGCTTAACTGCGACTGGGCTGAAAATGCCTTTGTGGTAGAAGCAAACCTTATGCACGAAAACGTCCACGGCGGAGACCATAAGTTTTCCAATGACAGAATGCTGGTAAGAAGCTCTGTTGCGGTGTATAACGATGAGTACGATATTTTCGGCGTTACGGACTGCATGGAGTTTGTGAAAAGCAGGAACGGCGTGAGCATTGACGGAAGTGATGACAAGTACAAGGTGCGCATAGTGGAATACAAGCCGAAGCCACCTAAGGGAGCAGATTTTCATGACAGCGATGCCATACAGGTATTTGCTCAGAAGATATGTGCCGACAGTATGTGGAAGTGCGACAGCGAAGCATATATCTATTACTCCGAAACAAGACGGCGTGTAAAGCTTCCATTCGATACGGAGTATGAAAAGTGGGATAAAATGCTTAAAGAATATCTTTCGGGAATGAAAAAGATACTTGCTGACGGCGTTATTCCCCAAAAGGCAAGAGGCGTAAAATGTTCGGGCTGTTCGCTGTACGATGTGTGCTTCCCGAGAACGGTGCACTATAATGTCCGAGATGAAATAATGAGCGGGATAAAGGGGGAGATGTCATAAGAAAGCTGCTTAATTCACTGTACGTGCTTGATGAAACGGCATATCTTTCGCTTGACGGCGAGAATATCGTCTGCCGTACAGATGAAATTGAAAAATTCAGGATACCTTTTTCAAATGTTGAGGATATCTATTGCTTCAGCTACCGTGGCTGCTCTCCTGCGCTTATGGGCAAGTGCGTGGAATATAAGATACCGCTGAATTTCATCTCTCCGCATGGGGAGTTCCTTGCAAGAGTAGAGGGCGAGGTCAAGGGCAATGTCTATCTGCGCAAGGCCCAGTTTGATATGTTTGCCGACCCGCCCGCACTGCTTATGCAGAACACGGTGGCAGCAAAGCTTGCAAACACCCGATATGTCATAAAGCGTTCGCTTAGGGATAATCCGCAGATAGACGATGACGGCGCAGTATCACGTTGTATTGCATATCTTGAAAGCAGCATCGACAGCGCATATGAAACCGATGACAGAGATGCTCTCATGGGCATAGAGGGCAGTGCCGCCAAAGCATATTTTGATATCTTTGACAGGCTGATACTCAGGCAGAAGGAAGATTTTGTCATGACTTCCCGAACAAAGCGTCCGCCTCTTGACAGGGTAAATGCAATGCTGTCGTATCTTTATACCATAGCGACCTGTACATGCGCATCAGCATTGGCAGCGGTGGGACTTGACAGCTATGCGGGATTTTATCATGCTCTTCGCCCCGGACGCAACAGCCTTGCCTGTGATATGGTCGAGGAGATAAGATGTATAATCGAACGCCTGGTGCTGACAATGATAAATCTTAAAATGGTAAATGCAGATGATTTTGAAGTACAGCCCGGGGGAGCGGTATATCTCAGTAAGGACGGCAAACGCAAGGTCATAACCCAGTGGCAGGAAAAGAAGCGCACCGTGATAGTTCACCCATATCTAAAGGAAAAGATACCCGTGGGACTTATACCCTATGCACAGAGCACACTGCTTGCAAAGTATATACGAGGCGAGATAGATGAGTATCCGTGCTTTCTGATGAAATGAGGCGGTCATAATGATGACACTTGTGTGCTATGATGTCTGCACTGAGGACAGAGGCGGAAAAACAAGGCTCCGCAAGGTGGCAAAGGAATGCCGGAACTACGGTCAGCGCGTCCAGAATTCAGTTTTTGAGATCGACGTGGACTACGGCACTTTCCTTAAAGTCAAGGATAAGTTACTGAAGATAATCGACGAAAATAAAGACAGCCTGCGGATATATTATCTTGGCAACAACTGGGAGCGCCGCATTGAGCATTTCGGCATCAAGGAGACATATAATCCCGAGGGTGTCCTGATAGTTTAGCGAACCTCAAATGCACTGAAATTCCCGTACACTTCGCAGAAAAAACACTGTGTAAATGCCAATATACAGCAAATAATTGATTGACATCTTTTGAACAGAGACACAATAGTCCCCCATGTAGTGTGTGTGACCCCTTTTTATGTCTATATGTAGGGTCACACCCTCACGGGTGTGTGAGTTGAAATCCGAGGGGTGATAACATATTCCTTAGTAGTTTTGTCACACCCTCACGGGTGTGTGAGTTGAAATGCTAATATAGCCACTCAGCGCACCGCCTGTAAGGTCACACCCTCACGGGTGTGTGAGTTGAAATCCTCATACTGTTTGTATTTCGCATTGAGGACAGCGTCACACCCTCACGGGTGTGTGAGTTGAAATCGTATTTTTTGACTTCCTGCGCATATACGTCCTGTCACACCCTCACGGGTGTGTGAGTTGAAATCATATCCTTGTACATCATTTCCTCGGTGTAGCCCGTCACACCCTCACGGGTGTGTGAGTTGAAATTTCCATCTTCTAACGCATCTAATAAAAAAATACAGTCACACCCTCACGGGTGTGTGAGTTGAAATTTATCTGCAAGCATTCATAAGCTGTATCATTAAGTCACACCCTCACGGGTGTGTGAGTTGAAATTTTGAATCAGCAGAGAATTTTGAATCAGTAGAGGAGGTCACACCCTCACGGGTGTGTGAGTTGAAATTTCCATACATCGCTATTCTTTTGGTAATCACATGTCACACCCTCACGGGTGTGTGAGTTGAAATTAAATCCAGACAGTCAGTATAATTTTTAGCATAGTCACACCCTCACGGGTGTGTGAGTTGAAATCATAAAACTTAGATTTATTAAACTGTATTTAAGTCACACCCTCACGGGTGTGTGAGTTGAAATATATCTGATATTCGTAAGCTGTCTATGAGGTATGGTCACACCCTCACGGGTGTGTGAGTTGAAATCTATTTCCTGCGATACTGTAAATCCATTATATTTGTCACACCCTCACGGGTGTGTGAGTTGAAATTTGCAACCGAATTAGCTGTTGTGCATTCATGTCGTCACACCCTCACGGGTGTGTGAGTTGAAATACTTTTCCCACACCTATGAAATTTGACCAGGAATAGTCACACCCTCACGGGTGTGTGAGTTGAAATCTTTTCAAAATTATGCTGCCGAATTGGAAACTATCGTCACACCCTCACGGGTGTGTGAGTTGAAATCAGATGCTATATTAACCATATCGGGTAAGAAATGTCACACCCTCACGGGTGTGTGAGTTGAAATTTACTCCAAGGAATGAAGCCATACCGTCACTGGGTCACACCCTCACGGGTGTGTGAGTTGAAATTATCAGAGGCGCCATCTCTGCACCAACCCTCTAAGTCACACCCTCACGGGTGTGTGAGTTGAAATTTGCAACCGAATTAGCTGTTGTGCATTCATGTCATGTCACACCCTCACGGGTGTGTGAGTTGAAATCACTATGATTATCATAAAACATTTCCTTTCAAAAGTCACACCCTCACGGGTGTGTGAGTTGAAATGCACAGGCATATGAGCGTATTGGCTATGGAAGTGTCACACCCTCACGGGTGTGTGAGTTGAAATGTTTTTAACACTCACAGTTCCTAATTGCACTGCGTCACACCCTCACGGGTGTGTGAGTTGAAATTTTCCTCATCAACTTCCGCTTCCTCTACTGACAAGTCACACCCTCACGGGTGTGTGAGTTGAAATTTTGTTGGAAGCTTCCGAAATATCAATCTGATTATGTCACACCCTCACGGGTGTGTGAGTTGAAATCCCAGGTGTACCAGAATGCGCTGTGTTGAATGATGTCACACCCTCACGGGTGTGTGAGTTGAAATATACAGGCAATTTTAGTTTGATTAAATTTGAACTGTCACACCCTCACGGGTGTGTGAGTTGAAATCACATGATTTTTTCAACATATGGATTCTGTTTGCAGTCACACCCTCACGGGTGTGTGAGTTGAAATGAAAATGTATTATCTAAAAGGAAAGAATTTTGCGTCACACCCTCACGGGTGTGTGAGTTGAAATCATATATGCTTTCTTTGACATTGTTTGGTTGGAGTCACACCCTCACGGGTGTGTGAGTTGAAATGCCCTGAAAACTGTAAAGAGTTTTCCACAACTGCGTCACACCCTCACGGGTGTGTGAGTTGAAATTGATTGCCTGTATTTTGTTTTGAAAGGAAATGTGTCACACCCTCACGGGTGTGTGAGTTGAAATGAAAACAAACTCGACCTTGCAAAAATCCTTGAAATGTCACACCCTCACGGGTGTGTGAGTTGAAATTATCCAGCTATGGTGCAACTGCTGGGAAAGTAAAGTCACACCCTCACGGGTGTGTGAGTTGAAATTTATTTCCTATGTAGCCGAATACATAAAGCTTGGAGTCACACCCTCACGGGTGTGTGAGTTGAAATCCGCAAAGAAGAGCAAGAAGAAGCCCGAGCCTGGTCACACCCTCACGGGTGTGTGAGTTGAAATGAACAACATGGACTTGCTAATTTTGGTCTTGGAAGTCACACCCTCACGGGTGTGTGAGTTGAAATAAAATCTATGTAGGTTATCTTTTTTATTTGATTAGTCACACCCTCACGGGTGTGTGAGTTGAAATCCCGCAAAGAAGAGCAAGAAGAAGCCCGAGCCTGAAGTCACACCCTCACGGGTGTGTGAGTTGAAATCAGCACAGAGTAAACCAAGCAGAGTTATAAAATAGTCACACCCTCACGGGTGTGTGAGTTGAAATCCGTTTAATGTTGTTGCAAGGTATATCCAGTGTCGTCACACCCTCACGGGTGTGTGAGTTGAAATTTGCGACATCGTCAAAAGAGACAAAACCTCTGTCAAGTCACACCCTCACGGGTGTGTGAGTTGAAATCACCAAACTGATATATGCCGTCTTTAAATGGTTTGTCACACCCTCACGGGTGTGTGAGTTGAAATCCCTGTCATACATAGAAGAACCAATATTCCAATTAAGTCACACCCTCACGGGTGTGTGAGTTGAAATGCCCAGAAAACTGCAAAGAATTTTCCACAACTGCGTCACACCCTCACGGGTGTGTGAGTTGAAATATGGCTAATGTGATAACATTCGGGAAAGCATATAGTCACACCCTCACGGGTGTGTGAGTTGAAATATGAGAAAAATCATCAAGGGTAAATTCATTTACGTCACACCCTCACGGGTGTGTGAGTTGAAATGGGTTGCAAGGGTTCCTAATTTTGATGATGCAAAGTCACACCCTCACGGGTGTGTGAGTTGAAATGTCATTGCTTGCATTCGTTAGCCAATCTGCTTTTGTCACACCCTCACGGGTGTGTGAGTTGAAATAATTTGGGCGTTATAGCGTTTGCACTGTCTCACGTCACACCCTCACGGGTGTGTGAGTTGAAATTCCAAGCTCTACGGTTGCTATCAGTTTAGTTAAGTCACACCCTCACGGGTGTGTGAGTTGAAATAGGTTTAACGTTTGAGGGAAAAGTTGCTCATGGTCACACCCTCACGGGTGTGTGAGTTGAAATTCTCCGCTATTTTATTATACTTTTCGATTTCCTGTCACACCCTCACGGGTGTGTGAGTTGAAATTGTGATGAGTTTGTTTAAAACACTTGTGAGGTACGTCACACCCTCACGGGTGTGTGAGTTGAAATCATTTCTTACTATGTAAAGTAATAAAAAAAAGCGTCACACCCTCACGGGTGTGTGAGTTGAAATGCTGTATGTTTTTAAACTCTGTGCAGACATATTAGTCACACCCTCACGGGTGTGTGAGTTGAAATACCCATTGGATTTGATACCTTAGATTTAACAAGTCACACCCTCACGGGTGTGTGAGTTGAAATCCTACCAGATGGGTGCCCTTTAGCTTTCTGGAATGGTCACACCCTCACGGGTGTGTGAGTTGAAATCCTACCAGATGGGTGCCCTTTAGCTTTCTGGAATGGTCACACCCTCACGGGTGTGTGAGTTGAAATTCAAATCATCTGCACTAATCTGTGGCATATCTAGTCACACCCTCACGGGTGTGTGAGTTGAAATAGGCTTATTACCAAACGTTCTCGCACGCTCAGAATGTCACACCCTCACGGGTGTGTGAGTTGAAATGAAAATTATCCGATAGACAAAATTCAGCAAGATCATGTCACACCCTCACGGGTGTGTGAGTTGAAATCCGACATAAGATGTGTATAATAAATCAGTTCACCCGTCACACCCTCACGGGTGTGTGAGTTGAAATGGAAAGGTCAAGTGCAACCTGGGTAGCGCCTTCGCGTCACACCCTCACGGGTGTGTGAGTTGAAATTGTTATGTACTTTGTGATATATCGGGCGCAAGCCGTCACACCCTCACGGGTGTGTGAGTTGAAATGCCCTCACTTGGGAGAACGTTCACTTCGATGACGGTCACACCCTCACGGGTGTGTGAGTTGAAATACGTTATAAAAGTCTGCTATATTCATTGCGTCACGGTCACACCCTCACGGGTGTGTGAGTTGAAATTTTGATTTTGATAAAGGAAATGTAGGTATTACGGTCACACCCTCACGGGTGTGTGAGTTGAAATGATATTAAAAAAATCGCTGAATCAACTTTCAATCAAGTCACACCCTCACGGGTGTGTGAGTTGAAATCTCCACACCCTGAGATACGCCCCTCTACAAAGAGCGTCACACCCTCACGGGTGTGTGAGTTGAAATCCCCTTGCACCCCCGTCCAGTAACACGGGGGTACAAGTCACACCCTCACGGGTGTGTGAGTTGAAATGAAAATTTTGTATTTGGGCAATGTACTGGAGCTGGTCACACCCTCACGGGTGTGTGAGTTGAAATTGTATTCCATAACGACGACGGGGAACACCTTTCCGTCACACCCTCACGGGTGTGTGAGTTGAAATTAATATCCATCTTTACACCTCTTTTTCCTATTTTAGTCACACCCTCACGGGTGTGTGAGTTGAAATGGGTTAAGTCGGCATCTTCACGCAAGTCACGAATGTCACACCCTCACGGGTGTGTGAGTTGAAATAATAAGGCTGTCCAGTTTGCTCAGGCGGGTATTCGTCACACCCTCACGGGTGTGTGAGTTGAAATAACTGTTTTAAACTCTACATCTTTTCCATACAGTCACACCCTCACGGGTGTGTGAGTTGAAATTGTTGCCATAAAAATCACTTACATCTTTCCATGTGGTCACACCCTCACGGGTGTGTGAGTTGAAATTGGTTTGTCTGCTGCTGAGTTTGAAAAGGTAATTGTCACACCCTCACGGGTGTGTGAGTTGAAATCTAATCTCGAAAAGCTTATTGATGCCGTTCCTGGTCACACCCTCACGGGTGTGTGAGTTGAAATCCCCACCATAATATGCTGATAAAATTGTGGGCAGTCACACCCTCACGGGTGTGTGAGTTGAAATTTTCAGGCTCATTGTTACTGGAATTATCGGAATGTCACACCCTCACGGGTGTGTGAGTTGAAATCTCCAATCTATTACTTTAAGAATGTTACCTTGGCAGTCACACCCTCACGGGTGTGTGAGTTGAAATCATTATAGTTTTATTGCCCTCCTAAATTATAAAGTCACACCCTCACGGGTGTGTGAGTTGAAATAGGTTGCAGCCACAATGGGCATGACTGCGGAAGGTCACACCCTCACGGGTGTGTGAGTTGAAATACTGTATCTTTATAATCACGGTAAAGGCTACCTATGTCACACCCTCACGGGTGTGTGAGTTGAAATCTGCACTTTTAGCTGTGTTCTGAATTGCTGGCATGTCACACCCTCACGGGTGTGTGAGTTGAAATTTCTGCTGTTTTAGCATCAATAAAGCCCTCTGACAAGTCACACCCTCACGGGTGTGTGAGTTGAAATGCAAATATCTTTGATGCAAGACAGTTGAAATCGGGTCACACCCTCACGGGTGTGTGAGTTGAAATTATTCGTTTCTGCTACTTCAAACTGAGGTAATACAGTCACACCCTCACGGGTGTGTGAGTTGAAATTGAGAAAAGAAGAGGGCGAAAACATAATACAGATGGGTCACACCCTCACGGGTGTGTGAGTTGAAATAGCAGCAGACAAACCAGAGAAAATTGCAATGTTCAGTCACACCCTCACGGGTGTGTGAGTTGAAATAGGACTGACTGCGAGTGATAGTTCTTCCTACTTGTCACACCCTCACGGGTGTGTGAGTTGAAATAAAATTTAATACATCAACTGAGATTAGATATCCCAGGTCACACCCTCACGGGTGTGTGAGTTGAAATCTCTGACAACTAAAACTGTACGCTTTTCCTGAAGTCACACCCTCACGGGTGTGTGAGTTGAAATGCCCTGAAAACTGTAAAGAATTTTCCACAACTGCAGTCACACCCTCACGGGTGTGTGAGTTGAAATCCTCTGTATTTTTAGTTGCTGCTGCCGATGGGACAGTCACACCCTCACGGGTGTGTGAGTTGAAATATAAGCCTGCTTTGTGCTATTCCAAACTCGCTTTGTCACACCCTCACGGGTGTGTGAGTTGAAATTGAGCCTCGGAATATTCGCATCCTACAGATATACGGTCACACCCTCACGGGTGTGTGAGTTGAAATGACCATCTTGACCGTTACAGGTTTGCAAAATGTCCGTCACACCCTCACGGGTGTGTGAGTTGAAATTTCTGTAATATCGTCAAGCGAAGCATTAACATGTCACACCCTCACGGGTGTGTGAGTTGAAATGTATCGCCCCCACGATGTACGCCTATTTGAAATAGTCACACCCTCACGGGTGTGTGAGTTGAAATACAGACTGTTATTTACTGTGACCGTCCAATATTCCGTGTCACACCCTCACGGGTGTGTGAGTTGAAATCTGACGATTTGCAATCGGCTGGCATTGATGTTCAAAGTCACACCCTCACGGGTGTGTGAGTTGAAATTGCGAAAATGATAAAGGAACGTAACCCTTGCAGCGTCACACCCTCACGGGTGTGTGAGTTGAAATAGCAACAAGAACATATTGCAGACCCTTACGGCGGAGTCACACCCTCACGGGTGTGTGAGTTGAAATTTATTCCTGGCAGAGCTGCAGGAGATGATGGAGTGTCACACCCTCACGGGTGTGTGAGTTGAAATATGCAGCTGGCGTTGCTATTACTGGTGGTGATAGTCACACCCTCACGGGTGTGTGAGTTGAAATGCAATTTTTAATCAGATGTGATAAACTGTATTGTCACACCCTCACGGGTGTGTGAGTTGAAATTAAATGATGAACAGTATATGTGTTTTATGATGGGGTCACACCCTCACGGGTGTGTGAGTTGAAATTTGCAACCGAATTAGCTGTTGTGCATTCATGTCGTCACACCCTCACGGGTGTGTGAGTTGAAATCCATCTTCGGCTACTGTCCAAGAGACTATAATAGTCACACCCTCACGGGTGTGTGAGTTGAAATTCTTGCTGAGTAGCCATGTTATTAAGGATATCAGTCACACCCTCACGGGTGTGTGAGTTGAAATCCAAGGCTGTTTTAGATGAAGCTGTAATATTTTTAGTCACACCCTCACGGGTGTGTGAGTTGAAATCCCGCTGCTGCCAATGACAGGGAGCAGCTTGAAGTCACACCCTCACGGGTGTGTGAGTTGAAATAACATATGACAGCTTGACTTTTCCGCTGCTGATGTGTCACACCCTCACGGGTGTGTGAGTTGAAATCGCAGCAGCAGCACTGTTCTGTACCGTCGCATTGTCACACCCTCACGGGTGTGTGAGTTGAAATATCAAAATCCTGCGCAGGGTCGGCAATGCCTGTGTCACACCCTCACGGGTGTGTGAGTTGAAATATCGCCATAGCAATACTTGACCGACATACCTCGGTCACACCCTCACGGGTGTGTGAGTTGAAATTGTCGCCTGGGGACTAAACTCAACGCTGCCCGAAAGTCACACCCTCACGGGTGTGTGAGTTGAAATGTGAGACTGCGGTATCAGATTTTTTTCATTCACGGTCACACCCTCACGGGTGTGTGAGTTGAAATGTTGATGCTGTTCCCGACTATGTGTCTGCACGAGTCACACCCTCACGGGTGTGTGAGTTGAAATCAATTATTATTTTGATTCTGCTGTATAGATTCAAGTCACACCCTCACGGGTGTGTGAGTTGAAATGTATAATAAAGGATTCAGACGGTCAAATACATTGGGTCACACCCTCACGGGTGTGTGAGTTGAAATCTTGCATTTCGCTTGACTGCAATTTTTTATTCAGTCACACCCTCACGGGTGTGTGAGTTGAAATATCCAGTTTTTATTAAACGCTTCCACAACATAAGTCACACCCTCACGGGTGTGTGAGTTGAAATTTTGCGGGAGCGGAGGACGTTGTTCTGGAGAATGCGTCACACCCTCACGGGTGTGTGAGTTGAAATCATGAATAGACCTGGGCCATTGTCTTTGAAGATGCGTCACACCCTCACGGGTGTGTGAGTTGAAATCAATTATACTTTGCTGATAAGCATGATTTATCATGTCACACCCTCACGGGTGTGTGAGTTGAAATTTCCGACAAAAACCATAATCATACGCACAATTTTGTCACACCCTCACGGGTGTGTGAGTTGAAATGTTTAAATAGTCCTCAGACATATCACGATAATCGTCACACCCTCACGGGTGTGTGAGTTGAAATCCTCGGAAGAGGAAGAAGTATATGGCACAATGGTGTCACACCCTCACGGGTGTGTGAGTTGAAATTGCGCTGTTTGCGTTCCTGGGTTATATCCTGCAAGTCACACCCTCACGGGTGTGTGAGTTGAAATATTCAGGCATTAACAATAGCGTTTGCTACAAGTTCGTCACACCCTCACGGGTGTGTGAGTTGAAATAGCTCTTTTACAATCATATGACTTACAATTAGAGTCACACCCTCACGGGTGTGTGAGTTGAAATATAAAGTTCATTATAAGGAATTAAATCTGCTTCCTGTCACACCCTCACGGGTGTGTGAGTTGAAATAATAATCAATTCCAATTCATATTTCCATGACATGTCACACCCTCACGGGTGTGTGAGTTGAAATGTTTGATAATTTACTATAATACTGTTCATAGTCAAGTCACACCCTCACGGGTGTGTGAGTTGAAATTTATTTCCTATGTAGCTGAGTACATAAAACTTGGTCACACCCTCACGGGTGTGTGAGTTGAAATGATATTTATCATTAAAATAATTATTATCATATGGTCACACCCTCACGGGTGTGTGAGTTGAAATACTGTATAATTTAAAATTTACATATGTACTCAGAGTCACACCCTCACGGGTGTGTGAGTTGAAATTACAGACAGAATGGGAATTTCAACGCCGCCCTGGTCACACCCTCACGGGTGTGTGAGTTGAAATTGACTGCCTGTAAATTTCAAGGCGGTTCAATGCGTCACACCCTCACGGGTGTGTGAGTTGAAATCATCGGTTGACGACGCCGTATCTTTGGCGCGTAGTCACACCCTCACGGGTGTGTGAGTTGAAATTACCTCGCCGCCTGCCGCAAAACGGGCGCGCATTTCGGTCACACCCTCACGGGTGTGTGAGTTGAAATTACCCGTCCATTGCAGCGGAGCTGTGCAAAGCTGTCACACCCTCACGGGTGTGTGAGTTGAAATTGCCGTCAATGATAACAGGCATTCTGCGAAACGTCACACCCTCACGGGTGTGTGAGTTGAAATGCAAAGGTAATCTCTACAGCGGATATAATACCCGAGTCACACCCTCACGGGTGTGTGAGTTGAAATATAGGCTGGATAATCGGTATCATAACCATTGTTGCGTCACACCCTCACGGGTGTGTGAGTTGAAATGCCAAAAGCAATGCCTCGTACAAGCATTATATCGTGTCACACCCTCACGGGTGTGTGAGTTGAAATCAGGAACACCCCGCCCAGAGCGCAGGCATATTCCGTCACACCCTCACGGGTGTGTGAGTTGAAATCCCAGCGCAGAGGGAGCACAATCCGCTGAGGAGCGTCACACCCTCACGGGTGTGTGAGTTGAAATAGGTGGGTGCGTATGATCCCTGCACGCTCTCAGTCACACCCTCACGGGTGTGTGAGTTGAAATACGTCAGCCTTGAAGGGCGGTGACGGCAATGATAATGTCACACCCTCACGGGTGTGTGAGTTGAAATGACAGAGAGTATCATGATCTGTTATTCAGATATAGTCACACCCTCACGGGTGTGTGAGTTGAAATCCCTCTGGGAACGCCGCATAATATCATTTCACCGGTCACACCCTCACGGGTGTGTGAGTTGAAATTCCACGTTCCAGTCATAACCCACCCTGATGATGTCAGTCACACCCTCACGGGTGTGTGAGTTGAAATCCTCACGCCCCGCAACATTGCGAATGCGCTTGGGAAGTCACACCCTCACGGGTGTGTGAGTTGAAATGCGGCACAAGAGAGGGCATATGGACTAATATGCGTCACACCCTCACGGGTGTGTGAGTTGAAATTATTTACTGCTGTACGGCAGCTGATTATATCAGCGTCACACCCTCACGGGTGTGTGAGTTGAAATTTACAGCAGGCACCTGTTATTATCGAAAAGCTTGTGTCACACCCTCACGGGTGTGTGAGTTGAAATTTAAAGCAAGACCCGGAAGCGGCGCTGGACTATGGTCACACCCTCACGGGTGTGTGAGTTGAAATGCAGCCGCCTGCAATGCGGACGAGGTGACCGTAAGTCACACCCTCACGGGTGTGTGAGTTGAAATTGCAAACAATAATTTCATGCGTCCTTAGGGGCGCTTGTCACACCCTCACGGGTGTGTGAGTTGAAATTCGGTCTTGCAGCTCCGTGCGTGAAGCATCAGATCGTCACACCCTCACGGGTGTGTGAGTTGAAATGAAAGCTCGCCCTCCGACTGGAGTACCAAGTATGTCACACCCTCACGGGTGTGTGAGTTGAAATTTTTATTTAAATATCGTTTATATCCGCCTCGGGAGTCACACCCTCACGGGTGTGTGAGTTGAAATCAAATCTACTGTAGAGCCGGTGGAAGGCTGAATAGTCACACCCTCACGGGTGTGTGAGTTGAAATGTTGTACAGCTTTTCACGGTTCTCGGCACTGAGTCACACCCTCACGGGTGTGTGAGTTGAAATTACCTTTTCGCCAGCATCAAGTCTCAGCTGTACCAGTCACACCCTCACGGGTGTGTGAGTTGAAATATAAGCCATGTACGAGCCGACACGGCTATCAAAAGGTCACACCCTCACGGGTGTGTGAGTTGAAATCTGGTTTCTCTGGTTCGGCTGTCTCTCACATCAAGTCACACCCTCACGGGTGTGTGAGTTGAAATTTTAGCCTTTTCGTCTTTAGGCGCTTTATACAAGGTCACACCCTCACGGGTGTGTGAGTTGAAATTTAAATGCCCGTACTCCTGAGCCGATGGGCGGAGTCACACCCTCACGGGTGTGTGAGTTGAAATTGTAAGCATTTCAGGGGGAAAGTTTTTACTTTCGTCACACCCTCACGGGTGTGTGAGTTGAAATTAAGAGGTCGCCCCCCTCTCACGTCTGGCGGCGTGTCACACCCTCACGGGTGTGTGAGTTGAAATACTTACAGGCAGAGAAAGAGTGGCAAAAGTTCGCGTCACACCCTCACGGGTGTGTGAGTTGAAATCTATTTCCTGGGACACTGTAAATCCATTATATTGTCACACCCTCACGGGTGTGTGAGTTGAAATCCACTGGTTATTGTGCATGATATAACTAAATTGTCACACCCTCACGGGTGTGTGAGTTGAAATATTTCATTTGAACACCTTGACAAATAATTGACTAGTCACACCCTCACGGGTGTGTGAGTTGAAATAATTTAGCGGTACTAATTATTCTACCTATGATGAAGTCACACCCTCACGGGTGTGTGAGTTGAAATTTCAAAAGTATCGTAGCAGCTGCGCAATTCGTCATGTCACACCCTCACGGGTGTGTGAGTTGAAATCATATTGCCCGCTGCATCATATGCAGACAAACCAAGTCACACCCTCACGGGTGTGTGAGTTGAAATTGGCTCCTCTGAACCTCTGATTATGTATATTCGTCACACCCTCACGGGTGTGTGAGTTGAAATTTTCCACTATGCCATAAACACAGTCCGTAAGATGTCACACCCTCACGGGTGTGTGAGTTGAAATATGTAACTTGCAGTCCTTATGAGGCAGCTTCTTGTCACACCCTCACGGGTGTGTGAGTTGAAATTTGCAAAATCATCTTTTATAATGCACTGAGCTAAGTCACACCCTCACGGGTGTGTGAGTTGAAATTACATCTGTCTCAAATTCTGGTACTGGGAATCCTGTCACACCCTCACGGGTGTGTGAGTTGAAATAAAACAAAAATTGAAAGAGCTAATGAAAAGTGTAGTCACACCCTCACGGGTGTGTGAGTTGAAATACATATCAGTGGTATGAACATATAATATATCACATAGTCACACCCTCACGGGTGTGTGAGTTGAAATCCGATACGGTCAGGGCGATGATTGAAAAAAACCAGGTCACACCCTCACGGGTGTGTGAGTTGAAATGTTTTCGTAAAGCACAGCCATCTGCCGCTTTTCAGTCACACCCTCACGGGTGTGTGAGTTGAAATCCGAGGGCGGACAGAGGGAAATGGGACTGATGAGTCACACCCTCACGGGTGTGTGAGTTGAAATACGCATTATATGAATTAAAATGCGGAATGACAAAGTCACACCCTCACGGGTGTGTGAGTTGAAATGACATTTTTTGCAGTAGCCACCATCTGACCGTTTAGTCACACCCTCACGGGTGTGTGAGTTGAAATCGTAACAATATAGCAGAAGATGTATTTTGGATAGGTCACACCCTCACGGGTGTGTGAGTTGAAATTTCAAGTTCAAATTTTAAGTTCAAATCTGTACTAGTCACACCCTCACGGGTGTGTGAGTTGAAATTCATCATAACCAGGCTGGGCTTTGATGATATTCCCGTCACACCCTCACGGGTGTGTGAGTTGAAATTTTGTTGATGAGGGTATAAAAGTTGTTTGTGTTAAAGTCACACCCTCACGGGTGTGTGAGTTGAAATAACATTTACCGTGGTATTTATAATAACTATGATGTCACACCCTCACGGGTGTGTGAGTTGAAATTGTTTTAATGGAGGATAAAAACACACAAGATTTGTCACACCCTCACGGGTGTGTGAGTTGAAATGTGAACGAGCCAAGCCCTGAGCTTATGGCAAAATGTCACACCCTCACGGGTGTGTGAGTTGAAATTACGGACGGCAGCGGCGAAAGGCAGTCAGACTTCATGTCACACCCTCACGGGTGTGTGAGTTGAAATTCTATTCCAGAAGATAATCCATATTTACCACAAGGTCACACCCTCACGGGTGTGTGAGTTGAAATCAGAGACTAAAGTTGAATTTGCTCCTACAGCATCAAGTCACACCCTCACGGGTGTGTGAGTTGAAATAAAGCTCTGGTAACTTAAATCTTAGAGTATAAGGGTCACACCCTCACGGGTGTGTGAGTTGAAATTCTTTTGATGATAAGTTGTTGTCTTTGTCTTAGGTCACACCCTCACGGGTGTGTGAGTTGAAATGACATATTCCCACTGGTCAAAATCAAATTTATTTGTCACACCCTCACGGGTGTGTGAGTTGAAATCAGCAAAACTTCCTTTTTTAAAAAACCTATTCCGTCACACCCTCACGGGTGTGTGAGTTGAAATTAGACAATAATTTATACTTATGATTATGCTTGATGTCACACCCTCACGGGTGTGTGAGTTGAAATCAGAAGAAATAGCCGAGAGAAAAAGAACCATAGGTCACACCCTCACGGGTGTGTGAGTTGAAATGTAGAACTCTGTCTCGTGATATACACCACCAGCGGTCACACCCTCACGGGTGTGTGAGTTGAAATCCTTGGTTTGACTACTGAGCAATTCGGAAAGAGGTCACACCCTCACGGGTGTGTGAGTTGAAATTTGCAAACAGCATAGATGTTGACAGTCCTCTCGGCGGTCACACCCTCACGGGTGTGTGAGTTGAAATAATAACAAGTATATAAACAAGATTGTTATAAAGTCACACCCTCACGGGTGTGTGAGTTGAAATGCGGAATTGCAGCTAAACAGCTTAATCGTAAATTGTCACACCCTCACGGGTGTGTGAGTTGAAATTCCTGCATCAACATTCCTAATCTATGGGATAAAAGTCACACCCTCACGGGTGTGTGAGTTGAAATTTGATTCGTTTTTCCAAAGCAATTTGGATAGCAGAAGTCACACCCTCACGGGTGTGTGAGTTGAAATGCAAACAATGCAAAGAGCAATAAGTATGCAGTTGGTCACACCCTCACGGGTGTGTGAGTTGAAATAGCACTCCAGACGGCTTTGGCTCCTCCGAACCTCGGTCACACCCTCACGGGTGTGTGAGTTGAAATTCCTGTTGAGTAGCCATGTTATTAAGGATATCATGTCACACCCTCACGGGTGTGTGAGTTGAAATTTTTCATCTTCTAACTTTTTCCTTAACCTTACAGTCACACCCTCACGGGTGTGTGAGTTGAAATTTTAAAATTCCGGAGTGGTTTGGCTTATACCTCGTCACACCCTCACGGGTGTGTGAGTTGAAATTTCCCTGACGGTGATTTGGGTACAACTTGGTTCGGGTCACACCCTCACGGGTGTGTGAGTTGAAATTTCGTAAAGCTTAAAGAGCTGGTCAACTGTTAATGTCACACCCTCACGGGTGTGTGAGTTGAAATCGGAATGCAAGTTTAATGTATCAAATAATTCTGTGTCACACCCTCACGGGTGTGTGAGTTGAAATTCAGTATTTTCAGCACATCTGTTCTGTCAATGAGTCACACCCTCACGGGTGTGTGAGTTGAAATGACGATGAACAGCGGAATGAAACAGCCGAACAGCAGTCACACCCTCACGGGTGTGTGAGTTGAAATCGTGCTGTATTCCTGCGCATCGGGATTATCAAGTCACACCCTCACGGGTGTGTGAGTTGAAATGATAATCATAGACTCGCTGGCAGATTGGAATATGTCACACCCTCACGGGTGTGTGAGTTGAAATTGTACCGTTATCCACATAAAGCACCTTGGGTATCGTCACACCCTCACGGGTGTGTGAGTTGAAATCTGGGACACACTCAGGGCACGCTGCTCCGCAACGTCACACCCTCACGGGTGTGTGAGTTGAAATGCGAACAGGATAGCTTCTACCTTATGCTTTGCGTCACACCCTCACGGGTGTGTGAGTTGAAATGATACTGGGTATTACAGCCACATAGACGAGTGGGTCACACCCTCACGGGTGTGTGAGTTGAAATCTGTTATTTCAACAAACAGTTCCACAGTAAAACGGGTCACACCCTCACGGGTGTGTGAGTTGAAATTTGACTTATGCCCTTTGCCACTGTTTCTCCGTGTCACACCCTCACGGGTGTGTGAGTTGAAATTTTTGCTGTCTTTCTGGTGATCTTGTCCAGCGCCGTCACACCCTCACGGGTGTGTGAGTTGAAATGTTGTCGTAGATGTCTTCACGGACAACGCCCGGTCACACCCTCACGGGTGTGTGAGTTGAAATATCAACGACTTGCCGTTTTTCTTAGCCACTATCAGGTCACACCCTCACGGGTGTGTGAGTTGAAATACTGTTCAGAGTGCGGAATGCTATTAGGCGAATTTGTCACACCCTCACGGGTGTGTGAGTTGAAATTGTCAGCGTCAGCGTGGAAAAATTCCTGCTGCGTCACACCCTCACGGGTGTGTGAGTTGAAATTCCGATGAAGATGCAGGCAAGCTGTTTAAAGCTAGTCACACCCTCACGGGTGTGTGAGTTGAAATATTTACCATTCGCTTAGCCTCTCCCCAGATGATCGTCACACCCTCACGGGTGTGTGAGTTGAAATCTCGGAGGTGCATCTGATGATAAATAAATGGATAGGTCACACCCTCACGGGTGTGTGAGTTGAAATTTACCTTCTCGGTCAGTTCCTCTGCCGTCATACGTCACACCCTCACGGGTGTGTGAGTTGAAATCATCGTAGGGCTGTACTTGCAGGTCGGGGACGGGTCACACCCTCACGGGTGTGTGAGTTGAAATCTGCTGCACGGGAAAATGGGATAAGTCCTAAAAATGTCACACCCTCACGGGTGTGTGAGTTGAAATATCAAGTTGACAAAGGATATCACAAAGCGAGAGCGTCACACCCTCACGGGTGTGTGAGTTGAAATTTCTGTATCCTGCTTCATAAAAGACATTAGGATTGTCACACCCTCACGGGTGTGTGAGTTGAAATTGCGATAAATACGGAGACACGATAGTCAATGCGTAGTCACACCCTCACGGGTGTGTGAGTTGAAATCCTCAGAAAGCTCTCCCTGGAAGCCTGAGCCTGTCACACCCTCACGGGTGTGTGAGTTGAAATGTTCTTGAGTTGCTTCGGCAGGGCAAGAACACAGTCACACCCTCACGGGTGTGTGAGTTGAAATTCAAACCCTACTCCCTGCGTGCTTTGAGCCACTTGTCACACCCTCACGGGTGTGTGAGTTGAAATAAAATACATATCCGAACATATTTAACCCTGTTGTGTCACACCCTCACGGGTGTGTGAGTTGAAATAAAAGACATTTCAGAAAATGTACCCGTTACCATTGTCACACCCTCACGGGTGTGTGAGTTGAAATAAACCAAATCAGTCAACGGTTGAAACTTCAATTTGTCACACCCTCACGGGTGTGTGAGTTGAAATGATTATGGTACAAATTTAAACGAACAAAAAGGGACAGTCACACCCTCACGGGTGTGTGAGTTGAAATGCTTTCAGCGATGATGATATTGACGAGCTGGTTAGTCACACCCTCACGGGTGTGTGAGTTGAAATGATTTTTATAAGGATATATTTGACTGGGAAAGCGGTCACACCCTCACGGGTGTGTGAGTTGAAATGATTTAATGGCACACGTATTTGATTATTAACAGAGTCACACCCTCACGGGTGTGTGAGTTGAAATCAACGTCCATAATAGCATTGAAATTTGTGGGGATAAGTCACACCCTCACGGGTGTGTGAGTTGAAATTTAAAAGGAGTAATTATGATGAATATTATTTTTGAGTCACACCCTCACGGGTGTGTGAGTTGAAATACAAAAAGCATTGTAACGCTCCTGAGCTATGATAAGTCACACCCTCACGGGTGTGTGAGTTGAAATTTGAACTGGTTGACAGTGGTACAGTTCTTTGTGTGTCACACCCTCACGGGTGTGTGAGTTGAAATCCGCTGCTGTTTTGGCATAGCTGTAATGATATGGTCACACCCTCACGGGTGTGTGAGTTGAAATATCTCGGCGAAATGTTCCTGCTGTATAGCACGAGGTCACACCCTCACGGGTGTGTGAGTTGAAATCTGTTGTGCTGTCAGTCACCGAAAAATATGTTACGTCACACCCTCACGGGTGTGTGAGTTGAAATGATACTCTCACAGCCCGTTACTCCGTGTATGAGGTCACACCCTCACGGGTGTGTGAGTTGAAATCACGAAGATCACGTATTCGATTAACTTGTATTTCGTCACACCCTCACGGGTGTGTGAGTTGAAATCCTGCCTTTTCCGCAAGCCCCAGCTTGCAGACAGTCACACCCTCACGGGTGTGTGAGTTGAAATGCGCCTGTTTCCGCTGCTTTGGAAACTTCGGCTGTCACACCCTCACGGGTGTGTGAGTTGAAATATTGGGCAATGTTATCTGCGATGAGGTCATAGCCGTCACACCCTCACGGGTGTGTGAGTTGAAATTGCACACGGTACGAACAGGGCAAGAAGATAGTGTCACACCCTCACGGGTGTGTGAGTTGAAATGATATCGCTGCATAATTCCTACAGCGAATATGGGTCACACCCTCACGGGTGTGTGAGTTGAAATGACCATTGTGTGGCATCATACGCCGAGCGCCATGCGTCACACCCTCACGGGTGTGTGAGTTGAAATTATGATAATGGATTCTTTGATCCGATAGAAGTGTCACACCCTCACGGGTGTGTGAGTTGAAATGTTTTGGTTCCCTTTTTTCCGTACATTTTTGTAGTGTCACACCCTCACGGGTATGTACTGAAAATTATGACGATTTCCAGATAGCTGATTTGCACCCATTACGACCAAAATACAAATCTAAAGCCAACCACAATCATATCTTAATAAATAAAAACAGCGCAGAAACCTTCGCTTCTGCGCCGAACATTATTCCCTAAAAATATTAAGCAAAGCCGAAAACAGCAGATAATAAATACAGTCTGAAAGAACCGTGCAGATAACACCCGTAGCTATCATTTTAGCCGTGCCGAACAGCGGTTCCTTGATGAGGCTTACCTGCGGAGGCTTGCTTTTGGCAAACAGCAGGGCAGTCGCCGCAATATGCGCCGCAATGCCGATAATCAGCAGCCAAACGGCGTCGTATCTGAAAATAGAATACAGATAAATGCAGCCTACCATAAACACAATGTTGATGATAAGATGTATGCCTGCGGAGATGTCACGCCTTGTTATTTTGCTGCAAAGGAGATTTGAAGGAAAGGTTATTACCGCCGCCAGGACCGCCAGCAGCAGATTGCTTCCCACAAGCGATGCAAAGAAAAGCGAGTAGAATTCCATTGGGAAGATATTCCACAATATCAGCCACAGCACTACAGCGGCTGCGGAGCATATTGCGGAGATTTTTTTGCGCTTAGGCGTGAAAAATGGCTCTCGGATTGTTTTGGCTTTTTGGGACATGGCTTTATGTGCGGTCAGACAGACTGACCCACGCTCCTTTCAAATAAAATAAACAGCTTTTCGTGCATCTGGCAATATGTCTCCCATAAATATGTATTACAATGATTATACGATTTTCACGCCCTTTTGTCAAGCGGATAAAATGCCCCTGTACCGTATGAGAACCGTTACTGCCTTGACATTCGCAGATAAAAGTGGTAAGATATATCCATATTATATATGTATGAAAGGGTGTTCATATGGATTTTTCAAAGCTGAATTTCGGCGTGGACGGTGACAGCATCACAGCAGGGGAGCAGTGGTCGTATCACGTATATAAAGAGCTGGGAATGGCTTCCCATCACAATGTTGCAGTAGGCAGCTCAGTTTGGTACAAGCGCACTATCGCATACAGCGGCGGAAGCGTTACCACTCAGGATTATACTTCTCCCGATTTTGCGGGAATCAGCGACGGCTGGGAGGAAACTGACGACCCTGTTGAGCTTCAGAAGAGAGCCAACAACTGCGCTGTCGTACATACCCAGCGCTTTATTGAAGAGGTTAAGAGCGGAAAGGCTCCCGTGCCCGATGTGTTCGCCTTTGCAATGGGCACAAATGACGCTGAGGACTGTCTTGGCTGCCCCGATAAGGCTCTGGAGGGCAAGACCCTTGAAGGCAATGAGAGCGTTGATCTTTTCACCGAGGCAGGCGCAGCAAGATGGTGCATACAGCGCATTATGGAGGAGTTCCCTCTCTGCCGTGTGTTCGTGCTCACACCTATCCAGACTGCAACACCCGAGCATAACAAAAAGATCGAAAAGACTATCGAGGTGCTTCGCAAGGTAGCGGGCGGAATGAGCGCACAGGTCATCGACTGCTTCCACAACAGCGGTATCTGCGAGAAGTTCGAGGTGATAGGCGGCACAGGAAAATATCTCCGTGACGGACTTCACCCCGATGTTCCCGGTCAGACTCTCGAGGGAATGTATGCCGCCAAGGAGATACGCAACAATATGTTCAACTGATGTGAATGTCAGGGATTTGTTCTGATGTTGTAGAACTCCCTTTCACGCATGGCGTAAATGGCATTTCTGCGGCGCTCTCTGCGCTTCTGTGCAGCCTTTTCTTCAGCCTTTGCGGAAGCTCTTGCAAGTCCTGCGGAGAAGATGAGCACGCCCATGAAAGCACCGTAAAGCGCAATAAAATATGTCATTGCAGTGGGGTCGCTGGCGGCTGACAGTCTGGTGAACCTTATTGTCACAAGTGCGTCGGCGGCAACGCAAAGGGCTGCGGCAGCGGGATATTCTCTGATTATTGACATTATTTTTTTCATATTATCATATCCTCTCTTTGATTTGAATAAGCTTTTCTGCTGTTCATCATATTTACATTATAGCACACGATCTGGTCGGAAAATCGGACAGCAAATCAGGTATTCTGACATTGGGTATATAGAATGTACTATGAAAACGTTTGAGAAAGTTAGCTTTGCTGTTCAAATGTTAAAAATATGATAAATCGCAAAAATCCTATTGGCAATACCGAAAAGATGTGGTATAATGAGTTGAATGTGAAAATTCAGGCGGGCTTTCAGCCACGCTGTTTTCAGACGAAATAAATTATGAGGTGATCACAATGAACGAAATGGAACTTTACTCACTCTGGTGCGAAAAGGCTGTTGATGACCCTGACCTTCAGACTGAACTTAAGTCTATCGCAGGCGACAGCGACGCTATCAAGGACAGATTCTACCGTGATCTGGAATTCGGTACAGGCGGTCTCCGTGGTGTTATCGGTGCAGGTTCATACAGAATGAACGTTTATACAGTAAGAAGAGCAACTCAGGGTCTTGCAGACTATGTTAACAAGGCTTTCACATCTCCCTCCGTTGCAATTTCCTACGACAGCCGTATCAAGTCCACCGTTTTCGCTAAGGAAGCAGCAGCAGTTCTGGCTGCAAACGGCATCAAGGTACATATCTATACCGAGCTTATGCCCACTCCCATGCTTTCCTACGCAGTAAGAAACCTTAAGTGCAGCGCAGGTATCATGATCACAGCTTCCCATAACCCTGCCAAGTACAACGGCTACAAGGTTTACGGTTCCGACGGCTGCCAGCTCACACTTGACGCAGCTGAGATCGTGCTCAAGAATATCGAAAGCGTTCCTATGTTTGACGGCGCAAAGACCATCTCCTATGATGACGGCGTTGCAGACGGCAGAATAAACTACATTCCCCAGTCCGTAATCGACAGCTATCTTGACGAGGTATCCAAGCAGGGTATCCACACCGATCTGGTAAAGTCCAGCGGACTCAAGGTAGTTTACACTCCTCTTAACGGCACAGGAAACAAGCCCGTAAGAGCTATCCTCAAGAAGATCGGCGTTGAGGACGTTACCGTAGTTCCCGAGCAGGAATATCCCGACGGAAACTTCCCCACCTGCCCCTTCCCCAACCCTGAGATCAAGGAAGCACTTGCAAAGGGTCTGGAGCTTTGCAGCGTTGTAAAGCCTGACCTTCTCCTCGCTACCGACCCCGACTGCGACAGAGTTGGTATCGCAGTTCCTTCCGACAACGGCTATGAGCTGTTCACAGGTAACGAAGTAGGCGCAATGCTTCTCGAATACATCTGCTCCGAGAGAACAAAGATGGGAACAATGCCTGCCGATCCCGTTGCAGTAAAGACTATCGTTACAACCGATATCGCAGCTAAGATCGCTGAGGAATACGGCGTTAAGCTTATCGAAGTTCTCACAGGTTTCAAGTTCATCGGCGAGCAGATCGGCTTCCTGGAGGATAAGGGTCAGGAAGACAGATACATCTTCGGCTTCGAAGAGAGCTACGGCTATCTGGCAGGCTCCTATGTAAGAGACAAGGACGCTGTCGTTGCTTCCATGCTCATCTGCGAAATGGCTGCATTCTACCGCACCAAGGGCATTTCCCTCATTCAGGCAAGAGAGAATATGTACAAGAAGTACGGCGTATATGTTCACAGCCAGTCCTCTTTCGTTTGCGAGGGTGTGACCGGTATGGAGAGAATGAAGGAGATCATGTCCGACCTCAGAACCAACACTCCCAAGACCATCGGCGGCCTTACCGTAACACGCTTCGAGGATTACCTTGCAAGCACCTCTGTTGATACCGCAACAGGCGCAAAGACAATGCTTACACTGCCCAAGTCCGATGTGCTTACATTCAAGCTCACTGACGGCGCAAGCGTTATCATTCGTCCCTCCGGCACAGAGCCTAAGATCAAGGCTTACTACACCACCACAGGCACTACCAAGGCAGAAGCTTCTGCTCTTGAAAAGACCATTTCCGATGATTTTGCAAAGATCCTCGGTTTCTGATCGACACAATAACTGACAGATATACAAACACCGTCGGCAGGCAATGTCGGCGGTGTTATTTTTGATGTGCGGAGATGATCTGTTGAAAAAAGATCTGGCAAAAAGATCAGTTATCTATGTTATGGGACTGTTTATAATGACATTGGGTGTATCCATATCCGTAAAATCCAATCTTGGCGTATCTCCCGTAAGCTCAATACCATACACAATGACCTGCGTGTGGGGGATAGAGATGGGCAGAGCCACCATAATATTCCACATCGTACTGGTGCTGCTGCAGATAGCAGTGCTGCGCAGAAAATTCAAGCCCATAAATCTTCTGCAGGTCCCTGTGGGAGTAATGTTCGGCGCATTCACCACGTTCTGCAACCACCTGATGACCTTTCTTCCCACTCCTGAGAATATCGTGATCCGCCTGTGTATGATGCTGGTCAGCACCCTGCTCATAGCAGTTGGAATTTTCTTCTACGTGCCTGCGAATATAATGCCGCTGGCAGGCGAGGGCGCAATGCTCGCCATATCACAGGCAGCGGGCATAGAATTTTCCACCGTAAAGGTGATATTTGATATCTCAATGGTCATCATATCCTTTGCGGTCTGCATGATATTTATCGGCAGCCTGGGAAGCGTAGGCGCAGGAACCATAATCGCCGCAGTGCTTGTGGGACTTGAACTGAAGCTTATAACAAAGCTTTTCGGCAGATACCGTGACAAGCTTCTGCCGCAGAGCTGATAATACATATGCGCAAACAAAAAAGCTCCTCCGAGAAATTATCTCGGGGGAGCTTTGGTTTATTTTGTCATCAGCTGTCCTTTTCAGGTGCGATAGTCGTAAGCGAGAGCTTCTCGCCGTCGCTGTCAACCTTGATAGTAGTAAAGGGGTCAAGGTCGTTTGCGATCATGGTGCGGGCGATAAGAGTTTCAAGCTTGCTCTGGATATATCTCTTAAGAGGACGTGCGCCGTAAATGGGGTCATAGCCCTCCTTAGCGATAAATTCCTTAGCCTCGTCAGTGACTTCAAGCTCAAGCTGTTTGTCCTCCAGACGCTTTCTCAGGCCGTCCAGCATAAGGTCGATGATAGGATATATCTCCTTCTTGGAAAGGGGCTTGTAGAATACTATCTCGTCCAGACGGTTCAGGAACTCGGGACGGAAGTGAGTTTTCAGGAGCTTATCAACCTGTGCTCTTGCCTCGGGAGTTATCTCGTTGTTCTCATCGATACCTTCAAGGATATACTCGGAGCCAAGGTTGGAGGTCAGTATGATTATGGTGTTCTTGAAATCTACCGTTCTGCCCTGAGAGTCGGTGATACGGCCGTCATCAAGTACCTGGAGCAGAATGTTGAATACATCGGGGTGAGCCTTCTCGACCTCATCAAAGAGGACTACGGAGTAAGGCTTGCGGCGAACAGCCTCAGTCAGCTGACCGCCCTCCTCATAACCAACATATCCCGGAGGCGCTCCGATAAGACGGCTCACGGAGTGCTTCTCCATGTATTCGGTCATGTCGATACGGACAATGTTCTTTTCATCGTCAAACAGTGCCTGTGCCAGAGCCTTTGCAAGCTCGGTCTTACCAACACCGGTAGGACCCATGAAGAGGAAAGAACCGATAGGACGGTTGGGGTCCTGTATTCCCGCTCTTGAGCGGAGTATTGCCTCGCTGACCTTCTGAACAGCCTCGTCCTGACCGATAACTCTCTTGTGGAGAACCTCGTCCAGATGCAGCAGCTTTTCACGCTCGCCCTCCATAAGCTTGGATACGGGTATGCCTGTCCATCTGCCAACGATCTTGGCGATCTCTTCATCTGTTACCTTGTCACGGAGCAGAGTGTGCTTCTCATAGTCGTCAGCAGCAGCCTCAGCCTCTTCCAGCTCTTTTTTCAGAGCAGGCAGCTTGCCGTACTTCAGCTCGGCAGCCTTGTTAAGGTCATAGCTGCGCTCGGCCTTGGCAATATCGGCATTGGTGTGCTCGATGTCCTCACGGAGCTTCTGGAGACGGGAGATAGAGTTCTTCTCGTTCTCCCAGCGTGTTTTCATGGAGTTGAACTCGTCACGCAGCTCGGAAAGCTCTTTTCTTACCTCTGCCAGCTTCTCCTGAGATATCTTGTCCTCTTCCTTTTTGAGGGCAGTCTCGGCGATCTCCTTCTGCATGATCTTTCTTGCGATATCATCAAGCTCGGTAGGCATGGAGTTCATTTCCGTGCGGATGGTAGCGCAGGCTTCATCAACAAGGTCGATAGCCTTATCGGGGAGAAATCTGTCGGTAATGTAACGGTTTGAAAGAACAGCGGCGGTGATAAGTGCGCTGTCCTGGATCTTTACGCCGTGGAATACCTCGTAACGCTCTTTAAGTCCACGGAGGATAGAAATGGTATCCTCAACGGTAGGCTCATCAACACGTACAGGCTGGAAACGTCTTTCAAGTGCGGGGTCTTTTTCGATGTACTGACGGTACTCGTTAAGAGTGGTCGCACCGATGCAGTGAAGCTCGCCTCTTGCAAGCATAGGCTTTAAGAGGTTGCCTGCGTCCATAGCACCGTCGGTCTTGCCTGCACCGACAATGGTGTGCAGCTCATCAATGAAGAGGATTATCTTGCCGTCGGACTTTTTAACTTCGTTCAGAACGGCTTTCAGACGCTCCTCAAATTCGCCCCTGAACTTAGCGCCCGAAATAAGAGCACCCATATCAAGGGAGAAGAGCTTTCTGTCCTTTAAGTTGTCGGGAACATCTCCACGGACGATACGCTGTGCCAGACCCTCTGCAATGGCAGTTTTACCGACACCGGGTTCACCGATAAGAACGGGGTTGTTCTTGGACTTACGGGACAGGATACGGATAGTGTTTCTTATCTCGCTGTCACGGCCGATAACAGGGTCAAGCTTGTTCTGACGGGCAAGCTCCACAAGATCCTGACCGTACTTTTTAAGCACATCATAGGTGTCCTCGGGAGTATCGGTGGTAACACGCTGGTTGCCTCTTACCTCTTGAAGAGCTTTCAGGAAGCTGTCCTTGTCAATGGCAAAGTCCTTGAATATCTGCTTGATGTCCTTGTCAGCGTTGTCAAAGTAGGAGAGCATAACGTGCTCTACGGACACAAATTCATCGCCCATGTTCTTGGCAATGGCCTCGGAGGCATTGAGCAGTCTGTCAAGGGACTGGGAGATATAAACGGTGTTCATATCACGTCCGCTGCCCGTTACCTTGGGGATATTTGCCATAACACGCTCAAGGCTGCCTGCAATTACGGTTGCGTCCTTGCCCAGCTTCTTCATCAGCTGAGGGATAAGACCGTTTTCCTGAGTCATCAGCGCATAAAGCAGATGAGGCTGGTCAACGTTGGTGTTCTGATACTCGATAGCGGTATCCTGTGCAGCCTGAATGGCTTCTATAGTCTTTTTGGTAAGTTTCTGCATATTCATAAAATTCATCTTCCTTTCAGACGGTGAGTTATATTTTCAAGTGGGGGAGTGTTTCGGTCAGCTACCTGTTGCGGCTCATGACCTCATAAAGAATATTCATATGTGACCGCTCCTTTGTACGGATATTTTTGCGGGAAATTTGTATTTTAACGCCGAAAATTTCGGCATCAAAATGCTTGACAATCAAATGAAAATGTGCTATAGTTTATTTTGTAGCTTTTTTGATGAAAGGATGTGTCGTGATGCCCGCCGATAAAAACGGATTTAAAACTATTGCCGAAAACCGAAAGGCAAGGCACGATTATTTTGTCATCGAAAGCTATGAAGCCGGTATCGAGCTTGTGGGAACTGAGGTCAAGGCCATCCGCCAGGGCGGCGTTAATCTCAAGGACTCATGGTGTACTATTGAAGACGGCGAGCTGTGGGTGAAGGGAATGCACATATCTCCCTACGAACACGGCAACATTTTCAATCGTGACCCCATGCGTGTCAGAAGGCTGCTGCTCCATAAGAAGGAGATCAACAAGCTTTTCGGTACTATCAAGCAGGAGGGGCTTACTCTCATTCCTATCTCTCTTTACTTCAAGGGTTCAAGGGTCAAGATGCAGGTTGGTCTTTGCAAGGGCAAGAAGCTTCACGATAAGCGTGATGCAATGGCTGCCGAGGCTGCCAAGCGTGATATTGACAGAGCCATCAAGGAGAGAAACAGGTAAAACGTCCGCTTCATAACCATGGGGATGTAAAGGTTTCGACGGGGATTGTGAAGCATGATAAGCGAGCAGAGGACTGTGCTGATCTCTATAACCCGCACACGTTTTAAAATTAGACGACAACGATAATTTTGCTTTAGCAGCTGCGTAAGCGCTGCTCGTCTGCCCGGAAAGTACCGTGGTTCCGGCTCAGGCGTCGATTAACGGTGAACGTCATTCGGGAGTGCCTGCGCCCGTCTGATGTATCGCAGGCTACTGAGTTCAGCTGTGTGTCTGTTCACGGCTGAACGAGGGAATGTAAATAACAGACTACGCTCGTAGAAAGTCGTGTGGATCGGTTTTCGGACACGGGTTCGATTCCCGTCATCTCCACCAGATATCCGTCTGTAAGGATTTCCTTGCAGGCGGTTTTCTTTTTTCTGACTTTTTACAAGTATCAGTATAACTGCTTATTGTGACAATACAATGTTAGAATTGTGACAAATCGGTAAATTTTAGCACTCTGTGCGTGAGAGTGCTAATTTTCTGCTTTCCCTTGTTTATGAATTTATTTTACCATATTATATGTGCAGATGTCTATAGATTTCGGAAGTTTTAATTTGATTTTAATGAAATAAAATCCCCCTTACTGATATGGTTGATACATAGATCAGTAAGGGGGATATGTATGTGTTTATAGTGGATAGGGGAGACGGCTGTGGAAAGTTACCATTTATATTTACAGTCATCACACTCATAGCTCTTGCCAAAGCTGCTGCTGAAAACACCGGCTAACAAGAAGCCGGCTGCTCTTTTTCCGGTTGAAATTGGGTGGACATTTGTACTTCCGCAGGTAGGACACTTGGGAACAGACGTGCCCTTTTTCTGCTCGGCGATCTGACTGCGCTGTAATTCTAAGTGGCGCATTTCGATAGCGTGTTCGTCTCTCAGACGGCGCTTGTAGAGCTTTTCGGAGAACTCAGGGTTTCCGTATAGAGCATCGGCGTTAGCATGACCATCTGCATCTTTTTTACTCGACCAGCTGTCATCATCCGGAGCTTCAAATGTATAAGTGATCAAATGTTCATAATTACAGTAAATACATCTTTTATAAGCGCCTAAAGGGTGATATTTTAAGCATCTTGGACATATTTGATATTCGGCTTTAAACATTTCCATATTATCCCCTCCCATTATAAATCATAACACCGAAGAGACTTTTTGTCAACACTTTAAGTAAAATAATTTCTCACAATTATTTTACTATGATAACAGATTGAATATATTCCAGCCTGCTTCGGTTATTAAGCAAATAAAAGAGCAATGGGAAAATAAAGATAATATATTTGATATTATTCTTGATGAAAAAGAGATCAAAACTAAACTTGACCAAGCTAAAAAGGATATAAAAACCTTTTCTTCTGACGCATACAAATACTGGAAAAGCATTGCTGAAGGTACAACCGAAGCAAAAGACACTATGGACGCTTATCTTGCGACATGTGTTGCCGGCAACAGAGCAGTTTCCGAAGAAGGATATCAAAAATATATTGGCTCGACCTATATTGATTATGCTCAAAACAATACCAATATTCAAAAGATATTTGACCGCTATATTGAGCTTAAGGGTAAAATAGACAATGCACAGGCAGTTTTGGAAGAATCAAAAAATAATCTGGGGCTGTTTGAGCCATCTCTCGATAACAATGCTTACGAACAGGCTAAGAAGGCTGTAGAAGATAACAAAAAAGCCGTTGAGAGTGCCCAGAAAGCATATCGTGAGTTCGATAATTCTATACGAACCGTAAATACCGGCATAGCAGATTTTGCACAAAAGCAAACACTCGGTGCCAAATCCGGTAAAATCTATGAACATCAGGCTCGTGCTACTGCTGCCGCCAAAACAGCAGAGGCAGTGGCTATGACAGCTGCAAATATTGCTCTGTCGTTCGGAATCAGTTTGATTGTTCAGGCGGCTGTCCTTTCACCAATCCCCACACGCCGCATAATATAAAAAAGCGGAAAATCTCAGGAGCAGCAGCCCTGAGATCCTCCGCCAAATACATTACCGAAAGGAGAGGGAAGATGAACGAAAACGACAAATGCAGTACAGATGGACTGACCATACCCCGGGGACGTTTTCCTCAGGATACACCTATTGCCATGGCATATGTGCCCTATCAGGAGTGGGAGGACACCTACGCCGAGAATGTAGCTCTGGCAAAGGGCACCATATTCCCGTCGCTTGATATGCCTTTTCTTGGAAAGGAGGGCGTAGCACAGTATGGAAAATAAACGCCGTCAGCTTATGTACGCCATTCAGATGTACGACTTTTATCTGTATGAGCTACAGCTTTATCTCGACACTCACCCCACCTGCCGCAACGGACTTTTTGCGTTCAGACGATACAAAGAGCTGCGTGAAAAGGCAGTACGGTCATATAACGAGCTGTTCGGACCTCTGACACCTATCCAGTCAGGCTGCGAAAATGTCTTTGAATGGGCAAAGGGTCCCTGGCCGTGGGAAAAGGAGGCTAACTGATATGTGGATATATGAAAAAAAGCTCGAGTATCCCGTTAACATCAAAAATCCGAATCCTGCCCTGGCTAAAATGATAATTTCACAGCTTGGCGGTCCCGACGGTGAGCTTGCCGCATCACTCAGATATCTGAGCCAGCGATACACTGCACCCTATGCTCAGGTAAAGGGCATCCTGACTGATGTTGGCACCGAGGAGCTTGCTCATGTTGAGATGATCTCATCTATAGTATATCAGCTGACCAAGAATCTCACCCCCGAGCAGATAAAGGCAGGCGGCTTGGACGCATACTATGTTGACCATACACTGGGCATCTATCCGTCATCGGCAGCAGGCGTTCCGTTCACCGCAGCATATTTCCAGTCAAAGGGAGATATTCTCACCGACCTCCATGAAAACATGGCTGCAGAACAGAAAGCGAGAACCACATACGATAATATCCTGCGTTTTGCAGATGATCCCGATGTCCGTGACCCCATAAAGTTCTTGAGACAGCGTGAGATCGTACATTTCCAGAGGTTTGGTGAAGCCCTTCGCATAAGTCAGGATAACCTCAACTCCAGAAATTTCTACGCATTCAACCCTGAATTTGATGTCCGCTGAGAAGCGGACGAAAAAAACGTCGGATACACATTTGTGTGTCCGACGTTTTACATTATCAAACTATAAGCAGTATCGCAGCCATTACAGCGTATGTGGAAAGGAAGTACAGAACGATAAATGTAACCAGCAGTGCCGCTGAGGTTCCGCCTGCGCTTTTGAGAGCCTCCGAAACATTTATGCCGCTTGCCGCTGCGCTTTTCTTTATTTTGCTTCCCTTGGAGATAACGTTTTTGTAGTAGAAATAATTTGAAAGCGTTGCAAAGATGAATATGACCACCCAGCTCACCAGCGAAGAAATGTTGTACAGCATATTGAAGCTTCCGCCTGTGACATTGAACTCGGCAACCTTTGTAAGCGCCGCTTCAAGCGAGGGATACATATTAACAAGTGCATCCATGAAGCCGTATTCCGTGAGCATTATCTTCATGCCCATAAGCGATGAAGGAATGGATATGATGGATTTTATCAGCAGCACCAGAAACGCCAACAAAGGCATCTTTCTGTAAGCAAAGTAAAATTCGGGGAAAAGCATTGCTGGGATATTGAAGCTCAGCTTGAATTTTGTTGTTTTCATCACCCTGAACTTGGGGAGATAGAACCTTGTGTTGCTGCCTACAAAATCCGCAATGTCCTTGGTGGTCATGTCCTCGTCGTACTTTTCATCGGGACTGAATCCGCAGAGAGGATCGCTGTAGTTGAGCATATACGGGTACATGGTCTCCATAGCGTTCTGCTCGGCGTTATTGAAAAAGGTATCACCGTTTGAAAAGCTTTCCTGCTCTTCGCCGTCCGCCTTGTCATTCTGTGAAAGGTAATAGGGAGTGGGAGTGCCGCACTTGTCGCAGAAAAGCTGGTCATTTCGCAGAGTATTGCCGCAGACCGAGCATTTAAGCCCCTCCGCCTGCTCTTTTTCCTCGACCTCTGCTTTCCAGCTCATGTGCTTGCTGTGCAGCTCGTCATTTATACATCTGCCCTCTTTTTTGTAGCAGTCCCTGTGATAGGGAGTGCCGCATTCGGGGCATACCACGATATCGTCATCATCGGTAAATTTTTTACCGCAGGACTTGCATTCATATCCTGTATAGTTAAACAAACTATGCTCCTCCGATCTGCCATTGGCTGGGTTTGTTCCTTATAGTATATCACATTTTTTTCCAAAAAACAAGACGATTTCATACTTTCATCTTTTTAACACAAAGATATCATTTTTTGTGAGAAAAAATTACACATTGCAGGTGTAATATAAAATGCGGAGAATTATATATTTTCTATGGAAAGAATGATGAAAAATGAGATCGGGAAAGATCATTAAAAGAATTATTCAGCTGGCGCCTGTGCTTATGATCGTTCTTATGGCTGTGATATATTTTACCGCCCTTAAAGACCTTACCTTTGAGCAGGTGCTGAACTATACGCCCACAGCTCCCTTGGCTGCTGCGGCTGTCATACTGCTTATGTATGCCTTGAAATCCCTGTCATACTTTTTCCCAATGCTGCTCATTGCCGCCGCTGCGGGAGCGGTACTGCCCATATATGCGGCTATTCCCGTTAATCTGCTGGGAATAGTTATAATGGCGTCCATTCCCTATGCTGTGGGAAAATATGCCGAGGGAGAAGTGGTGGACAAGCTTGCCGCAAAGCACGAGAAAATAAGCATAGTCCGTGAATACAGCACCAGGCACCAGCGGTTCGGAGCATTCTTTCTCCGCATAGTCAGCTGCCTGCCATATGATATCGTAAGCCTTGTTATGGGAAGCCTGCGCTTTGATTACAAGGACTACATCATCGGCTCGTTTCTGGGCACAGCTCCGGGAATAATACTTACTACCTTTATGGGTTCAGCCATAACCGAGCCGCTTTCGCCCGAGTTCATTATCTGCGCCGTCATTGAGGTCATCATAGCCGTTTCATCTGCGGTGGCTTACAGGATACACAGGAAAAAGCAGGGTAAGATCAGCGGTGAGGGTCAGGAGTAAATGCGGAGCTTTCGCCGTTCAGATAGTTGTGAGCTTCTGTCAGGAAGGCTTCACGCTGCTCTGCCAGAACCTCTGAATGTTCGTTTTCCTCGATATATGCCGTTACATGACTGAGAGCTTCGGCGACAGTTTCGGGGTCGGTGTCGTTAAAGAACTTGAACAGGCTCATGTAGCAGTATCTCTGCTTGCCCTCGCAAATGCGCTTTGCTATATCCATGCAGAGCTGTATGATGTCCCCGTCCTTTTCGATAAGACCGCACACCCTAAGTCCCGCAAAATCCACCTGATTTGCAGCTATTACCGCTGACTTTTTAAAATAGTCGGAGCATATCTTCATTGCCTGCTCGTTTTCGGGATTTATCATGCCGAAAAGCTGAGCGGAGAATTTGCGGCAGAACAGGGGAATGAAGAACGGGTCGCTTACGGTGAAGCTTTCTGTATCCGAAAGGGTCTTGTATGCAAGGAACTCGTACCATCTGATGTCCAGATCGTCGATATCAATGGTAAAGTGTACCTTTTCATTATCGGGGGCGAAAAAGGCGGTGGGGGAGCCTTGGGCATACTTGCCGTCCGCATAGTCCAGACCGTCCAGCACCCACATCAGCTTGGGATAATCCACAGGGTCTTTCATAAGATAGCTGAACTTGTCATACGCCGCATAGTTATCCTTGATGAAATAGGCGAAAAATCCTGCCGAGGCAAACACATCGGGATAATCTTCATACAGGCGCTTTACCTTGTCGGTGACGGTCTCGCTGTCCTTATCAAGCATTATGGCATTGCTCATGGTGAGGATAAGCGTGTCGGTGAGGAAGCTGAAAAACGAGCTTTCCGCATCAATATCACGTTCAAGGAGATACCTTGCATAAAGAAAATCGGGCTGGCTCTTTTCGGATATGATATCGTCCGAAGCCCAGCTTATGCCCATATCGGTTATGAGCTTGTATTTTGAAGCAAGCCTGCCATATGCGGCAAAAAGCTTGTCCGATTCCTTGAACAGACAGGTGTGGAGCAGGAAATATGCCTCGTTTACTGCATCGGAGGGATTCATTCCGCTGATCAGCCTTTCCAGAAGGTCGTTCAGGCGGTTTGCAAGATAATCGGAAAACTCATTGCTGCGGCACATCATAATGTAAGGCAGATAGCTTTCGTCACGTATTTTCTCTCTCCAGAATTCATCTGCTGCGGCAGTCTTGAACTTGCACAGCTCCTTGAGCAGCTTTTTGCGCTTGCTTCTGAAAGAAAGCTTTACGTCCGTTACATACTGCGAGCAGAGGTTTTCATCCTCATAATAACTGACCATTCCCGTTGCCTCCGTAATAATTGTTTGTATAATTATATAATAATTTGCCGCCTGCGTCAACCGTTTCACGGCAATATATGGAAAAATTGATAAAAACCGAAAAAACACTTTAAAATAATTCGGTTATGTGATATAATGTAAGATAACGTGTTTGTGCCCAAGCATATCCCTTATAAGGAGGAAAATATTTTGAGCAACGAAAAGAAATTCTCCAAAAAAGCCGCTGACGAAGCAGCCCCCAAGCATATGGCTGAGGCGGCTCCCGCTCCAAAAAAAAAGAAAAGGAAAAAGAAGAAGGCAGGCCCCGTTAAAAAGACCTTTACCGTTATCGGAACTGTGCTTCTTACGCTTATACTTATAGTTGTCATTTCGGTGTCTATCATTGCGGCAGCTCTTACCGTGTATGTAATGCAGTTCAGAGAGAACACGCCCATAGATATCGACCTGGACAGCCTTAATCTTGCTTACACGACCTTTATTTACGGCGATGACAAGGACGGCAACCAGGTAGAGCTTGCAAAGATAAGCCGTGGTGCCAACCGTATCCCCGTATCTATCGACCGTATCCCTCAGCACGTCCGTGACGCTTTCGTATATATCGAGGACGAGCGTTTCTACGAGCACGCAGGCGTTGACTGGAAGCGTACCTTCGGTGCATTCCTCAACGAGCTTACCCATGGTATGCTTTACGGAAGCAAGCAGGGTGGTTCCACCATTACCCAGCAGCTCATAAAGAACGTTTCCGGCGATGATGAGCAGACCATGGACAGAAAGATGCGTGAGATATTCCGTGCGGCTGACCTTGAAAAATACCGTACCAAGGACGAGATACTTGAAGCTTACCTTAACTGCGTAGGTATGGGCGGAAGCTGCTCAGGTGTTCAGGCTGCTGCTCTCAAATACTTCGGCAAGGACGTGTCCGAGCTTGATCTCGCAGAAGCTGCCTGCCTTGCGGCTATCCCCAAAAGCCCCGAAAGCCTTAATCCCTTTGCAAATAAGGAATCAAACCGTGAGCGTCAGCTCCTGGTGCTCAAGGCAATGTACAATAATGCGGCTATCTCCAAGCAGCAGTATGACGATGCCGTAAATGAAGAGCTTCAGTTCAGAGACCCCAACAGCGAGACCAATTCCAGCGAAATACAGAACTGGTACATTGATATGGTCATTCGTGACGTTACCCTTGACCTTATGAACCTTTACGGCGTTGAGTTCGATGAAGCCAGCGATATGCTCTACAACGGCGGCTACACCATCTACACTCCCATTGATATCGAGATGCAGGAGGCTATAGAAGCCAAGTACAGAGACTACAGCACATTCTCCAATAACGTCCTCAGCGACCCGCCCCAGTCCGCATTCATCTGCATGGACTACACAGGAAATATCCTTGCGGTAGCAGGCGGAATCGGCGATAAGGCAGGCTCCAACATCTTTAACCGTGCCACCATGGCAAAGAGACAGGCAGGTTCAAGCTTCAAGCCCATAGCAGGTTATGCTTATTCCATTGAAAATAACCTTGCCACATGGTCGTCAATCTACCCCGACCTGCCCATCGAGATACCCGATGAAAACAATCCCGGTCAGACAAGAAAATGGCCTACAAACTACAGCTCCACAGGCGCAAACAACGTATGGAGCGGAAGATCGTTCTTTACGTTCCAGGCTCTCCAGCGTTCGCTGAATACCGTTTCCGCACGTCTTGTGCAGGCGGCAGGCCCCTCAAACGTGTTTGAGTTTGTAATGAACAGGTTCCAGATATCCACACTTACCGCTTACGATGCCGACCTTTCACCTATGTCTGTTGGTGCGCTTACTCAGGGTGTTTACCTCAGAGAGCTTGTTGCGGCATATCAGCCTTTCGGAAACGGCGGAAAGTATTTTGCTCCCACCTCATATACTTATGTTCTTGATCCCTCGGGCGAGACTATCCTCCAGCACAATTACACACCTATCCAGTCCATCAGCGAGGAATCCGCTTATGTTATGAACAAGCTGATGCAGCAGGTAATCGAAGGCCCCAACGGTACAGGTAAGGCTGCAAAGCTCAACAACGTTCCCGTTGTAGGTAAGACAGGTACATCGCAGGAGTGGAGAGATAACCTTTTCATCGGCTGCACACCCGATTACGTCAGCGGCGTATGGTACGGCTATGACGATAACAGAACTGTAAAGTCAGGCACATACTACAACACCGCACAGCTATGGAAGAACATCTTCGGCGACATTGCAGACGCAGGGGAGAGAACTGAGTTCCCCGAGTGCGAGACCATCAAGGAGCTTTACTACTGCTCCAACACAGGTCTTATCGCCAGCGGAAGCTGCCCCACAGGCAACAAGGGCTATTACAAGTCCACCAACGTTCCCCCTATCTGCACAAAGTGCGGAGGCTCGTCCGCAAGTGCCGCTAATGATGAAAGCACATCGAATTAAAGGAAGTTTTATATGGATAATAAGATAACACTCAGCTGCCCCTGCCATTTTGGTCTGGAAAGCGTACTTAACTTTGAGGTAAAGAAGATAGGCGGCGAAAATATCACCGTCACCGACGGACGTATCTCATTCGAGGGCGGATATGATATCCTTGCCCGTGCAAATATCTGCCTTGCCACAGCTGAAAGAGTGCAGATAAAGCTTGCTGAATTTCACGCCGATACCTTTGACGCTCTCTTTGAGGGCGTTAAGGCTATCCCTCTGGAAAGATTTGTCGGCAAAAGTGACGCATTCCCCGTCAAGGGTCACAGCCTGAACTCAAAGCTTTCCAGCGTTCCCGCCTGCCAGTCCATTATCAAAAAGGCAGCGGTTGACAGGCTGGCTTCCGTTTATCATCTGAACTATTTTGAGGAAACAGGCTCTGTTCATCAGATACAGTTCAATATCCTCAAGGACACCGTAACCGTTTATCTTGATACATCGGGTGCGGGACTGCACAAGAGAGGCTACCGCCGCAATTCCAACGCTGCTCCCATCAAGGAGACCCTTGCGGCAGGCATAGTTGACCTTGCAATGGTCAAGAGAAATACTATCTTCTGCGACCCTTTCTGCGGAAGCGGAACCTTCCTTATCGAAGCCGCATACAAGGCGCTGAACATTGCCCCCGGACTTAAAAGGACATTTGCAGCCGAAAAGTGGGACGTTATCCCCCAGGATATCTGGCGTGAAGAGCGTGTCCGTGCAATGGACAGCATTATCCGTGACAGCGATTTCTTTGCATACGGCTATGATATCGACCCAGAGTGCGTTCAGCTTTCCATCGACAACTGCGCAAAGGCAGGCGTGAAGAAGCGCATAAGGATAGAGCGTGCCGATATCAGAGACTACGACAACAAGGACGGCGAGATAACCGTCTGCAATCCCCCCTACGGCGAAAGAATGCTGGAAATAAAGGAAGCCGAGAAGCTTTATACCGAAATGGGCAAGGTGTTCAAGGCAGATAAGGAGCACCCCTGTGCAATAATCTCGCCCCATGAGGACTTTGAAAAGTTCTTCGGCAAGACTGCCAACAAGCGCAGAAAGCTTTACAACGGCATGATAAAGTGCAATCTTTACTCATATTACAAATAATTTCAAAAATCGCTTGACAAAATAAGTTTGATATGTTAAACTTACAATATTGTGAATATGTACCTGCGTGGGGGAGTAATCTTCTTAGACTGATACAAGGTTTAAGCGGCAAATCGACATACCGACCGAAAGGTCCGGTTTGCCTTAATTGATAAGACTCATGTACAGATGTAGCCGAGGTCTCGGTTCTGTCTGTATATGAGTCTTTTTGTTTTGTACAGAAGCAAAGACCACAAGGTCATACAAGCAGCGGCATATTCATAGAATGTATTATTATTCTTGAAAGGATTTGAAAAAATGGATCTTCTGTCATTATTCCTCATCGCTGTGGGTCTCTCAATGGACGCATTTGCGGTTTCAGTCTGTAAGGGGCTTGCCACACCTAAGTACAAGCTGAAATATTCCATGATATGCGGCGCGTGGTTCGGCGGATTTCAGGCGCTTATGCCTACGGTGGGCTATCTTCTCGGCGTAAATTTCAAAAAGTATATCACTGCCATTGACCACTGGATCGCATTTGTGCTGCTTGCTCTCATAGGCTTCAATATGATAAGAGAGGCGCTCAAAAATGATGACGAGGGCGCTGACCCGTCATTTACCGCAAAGTCAATGTTACTGCTTGCCATTGCCACAAGTATTGACGCACTTGCTATCGGCATAACCTTTGCATTCCTGGACGTAAACATCGTTGCAGCCGTGCTTTTCATAGGAGTCTGTACATTTGTTATCTCAGCTGCAGGCGTTAAGATCGGCTCCGTTTTCGGAACCAGATTCAAGTCCAAGGCGGAGATCGCAGGCGGTGCGATACTTATTATTCTCGGTTTAAGGATACTTATTGAACACCTGATGAATCCCTGAGTGACATTAAAATCCCATTAGAATTGCGACAGAAAGAAAAGAATAATGTGATAAACAGCTGAAAATTATGATTATCGGTTGACGGTGGATTTTCTGTGTGTTAAAATAAAAGTATAGCAGAATGCTCTATTTACACGATAAAAAGGATGACTTGATATGAGTGAAAATCCCTATGCAGTTCTCGGTCTTGAACCGGGAGCTACCGATGATGAAATAAAGAAAAAATACCGTACACTGGTAAAGCAGTATCACCCCGACCTTCACCCCGATGACCCCGAGGCTGCCCGCAAAATGAGCGAGATAAATGACGCTTACGAGCGCATAAAGTCAGGTGATACGGGTCAGAGCCCATACGGCAGTGCGGCATACAGCAGCTCCGCACCCAGCGGGACCTATACCAGAAACGGAACAAATTATTATTATCAGTATGCCGATATCAACGATTTTGACGATATCTTTAAGGCGTTTTTCGGCGGCTTTGGCTTTAATATGCACACGTCCGATACCATGAGCGCCGAGGAAGCCTTTGAGCGTATTGACAACTACCTCAGAAGCGGCGATTATCGGAACGCCGCTGCTGTGCTGAATCGTTTTTCTGTCTCCGCAAGAGATGCCAGATGGTATTTCTACGCAGCCGAATGCAGCGAGGGCATGGAGAATTTCTCCGATGCGGTGCAGTATGCAGAGCAGGCGGCACGTATGGACAGCACCAACAGGGTGTACGCTGATTATGCGGCACAGCTCAATAAAAAGCATGGCTTTAAGCTGAAGATACACAGGTTTATTCCAAAGCTTTTGTCAGGCATTGCAATGGTGCTGGCGATAATGTTTATCGTAAGAATGTTTGGTTTTCTTTTCTTTCCCTTTTTAACTTTTTAATGAAAGGCAGCGTTTAAAATGGACAAGCTCAGGAATAAATTTATAAACTTTATGTATGGCAGAAGCGGCTCCGACAGCCTTTATAAGGCAACTATGATCGCCTGTATCGTGCTGATGATAATCAATCTTTTCGCCCGCTCGATCATACTCAATCTGCTTATATGGGTATTGCTCATATGGGGAATGTTCAGGGCGTTTTCCAAGAATATCTACAAGCGCCAGCAGGAAAATATCAAATTCATGCAGCTTACCGACAAGGCAAAACGCAAATTTAATATGACAAAGACCATGCTGACAGATAAGGAACACTGCTATAAAAAGTGCCCCAAGTGCAAGACAGTTCTGCGGCTTCCAAAGAAAAAGGGTGAGCATACCGCTCAGTGCCCTAAGTGCAGGGAGAGCTTTAAAGTTAAAATAAGGTAAGGGGTAGTTAAATGTGTCAGGCTGGATAATAACAATAATCGTCTGCTTTCTGGCAGGAATGGGCGCAGGTCTGGGAACAGGCTTTGCGGGAATGAGTGCGGCTGCGGTGATAACCCCAATGCTTGTAACGTTCCTCGGAATGCCCGCATATGAGGCAGTGGGAATTGCACTTGCCTCAGATGTGCTTGCCAGCGCAGTTTCGGCATATACATATGGCAAAAACAAAAATCTTGACATTAAAAACGGACTTATAATGATGGTCTCCGTGCTGGTATTCACAGTTGTGGGAAGCTATGTATCAAAGCTTGTGCCAAACTCGGCAATGGGCGGATTTTCCGTCTGCATGACGTTCTTGCTGGGTATCAAGTTCATAGTAAAGCCTGTTATGACCACCAAGGAGAAGATGGAAAGCGTTTCTCCCAGGAAGAGAGTTATCCAGTCTATTGTCTGCGGTGTGCTTATAGGCTTCATCTGCGGCTTTATCGGCGCAGGCGGCGGAATGATGATGCTCCTTATCCTTACAAGCGTTCTGGGCTACGAGCTTAAAACAGCTGTGGGAACCAGCGTTTTCATCATGACATTTACGGCGCTCACCGGTGCTGTTTCGCATATGGTAATGGGCGGAATGCCCGATATCCCCGTGCTTATCCTCTGCGTTGTGTTCACGCTCATCTGGGCGAGAGTTGCTGCGGTGTTTGCAAACAAGGCGTCGCCAAAGACGCTTAACCGTGCCACAGGTGTTGTGCTTGCGGTGCTGGGTCTGGCAATAATGATAGTTAATTTTGTAAAATAATGCAAAGCAAAAGGCTGTATCATTTTTCGTGATACAGCCTTTTATATTATTGCGGAACGTTATGTAGCTCCGCCTGAACCTAATCCGAAGCTGATGGATAAAGCGTTGTCAACACGGTTCATTGACGGCGTATCCAGCTCGCCCATGCGTTCTTTCAGACGCTTTTTGTCAATGGTCCGTATCTGCTCCAGAAGCACAACGCTGTCCTTTGAAAGACCGCATTTGTCAGCGTGTACCTCGATATGGGTGGGCAGCTTTGCCTTTTCACGCTGGCTTGTAATGGCGGCCGCTATAACAGTGGGACTGTGACGGTTGCCCACATCGTTCTGAACGATAAGTACAGGACGTATGCCGCCCTGCTCGGAGCCTACCACGGGGCTGAGATCGGCGTAATATATTTCTCCTCTTTTAACAGACATTTTTGCTATCATCCTTTCCTGATATCGGAATTTATCGTCTGTTTATATTTTTACCGCTTATCGTGAAAATAAACAGCGGCGGAGAAATTTTTCTAAAAAGAAGCGGGGGACAGATAATGATACTGATCCCCAATAAAACTATATACAAAAAATCATTGCATAATCCATATACGCAAGATCATGCTCGATTTTTTGTATAGTTTTTAATTGGTTCTTAGTTTGATATCCGATACCCCCGTTGACATTATATGTTTATATGCTGATAGTTGTTACAGTGCCGTAAAGCATATAGGCGATGACCACAAGCCATGGGATAGATGTGAAAAAATACTTCCATGTGCGCTGCTTTGAGTAGAGCGATGTGCGGAACAGCTTTCCGCCCGATGAATAGAACCTGATAATGATAACTATTGAAGCGATTATGCAGGCAAGGCGCAGCGCCACATTCAGCAGGGAAGCTATTACCAGCGGCATATAGCCCATGATGGTGGCTTGCAGGTTGCTGATGTCTATGCTGCTGTTTTGTATCAGCACCATAAGCACCGCCGACATACTGTTGTTGATTATATGCAGTATCATTGAGGGCACAAGCGAGTTGTATTTTACCGCAATGTACGCCCATACCAGACCCATGCAGACCGCCGGGAGGCACTGTGCAAAGTTCTGGTGCATAAGTCCGAACAGCACTGCGGACATTATTATTCCGAAGGTGTTGCCGTATTTGCGCAGTCCGTCAAGAAGCACTCCACGGAAGATAAGCTCCTCCATAATAGGCCCCAGCAGGCAGATGTAAAGGTAGATAAGTATTTCAAGCCACAGGGGATCGTTTTGCGGCGCAATGTTAAGTGCGCTGGTGTTGTTTACGGAAAAGTCCGACAGCTTTCCGCTGAGAGCCGCCGCAATGGCTGAGATTATCACGTTTATGACCGAGCCGACTGTTACAACTCCGAAAGACAGCGCCGTGAATTTCAGGAAGCTTCCGCCTGTGATACCCTTGACTGTGAATTTCTTCCTGATATCCGTCTTTGTAACCAGCAGACCCACGCTGAAAGCCGCAATATCCGCAATAAACGGGAAGCCGTAGGAATATATGGCTTTCATCAGGGGAGTGCTCCTGATGATTTCCTTGCCTGCGTCTATCTGCTCCTTGGAATATCCGCCGCCCAGCATTGCCGCACATAGCTGCAATAACAGTGTGTTAAGTATGCTGAAAACGAATATCAGCGTTACAACTATCCATGCTATCCTGAAATAATACCGCCGCAGCTGCTTTTTTTCGTCCTTGTCAGGCGGCGGACACATCATATTCGACTGCTGATAAATATATCCGTTCATATTACGTCCTTTCTCTTTTATTGTATAAAAAATGCCCCGAAAAAGGGGCATTTATTCGCTTCTGATAATTTTCAGCACGGCAGTTCTTTCGGGAACAGGCTCGTCACTGAATGAAAATACATCGTGGAAATCACGCTTTATTTCTTCAAGGTCACATTCGGAGGAGGTCATCACCGTTCCCAGAACATCGCCCTTATTTACGCAGCTGCCAACATTGCAGCTGAAAATAATGCCTGCGGTGCTGTCAATGTCGCCGCCCTTGACCTTTCGTCCTGCGCCCAGAGCCAGCGATATAAGACCTGTCTTTTCGCAGGATATTTTTGAGATATATCCGCTCCTGTCAGCCCTTACCTCTGCTGTGCGCTTGGGCTTTCCGAAAAGGGAGTAGTCGTCAAATGCTCTTACATCGGCACCCTGCATCTGAGCCATTGTCCTGAATGCTTCAAGAGCCTTGCCCGAATGTACTGCATCTTCCGCCAGCCTGCGGCAGCAGCTTTCATCGCCCTTGCCTGCAAGCATGAGCATTTCTGCGGAAAGGGTAATGCTGACTTCATAAAGGTCAGCGGGAGCATTGCCTTTCAGAGCTTCTATTGCTTCAATGACCTCAACTGAATTGCCCACCGCATGACCCAGGGGCTTATCCATATCGGTGAGAACAGCTGTGCATTTTCTGCCTGCCAGCTTTCCTACAGATGTCATTGCCGAAGCAAGCTTCATGGCATCATCGTAATTTTTCATGAAAGCACCGTCGCCCACCTTTACATCAAGGACGATACCGTCAGCACCCGTTGCCAGCTTCTTGCTCATAATGCTGGAGCATATGAGGGGAATGCTGTCAACCGTGGCAGTGGCGTTTCTCAGCGCATATATTTTCTTGTCCGCAGGGACCAGCGTTCCTGACTGACCTGCAATGGAAAAGCCTGTTTTTCTGATTATCTCAATAAACCTTGCGTGACTTATTGAAGTGCTGAAGCCCGGAATTGATTCAAGCTTATCGATCGTTCCGCCTGTATGACCGAGACCACGTCCCGACATCTTTGGAACATAAATTCCACAGGCAGCGCATATAGGCGCAGCGATCAATGTAGTCTTGTCTCCGACTCCGCCTGTGCTGTGCTTGTCGATGCAAATGGCTCCAAGCTCCTCAGACGGGTGAAATGTGTCGCCTGAGTGCATCATTGCCATTGTGAGGGCTGCCGTCTCCTCAGCTGTCATTGACTGAAAGCATATTGCCATCAGCAGTGCCGACATCTGATAATCGGGGATCTCGTCCCTCACATATCCGTTAACGAACCATCTTATCTCATCGTCGGAGAGGATACCTCCACGGCGTTTTTTCATTATGATATCATAAGCGGTCATATAACGGTGTCCTTTCTGTAAGATTACTCTATTGTGATACCGGGGAAGTAGTAAGCAAGTATCTGATCGTATGTATAACCCTGTTTGCCGAGGATATTTGCACCGTTCTGGCTCATTCCTACGCCGTGGCCGTAGCCGTATGTAATAAAGGTGAATTCGCCGTCAGCATAGCTTACGTCGAAGCACCAGCTTTTGATGCTGTATTTGAGCACCTTCTCACGAAGTCTCATGCCGGAAATGGTGAGCTGATTATCAACATTAAGTACGCTTACGTAATTTCCGTCAACTCTGGAGGTTACTGTTAGCCAGTTTGCGGGATCCTCGGATAAGGTGATGCCTAAGCTGCTTTCAAGTGCTGTGCGGATCTGATCCTCGGTAAATACGGTGATAACACCATAGTTGGGGTCGGACTGAGCGTCAAAGGGAGTGGCAACGCTTGTGAGATAGGGAACATCTGCACCGCCCCATACATTTACGGCAGAAGCTGTAGCGCCTGCGGAAGAAGCTGTGTAAACTGTCTGGGCAACCTTGCCGTTATAGTAGCAGCATTTGCCCCATACAGCGTTTACTGCGTCAGTCACTTCCTGGGGAATATCTCTCTTTACCAGAACGGTAGGGACAAGTCCGTTTACGTTGTGGTATTTAACATATGAATATGCCGCAACAGCCTGAGCTTTGAGAGCTTCGGGGCTGAACGAGGGCGACATTTCAGTGGAAACTATCATTGATACCAGCTGATATGCGTCAAACTGCTGAACGATTCCGTCAACTCTTGCGGTGAATATCTCGCCTGCTTCGGGGTCGAAGGTGGTAAGAGCTGTATCGGAGGGGGCAGTTTCAGACCATGCGGGAGTAGTCTCGAAATAGTCCGAATAATCGTAAACGGAGTCATCGGTAGGCTGTGTGGAAGCGTCTATGTCCTCCTGCATCTGCTCCAGTCTGCGCTCAATATCGTCAGTGGAGTCGGTGACAGCCTCATCTGTAACAGGAGATGTTTCTCTATCCAGCTCGGAAAGCAGGTCTGCTTCGCTTTCGGCAGCGTCTGCAAATGCTTCGGGAGCTTCAACAGTTACCTCCGCAACGATATGGTCGGTGAACTCTTCCTCGGCAGCAGTGGTTTCGGAAGCGGCTGTTTCGTCTGCTTCCTCGGACTGAGCCTCTGTGACTTCCTCCTCGGACATTGCCTCGGGTACTGCTGTCACAACAGCCTCAGTTTCTGCCTCGGTAACATAAAGGGGAGTTATGACCACCTCGTCGGGAGCTGTGGTCACAGCCTCGTAATCGGGGTTAAGGTCAAATCTCTTGTTTACCTGTGCTTCTTCGGCGCTTTCGGGGATATCGGCTTTCTCCTTCAGTACCTTATTATGTGCGGCATCAGAAAAAATATCTATTGATGCTTTTTCTGTCTGAACAGTGTCAGTCTGCTCTGTCTGCTGCGTTTCGGCGGAAGTATCGTAAAACTTTCCCGAAATACTGTCGGTGTTTACCTCGTCCTTCATGCAGAAGGCAAAGGTGTAGAGTCCACCGACAACAGCAAGCGCAGCTATGCCGTTGAGTACAGTTCTCAGTTTCATAATAATATCCTTTCTCGTAGCTTTTATCTCTTTTTTTCAGGGAACAAAGTGCAGAAATTCCCTCTGACGGTCGTTACTCGTCTATATATGTTCCGCCGTTATATTTATAGTAGATGGCGGGCCATTTCGGATTGGGGTTCTTGCTGAATTTTGTGGTGTCGATAGTGTCTGTGGATTCATCAGCTCGAAGCTTTCTTGCCACGATAACATGGCGTGATTCGTCCCACTCGGTGGAGCAGGTGGAAAGTGTGAGGTACTCATCGTCCTCAGTGCAGTCAATACCGGTAATGATAGTGCTGCGCTTTGTTATCTCGTCCATGAACTTGTCATAAGGATAATCGTCGTTGAAATCGATATAATTCTGATAATCGAAAACGGGATTTCCATTGTCATGCTCAGGGAGAGTGTTTATTACAAAGGAAGCGATTATAACATAAACGTCTTCCGAGTAATTGGTGTTAAAATATACAAAAGGATTTTTCAGCCAGTAAGCGGGATCCCAGCGGTAGTAGTCCAGATTTCCGAACATAGTGCCGTCCTTCTGGTTGTGAGCGTAAAGGATAATGTTGTCCGAACGCTCATATCCGCCCACCTTGTTGCGGTAATCCGCAAAGCAGGTTCCGCACTGGCGCTGATTGTTGTAGAAGTTGTGCTTGAGGTAATACTCATTGTCCGTGCCCTTGACAACAGGCTCGTCAACGCAGTCGGGGATACGAACATATCCCACAGTGTCGGGGTTGATCGCCAGCAGCTCTTTTGCCGCAGCCAGCTCTTCAAGGGGAGGAAGCTCCTCGGGAGGAGTGTTTTCATCGGTCTCGGCAGGAACATCATCGGTCTTGTCCTGAGAGGACTGAGACTGCTGGAGCTGCGCCTGCTGATAGATGACTTTCAGAGTATTGTGGTTCTGCTTTGCCTCATACATCTGGTAAAAGTAATCGCCCAGAAGAACGGCACAGACTATCAGGACAACAATGGAGATAAGTACGATTATCTTATTGATGATCTCTGATGAAGAGTCGCCCTTCTGCGGAAAAAAGGATTGCGCAAAGGTTTTCTTGGGACCTTTTTTCGCAGGCTTTCTTTCAAATCTTACTTCATCGCTCATGGACATAGCAAAAACCTCGTAAACTTCAGAATATCAATATTATTTCTTGGATTTTCTTGTGGTCGTGACCTGTGTTGCAAGAGAGGGCGCAGTGTTGCGGGAGCTTGACTGTTCAGTCTCGGACTCGGGCACGGTGGTCTCTTCTCCGTCGGAAACATCGGAATCGGGAACTTCCGTTTCGCTTTCAGGCTTGCTGTAAACAGAAGCGGTGGTTCCGTTCTCGATCTTCGGAGCAAGGCTCAGCTTTGAAACAACAGCATCGCTCTGCTTGGTCTTGACGGTGGTGGTCACGGTGGTAGGTTCTGTCGTTACCGTTGTGGTCGTTTCGGGAGGTGCGGTTATGATCGAAGTGGTGATAGCAGTCTCGGAAGTGGTGGTTTCCGTTGTGGTCACCTCAGAGGAGCTGTTCCTTGAAAGGATAGCGTCCCAGTCGATCTGCTTTGCGTTGGGATTTAGCCTTGCGGTGGAGAAATCAAAGCTGTCAGCAGTTTCTCCCTCTCTCAGCTTTCGTGCCAGCACAACAAATCTGGAGTCCGAATACTCTGTGCTGCAGGTGGAAAGCAGCATGAGCTTGTCGCCGAAAGTAACGTCAACAGGGGAGATTATCTGATTTCTCTTGCCGATCTCACCCATGTACCAGTTAAAGGTAGCTTCGTCATTCAGCGTTTCGATATAATCGTGATAGTGGAAAACCTCGCCGTTGGAATCCTGCTTCTCGTACACGTTTGTAACAAAGTAGCCGTAAATAACATAATCGCCTACTTCGTAATCGGTGTTGAACGAGAACATGGGATTTTCACGGTAAAACTCCACGTTGTTTTTGTAAAGCTTCAGGTTTCCGAACATGGTGCCGTCTTCCTGATTGTGACCGTAAAGCACCACATTGGGAGAAGTGTAATCCTCCGAAACGGTGCAGCGGTAGTCAATGAAAATGGAGCCTGCCTTATTTTTCCTGTCGTCATAGGTGTGGGTCAGATAATAGATATTATCATCGCCCTGAACAACGGGAGCATATATGTCGCAGGCGGGGATCTCAAGGAAGCCCTTAACGTTGTCGGAGATATTCACAAAGTCGTTCATAACGCTCTCGGCGTGGGACTCACGTTCCTCCTGAGAGGGAAGAATGGTAACGACCTCGCCGTCATCGAGAATAGAAGTGGCAACAGTGGTAGTTACCTTTTCCTCTATCTCCTTTGCGTCCTCAACCATTTCATGGGACTGTATGAGCGTGCTGATGAGCATTATGGCAGCTGCCACAAAAACGCCTGTTGAAGCTATAAAGACTATCTTTCTTATAACCTCGCCTGCGCTGTCGCCCTTCCATGGGATTATGCCCTGGATAAAAGGTTTCTTTTCGGCAGGTGCGCTTTCCTCGGGCTTTTCTTCCTGAGAGCTGTCCTCATCGGAAATATTGCTGTCGGGAGAAAAGTTATCCTCAATGATAATGCTGTTTTCATCACTGTCATTGTCCTTTTCGTCCGACTGAACTATCCGGTCAAGCTGATCTCCGCCGTCAGCGGAAATGCTTATCTCGTCGCTTTCTTCCTTGTTTTCCGTGATGTTGCTGTCCTTTTCGGAGCTTGCTTCATCGGAAACAGCGGGAGACGCAGTAGCGTCAATGCCTGCTTCCTCATCGAAAATGACTATCATGCCGTTTTCGTCGGTGACAGGCTCGGTTATCTTAGCCTTGCCGTCAGCATTGCTTTCAGGCTCGGGCTTATCTGTAACAGGGGAGAAGCTTACGGTCTTTGCCTCGGAAACATCAGCCATATCCGATATTTCTTCAGCCTCGGGAGCTTCTACACCTGCGGGTTCGCTTTCATCATCTGCGGTATTGTCTATAGTGCTTTCAAATCCGCTGCCTGAAGCGGCTGCGTCATTGAAGAACTTGGAAAAATCACGCATAGTTCTGGGCGGATCATTTTCCTCCGTGGGAGTGCTGCCCTCTGAAGGAGCGCCCGACTGTTCAGCAGTGAAATCTTCTATCAAACTGTCGAAGAAACCGTCAACGTCTTTCTTTTCACCGCCTGAGGTCTTATTTTCATCTGACATAGTAATAACATTCCTTTTTGTTTTTAGCCTGATTATCTGCTGTAGATGTAATTCCAGTCAGGCTCCTTTGCGTCGGGATTGAGCTTTGCGAGAGATGTGTCCACCTCGGGGCTTTCGCCGTCACGGACACGTCTGCCGATAACGACAAAGCGTGAAGGCTCAAATTCGTTGCTGCAGGTGGAAAGGGTCATAAACTTGTCCCCCTCCTGAACATCAACGCCCGTGATTATTTCGGAGCGCTCCTCCACACTGGAAATGAACTCTTCATAAGTCCTTTCCTTTGAGCCGAAGCGTATGTAGTTGTGATAATCAAACACATTGCCGTCCGTTGTCTGCTCAGGCTCGACCTCGCAGACAAAAAGGGCGATTATCTTATATGTGTATTCCTCGTAAAGGTTTGAGAATGTGAATGTGGGGTGCTGGAGATAGAAGTCAAACTTCTTTGTGTTCTGCTTGGTAATCTTATATTTCTGGAGAGTGCCGAACATAGCGCCGTTTGCCTGATTATGACCGTACAGCACAATATTATCGCTCTGGTTGAAATCGTAATCATTTACCACGCAGCGGAAGTCGGCAAACACGGTTCCCGGCTGGGAATAGTTGCCGTAGAAGTCATGGTCAAGGTAATACTCATTGTTATCGGTCTGCATAACAATGTTGTCGATGGTTGTGCCGCCAACAGTTATCCAGCCCGCAGTGTCTGCGTTGTCATTTACAAAGCTCTGCATGGAATCGAGCATAACAAGAGGCTCGGGAGCAGGAGTTGTGGCTTCTGTGGTAGCTTCGGTAGTTGCCTCAGTTTCGGCCGCAGTAGTATCCTGAGTGATTATCACCGTTTCTGAGTGGCGCTTTGCCAGCTCGTCCTCAAGCTTTGCCGCTTTCTGTTCCTGAATAATATAATATGCAAGATATGCAAGTGATAATGCCAGTATTACTGACGCTATCACCACAATTATTTTTCTTGGAGAGAATGTTTTTTTATTGCTGCTCATCTTTTAACCATCTTTCCAGATTATTTGAATATCACTTTCCAGTCAGGCTCTTTTGCCTGGGGGTTAAGGTATGCTGCCGACGTATCCACCTCGGTATCCTCGCCCTTTCGTGTCTTTCGTGCAAATATTACGAACCTTGAGGGTTCAAACTCGTTGCTGCACGTTGAAAGTGTGAGAAACTCATCGCCATACCTTACATCTACCGATGTTACGATCTGGGAGCGCTCGTTTATGTTCGAGATAAAGTCCTCATAGACCGCCTTGTCGGAAAGGTCAAGGTAATTGTGATAGTCGAAAACATATCCGTCCGAAGTCTGATAAGGCTCGACCTCGGTAACGAAGTAAGCGAAAATTTTGTAAACATCGCTCTGATAGTTTGAGTTGAATGTGATTGTCGGGTGAGCCTTGTAATGCTCAAGATTTTTCTTGTAGTCCTTAAGGCTGCCGAACATTGAACGGTCCTTCTGGTTGTGACCGTAAAGGACAAGGTTGTCCGACCTTTTATTTGATGTGAGTACGTCACGGTAATCAAGAAATACCGTGCCTGCCTTGTTGCTGCTGCCGTCGAATGCTTTTTTCAGATAAGTGGAGTTATCTGTAGTCTGCACCACAGGGAAATCCACCTCTGTGCCTTCGATGCTGACATATCCCACAGTATCGGGATTTATTTTCAGCAGCTGGGCAGCTCCGGGAAGAACGTCTCCGCCGGAATCGTGAGCTATATATGACTGATAAAGGCTTTTCAGCGAATCGTTCAGCTGACGGGCGCTGAATGAAAGGCGGAATTCATTTGCAAGGATAACTCCGCAGCCTATGAGCACCAGCACGGCAAACTGTGTGAAGAGCTTTGAAAAGACTTCCTTCATGCTGTCGCCCTTTTGTATAAGCAGCCAGTGACCTCGCTTGGCCTTTTTCTTAGCCTTTACCGCTTTTTTGTACGCCCTTTCGGCGCTTTTTGACATTGCCATTTAATTTGACCGCCTTCTCTGAGAGCTTATTTCATTTCAATTTCAGGCTTTTCTCTCTTTGTGGTGTCATAATTAAAATATAGATAAACCCCATTTGGCGACACCTATATAACTTAATAATACACTCAAAACGCCCAAAAGTCAATAAAACAAATCAAAGTTTGTGAGATATATCAAATACAGCGGAACTATTTCTACAAAAGACAGGCTTATTTCACCTTGACAACACAAAACTGCCATTCAGGCATCAAGTCAGCAGATATTAAATCTCTTGACCTCGGTTTCTTCCACAGCTTTCTGGATAAGCGGCTCGAAATCGAAGGAGTTCTGTGCTGCGATGACCTCTTCAAGTATGGGCTTTGTCTTGGGGTGCTTGGGAGTGAATACAGTGCAGCAGTCCTCGTAAGGCTCAATGGATATATCAAATGTATCTATCTTTCGTGCTATTTCAACTATCTCGCTCTTGTCCATGCCGATAACGGGACGGAATACGGGCATACGGCAGGCATTGTCGGTGCATACGATAGCGCCCATGGTCTGGCTTGCGACCTGACCAACGCTTTCTCCTGTGATAAGGGCGGTTATGCCGTTTTTCTCGCAAATCCTCTGGGCAATTTCCATCATAAGGCGGCGCATGATGATGGTGAACAGCTCCTCGGGGCAGTTGTCTCTCAGTGCTTCCTGTATCTCGGTAAAGGGAACGCAGTAGAATGTGGTATCGCCGCACCATGGAGTTATCTTCTCGCAAAGGCGCTCTACCTTCATTCTTGCTCTGTCGGAGGTGTATGGGGGAGAAACATAGTGGATAGCGGAGATGTCTATTCCACGCTTTGCCATCATATAGCCTGCAACAGGGCTGTCGATACCGCCAGAAAGCAGCAGCATAGCTCTGCCCGAGGTGCCTACGGGAATTCCTCCCGCAGCAGGGCGGTTGCCTGTGTGGATATATGCGTTGGTGTCTCTTATCTCAACATTTACGGTAACGTCGGGGTTCTTTACATCAACATCGAGCTTAGGGAACTTTTCAAGGATACGTCCGCCCAGCTCAGCGCAGATCTCGGGGGACTTCATGGGAAAACGCTTGTCGGAGCGCTTTGCCTGAACCTTGAATGTGCGTGCGCAGGAAAGCTCCTCGCCGCAGTATTCCAGAGCGTCACGGCAGATAGTCTCAAAATCCTTTTCGGTTATCATCGCACGGCATATGGCAGCGGCACCGAATACTCTCGATGCCCTGAGAACAGCCTCGTCCATGTCGATAGTGTCCTCCAGAGGCTCGCAGTAGATCATGGACTGGGAACGGGTGTAGTCAAACTTGCCCAGAGGCTTCAGGCGGTGTCTCAGATTCTTGATGAATGCCTCTTCAAAAGTTCTTTTATTAAGACCCTTGAGTGCGATCTCGCCCTCTTTGAGCAGGATAATTTCTTTCATATTATAATTCCTTTCAGATTTCTTATCTCTTGGCAAGGCTCATGTAGCCTTCCTGCAATGCGGTCGCCAGTGCTTCCACCTCTCCGCATGATGACATTCTGGAGAATGACACTCTTATGGCAGAATCAGCCACCTTGTCGGGAATGCCCATAGCTGTAAGCACGCTGCTGTGACCGCCCTTTGAGCAGGCAGAACCGCTGGAAACGTAAATATTCTTGCTTTCGAGGAAGTGGAGCATTATCTCAGAGCGTATGCCCTTTACGGAGAAATTCAGTATAAAGGGGCACTGATCCTCGGCATTAGAGTTTATGGTGATGTAGTCAAGAGCCGCCAGCTTCTTTCTCAGCCTGTTGTTAAGCTCTTCCGCATTTGACCATGCAGTGGGGATAGTCTGGAGCTGTGCCCTTACCGCAGCGCCGAATGCGCTTATAAGAGGAACGGACTCTGTTCCCGAGCGCATACCCTTTTCCTGACCGCCGCCCAGCATTCTGGGATTGACCCTGATGCCCTTTTTGATGTACATAGCGCCTACACCCTTGGGAGCGTGTACCTTGTGACCGCTTACGGTGATAAGGTCAGCATTAAGATCGGCTGTTTTGATGGGTATTTTCAGGAAGCCCTGAACAGCATCGCAGTGAGTGATGCAGTCGGGATAGGAGCGCTTTATCTGAGTAAATATTTTCTTTACGGGCATTATAGCTCCCGTTTCGTTGTTTACCAGCATACAGGAAGCAAGCACGGTGTTGTAGTCAACGGCAGCGATGAACTCGTCAGCGTCGATCTCGCCTGTTTTCTGGGGCTTTATCCTTACGACCTCAAAGCCGTTCTTTTCCAGATACTTCATGCTTTCCTCAACGGAGGGGTGCTCAATGGCGGAAACCACTATCTTCTTTTTGCGTTTGCCGTAATGCTCGGCAGCGCCTATGATAAGCGTGTTGTTGGATTCGGTAGCGCCCGATGTGAATGTGATGCACTCAGGCTGGCAGACAAGAGCAGCGGCAATGGACTTGCGGGCTTCCGTAACGGCAAGCTCGGCGTTCAGACCCACTCTGTGGAGAGAGGAGGGATTGCCGTAATTGTCGGTCATAGCGGCGAGAGCAGCAGCAACGGCTTCCTCGCAGGGCTTAGTGGTAGCGGCATTATCGAGATATGCAGGCATATATGACCTTTCCTTTCTATTCATATAACATCTAAAAATGCTTTATTTTCACATACTTACTTTTATTATACTACATTCCCGTAAAGATTTCCAGTACAAATATAAAAAAATGTGTTTATTGTTACGATGCACAAAACATGGTGAAAATCATTGCCGTAAATGGTAAATCAGCCACAAACCTCGGTCTGCTTGACTTTTTGTCATTTAATTGATATAATAATCCCATACCAAGCAGTTTAATAAAGCAGCTCAGTAAAGCATATTACAAAAGGAGATATGAAAATGTCCGACAATATCAACATCAACAAGAACGGGGAATTTGATATTCCCGAAACAGCACAGCCCGCTCAGTACAGCTGGAATAATACCCCTCAGCCCGAAAGCTCAAATGAAGAAAGCCCCGTAATGATACGCCGCAGAGTTAAAAGCGGATATAACTGGGCTGGTTCCCTTATCCTCTGGCAGCAGCTTTTTGCCATGATAGGCATGGTTATTTTCCAGATGATATATTCGGCAATGGTGATGCCCTCAATAATTGCTGATAACCCCGAGCTTACCGCAGAAACGCTCACGGCAGAGCTTACTGCACGTATGTCGGGAGGCTCGGCGATGATACTGATGAATTCGGTATGTATGCTTGCGGCAAACATTCTTGCAATTATAATAGTATATTTCGCTTCAAAGAAGTTCAAATTCAAAGAGATGTTCTCAAAGACTGATTTTCCATCATCGGGTATCGTTCTGGCGGCGCTGGGCATTTTCGGAATACAGGGCTTTTCAATTCTGGTTCAGACCCTTGTTACAAACCTGACAGGCTATACAGGCATGAGCGAGACCACGTCCTCCGCCCTCAGCTTCACCGACAATATTGTGACAAATATCGTGCTTCTGCTGTATGTGGTGGTGGCAGCCCCAATCCTGGAAGAGATAATGTTCAGAGGTCTTGCCATGAATTTGCTTGCACCTGTCAACAGAACATTTGCCCTTATCGCTTCCTCACTGTTTTTCGGACTTATGCACGCAAACTTCAACCAGATTTTCAACGGCTTCCTGCTGGGAATGCTGCTGGGATATATCGCCCTTAAAAGCGGATCAATAATCTCGTCCATGATATGCCACATAGTTGCAAATGCCAATGCAATGCTTCTTTCCTACATTTTTGAGCATAAGCTTGCCGACACTATCGGCGAGAAAGCATATACATATGAGTTCATTGCTTTTGCAGCCGAGCTTGTGATAGGCGGCATTGCACTGTTCTTTATGCTGAAAAAGTACGGCAGGGTAAATCAGTCGGATATAATCACAACATCTTACACCTACGAATTTGAGCAGGCAGAGGAGAAAAAGCTCACATGGAACGCACTTCTTAAATCGCCCACATTCTGGGTGTCGGCAGTTATCTGCCTCGGAAGCGCCTGCCTGATGCTCACACAGGTTACGGTTTCATAAATCATACAAATTAAAATGTACAGCGCTCGGGAAGATGCCTTTCCGAGCGCTGTTTTTATGTATTGATGCCTTGTGTTTTTTCAATTTATCGGCAGGTGAGCAAACAAAAAAGCGGCAGCCTCCCGAAAGGAAAGCTGCCGTAATACTAATCACCAATAAAACTATAGACAAAAAATCATCGCATAATCTTGCGTATATGGATTGTGCTCGATTTTTTGTATAGTTTTTAATTGGTTCTTAGTATAAAATATATCAGCCGCACATGATGCCGTAAGCGTCATGTTGTTTTGAGGTGACTGCGGCGGGTCTGTATCTGCCATTTTGTGTTGAGACTTCTTGTTCTGTGCATCTTTGCGAAGCTTGCAACAAGGTCGGTGGACATTATCAGCATAAGGATAATGCTGGCGGATTTTGCTTCCTGTGTTGGTATCATAGTGATAACGCTCATTATGGGGTCGAAGCAGGCACCCATAAAGGAAGTGATGATAGCTGCGAAGCCGATGCTTGTGGGTATTGATGTGTATTGTGTGATATGTAAGGGGATCCAGTTGTAGTTCCAGTACTGAATGCCGCATATCTTTTCCATCAGATGACCCAGAATAAGTTCTCCCACGGTGACAACTGCAAAAGCGCAGAGGAAATATACAAAGAATTTTTCGCCCTTTGATCTGTCAACGGGAACCATCTCTGCGAGAGCCATATTTTCAGGCGTGCCCAGCAGCAGGTACATTCCAACGACCAGCAGACCGTATCCCATAAGGAACGGCGCATTCATATTGCGGTTGTCAATGAACCCCTTTGTCAGTGATAGCCACAGATTTTCCAGCGAAAATCCGAGGAATGAGATGACAGCTACCATTATACCCAGTGAATAAATGTCATACTTCATAATCATAATCATGACCGTCCTTTCGTTTTATATTTATCGGTGTGTTCCGATATTTCTTTCAACAATACCAATATAATATAGTTTCCGCAACTGAATCTCAACTAAACCTCAACTGCAGTTGAGATTTGACTGTTGGTCATTCTTTTCTGCCTTTTGAACAATTTTTACATATATTGACTGTATATTTTGTTGAGTATTTTGGGCAAAATCGGCGAATATATTTAAAATATTAATACTAATCTTCAATCGTTCTATAGGCAAAGCCGACAGATGAAATAAGACCA